>ERZ773114.4072-NODE-4072-length-11309-cov-2.977519_pt1 | contig 11309 bp, 9 predicted proteins | sample MGYA00580564_ERZ773114 | MGnify/ENA primary metagenome ERZ773114 (study PRJEB29015, sample SAMEA2737836) | human gut metagenome | biome: human gut; feature: human-associated habitat; material: faeces | place: China | collected 2012 ...
AGCGCATCCTCCGCCAAATCTTACGTGACACGAAAGAGCGCGGACGCGATATCGAAAACATCATCGATCAATACCTGACCACCGTCAAACCGATGCATGCCCTCTTTGTAGAACCGACCCGCGCCTATGCGGATGTGGTTACCAACAGCGGGCGGAATGAGGTTGCATTCTCGCTGGTGCGGGGGGAGATTGCACGGCTGCTGGAGGAGGCGAAGGCGGGAGAATAATATTTCAAAATATTGGGATCATCGAGGTCTCAAATGAGGTCATCGAGGCCATGATTTGATTTCTGACCTCAATGACCTCATTCTGACCTCGATTTACACGCCAAAAAGCAGCGGTATCACACAGTCAGCGCTCCATTCTTTTTTGAATGTCTCGCCACTGCCGATACCGCCGCTTTTTATATACTTTTTCTATGATATCTGCTCTAACATAACATTTTGTTTAATTCATCATCACACAGCTCTGCTCGATCTCAATCTGGCTCTCCGCAATCACTCCCTGAAACCGTTCATATTCCGCCGGTTCCATCCGCCAGGCAATTCCACAGCCTGCTGAGAGTTCGCGTGGGACAGGCACCAGGCGCCCTCTGATTCCCTGTTCCCGGCAGAATGCCTCCATCTCCACCGCCGCAGCCGTCGTGTGAAAGGTAAAAATCCGATATTCCCGTTTCTGCCTCATCATTTCCACCTATTTAATATTCCAGAGCAGCATCACGCTTCAAAGGTAATGGTGAAACATCCGTTTTCCAGCACCTTGGTGTGCCCCTCTTTTCCATGATACTCCAACGTGCGCTCAATATTCGTCCGGGTGTGTGCCTCATCGCCAAGCACACGGATCTGTTTTCCCGGATGTTCATCCATCGCATCCATCACCATCAAAACCGGTTCCGGACAGGAGAGTCCCCGCACATCTACCTCAACAAAATCTGACATTTTCCGTTTCCTCTTTTCTTTATTTCTTTCTACGTTTCATATTTGCCGCTGCAATCACGAATAACAGGGCAATACATACAATTACGGCAATTTTGCCCGGCATCGCCGGACCACCCAAAACGGCTGCCTCTGTCTCGGTTGCCGCTTTTGCTGCCGCACCAACCAGGTTAAAATTGTGTGCAAGTGCCGCCCCTAACAGCATTCCCAGAAAGGTTACCGCACTGTCCGAGGAGCCCTGCCCTGCCAGAATGATCTGACGCAGCGGGCATCCGCCAGCCAGAACGGCTGCAAATCCAACGGCATACATACCCAGAATATTCCAGAGATGCTGGGAGTGCGCGATCGGCTGACCGGAAAAGCTCAAATGGAAATTGCCAGTTGCAAGGTTAAAAATCAGCATGACTGCAAACAGTGCGCCGATAATGCTGAGCAGATCAAAGTTTTTCATCAGAATCACATCACGGATGCTGCCTGCAAAACACATACGGCTCTTCTGTGCCAATGCACCAATCAGGAGAGCCGCAACCAGGGAAATCAGAACCGGTGCGTGCTTGCTTCCCGGTCCTTCCGTGCTGGCTGCGTATACGCCTGTTACTGCTCCAATGATAAAAAGCGCCAAAAGGAGCACCGGAAGCACATATCCGCTTGATTTCTGCGTCTCATACGCTCTGCCCAGTGAAAATCCCTTTTTCAGGAAGAACGAACCAGTTGCAATACCGCCTGCAAATCCAACCAGCGCTACATACGCATTCAGGTCACCGGCTGCCATACGCAGAACCATACGCAGCGGACACCCTAAGAATACCAGCGCGCCGATTACCATGATCGCACCCAGAACAAAGCGGATCATCGGTGAAGATCCCGCTGTTGAACGGTATTCTTTTGTTGCCACTGAAATAATAAATGCTCCGATCACAAGACCGATGATCTCCGGTCTTGCATACTGCACAACTTCGGCCTGGTGAAATCCCAGAGCTCCTGCCGTATCACGGATAAAGCAGGCAATACAGAATGCCATGTTTGCCGGATTACCAAAGTAAGCCAGACATGCAGCTACAAGCCCACACAGAACCCCCGCAAGTGCAAGTTTCTTCTTTGAGTCTGATAAATTCATTTTTCTTCCTCCTTCGTCTTTCTCCCATTCGTCATTTTGACTATTAAAGACTTTTTTGTTACCTTATAATTATATCTTTTGCACAACTTCTTGTCCAATTCATAATTAAAATAGACCGATATATATATTGATACTATCAATACTATACCGGTCTTCTATCAATCTCTGATCTTATAAAATTTTACTCTTCTTCTGCAAGCTCGCAGACTGCCCGGATTGCAGTATCCACTTCTTCCTCTGTGTTATAGTGGGAAAAACTGAATCTGACAGCCCCCTGCTCTACGGTTCCAAGTGCCTCATGCATCAGTGGTGCACAGTGTCCTCCTGAACGGGTAGAAATCCCATAATCTGTCAGAAGTGCATCACTGACTTCTCCCGAATCATAATCTCTGATATTCAGGCTCACTACCGCACAGCGGTCCATGCTGCTGAAATCCCCATAAATTTTGACTCCCGGGATTTCTTTTATCCCTTCATAAAACCGCTTCATCAATGCCTGTTCCTTTGCGCGGATCGTATCAATTCCTGTTTCTTCCAGATATCCGATCGCAGCATCCAGTCCGGCAATTCCATGTCCGTTAAGTGTTCCTGCTTCCAGTGCTGTCGGCATCTCTTCCGGCTGTGTCTTACTATAGGTCTGCACACCGGTACCGCCTGAAAGAAGTGGCCGGACATGAACGCCTTTTCTCACATACATTCCACCAGTCCCCTGCGGTCCTAAAAGTCCCTTATGTCCGGTAAAACACAGAATATCAATATGCATCTTCTGCACATCGATCGGAAATATACCGGCAGTCTGTGATGCATCTACCACAAACAACAGATCGTGTTTTTTTGCAATTTCCCCGATCCGCTCCACATCCACTTTGTTTCCCGTCAGATTGGACCCATGGGTACAGACAATTGCTTTTGTATTCTCTTTGATTGCTTTATCAAAATCTGCGTAATCCAGAGTTCCTTTTTCATCACATCCAAGGAATGTCACTTCAACTCCCTTTTTCTCCATCTCATAAAGTGGTCGGAGAACAGAGTTATGTTCCAAAACCGTAGAGATCACATGGTCTCCCGGATTTAAGATCCCCTTGATCGCAATATTCAGACTCTCCGTTGAGTTCATGGTAAATACGATCTGTCTTGCATCTTCCGCCCCGAAAAAACCTGCAAGCTTCTCTCTTGTGTCATATACGGTTCTTGCTGCTCCGAGAGATGCCTCGTTGACGCCTCTTCCTGCATTCCCCATTGAGCACATTACTGCGGTGATCGCATCAATTACTTCCTGTGGTTTGCGCATTGTGGTTGCTGCATTATCTAAATATATCATATTGATCCTCTTTTCATTTCCCCATATGTGCATCCGGATAGAAATCCTTTACAATCCGGATCAGATGCTCTGCTGCTGCAGGCAGCTGATAGTTTTTATTGTATACAAGGTTCAGATAACGACTGCTTTCATCCTTATGTAACGGGAATTCCAGAACCTGTCCGGTCCGGATCTCCTCTTCTGCTGCAAGTCTTGATATGATCGTGATTCCAAGCCCACTCTTTACTGACCTTTTTATCGCTTCCGGATTCTCAATGCATGCTACTATATTGAGGGTATCAGGCATAATTCCTGCTTTTCTCAATATTTTTTCTGTTTCCTTGCGGGTTCCCGATCCTTCTTCCCGCATAATAACCGGTTCATTCTTTATCCATGTTGCTGTCTTATAGCGCTTCTGTATTTCCTGATAAAACTCGGTATTCGGCATGATAACAACCAGTTCATCCTGATAAAAAGGCATATATCTGCAATGCTTTTTTTCAAGTACCGTACCTGTGAATCCAATATCTACCATATGCCCTGCTACCTGTTCAACAACACCGCAGCTGTCATTTTCTGAAATCCGGAACTGCTCATCCGGATAAGTCTCTCTGAATTTCGCCAGAATCGCCGGAAGAACATACTGTGCCGGAATCGTAGAGGTCGCAATTGTAATACATTTTTCCTCACGATGCGCATCCTTGGAAAATACCTGCTCGATTTCTTTTTCGAGTTCCACCATCTGGCGCGCATACTGGTATAATTGCTTTCCTTCTTCCGACAATTTTACTTCCTTTGTATTTCTGACAAAAAGCCGTGAGTCCAGTTCTTTCTCCAGAGAAGAGATATGTGCACTGACCGTTGGCTGCGTCAGGAACAAAAGCTTTGCCGCTTTTGAAAAACTTCCCGACTCAGTTACCTTAACAAATGCCTCCAGCTGCTTTAAATTCATAAGTATGCCACCCTCTCACTTTCTCCGCCTGTCTTCTTTGTCACCTTAATGCTGTCCATATATTCTAAAATCGGTTTCGCACTCTTTCTGCTTGTTGAGAACATATCTCTCACCTGTGCGATCGTGATCAGATTTTCTTCCTTCAGATGATTCTGAATTTTTTCCTTCGCTTCATCCATCAGGTGTTTCATCGTAAACATCTCTTCATTGATACGGAGTACTTTTCCTTCATCAATCATCATAAGAACCACATCTTCCGCTGTCTGGCGCGGAATTTTTCCAAAATCAATCTCTGAAAATCTCACAAAATCATATCCTGCTTTTTCAAATGTATCTTCGATCAGCTTCTCTGTCTGAAGATACATCGCGTCCTTCGGAACTTCATATCCCGGAAGCGAAAGATATTCTTCCCTTCTTCCATAGACGTTTTCTCCCGTCATTCTTTCGATATACGCATCAAATATGTTTGGTTTGATCTTTTTCAGGAATGTGTTGTGAATTTCGGCTTTCTTCATTCCATATCGGTATGGATGCTCACTGTGATATTTCTGCAATGTCTCCTCTATCTTCTGACGTACTGCAAATTCGCTGTCTCTGTGCCACAAATATGTGTCCTTCTTCATTGGGAATACAAAGATTGTGCCCGATTCTTCCAGTTCTTCAAGATACTCCTTCAGTTCATCTACGGAATGTGCCATCACCTTTGCAAGCTCAGCAAGTGTGATCATCGTGTCGCCGTGTTCTTTGATCTGAAGCTCCATAACATCGCCAAGAGAACCGGATTCTTTTTTCTTCAGTTCTTCGATTGCCTGTGCATCAAAACGTTTCTTACGCACCGGATTCGGTTCCAGCACGATCCCGCCTCCGATAGTCTCCATCGGCGAATAGAAACGTACTACAAAACGGTCGCCTCGTTTGACCGCAATCTCTTCTTCCAGTCTGAGCTGTACCAGTCCCTCTTCTCCCGGTCCGATCTGCTCCTTATCCAGCAGAACAGCACGGCAGAGGATCTCACTCGTACCCGTGTATAAATGTAATCTCTCATGATTTGTAAGGATACGCATGGAGTCTTCCAGAACTTTCAGCTTCACATCCAGAAGATCTGTATTTTTCATACTGTTCTTCGGCGCAAGCACACACCCTCTGCGAATTTCCTTTTTCTTCACATTTGACAGATTGATCGCCACTCTCTGTCCGGCATAGCATTTGTCCTGATTCTGCCCATGTACCTGAATATTACGGATCTTGCACTCTTTTCCGATCGGATACATTTCCAGAACGTCTTCCCTGGTGATCGTACCAGAGATAAGTGTCCCTGTGATAATTGTCCCAAAGCCTGACAGGGTAAATGCCCGGTCAATCGGAAGTCTTGGAATAGTCTGTGTATCCTTTGCAACCACCTCATCCGACATCAGTTGCTGGATCATATCCGTCAGTTCATCAAGCCCCTGCCCGGTTGCAGCCGATACTTTAACAACCGGTGCACCTTCCAAAAAAGTACCTTCCAGTTCTTCCTGGATTTCTTCCTCAACGAGTTCCAGCCATTCTTCATCGACCAGATCACACTTGTTGATCACCAGAATGCTCTTCTTGATCCCAAGGAGTCCCAGAATGTCCATGTGTTCTCTTGTCTGTGGCATGATACCTTCATCCGCTGCCACAACCAAAAGTACCAGATCCATTCCTACAACTCCCGCAACCATGTTGTTGATAAATTTTTCATGTCCCGGAACATCAATGATCCCTACACGGTCTCCATTTTTCAAATCAAAATAAGTAAACCCGAGGTCAATGGTGATCCCTCTTCTCTGTTCTTCTTCCCACCGGTCCGTGTTACGTCCGGTAAGTGCTTTTATCAGTGTCGTTTTCCCATGGTCAATGTGACCTGCGGTTCCTACGATAATGTTTTTCATAATAATTCTCCCAGCATCTCTGCTATCTTCTTAAAGTAGCAGGATTCAATTGTCCGCACATCCAGATAAATCGTGTCGTTAGCTGTACGCGGAATGATTGGCATAGAAAGATGCCGCATCTCTTCTTCCAGCTTCGGTACACTGATATTCTCCGGCTTAATCGTAACTGCCATACTTGGAATGCGTTCAAGCGGAAGAGAGCCTCCACCGATCTGTGATTCACACGGTTCCATCCCGATCGTTGCAGCAAGATGTGCATTCTGCAAAATCCGTTTCAGGGATCTTGCACGCTTTTCCACATCCGCTTTGGACTCTGTGATCATACGCAGTACCGGAAGATTCTGGATTGCCTTTTCTTCTGATAAATATTCCTGTAAAACCAGTTCCAGTGCCGCTGCTGTGAATTTATCAATTCGCAGTGCACGTGTCAGCTGATTCTTCTTCATCTGGTCAATATATTTCTTTTTACCGATGATGATTCCAGCCTGTGGACCACCGAGCAGCTTGTCTCCGCTGAAGCATACAACGTCCGCTCCCTTGCGGATGGAATCCTGAACCGTCGGTTCATAGGTCAGTCCGTATTTACTCAGGTCGATCAGCACGCCACTTCCAAGATCTTCGATGATCGGGATATCGTGTTCCTGCGCAATCGGAATCAGTTCATCGATCGTAACCGTCTCTGTAAATCCAACAATACGGTAATTGCTTGTATGAACTTTAAGGAGTGCTTTTGTCTCCTCTGTGATCGCTTCTTCATAATCAGAATAATGTGTCTTATTCGTCGTTCCGACTTCCACAAGTGAAGCTCCGCTCTGCTCCATTACATCCGGAATCCGGAATTTGCCACCGATCTCAACCAGCTCTCCGCGGGATACTACAACTTCCCCGCCTTTTGCCATTGAACTTAAGATCAGCATAACAGCCGCAGCATTGTTGTTAACCGCCATCGCAGCCTCTGCCCCGGTCAGTTTGCAAAGCAGTTTTTCAAAATGAGAGTATCTCTCTCCACGTGCTCCTGCTTCCAGATTGTATTCCAGATTGGAGTAACCACTCACAATTCCTGCCAGTCTCTCAACATGCTCCTTACTGATCGGTGCACGGCCGAGATTGGTGTGGAGAACTGTTCCTGTTCCGTTGATCACCATTTTCATATTCGGCTCATGCAGCTTTCCGGCATGCCGTTTTATATTCTGCGTAAGCATCCCGATCTGTGCTTTCGCTTTCTCTTCTTCCTCGCACTTTCCGATAAATGTTCTGAGCGCATCCATCTCTTCACGGATCACATCCATCACAAGTTCACGTCCATATGCATCAATCAAATCCTGTATCTCCTGTTCTTCAAGCAGAATATCTACTTTCGGAATACTGCGAAATAATAAATTTTTATTCATTTTCTCCTCTACCTCTTTGAATTCCTAGTGCAGACGAATCAGTTTATCGCTCTTTTCTGTTACGGTTCCGATCAGGGATACCTTGGTATCCAGTCTCTTCTTCTCGAATGCTTCCATCACAGCTTCCGCATACTGCGCTTCCACGCTGATGAGCAGTCCACCTGATGTCTGCGGATCATATAACAGATCGATAAAATGATCTTCTACATTTCTGAAATCTACTTTCTGATAAGAATATCCCTTGTTCTTGTAAGCCCCCGCCGGAACAAGGCCCATCTTTGCATAGCTGATTGCTTCATCAAGATATGCAATATCGTGAACATTCAGTTCAAATGTCACATTACTTGCCTCTGCCATTTCAACGCAGTGACCTAAAAGACCAAATCCTGTAATATCTGTACATGCATTTACAGGGAAATGCTCCACAACTTCTTTTGCTTTTTTATTTAAAGAAGACATGACAATCTCAGCTTCCCTGATTGCGGCTGCAGATGCCATTTCTCCTTTGATTGCTGTATTAACAATTCCTGTTCCTACCTGTTTGGTAAGGATCAGCACATCCCCCGGTTTACATCCGTAATTCTTAAATATCTTCTTCGGATGTACAAATCCGGACACACAAAGTCCGTACTTCGGCTCATCATCCTGTACTGTGTGTCCACCAACCAGAACAGCTCCCGCCTCTTTTACCTTATCGGCTCCACCGGCAAGAATATCTCCTAAGATCTGTGGATCAAGACAGTTCGGAAATCCTACGATATTAAGTGCTACCTTCGGCTCTCCTCCCATTGCGTAAACATCACTGAGCGAGTTTGCTGCTGCAATCTGTCCAAACATATACGGATCATCCACGATCGGTGTAAAGAAATCTACCGTCTGAATCATCGCAATATCATCTGTAACCTTATAAATCGCAGCATCATCTGATGTCTCGATTCCGACGATCAAATTTTCATCTTCAAATTTTGGTAACTTACCCAGAACCTGGGCAAGGGTCTCCGGACCTACTTTAGCGGCTCACCCGGAAGTTTTTGCATACTGTGTCAGTCTTACTTTTTCTTTATTCATTGTTTATCCCCAACTTATACTTTGTATTTAACATGTTACCTACCGCAAAAAATGCGCACATAGACACATTCTATCATTGGTATTTTCTATTGTAAAGACTGCTTTTGCAATTCATACTTTTCTATAATCAATTCTCTCACATGTTCAGCCGCTGCCGGAAGTTTGTAGTTCTTATTGTATACAAGATTCAGGTTTCGACCGCTGCCAGCCTGTGAAAACGGGAATTCCAGAACTTCTCCTGACTGGATCTCATCTGCAGCCGCAAGTCTTGAAATGATCGTAATGCCAAGACCGCTTTTGACAGATCTCTTGACCGCTTCCGGATTCTCAATTGTCGCAACAATGTTCAAATCATCCAAAGAGATTCCCATCTTTTTTAATTGCTTTTCTGCTTCTTTTCTGGTACCGGATCCCTCCTCACGCATAATCAGAGGTTCTCCTTCCAGCCATTTTAAATCCTTCTGCTCTTTTACGATTTTCTGATATTCTTTCGTATTCGGCATAATAACAACCAGATCATCCTGGTAAAACGGTATGTATTTACAATTTGCTTTTTCGATTACTGTACCGGAAAATCCAATGTCAACCAGATGCGATGCTACCTGTTCAATGACAGTACTGCTGTCACTTTCTACGATTCTGAACTGTTCTTCCGGAAATCTCTCTCGGAATTTCACCAGAATATCCGGCAGAATATACTGCGCCGGTATCGTAGAGGTTGCGATCGTAATACATCTTTCTTTCTGCTCTGCTGCTTTTGAAAACATTGACTGGATTTCCTGTTCCAGTTCGATCATCTGACGTGCATACTGATAAAGTGTCTTTCCATCCTCAGATAATTTGACAGTCTTGGTATTACGCACAAACAATCTCACTTTCAGTTCTTTTTCAAGTGTCTGTATATGTGCACTTACTGTTGGCTGTGTCAGATATAGTTCCTGTGCTGCTTTTGAAAAACTCTTTGAATCGGATACTTTAATAAATGCTTCCAGCTGCTTTAAGTTCATAATTATTCCCTCTCTCTATTCGATCAAATTCGTATAAATACAACCTCTCTGGATTCCTTTATTTCCTTTGATCAAATCGCGCAGCCACATCCATCTTCTACTATCCGATATCAAATACCAGAGAGCAAAGTGCATCTGCCCGAACAGACAAATTCTTTCTGTCCAGGAGGTTACCATCTTCAGTTTTTAACAACTTGTCCAGAACCTGAACAAGGGTCCTTCGACCTGCTTTGACGCCTCAACATGATGTCCTTATACACTGTGTCTCTCTGATATCTTTATTCATACTTAATTTCTCAACTTTTCTTAAATATTCTCTGTCCGTTATACGAACTTCTTTGTTATATAGTTCTCAAACTATGGTCTGATGATCTTTCCTGCTTCAGCCATAGATTCAACAATACTGTACATATTGGTTACACCACCAACAACAAGTTTGTCTTTTAAGTGATAGTAGTCAAGACATGTACCACATGTAAGAATCTCTACTCCCTGTGCCTCCAGAGACTTCAGATCTTCAATGGAATCTGATCCTTCTGTTGTAAGAGTAGCTCCTCCATTGTAGAAAAGCATCTTCTTCGGAAGTGTATCAAGCTGTGTAACTGCATAAATAAATCCCTTAATCAGGACTTTACCAAGTTCATCATTACCCGTTCCCATGCGGTCAGAAGATACCACTACGATAAGGTCTCCCTTCTGATCCGGTGTACATACAACTTCTGCATCTACTGCCGGTACTCCCTGCATCTTGATCGTTACTTTGTATTCTTTTTCTCCAAGCTTTTCAGAGCTTACTTCTCCGCCCTGTTCTTTTGCCAGCTTTGTAACATTCTGTACAGCAATCTCATTATCTACTAGTACTTCAATTGTCTCCGGTCCTGTAAGAGCCTGCATTGCTTTTTTTGTTTTGATTACCGGAATCGGGCAGTTGTCTCCCATTGCATTAACTGTTACCATAATATTCATTTCCACCTTTCTTTTACGTGAATCATTTCACTTATAGATACATTCTATCACCCTTCGTCCCTTATGTAAACAGATAGTCCCGTTATTTTTACCAAAAACCAATTGTTATCGCGATAGCTTTTTGTATATTATTGCGATATTTTACATTCGCTTCTTGCAGTATCCTTTCTTCTATAATAAAATAGAAAAGTAAGGCAGTATGTCTATAAATATGCATTGAACAAAACTATAGAAAACTGAGAATCTATCGAAAAGCACTTCAGAAAGGATTTAATAATATATGTGGTTAGCAGATGGTTGGAAAGATTATGAAGTAATTGACTCCTCAGACGGAGAAAAACTGGAACGCTGGGGGCAGTACATCCTGGTTCGTCCGGATCCGCAGGTGATCTGGGATACACCTCGCACAGACAAACGCTGGAAGCATCCGAACGCACACTATCACCGCAGTAAAAAAGGCCGCGGTGAATGGGAATTCTTCGATCTCCCGGAACAGTGGCAAATCAGTTATAAGAATCTTACCTTTAACTTAAAACCGTTTAATTTTAAACATACCGGACTTTTCCCGGAACAGGCAACCAACTGGGACTGGTTCTCTGAAAAGATTCGCAATGCCGGGCGCCCGGTAAAAGTACTGAACTTATTCGCCTATACCGGTGG
>ERZ773114.4076-NODE-4076-length-11303-cov-2.899627_pt1 | contig 11303 bp, 7 predicted proteins | sample MGYA00580564_ERZ773114 | MGnify/ENA primary metagenome ERZ773114 (study PRJEB29015, sample SAMEA2737836) | human gut metagenome | biome: human gut; feature: human-associated habitat; material: faeces | place: China | collected 2012 ...
TGATCATGCCCTTCCTGATGGGCATCAGCGCTCTCGGCTTCATGATCGGAACCGGCGGTAGTGCCATTGTTGCAAAGACGCTTGGTGAAGGAAAGATCGAAAATGCCAATGAGTATTTTTCCATGCTCGTCTATATCACTGCTATCGGAGGAATCATTATCGCAATCCTGAGTATGTTCCTTGTAAAACCGGTTGCCATTTTATTCGGTGCAAGCGGTACTCTTCTTGACAACTGCATTTTATATGGACGCATTCTTTGCATTTCGCTGCCTGCTTTTATGCTGCAGAATGTATTTCAGAGCTTTTTTGTAACTGCCGAAAAGCCACATCTGGGACTTCGCGTGATCGTGATCGCCGGTGTGACCAATATGGTTCTCGACTTTTTATTTGTAGCTGTACTCCACCTCGAACTTCCCGGTGCCGGGTTTGCGACTGTATGCGGAGAGTTTATCGGAGGGCTTTTCCCGTTATTCTACTTTGGGCGGAAAAATTCCAGCTTATTAAAGCTTGGAAAAACACATTTTCATGGCAGAATCTTATTAAAGACCTGTACCAATGGCTCGTCCGAGCTTATGACAAACCTTTCCAGTTCAATTGTAAATGCTCTTTATAATATGCAGCTTATGAAATTTGCGGGCGAAGACGGAGTTGCCGCTTACGGAACGATCATGTATGTCAACTTTATCTTTGTTTCGATTTTTCTTGGCTATGCCATCGGAAGTGCCCCGATCGTCAGCTACCACTACGGCGCCAACAATCAGGATGAATTAAAGAATCTTTTCCTGAAGAGCATTCGGCTGATCGGAACATGGGCTGTTTCCCTCTTTGTGATTGCACAGCTCATCGCAACACCACTTGCCACATTGTTTGTCGGTTATGACCATGGACTTTTTGCGCTCACACGCAATGGTTTCCGCCTGTACAGCTTTGCTTTCCTGCTCAATGGGTTCAATATTTATGGCTCTGCATTTTTTACCGCATTGAACAACGGTCTGCTCTCTGCGCTGATCTCGTTTCTCAGAACACTGGTCTTCCAGATGGCAGTGGTTCTGCTACTTCCACTGCTTCTCGGGATCAACGGAGTCTGGTGCTCGGTTGCAATTGCTGAACTTTTAACTTTATGCGTTACCGGAACTTTTATCGTCCTGAAACGTAATACTTATCATTATTTGTGAACTACTCGGCAACTAAGTTACCAGAGCATCTGAATTTTGGCGGGATACCGCCTTTTTTCAGGGTGCCGTTGCTAGAATCAAACTTTTTGAACCAAAAATAATATTTGTTATTGAACCAAATCATTCGAAGTGCTATAATCAATTTAAGTTTTGAACTTCACTGTTTTATTTTTAAATTGAACCTTTTGGTTTGAAAGGAGATTTTCAAATGACAACTTTCTCAGATAGACTTAAAGAGGCGATGTATGCACAGAACCTGAAACAGATTGATCTGGTTCATATCGCCGCAGAAAATAATGTAAAATTAGGTAAAAGCCATGTAAGCCAGTACGTGAGCGGAAAAACTGTTCCGAGAAATGATATCCTCCATTTTCTGGCAGATACGCTTCACGTAGATGCCGATTGGCTGCTCGGTGACAGTCAGGAAAACTTTACTGCTCGGGAAAACAACTCCGTTGCCCCAAAAGCTCCGTCTACCACTAAGACTTCTGGTTCTGTCGGAACTTCAAACTCTTCAAAAAGGGGAACTACACCGATGAAAAAGACAATAACCGACAAAAATGATAACGATAATGCAGGAAGTTCTGCCATGCATATATTCAAAAAATCATCCAAACTCGATAATGTATTATACGATGTCCGTGGACCGGTTGTTGAAGAAGCTGCCCGTATGGAAGAACGCGGTACCCACGTACTGAAGCTCAATATCGGTAATCCGGCTCCGTTCGGCTTCCGTACACCGGATGAAGTTATCTATGATATGAGTCAGCAGCTTTCTGACTGCGAAGGATATTCTCCTTCTCAGGGACTTTTCTCTGCACGTAAAGCAATCATGCAGTATTCCCAGATCAAAAAGCTGCCAAATGTCACGATCAGTGACATTTACACCGGAAATGGTGTCAGCGAACTGATCAACCTGTGTATGTCAGCTCTTCTTGACAACGGAGATGAAATCCTGATTCCGTCACCAGACTATCCTCTGTGGACTGCCTGTGCCACACTTGCCGGCGGCAAAGCCGTTCATTATATCTGCGATGAACAGTCTGACTGGTATCCGGACATCGAAGATATGCGCCGTAAGATCACAGACCGTACCAAAGCTCTTGTAATCATCAATCCGAACAACCCGACCGGAGCACTTTATCCGAAAGAGGTGCTGCAGAAGATTGTTGATCTCGCAAGGGAACATCACCTGATCATTTTCTCAGATGAAATTTATGACCGCCTTGTTATGGACGGAAAAGAACATATTTCCATTGCTTCACTGGCACCGGATCTGTTCTGCGTCACCTTCAGCGGTCTTTCCAAATCCCATATGATCGCCGGATTCCGTATTGGCTGGATGGTTCTCAGCGGAAATAAAGCAATCGCAAAAGATTATATCGAAGGAATCAAGATGCTTTCCAATATGCGTCTATGCTCCAATGTTCCGGCACAGTCTGTCGTTCAGACCGCTCTCTGGGGCAATCAGAGCGTCAACGACTACCTCGTTCCGGGCGGACGTATTTACGAACAGCGCGAATATATTTACAAGGCACTGACTGACATTCCGGGAATCACTGCCATTAAACCGCAGGCTGCATTTTATATGTTCCCGAAGATCGATGTAAAGAAGTTCAACATTGTAAATGATGAAAAATTTGCACTGGATCTGCTGCAGGATAAGAAGATCCTGATCGTACAGGGAAGTGGATTTAACTGGAAACAGCCGGATCATTTCCGGGTAGTATATCTGCCACGAATTGAAGTTCTGAAAGAAGCTGTGGGAAAAATTTCTGATTTCCTGAGTTATTATAGACAGGGGTAGAATGATAAGTACCGCCGGAAAAGAAAAATAGGGTACTGGTTCCGTTGCACTGGGCATTCCGATGAGCTCCCGAAACCGTCAATTGTGTCAGCAATGGCTTCCACAATTGACTGGATCTCATCTCTATAGTGCAAAGTCACCCGTACCCTATTTTTCTTTTCCGGCTCCTTCTGCAATTTTACTGCATCTATAAATATTAACAGAAATAGAATCTTTTGACCTTGGTATCATCATTTACATTTTCATATTTTAATTTTCTTATGAAAGCAATGCTCTCACTGCTTCTCCATCAAACACAACTTCTTTTACATGATTAACCTCAATCTGATACAGTGCATTTGCCGCAATATGTTCGGCTGCCTGCTCCAGATCACGGATTCCTGATGTATTGGAATAAAGTTCAATTATCACATCAAGACCTTCATCTGTCACCGTACACTCGTCCCGACGAAGGCTCATTCTCTTCAGGATCTTCGGAAGTGCAAATCTGGAGAAGATGATCTTCTTCTCTTCCGGTGTATAATCCGGGATATCGATAACTGCAAAACGGGACATAATCGGTGCACTGATCTGATCTTTTTCATTGGCAGTTGCAATCGGATATACGCCAACTGTCGGAACGTTACACTCAATATAGTTATCCGTAAATCCAAGGTTATCAAGGAGTGTCAAAAGTACATCCGCCGGATTCCCATTTCCTTTTCCGGATGCTGCTTTGTCCAGCTCATTGATGATAAATACCAGGTTGGATTCTCCTGCTGCCGCAAATGCTTCCATAATAATTCCCGGTTTCGCATTGGCGTATACACGGGAACTTCCTGTAAGCTGTTCCGGATCGTTAATGGAACTCATATCCAGAGTTGTCCACGGAAGCTTCAGGATACGTGCAATTGCATAAGCGATCTGCGATTTACCGGTTCCGGCCGGTCCGATCAGAAGGATTCCATACGCCGGAAGAGTGTGCGTTCTGTTGATCTGGATGATCGTCTCTATGATTCTCTGTTTGACACGTTCCATTCCGTAAAGTTCTTCATCCAGGATTCTTCTTGCCTCATCTGGATCAATGGATTCAAAATAATTGCTCTTCCACTGAATATTCATCATGATTGAAAGAGCTCTCTGCGCATGTCTTCTTTCTTCCGGTGACACTTCATGTGATCTTGCAACAGCAAGGTTTCTTCTTGCCCACAGACGGATATTGTCCGGAAGGGTTCTTCCTGCACAGTTCATAAAATCGGTGATACTCTGCAGGCTTGTCAGCTTCATGCTGTCGCCGTCCTCTTCCATTTCCTCATCCACTGCTTCTTCTGTCGGTGCACTACTTGCGAAAAGACGCTCGATCATGAACTGCAGGAAACCATCTTCAGCTGAAAGCTTGGTTGCCCCACCGAATGCGATTTCACGGATCTTATATACTGCATAGCCGTCTGCACGGTTTTCACCGGAAAGACGGACATTGATGTGGTTCTCGCCCAGCCATTTAATCAGGCTTACAAATCTCGCATCGATCTGGAGAATGTCCGCACTTACAGTTCCATCTTCCTCGTCAAATTCAAAGGACGTCTTCTTGATCGGGTTGGTGAAAATACCACAGGAATGATGCTTCCATTTACGGTTGCTGTTATCCAGAACCAGCATCGGTTTCTCCGCTGTCGCTTCTGTCTCATTCGAGCGGAATGTTGTATAAGTACATTCCTGGAACTTTTTTTCATCTGATGTGTGTTTAAAATCAAAAACTGGCATGATTTTTACTCCTTTTTCCTTTTATATTCGCTCTTTTCAAATTGTATATTTTTGCACATTTTATGAATAGTCTGTACCTATCTTAACACACTTGCTGCATATCTGAAAGTCAAAACCATTTCTTCATAGTATTTTTATTCATTTAGATTTTTATTTTCCTTCTGCTCCAGTCCTGCAAAAAACAGCTCATAAAAATCATCTTCTCCTTCCAGTTTCGGTGAATTTTCCCCACCTCCATTGGTGCTCCGCTTCATCTCAGCATGAAATTCTTCTCCGGCACAGATCAGTCAATCTTAAGTTCCACTCTGCTTCCGCCTGCTTTTTCCTTTGTCACCACAATCTGTTTCTCAATCCTTGCTTTTAATTCCTGTACATGGGAAATGATTCCCACCAGACGGTTGCCTTCCGTAAGACCATTCAGTGCTTTCATCGCCTGTTCCAGTGACTCTTCATCCAGTGAACCAAATCCTTCATCGACAAACATGGTATCCAGCTGGATTCCGCCTGCCGATGCCTGGATCTCATCAGAAAGTCCGAGTGCCAGCGAAAGAGAAGCTTTAAAGGATTCCCCGCCGGAAAGTGTCTTCACGCTTCGCTCAGAACCATTATAATGATCGATCACATTCAGTTCCAGACCACTCTGACTCTTTCGGTCATCCGTATCAGTCTGGCGTTTCAGCTCATATTGTCCTCCACTCATCACCATAAACCGCGTATTTGCACGGGCAATGATCCGGTCAAAATAATTGGTCTGGATGTAGGTTTCAAATTTGATCTTTTCTTTGGAACCTCCTTTGATTTTTCCGTTTACCGTATCGGAAATCTCACGCACCTGTGTCCAGTTCCGCTCAAGCTCCAGAAGCTTTGCACTCTGCTTGTCGATCGCATTCCTGATTTTCAGATTGTTTTCATAACGGATCCTGATCTCTTCCATCTGTTTTTGAAGCTCTTTTTTCGCACCTGATACTTCCTGTCGTGCCTGGACAAGTTCTTCCATATCGGTTTCTTTATTACCTGCAATCTGCTTCTCCAGCGTTTTCTTCTTCGTCTTTGCCGCTTCTACCGACTGACTGCAGTCCTGGAATGCCTTCTGGGCAGCACTCAGATTCTTATCAATCTCTTTTTTCTGCTTATCCAGCTCTTTGATCTTCTGTTCTGCTTCTGTTTTCTCCGGAAATTCTAGTTTGCCACGCACCTTCACAGCCTGCTCTTCTGCATTTGCTTTATCTCTCTCAGACACAAGGAGCTGATCCTTTCGCTCCTGTTCTTCCTCCTGAAGCTTTTTCTGCATCTGCTCCAGTTCCGGGATCTCAGCTTCCATCTTCTGCTTTTCTGCCACTGCTTCTTTAGCTACTTCCAGCCTTTTCTGTAATTCCTTTTCTGACTTTTCGAGGACATCCATCTGTTGACCGATCAACGCCAGCGATTTTTCAATCTCTTCTTCCTGTATGCTGCTGTCAAAACTTTTCACACTCTTTTGGATTTCTTCTTCCAGCGCTTTTAACTGGACCAGCTTTTCATTTGCCTTAAAGCTTGCATCATTCGTCTTTTTCTCCACATCAGCAGTCTCTTTCCGGTATTTTTCAAGCTCTTCTTTCTCCGGTGCACCCTCTGTCATCTGTGCCGGACATGGATGGTGGACCGATCCGCACACCGGACACGGCTCTCCCGTTTTCAGAACCTTTGCAAGAATCCCCGCTTGCTCATCCAGAAATGCCCTCTCCATCCAGGCAAGCTGTGTCTTTCGCTCTGTACATTCCTCCTGCATGACAAGGTATGCTTTCTGCGCCTCTTCCACACTTTTCTTCTGTCTTTGGTATCTTTTATATTGAATAAGAATATCTTCTGCCGTTTCTTTTCTTACTGAAACCTCTTTTTGTTCTGCTGTAACTTTCAGAACTTTTATTTCCGCATCCTTCAGCTGTTCCAGTAAATTCCTTTTCTGTTCCAGCTGTACCTGCATCTGCGCTTTCTTTTCCTGATATCGGCTTTCCCAGTCCTTTAATATCTCAATCTGTTTTTCAAGCTCTTTAATCTGCTTCTGAAGTTTTTTCAATTCGTCATACTCTGCAAGCTTTTCCTGCCTCTTTCCGATCTCTTCTGTTAACTGCTCTCTTTCCGGCACTTTTTCCTGTTCTTTCTTCAGTGCCATTTCCAGTTCTTCCAGCGTTGGTGTCTTCTCTGCTATCGTCTGCTCCGCTTTTTCCAGTTCCTTTTTGGCACGGATCACTGCCTCTGCCTTTCCGATTCTCTGGTTCAGCTCTTCCAGATCTTTCTCGATCTTCGTTAAATTCTTCTTCTTTTCTTTCACCGAATCTGCATCCTGATTTGTCAGAGTTTCCAAAAGTTCCAGAACCTTGTCCGCATGAACCACCGCTTTGCTCTCACGGATCTTTTTCACATCCGCAGCAAGCACGTCATCCTCATCACAGCTGATATCCTTCATGTACTGCAAAATGCTTTTGCTGACATCCTCATACTGTTCCTGCAGTCTGCCGCTTGCATTTTTCATTTTCTCCTGAAACGCAAGATACGGTCTGGTATGGAAAATTTCCCGGAAAATTTTGCTCCGCTCCTCAGTTTTTGAAAACAGAAGCTTCATAAAATCTCCCTGCGCCAGCATTGCAATCTGAGTAAATTGTCCGCGGTCGAGCCCGATCAGTTCTGTCACTGCTTTCGTGACCTCTTTTGCTTTTGTGACCGGAAGCCTGTCATCCGGAAATTCCAGTACCGCATCCGCTCTTTGCAGCGTCATGCCCTCGCCCCTGTCCTTTGGACGCATGTACTCCGGATTTCTCCGGATATGGTAGTTCTGCCCCTGATAGAAGAACTCCAATTCCACAAAGGTCGGCGTCCTCGGATCCGCATATTTACTCCGAAGCATCCCCGGCTCTCTTTCATTTCCACTCGCTTCCCCGTAAAGTGCAAATGCGATTGCATCAAAAATTGTGGTCTTTCCGGCACCGGTATCGCCGGTTATCAGATAAAGCCCCCGCTCACCAAGTTCATCCAGAATGATCTCTGTCTCTTTTGCATACGGTCCGAATGCAGAAATCGTAAGTTTTATCGGTCTCATCTCTCATCCTCCCATATTTCTTCCATCATTCCTCTGGCAATCTCTTCCTGTTCATCCGTCATGGGCTGGTTGTTCTGAAGCTCATAGAACTCTCTTAAAAGCTCCATCGGGGATTTTTCCTCTACTTCCGCCGTTCCTCTCACTGTCCCTGCCGCTCTCGTCCGCAGATTGTCATAAGACAGCTTCATGATATTCGGATAAATCGTTCTGAGCTTCCCGATTGCATCCGGGATATCCTCTTCATCAGTCAGCGTAATGTGAAGATAATCGTCCGTGTTCATATCCTTGTAAAAATCCAGTGCAGTCACTTCCATGTAAGTTCCTCTGATCTCCCGCATATCATGTTTCGGCAAAAATGGAATCTGCTGAATATTTATTTTGCCTTTTTCTTCTACATCAACGATGACTGCTGCTTTTTTGTGATTGGTTTCAGAAAAAGAATATTTGAGCGGCGTCCCCGAATACCGCACTGTCTCTTTCCCAATCTTCTGCGGGCCATGGAGATGTCCAAGCGCCACATAATCAAATCCGTCAAAGACAGATGCGTCCACATCATCCACACCGCCTACAGACAGTTCTTCTGAATCACATCTTGCCGCACCGGTCACGAACTGATGCGCAAGCAGGATATTTCGTTTGTCTGGGTCGATCTCCATATGCTGCACTGCCGTATTTACAGCATCCTGATAGGTGATGATTTCTTCCTCCGGATACACTCTTTTTACCAAAGACGGCTTCACAAATGGAAGCATGTAAATACTAATCTCACCGTACCGGTCACTTATCGTTACCGGTTCTACATCCGCCTCAAATACCGGTGAAAGATAGATCTGTCTGCTGCTCATCAGTCTTGAACCGAAAGCAATTCTTTCTGCAGAATCATGGTTTCCACTGATCAGAAACACCGGCAGCTCCCTCGCGGCGATCCTTGTCAGGAAATCATCCAGAAGCCTCACCGCCTCTGCGGACGGAATCACCTTGTCGTAAATGTCGCCCGCGATCAGAACCGCTTCCACCTTCTGCGCATCGATAATGTTCAGTATCTCTTTTAAAATATATGCCTGATCCTCCAGCATGGAAAATTCATTCACACGCTTACCGAGGTGCAGGTCTGATAAATGAAGAAATCGCATGGTTTTCTTCCTCCATAAATGCCTGATTAAAGAATAATCTCTTCTATTTTACAGGTATGTTCTTTCGTTACTTATTTGTTCGCTTTTGCACAGCGCATTTACCTGACGTTTTGAAAGATTCCATTTATCTGCTGCCTGTAGAGATGTTATATATTTCATTGAATCCATCCTTTCTGACTTAATTTCTGTTATTCCAATTATAACCGGGAAGTGGGAAGTAAGCAACGCTCGCTTCCCACTTCCCTATATATTTCTTTCTTTATAAATTCATGCATGATATACTAAAGAATAACTGTATTTCATTCACAAATATTATCACAAAAAGGTACACTCATGAAACCATTTTATAAAAGCAAAAACTTACTTTTTTACACACTATATACGGTACTAACTTCCATCGCCCTGACCCGCAGAATTTTTCTGCTGTTTTTAACCCACAAAGGTTTAAGCGTTTCCGAAGTGACACTTTATTCCATTGTGTTAAATATTTCCATCACCATTTTTGAAATACCTACCGGCTATTTTGGTGATAAATTCGGAAAACGGAACTCCCTGATGCTCGGATGCTTTTTACTCGCACTTCATTCATTTACAATGATAATCTCCACATCATTTCCGCCCGGAAGTAAGGACTGGATACAGCGTTCCATATAAGCTTCTGAATTATAACATGGAATCGCAATGGATAATAACTTCACGTTCTTCCTCCTTCGCTTCTCTTTCTTATTTTGCTGCTATCTACACTTCATCATTACTTAAAATAAGCCACTAAAAACCATACTGCAAAGCACCGCCGCCCCATTGGCAGCCCCATGCATCAGCACAACCATCCTGTACTTTCCAAAAGAACTGCTCTCATATCCCCAGGCAAGAAGCAGCCCAAAAACAAAACCATAAATTCCCTGGATCCAGTTCCCATGATACAGACCAAATGCAAGTGCTGATAAAAACGCAGCCGGAGTCACACCAAGCCATCTTCTAAAGACTGCATAAATCCCTCTGCGAAATATCCCTTCTTCCACCAGAGGCGCTATAAGAAGCGTCAAAAGCAGATAAACTCCCACAGGATAATCCCCCAGTATCTCTGCTGCAGCCCCATAAGACGCCTTCATAAAATCCGGCCACGGGATCACGTACTGCACCAGGATATTCCCAGCCACAGCTGCTGCCATGGCTGCCAGAACCTTCCATCCGAAGCCTTCCGGCAAGATCCTCATTCTATTCACATTCTCTTTTTTCCGCCTTACACACATGCAGTCAGTATAGCACAGCCATCAACCTTTTGCTATCATCTTTTTTCGCTTTTCATTGCAATTATCATCATAATAATGTATCATAATGTTAAAAATATTTCCTGAAAAGTGAGGTAAGCATTATGGCAAAAAAGAGGATCGTCATGGCCATCGGCCATAAAGATATGGGAACCAATCTTCCGGAACAGAAGGAAGCCGTAAAGCGCACTGCAAAAGTGATCGCAGACTTCATCCAGGACGGCTGGCAGGTTGCCATCGTTCACAGCAACGCACCACAGGTAGGAATGATCCACACAGCAATGAATGAATTCGGCAAGCAGCACGACGGATACAGCTCCGCTCCTATGTCTGTATGCTCCGCTATGAGCCAGGGCTATATCGGCTATGACTTACAGAACGGCATCCGCGCTGAACTGATCAAACGTGGCATCTACAAGCCGGTAAGCACCGTTCTTACCCAGGTAACCGTAGATCCTTACGATGAGGCATTTTACACCCCTGTAAAAGTAGTTGGCCGTGTAATGAGCGAAGAAGAAGCAAAAGAAGAAGAGGCAAAGGGCAACCATGTAAAAGCCGTAGAAGGCGGCTTCAGACGTATCGTAGCTTCTCCTCATCCAGTTGCCATTGTTGAGATTGATGCCATCAAAGCTTTAATGGACGCTGACCAGATCGTTATTGCCTGCGGAGGAGGCGGCATCCCGGTCATGGAACAGGGAATCGATCTCCATGGTGCAAGTGCTATCATTGAAAAAGACTTTGCAAGTGAGCTTCTCGCAGAGGAATTAAATGCAGATACGCTTCTGATCCTCACCAGCGTTGAGAAAGTCAGCCTGAATAAAGATACCGACAAAGAAACTCTTCTGGACACTGTTTCTGTTGCAGATGCCCGCAAATACATTGATGAGAATCAGTTTACAGCAGGCTCCATGCTTCCAAAAATCGAAGCTGCGGTCGCATTTGCAGAAAAAGGCAATGGACATCGCACCATCATCACAGATATTGCTCATGCAAAAGATGGCTACAAAGAAAAGGCCGGTACTATCATTAAATAATTGGAGCATTTTTAAATGGAAATAAAAAACAGAACTTTATCGAATTTTGCAGAACTGGTACGAA
>ERZ773114.4096-NODE-4096-length-11258-cov-6.946800_pt1 | contig 11258 bp, 8 predicted proteins | sample MGYA00580564_ERZ773114 | MGnify/ENA primary metagenome ERZ773114 (study PRJEB29015, sample SAMEA2737836) | human gut metagenome | biome: human gut; feature: human-associated habitat; material: faeces | place: China | collected 2012 ...
GGATAGCGGATGTATTTCATTTACCGCCTCCCGAATGCTCGTCCACCCACTTGCGGAACTTTTCTTTTTCAACGAGCTTGCGGCTGCCTACCTTGAATGTCGGGAAATCTTTTTCCTGCATCAGTTCATTCAACCTGCTGTACTGTGTTGCAGCACCTGCAATCTCACCATCAAGTTCCTCAATTTTTGACTCAAGTGATGCAATATCATCATCTATCGTATCATATTCTTTTTGCTCGGCATATGTAAACTTCAGCTTGTTTTCTCTTTCCTTATAATACTTTTTAGGTTTTGCAGATGTCGTATCACCAGATACAGCTTCTTTTACTGACTGTACGGCACCATCAGATGCAATACCGTTTTCTGCCTGTTTTTTCTCATAATAATCCGAAAAACCACCCTCGTACTGCTTTAATCTGCCACCGCCCTCAAATGAAAAGATACGGTCAACAGTTCTGTCAAGGAAATATCTGTCATGCGAAACCACTATAACTATTCCTGCAAATCCATCAAGATAATCTTCTAATATTTCAAGTGTCTCAATATCAAGGTCATTAGTCGGCTCATCGAGTATAAGGACATTAGGTGCACTCATAAGCACGCTTAAAAGATACAGCCTTCTTTTCTCGCCACCGGACAGCTTGGATATTGGTGTCCACTGGCTCTTTGGTCCAAAAAGAAACTTCTCGCACATCTGCGAAGCAGTAGCTTTTCCTGTAGCTGTTGTCACATACTCTCCTATGCTTCTTACAAATTCAAGAACAGTCATCTTTTCATCAAGAGGTTCATTTTCCTGCATAAAATAGCCAATTCTTACAGTATCGCCAATCTCCACACTGCCTGAATCAGGCTTAAGATTGCCTGTTATTATCTTCATAAGAGTAGACTTGCCACATCCGTTTTTTCCGATTATGCCGATTCTGTCATCACGCAGAAAAATATATGTAAAATCATCTATGACTTTCTTTTCTCCAAAGCTTTTACATATATCTGACAATTCTATAGTCTTTTTGCCAAGACGCGTGCTTACAGAATTCATTTCAAGTGCTTTATTTTCAAAGCTTGCTCTTGCCTGCCTTGACGCTTCTTTCATATCTTCATATCTGTCAATTCTTGCCTGCTGTTTTGTCGAACGTGCCTGACAGCCGCGTCTTATCCATTCAAGTTCCCGGCGTAAAATATTGGCACGTTTAGCTTCCGTCGCACGCTCCATCTCCTCACGCTGGGTTTTTAACTCAAGAAACCCGGAATAATTTGTATCGTAACCATATAATTTGCCACTGTCAAGTTCAACAATCCTGTTTGTTACATTATCAAGGAAATACCTGTCATGCGTTACCATTATAAGTTCGCCCTTGAATTTCTTAATATATTCTTCAAGCCATATAACCATATCACTGTCAAGGTGGTTGGTTGGCTCATCAAGTATAAGAACCTCGGCAGGTGACACAAGTGTTCTTGCAAGTGCAATCCTTTTTCTCTGTCCGCCGGAAAGAGTATTGATTGCAGCGTCAAAATCAGTTATTCCAAGCTTTGTAAGTATTGTCTTTGCCTCAGCTTCACTTGCATTATTTTTATCTTTAATAACATAACCCACAATCGTATCACCCGGATTAAACTGTGGTGCCTGTGCAAGATATGACACTGTAACTCCACGCCCGGAAACAATTTCTCCCGCGTCAGGTTCCTCAATTCCTGCAATAATTTTTAAAAATGTTGATTTTCCTGTACCATTTACGCCGATAACGCCTATTTTGTCGCCTTTATTTACGCCAAGCACGACTTTATCAAACAATACCTTTTCACCATATGTTTTACTGATTTTTTCTGCATTTAAAATATTCATGATTCACTGTCTTCTCCGTGATTATAAAGTTCCTTTAATTTCTCTGCGAGTTTTGGATCACTCTTTTCAAGCTTTTCTATATGCTCTTTTCTTACCTGTATCATATGTTTATAAGCTTTAGGGTTGGCATTTTTAAAATGTGCTGCCATCTTTCTTCTGTGTTCATGAAGTGCCTTGATAGCTTCCGGATTAAGGCTCTGAAGCTTCTTCTCAACAACAGCACGCCTCTCTTCAATTCTTTCCTCAAGCTGTTTTGGATCATGATGTCCTCGCTGTGCTATTTCTGACAGATGCATCTCAAGTCTGTCAAGAAGTTCATCTTCATCAAACAAACCGATACGTCCCCATGACGCATGCTGCTCAGCATCTTTAATAATACCTTTTTCATCTATATCGCCATCAGCAACTTTTCCGGCAACTTCAAGTGCAAGTTTTTCCATCCGTTCATCAGCATCATCCCCGAAAGCCCATTCAAACTCGGCAAGTTCATCATTGCTCTCAAGCACTGTGTCCATAGGAGTCATGCCATCCCTGTCTTCAAGCGGATATGGTCTAACTACTCCGGCGTCTCTTAAAGCTAATGAAATAGTTCTTCGCACAGCACCTTTTTCAATAAGCTCACCGGCTCCAAGCTTTCTTAGCAGATCATTTACTGCACCGACATGCTCGGTTATGTAAAATTTTATTCCTTTGTTTTCAAGCTTTCCTGCAAGAAGCACAAGTCTGTCTGCCGCGGTTATATCAATGCTTCCAATACCGCTGGCATCAACTATAACCCGCTTTGTGTCAGGCATTACCGCCTTTTCTATATCATTTACAAAAACATTGATATTTGCAAAAAACAAAGTACCGCTGAACCTGTAAATAACAGTATTTTTTACAGCATGTGCATTACGGTTTCTCTCCATATCATAAAAACCGTTCTGTCCCGGAATAACACCCAGAAGTCCTCTCGGCGGAACCGACGCCTTTATAATAACTGAAACAAATGAAAGCACAATACCAATTATAACGCCGTAAATAGTTCCAAATATAAGAACACCAAGAAATGCTCCCGTAAATATTGCAAACTCTACTTTATCAGTCTTCCAGAGCTTCTTTGCCATTCCAAATTCAAGAATTCCTATAAGTGCCGCAATAACTATACCTGTAAGAACCGGAACCGGAAGATATGCAATAAATCCTGTTCCAAACATAAGAACAAGAAGCATTGTCACAGCAGCTACAAGAGACATCATCTGTGATTTAACGCCAAACTGCTCTGCAATACCCGTTCTTGATACACTACCGTTAAGCGGACAGCATCCGTTAAATGCGGCACAGAAATTAGAGACAGAATATGCAAGAATTTCTCTGTTATTTTGTATTTTGTAATCATTTTTTATTGCATAATTGCACGCAGTTAAAAGTGTAGATGACACAATTACAAGTGCAACCGTAAGACCAAGTGTTATAATCTGTGCCGGATGTTCTGACAATACCGAAAAATCAAGCATTTTAAACTTTGGAAGTCCCGGCTCAACCTTAGGAAGCAGTTTGACACCATATCTGTCAACATGAAATACTGCAGTGGACAATGCACCGACAAGCATCATAATTACTGACATTGGAAACTTTTTTGATATTTTTTTGCTTATAAGCACAACAGCAACCGTACCCACACCCATAATGAGTGAAAGCAGATTAAAACTTCCAAGCTGTGAAATTATGTGGCTTACAAGTTCAAATACTTCACCTGTTCCGGCTGTTCCACCAAAAAGCTTTGCAACCTGCATAAGTATGATTGTACATCCGATTCCCGATATAAATCCGCCAAGCACAGGCTTTGATATATAATTAACAAGCTTTCCCGCCCTTACTAAGAAGAAAAGCAGAAGCCAACACGCAGTAACGAATGTTATGACCGGCACAACCCGCATCGCTTCTTCACTTCCTGATGCAATTCCAAGCGTTGCAATTGTTCCGCCGACAAGTGCCGCAGGAGCCGCATCAACACCAAATACAAACTGTGGTGATGAAGAGATAAGTCCAAACACTATTACAGGAAAAAGCGAACCATAAAGACCATATACTACAGGAAGCCCTGCTACCTGGGAATATCCCATGGAAATAGGGATTGATATAAGTGCAACTATAATACCTGATATTATGTCTTTCATCAGATATTCACGTTTATAATTCTTAAAATTCAAAATGTCCCTCCTACTATTTTTTGCAAGAGAAATGCAGTTATCTATGCAGAATCCCTGTATCCTCTCTTTGTTTATGCGAAGTAATTTTTCTTTGTGTATTTTATTTTATATCATAATGGCTTACATGTCTGCAAATTTTTTATAAAAAATATCGTTCTGATTGTGCAAATGATTATTTTAATGTATACTGATAGCGGTATACTTTGTATTATTTATAAAATGAAAGGTAATAAATTTTATGTTTATCGCACAAAACTGGAAAGATTATGAAGTTATAGATACATCTGACAAAGAAAAACTTGAACGCTGGGGAGATTACATACTTGTAAGACCGGACCCACAGGTTATCTGGAATACTCCAAAGACTAACAAAGGCTGGAAGCATATGAATGCCCACTACCACAGAAGTGCCAAAGGCGGCGGCGACTGGGAGTTCTTTGATTTGCCAAAACAGTGGCAGATTTCATATAACAGTCCTTCATTTGACACGCCTCTAATATTTAACCTGAAGCCGTTCAGCTTCAAACACACAGGCCTTTTCCCTGAACAGGCTGCTAACTGGGACTGGTTTGGCAAACTTATATCAGATGCAAAAGCTGCAGACCCTGAAAGAACAATCAAGGTTTTAAATCTTTTTGCTTATACAGGTGGTGCAACACTTTCATGTGCTGCTGCCGGTGCAACCGTAACACATGTAGACGCTTCAAAAGGCATGGTGACATGGGCTAAGGAAAATGCCGCTTCAAGCGGACTTTCGGATAAGCCGATACGCTGGATTGTAGATGACTGTGTCAAGTTTGTAGAACGTGAAATCCGACGTGGCAATCACTACGATGCAATTATTATGGATCCCCCATCTTACGGCCGCGGTCCTAAGGGTGAAATCTGGAAAATAGAAGATGCAATCCATCCGCTTGTATCTAAGTGTGCCGGACTTCTTACAGACAAGCCTTTATTTTTCCTTATCAACTCATACACGACAGGACTTCAGCCTGCAGTTTTAAGTTATCTTTTAAATACCGAATTAAAGAAATTTAACGGTCATGTTGACTCTCAGGAAGTCGGACTGCCCGTAACATCTAACGGACTTGTGCTTCCATGCGGAGCATCCGGACGTTTCTATCTGTAAATTAAATAAAAAGCAAGCCATGCACATGATGTAACTTTGGAATGTAATCCATGAATCACAACACTGCATGGCTTTTTTATACTCTTTATTGAATCTTCATATTAGGATAAATTCTTTCTATCAGCTTATCCTTATAAATGCTGTCACACATATGCTCAACAGGATTTGACGCTTCAACTCCGGCTTTTCTTGAAACATATCTGCCTATCGCTGCACCTGAAACAGCCATGTCAAGCACCATAAATATAACTATAATCCATGTCATTATCTTTCCCGCAACAGGTGGTATCTTTTCAAGTAAAAAGCTTGCCGCCGGATATAGAAGTTTTACCCATGCTATTGCCGCTATTCCCCAGTATACGCAAAAAAGGAGATTTACTCTTCCGTTAATATTATATGGAAGATGACTGTAATCCCAGAATACTGTTCCGAATACAACTTCCGTAAAAACAGAACAGCTATATTCATAAACTCCGCCGAGGAAAAAGCCTCCTGCAAATATAAAAAGCGGATTCTTATCCTTTAAAGGATAAAGCATGGCAGTTGCCAATGCACCTCCAAGTCCCCATACAATACTGAATGTTCCGTATATAAGACTGCTTCTGCTCATAAATACACCGGAAGTAGCCCACACAAACACAGTCTCAACCCAGTCTCCGATTAATGCACTAACAAAAAATATCCACACAAGCTTATCTATGCAAAGCCCCTTTGCAAATATTCTGTCCTTAGTCCTTCCAAAACCTACTTCGTCATTAATTTCCTGACCTATAAGTTCAGGAAATGCTTTATACATACGCCTTGAAATAATTTCATATGTTTTTTTTCCGAGCGTGCTCTTTGTCTTTTTGAGCGTGTCAGCCACATTACCATATATTCCGCCTGCATAATGCCATTTTAACATAGTTGCTGCTGTCACAAACAAATCAATTAAAAACACAACTATCGCAATAATCTCAAGAACTTTTACAACATTTACAGGAATAAGCGAATAGACAATGCACACCAGCGGATTGATAAGCCATACAGTAACTGCTGCCGTAAATCCCCAACCAAACACGCTGAATGCACATGTATATCCACCGACATTAAGCTTCATATCAGAATAATCCCAGAAACGTCTTCCTGTAATTCTCTTCAAAATTGCACCTGACGCATATTCCGTCATAAATACAATAACCATACATGTAATAAACTGATAAAGTGGATAATCCCACAAATCATTAATATCAAGAAGAACTATAATCATAATAATTCCATACTGGATACTGAGTGGTCCATTAAGAAATCCTCTGTTTAAAATCTTTCCATATCTGATCGCAGCCACTGTCATATCAAAAATCCATCCGAGGAAAGAGTATACAAAAAATAAAAATATCAACTGAATAAACGTATATTGCATATTATATCTCCATTATAAATTAAAATTATAAAGCCGGGCCAGTGCCGTGTCTGCCTACACAGACATGTTCATATTATATAATAAAAACATTTTTACCACAACCAAAAATTATATTAATAAGTAGCTTTTTATTTACATCCAATACTCCGGTGTAAACTTTCTGTAAAGATATTTTTTAACATGTGTCTTGTCACATGTAAAGTCTTATGCTATAATCTCACGTAATATTTTAGCAAATACCAAAGGAGGCCGCCTCATTACCGGGGCTTTATTTAATTATGGATATTATTGAAGAAATCAACCGTCTTAAAAAAGAAAAAAATGCAGTCATTCTGTCTCACTACTACGTCGATGATGATGTCAAAGAAGTAGCCGATTATACAGGTGATTCATATTATTTAAGCAAAGTTGCAAAGGAGACTGATGCCGATATTATCGTTTTAAGCGGTGTGTCGTTCATGGGCGAAAGTGCAAAGCTTTTAAACCCTGAAAAAACAGTACTTATGCCCGACAGTCATGCTGACTGTCCGATGGCACATATGGCAACTGTTGAATACATAGAAAAAGTAAAAGAAAAATATGATGACATTGCCGTTGTCTGTTATATAAACTCAACTGCACTTTTAAAAAGCCACTCTGATGTGTGTGTAACTTCCGCAAATGCTGTAAAAGTTGTCAAAGCTCTCCCTAATAAAAACATTCTTTTTATACCTGACGAAAATCTCGGAAGATATGTTGCAAGCCAGGTTCCTGAAAAAAACTTCATTTTCAATCCGGGATTCTGTCCTATCCACAAAGGCATAAGTGCCGCAGAACTTGCCGAATGTAAAAAGAAGTATCCTGATGCCGAAGTTCTTACCCACCCTGAATGTACACAGGACGTGCTTGCACTCTCCGACTTCATCGGCAGTACATCAGGAATTATAAAGTATGCCGGAGAAAGCAAAGCCGCTTCATTTATCATATGCACAGAATGTGGCGTATTATACGAATTAAGAGAAAGATATCCTGACAAAACATTCTATACTGTCGGACTTCCTACATGTGTAAATATGAAAAAAGTCACTCTTGAAAAAATACTTGATGTCTTAAAAAACGGTAAAAATGAAATTTTCCTAGACAACGATTTAAAAGATAAAGCTCTTGCATCACTTGATAAAATGCTCGAACTTGCAAAATAAGCAGACATTAACACAATCGTTTGCAGAATGGAGATTATTATGCAGAATAATTCAAACCTGAAAAAAATCAATGCAGATATAGTTATAGCAGGCACAGGCGTTGCCGGAATGTATGCAGCACTCAGCCTTCCTGAGGATAAAAACATAATCATGATAACAAAATCAACTGCCGAAGAAAGCGATTCATTTCTTGCACAGGGCGGTATATGCATGTTAAAAAACGATAATGACTACGACAGCTACTATGAAGACACTATGCGTGCAGGCCATTACGAAAACAATCCTGAGGCTGTAGATATAATGATTCGTTCATCACAGGAGACAATCCGTGAACTTATAGGTTACGGGGTTGACTTCAAACATAATGAAAACGGCAGTCTTGCATTTACAAGAGAAGGTGCACATTCAACATCTAGAATTCTTTTTCACGAAGATATAACAGGAAAAGAAATCTCATCAAAACTGCTTGCACAGGTACGAAACCGTTCCAACATAACAATAATGGAAAACACTACAATGCTTGATATCATCGAAAAAGATAACACATGCTACGGCATCATTGCAGCCGATGAAAATGATACTCTCTATGCAATAACGGCACCGTACACATTATGGGCATGTGGCGGCATCGGCGGTCTGTATACACACTCAACCAATTACAGACAGCTCACAGGCGATGCACTTGCAATAGCCTTAAATCACAATATTGAACTTGAGCATCCTGATTACATACAGATTCATCCTACAACACTCTACTCTTCAAAACCCGGAAGACGTTTCTTAATCTCAGAATCCGTCCGCGGTGAAGGTGCCGTTCTTCTTAATGGAAAAGGTGAGCGTTTCACAGATGAATTACAGCCAAGAGATGTTGTTGCAGCAGCAATATTTAATGAAATGGAAAAGGAAAACAGCAATCACGTATGGCTGTCGCTTGCACCTATTGACGAAGCAGTGATACAAAATCATTTTCCTAATATATATGAGCACTGTCTTGAGGAAGGCTATGATGTCACAAAAGAACCTATTCCGGTTGTTCCTGCACAGCACTATTTTATGGGAGGAATTAAGGTAGACCATGAGAGCAGAACAACAATGGATAACCTGTATGCAATAGGCGAGACAGCCTGCAACGGAGTTCATGGAAGAAACAGGCTTGCAAGCAACTCACTTCTTGAAAGTCTTGTGTTTGCAAAGAGGGCAGCGCTTGATATTACTGAAAATGCAGTTGTAAAACCGACACAGGATGAGATTACATATTTTGATACATTTGATGCAGAAAAATATGCAGATGAGTCGAAAATTGACGGAGAATATGCAGAATTAGTCAATAAAAAGATTGAAGAGGCAGATAAAGCCTATGAAGAAAGCCAGAAGAAGAATTACGCATAATATATAGAAATGGAGAAATGATATGTTTGATAAAGTTACTTTAAAGTTAAATGTGGATCCGCTCATTCTTGGAGCACTTAAAGAAGATATTACAAGTGAGGATGTGTCAACTAACAGCGTTATGCCAGAGTCAAAACTTGGAGAGGTTGAGCTTATATGCAAGCAGGACGGAATAATATGTGGTCTGCAGGTATTTGCAAGAACATTTGAACTGCTTGATGAAGATGTAGAGATTACATTTTTTGCAAAAGACGGGGATGAGGTTAAGAAAGGTCAGAAGATGGCAGTTGTAAGAGGAGATATAAGAGTCCTTCTGTGTGGAGAAAGAACGGCACTTAATTATCTCCAGAGAATGAGTGGAATTGCGACATATACTAATGGTGTTGCGAAGCTGCTTGCAGGAACTAAGACAAAGCTTCTTGATACAAGAAAGACATCACCTAATAACCGTATATTTGAGAAGTATGCTGTCAGAATCGGAGGTGGTAATAACCACAGATATAATCTTACAGACGGAGTACTCCTTAAGGACAACCATATAGGTGCTGCGGGCGGAGTTAAGCAGGCAGTTACAATGGCTAAGGAATATGCACCATTTGTAAGAAAGATAGAAGTTGAAGTTGAGAACCTTTCAATGGTGCGTGAAGCTGTTGAGGCAGGCGCAGATATTATTATGCTTGATAATATGAGTCATGAGGATATGCGAGAGGCTATGAATATAATTGGAGGAAAAGCTTTAGTTGAAGTTTCCGGAAATGTAACTAAAGAAAACATTGCAAAAATCACTGACCTTGGTGTAGACTTTGTATCAAGTGGTGCACTTACACATTCTGCACCAATTATGGACATTTCATTAAAAAATCTTCATCCTGTACAGGAGTAATCATTGTCGGGGTGAACCGGGGAGTTGTAGCAATGAATGGAGAAGAGAGAAGAAATCAGATAGTAGATATATTAAAACATTCGTCGAGTCCTGTGCCGGGTACACAGCTTGCACAGATATTAGATGTAAGCAGGCAGGTTATAGTGCAGGATGTAGCGCTTATTCGTGCGAAGAATATAGATGTTTTCTCAACTAACAGAGGCTATGTGCTTAATGATAAGCAGGAGTACAGCCGCATACTTAAGGTTAAACATGAAGATGATGAGGTGGAAGCAGAGCTTGGAGCAATAGTTGACATGGGTGGATGGATAAGAGACGTTTTTGTGTATCACAAGGTATATGGTGTTATAAGAGCGGAGATGAATATACATTCCCGCAGAGATATAAAGAATTATCTTGAAGAGATAGCAAGCGGAAAGAGCAGCCTTTTGAAAAATGTGACATCAGGATATCATTATCATACAATTGTTGCGGATGACGAACAGACGCTGGATTTAATTCAGGAGGAGCTTGGAAAACTTGGATTTCTTGCAAAACTGCAGGAGTATGAGCCTGTGGATTTCTGGCATAAAGGGTGAATATGGACTTAACAATTTACACACTTACACATAAACATTTTACAAAGCCTGATGATAATATGTATGTGCCGCTTCAGGTAGGTACAGCCATTAATTTACCACTGGGGTATCTCAGGGACGATACAGGAGATAATATATCGGCTCTTAACGGTTATTATAGTGAACTTACAGGATTATACTGGATATGGAAAAATGTGCATGATATTAATTATGTTGGAACATGCCATTACAGAAGATATCTTATTGATGAGAACGAGCATATTATGAATGAAAATCAGTATGAGCAGATTTTTAAGGAGTACGAACTTGTTACAACCAAGAGAGTAGTTCTTAATAATTCATATCATTACGGATTTTCTGCTAATCATAATGTAACTGCGCTTGACATGACAGGTGAAGTTATTAAGGAATTATATCCCGAATATTATGATACATTTATACAGCTTGTTAATGGCAATGAGACATATTTTGGAAATATGATAGTCACTTCTAAAGAGCTTTTTGATAAATATGCTGAGTGGCTGTTTACGATATTCTTTGAGGTTCAGAAACGCCTTGATATGGAGACTGATAAGGATTCATACCACAGGCGTGTGTTTGGCTTTATATCTGAATTCTTATTGCTTGTGTGGGTGAGAGTAAACAATATCAATGTAAA
>ERZ773114.4097-NODE-4097-length-11253-cov-27.204679_pt1 | contig 11253 bp, 12 predicted proteins | sample MGYA00580564_ERZ773114 | MGnify/ENA primary metagenome ERZ773114 (study PRJEB29015, sample SAMEA2737836) | human gut metagenome | biome: human gut; feature: human-associated habitat; material: faeces | place: China | collected 2012 ...
CTGTCCTCCTGTATGCCGTCCACCTCCGCTTGCAGCTCGGCAAGCCGCGCCTCAAGCTGCTCCTGCTCGGCTTCATACTGCCCGGATAGCTTCGCATGGCGTTTCTCCGGCAAGCGTCCCAGCGCGTAGTCCTCATACAGCTTTTGCAGGAGTATATCAAGCTCGTCCATGCGGCTCATTATTCCCGCAAGCTCCGCTTTTCCGGCCTGAAAGGTCTGCTTTTGGCTGTCTGACGCGGTTTGCATGACAAGCCTTTCAAAGTCGGCGCGGTGTTCCTTTGCGTAGCCCGACACTTTCCGCAAGGCTTCAAGGACAAGCTCCCGGACAATCTCTGTCCTGATAAAGTGTATCGTGCAGTCGGCGGTCTTTTTGCGGTAGGAAGAACAGATATAATTGTTGCGCGGGGTCTTGTGGTATTTGTCGCCGTCGCTCCTGTCGTTATACATCTTCGCGCCGCAAGTCCCGCAATACATCAGCCCGGTAAGCGGGTTTGCCTCGCGGTTTCTGTCGCCGCGCCGGATAGTCCTTTTCAATCGCTGTGCGTTATCCCATGTCATTTTGTCGATGATGGCCTCATGGGTGTTTTCAAAGACTTTCCATTCTTCCTGCGGCGCGGTGCGGCGGTTTTTCTCCCGAAAGCTGCGCTTGTAGGTCTTGAAGTTGACCGTATGCCCCATATACTCAATGCGGTTGAGGATATAGGTTACTGTCGTTCCCCACCAGCGGTAGGGGTCGGGGAAAACGCGGTTTTTGTAGTTGCCCACGCCTTTCCCCGCCAGATATGCAGACGGGCATAGCACCTTTTCAGCGGATAGTATGTCGGCTATCTGATATGCGCCCTTTCCGGCAATCGTCATGTTGAATATCCGGCGCACAACCGCCGCCGCTTCCTCGTCGATTACCCAGCGTTGCGGGTCGTCCGGGTCTTTCAGATACCCATAAAGGGGGTGGTTGCCTGTGTGCTTGCCCTCGTTGCCCTTTGCCCGGTAGATAGCCCGTACCTTTTTCCCTGTGTCCTTCGCGTACCACTCATTTAGGATATTGCGGAACGGCGCAAAATCATTCTCGCCCTTTGCGCTGTCCACTCCGTCATTGATAGCAATAAAGCGGACTCCATTTTCCGGAAAAGTCATTTCCGTATAGAAGCCCACTCTCAAATAGTCGCGTCCCAGCCTTGACATATCTTTGGTGAGAACAACGCCGACAAGCCCCGCTTCAATATCTTTCAGCATTTTTTGAAAGCCGGGGCGTTGAAAATTCGTCCCGGAAAAACCGTCATCACAATATAGACGGAGATTCGGGAAACCGTTGTCCTGCGCGTATTTAGTTAATATGGCCTTTTGGTTTACTATGGAATTGCTGTCGCCTTGCAGCTCATCGTCGCGGCTGAGGCGGCAATATCCGGCTGTGATTTTTTGATTTGACTGTCTGCTCATGGCGTTACCTCTTTCAGACAGCCAGCTCATTTGTGGCATCCATAGTATAGCGGAAAAACAAGCGGAAGTAAAGCGCGTATTTGTAAATATTCCCGTTCATCATACACACTCCATTCTGATAAGCCGCTTGATTTTGTCGTTCATGTCCTCCTTGCCGTTCTCCTTAAAGTGCATGGTTACGCGATAGGTCGTATTGCCGATACGCTTATTCAGCTTAACGGCGGCGGTCTTTTCAGCCACTTTTCCGGTGGTGGTATTGGTCTTTTCTTCTGCCATAGGCTCTCCTTTCATAGAAAAAGCCCCATGCAGCTATCACATGGGGTGGTAAGTGTTAAATTGTTCAAGGGTGCAAGGGTGCAACAATGCAAAGGTATCTATGGATTGCACCCTTGCGCTGCACTCTTGAGGCGGTAGTACCATTGGTTTCCCCGGCGTTTGACCTCTATCCGGGTTTCTAAATTGCGGCGGGCGGTTTTCAGCGTTCTCTCGGATATGCCCACTTCGGCTGCGGCTTTCATAACTTCCTCGCTTGTCATTTCATTTTCATCTGCTAAAAGGTCGAGTATCAGCGTTTCCGCTTGCTCGGTCTTGGTGGCGGTGTTGCCGCCCGCGCCGGATAGAAGCTCATCGGCGGTAATGTCATATTCGCCCACCCACTCAAAGCCCGTTTCGGGGTCAAGACAGAACGCCATAGGCTTGCCCTCCGGCGCAAGGGAAGATTTGTCATGGACGATTACCCGGATATTCGGCTCACGCTTCACGCGCCCAATGAGAAGCACACTCCGCGCCGCCGCCCGGAAGTCGATAGAGCCTAAACCTCTATATGCGCTCTGCCCTCCGGCGGCTTTGTTCAAATGCCCGATAAGGATAACGGCGCAAGCGGTACGCTCCGCAACTTCGGCAAGGCGGCGGAAGATAGGGCGTATCTCGTTTGCCTTGTTCATGTCGGTCTTTTCGCCCACATAGGCTTGGATAGGGTCAAGGATAATCAGCCGCGCCCCGTTCTGCCGGATAGCTTTCTCTATGCGCTCGTCGGACAGGGATAGCTCCTGCTTGCTCTCGTCAATGACAAGCACCCGGTCAAGGTCTGCCTCGGCTTCCATAAGCCGGGGCTTTACGGTATCGCCCAGCCCGTCCTCTGCGGTCTGATAGATGACATTAAACGGCTCATGCTCCGGCATAAGGGGAAAGGGTTTGCGATTGGTGCAAGCAGCACATAAACAGAGTGCAAGGGTGGTCTTTCCCTCGCCGGGGTTGCCCTGTATGATTGTTACCTTGCCGAATGGGATATACGGCTTCCATAACCATTCAACGGTCTGGGTGTCCACCTCGCTCATGCGGATAATCTCAACGGTTTCTTCCTGCGGCGGCTCTTTCAAGCCGTAGATTGCTTCCCGCAAATACTTCCCGTCTGTGATTTCTGCCCGGTGCTGCAATACCTCGTTCCAGTCCTTGAAAAGAGGGATAAGCCGATGGACGGTCAAGCCCTCCGGCACAAGCTCCGCAAGGCGGCTGCAAGCGTCGCTTCCGGCTTGGTCGCTGTCAAGGCAGAGAAAAACGGTCTTGATGTTCGGACGGTCAGAGAGAAAGCGCAACAGGGCTTTTTCTCCCACGCCGCCCAACGCCAGATAGCTTTGCTTCTGCCAGTCCTTTTTGAACAGGCAGAGGAAAGATAAGAGGTCTATCGGGGCTTCAAAGACAAACAATCTTTCGCCCTCGCCACGGTAGCAGAAGTTAAAGGCTTTGTCGCTGCCTTTCACATCAAGCCGAAAACTCCCGGCTGTGCCGCGCTGATGGGCGTATCGCGGTATGCCGCTTTCATCTCTGCCGACGAATACGGCGTTATGGTGGGCGGCTTCCTCGTAAATATCCCCGGTGGAAAAGAAAAAGCCCGTCACATCTTCATCAATGCGGCGGGCTTCGGTGAGATACCTTTTCACTTGTCCAGGGTCGGGGCTGCGCGGTGGCAGTCGGAAGTCAGAGAGGGGCGGCGGGGCGGTCTGCTCCGGCTTGCCCTCGCCCAGCTCGCCTGTCAAAAGCTGTACGGCTTCGGTGAAGCTCCTGCCGTAAAACTCCATGACGAAATCTATCGGGCCGCCGCCTTTGCTCTGTGAATGGCGATACCATTTGTTTTCTCTGACCGTTAAGCTGTCATGCCGTTTCCAGCGGTATTCATTCCCGGCGCGTTCAAGCGTTTCGCCCTGCGTCCGTAGGAAATCGGCAATGTCGGCGCGGTTTGCCCGGTCTATCTGTTCTTGGGTGTAAAACATTCTGTGTCCTCCTGTTCATCGTTCCTGTTCGTGCTTCTTTGTGTTGGTCTGTTCAGTCTTGGCAAGCTGCTCTGCGGCCTTGCGTATCTGCTCGACGGTTTTAATGTCCTCGCGCATAGCCCGCATTTTCTCATAGAGCGTATCCTTGTGGGGGATAAGGGCGGCAAGCTCGCTGCGCCATTTCTTCGGCGTGATAGCCTCGCCGCGCTCCTTTAGGGCGGTGAGATAGCGTCCTGCGCTATGGTAAAGAATATCGTCGCTCTCGCTGCGCTTCTTGCCTTTGAGCTTGTCATAGATGGCGTACTGCCTGGCGTGTTTGTTGATGTGTGATAAAGAAGTAATAGAAGTGCAAAAAATTTTGCCGTTCCTATCCGGCACTTAGCTCTTGTGTCGGATAGGTCGGGCGGTTATTCGGGCAAGTCCACCTTGCCAACAAAAGAATAATAAATCTCAATGTCCTGTCTGCGGGTCTTGTTCTCGTCATAGCTGCACTCATGCACAACGATTTTCTCTACAAACTCCCGCAGCAGAGTAGGGGTAAGTTCTTCAAAGCTGGTATGCCGCCGGACAACATTCATAAACTTTTCTGCGTTCACGGTGGCTTCCTGTGCTTTGGAAAGCTCCGCTTGAATAACGGCGGCTCTCTCTTTCAGTTCTTTCTGCTCGGCTTCATAGTCTGCCGACAGCTCCGTGAAACGCTCGTCTGAAATGCGCCCGGTCACGCTGTCCTCATACAGCCGCTTGAAGATAGCGGATAACTCGCTGATACGCTTCTCGGCGGCTTCCAGCTCCTTTTTCCTTGCGGCGTTCCTGCGCTTGCCCCCGTCCTCGTTCTGCTCGATCAGCAGCTTCATAAACCGGGCTTCGTGCTTCGCTGCATAGCTGGTGACTTTCCGCAGATTGTCGGTCACTCCGGCGGTCAACAGGTCGGTGCGGATAAAGTGCGCCGTACAGTCACGGGTACGCTTCTTGTAGCTCCCGCAGATATAACAATCCTGCTTGCGGGTGGCGTTCTGGTAACGCTGCTGGTAAAGGACGCTGCCGCAGTCGGCACAAAAGAGTATGCCGGAGAATAAGCCCACTTCATCATAGCGGTTCGGGCGTTTGCGCTGCTTGCGTAACTCCTGCACACGCTCCCACATCTGGGTGTCAATGATAGGCTCATGGTGGTTCTCGAAAATCGCCTGTTTCTCAATGGGGTTCTCTACGCTGTGCTTGGTCTTGTAGGACGGCTTCTCCGTCTTGAAGTTTACCAGACAGCCCGTGTACTCCCTGTTTTCAAGGATATGTACCACGGTATTGGTCGCCCACTTGCACTCATAGCCGGGGTGGTAGCGGCGGGTGCTTCCCGTCCGACGGTATTCCAGCGTTCCCGGCGTGGGGATCTCCTGCTCTGTGAGCATACGGGCTATCTTGGTCGGCCCGTTCCCGGCAAGGCACAAGCTGTAAATCTGCCGCACAACAGGGGCGGCTTCCCCGTCAATGATAAAATTTTCGTCCTCGTCCATAAAGTAGCCGTATACGGGTTTGCTCGTGACGGGCTTCCCGCTCATACCCTTAGACCGTTTTACTGCTTTGATTTTCTTGCTCGTATCTCTCACCAGCCATTCGTTAAAAATGTTCCGCAGAGGGGCAAAATCATTGTCGCCCTGTGCGCTGTCCACTCCGTCATTGATAGCGATAAAGCGGACGCCTTTCTGTGGGAAAATCATTTCCGTATACATTCCCACTTGCAGATAGTTTCGCCCTAACCGTGACATATCCTTGACGATAACGGTGCCGACTTTTCCGGCTTCAATGTCCGCAAGCATGGCTTGAAAACCGGGTCTTTGGAAGTTCGCCCCAGAATAACCGTCATCTGTGTACCATTGCAGATTGGAAAAGCCGTTCTGCTTCGCATAGGTTTCAAGAATACGCTTCTGGTTTGAAATAGAATTGCTCTCACCTTGCAGCTCGTCCTCGTGGGATAATCTCGGATAAAGGGCGGTAATAAGGTTTCGGGTGGTCTGTCTTAACATAGTGTCCTCCATTTCCGACAGCCAGCCCCACTATTCCGTATGACTATCATACCACACGCCGGGGCTGGCTGTACAGTCCTTTCTGCTTCTTTACGTCCCGTCAAATTGCCGATTTTTGTGTAGCAGCTTCCGCTTCCAGCACTTTCAGCATTTTATCGGCGGCGGTGGCGGTGGTGTCCTGCTTGAAATAGCCGGAAACGACAAGGACAGAATTACCTATGCGGATTTCCGTCACGCAATCCGGGCGGCGGGTGCTGCGGTCATTCTTTGGGGTGTTGGTCATAGGCGGCTCTCCTTTCTGTTCATCAGCTTTTTCAGTTGTCCCATTTTCTCCTGCGCCGTGGCTTTTCGGAAGTTGCTCCCGGTAAAGCGGACAGGAGAACACATTTCAATCAGACGGTCATAAATGCGGGCGTGGGCGGTGTCCTCCGGGTGCTGCAAGTCCTCCAGCGTGAGATTAGTCGTGACGATCAGCGGCCTGCCGCTGCGGTAACGGCTGTCAATCACGTTGTAGACCTGCTCTAAGCCGTATTCCGTTCCCCGTTCCATTCCAAAATCGTCAAGGATAAGCAGCGGGAAGCTGCAAAGTCGGGAGATATATTCATTCCTGCCCTCAAAGCTGGCGGCAAGGTCACCCAATATCAATGCAAAGTTTGTCATGCACACGGGGATTTCACGCTCCATAAGGGCATTTGCGATACAGCCCGCAAAATAGCTCTTGCCTGTGCCAACGCCGCCCCATAGCAGATAGCCAATGTTGCGCTCTTTCATGGTTTCCCAGTTCTCCACATAGAAATGGGCGTGTTCCATTTGCGGGCACTTGCCGTTGTCGTTCTCAAACGTCCAGCCCTGCATAGCCGGGTCTGTAAAGCCCCGCCGCTTCAACCGCTCGACAGTTTCAAGGTGACTGCGCTGTTTCTCTGCGGCTTCCCGTTCCTCACGCTCTGCCCGCTGGCAGTCACATTCTGCCGGGTGGCGGTCACGCCCCAGCCATGCGGCGGTTTCTTTGGGGAAATAGCCCTCTTTGGGCTTGTGGCACTTCCCGCAGTATAAAAGCCCGTCCTCGCCGGTGTAGTCCTCCGGCTCCGGCGTGGTGTCGGTCATATTCAAAATCATTTCATCAAATCCATTCGTCATAAGCTCTCGCCCTCCTTACAGGTATAATCGGGTATGCCCTTTTTCGGGGCTTTCTTGGCTGCGTCCTCCTGCGCCCACTTGAAAATCGTGGCTGCATGGCTCTTGTATTTCCTCCCGCTGGAAGCGATATGGCAGGATAGGCGGTCAATGTAATACTCCCACTTGCCGGGAAGCTCTGTTTTCAGCCCGTCAAGCTCCGTATCGGAAAGAATGACATTGTGGTATCTGCCATAGGCGGCGGGGGCGGGGTGTCCCGTTTCTAACTCTCTCTCTTTTTCTATTTCTATATCTATCTCTTTCTCTATCTCTATCTCTGGTGGACAAATGTCCGCTCGATATGGTGGACATTTGTCCGCCCCTGTCTGCGGCAGGGCTTTTTGTTCCTGCAAAGCCAGCCGCGCCCTGCGCTTGCGCTCCCCCTCGGTAGAGGACTGGCCGATTAAAAGCTCAATGTTGCTCATGTAGAGTGCGCCGCTTGGCAAAGGCTCCACAAGCCCCAGCTTCATAAAGATTTTCAAAGCTCTCTCTACGGTACCTACCTGCTGGCGGGTAATGGTCGCAATCATCTGGGCGGTGTAGGGGATATTCTCGTCAAGCTGCAATTTCCCGCCGTTTTTCAGCGATTTCAAGTACAGCTTCAAGAGAATGTTGGAATAGATAACGCCGTCCTGCATACTTTCCAGCAGAACGATTGCATCATCGTCAAAATAGCTCTCTTTCAGCTTGAGGTAGTAATATTTGCGGTTATCTGCCATAGGCTGCGTCCTCCTTTTTCCAGCGTTTGGAATAATAGCGAGGGCATAGTATGATAACCGCCCGGAAGCTCTGTTTGCAGTCACGGGTGCAGCCCCGGCATAGGTCGTTGTAAGTGATACGGTTGCGGTGGTTGAGGAAGAAAGACCATTCCAGCCGCCGCTTCTTGCTCATTCTCGGCAATGGTAAGCTCCTTTCTGCCGTTCCTATCGGTGTAGCGGGATAGGGGGCATTTTCTGTATGTTCTCGGTATCATTTTCGGGCTTTTTCTGCCCTGTAAGCCCCGTTTGGAAGTCGGGGAGTATTGCGGTAAGGGTTCATATCATACCTGTATTTTTGTAGGGTTTCGGTATCATTTCGGGGCGGTCTTTAACGCTCCTGTTCACGCTTTTTCTGCTGGCTCGGTGCGCCCCTTAAAATCTGGTCGATATTGCGTCTGACTGTCTGAAGCTCCTGCGCCCGCTGGCGTTTCTCCCGGTAGTCGTTATATCCGGCGTTCTTCTGGACGGTAAGCTGCTCAATCTCCCTTTGCAGGGCTTTGCTGGCTGGCAGCTTGGTTATTCCATGCTCCCGGAAATAACGGGCGGCTGTGTCCGCTATGATAAAATCGCTTTCGTGCTGTTCCCGGTAGGCTCTCCGGGCTTTCTCCGATTTCTGCGCTTTCAGACCGTCACGGGCGGGCTTCGTGCCGATATAGCCCAAAAGGTTGCGCTGCAATTCCTTTTTCTCCCGGATAGCGGCTTCCAGCCCTTTCAGTCCGGCAAGGCTCTCCTGCGTGGCGGTGTTGGCTGCGGAAATGGCAGCGTCCAGCTCGTCCGGGGAAGAAAAGCCATACTGCTGGTAGAGCATGAGGGTAGCCGACATCTGTTTGAGGTTGTGCATGGTCGCCCACTTCTCATAGCCCCGTCCTTTCCCCTCGGCTCGCTTGGCGGCTATGTCTACCATGCGCTGTACAGCGTCATTGTTCGGGGCGTTTTTCGCTTCTTTTTTCGTCCGTAAGCGGTCTTTGATACTGCCGGGGTATTCCGCTATGGCTGCGGGTTTTTCGGCGGCTCTGGCGGCGTTCTGCTCCAAAACGGAGAGGACAGCAGCCCGGTCAAAATCGTCCCCCAGCTTCCGGGCGGTAATTGGCTTCGTCCTGTCCGGCGTGAGGTAACTTAGCCGCCCCCGGCTCTCCTTGACGGTCACACCATGCCGGAGAAGCAGGGCGGCAAACTCATCAAAGCCGGAAGCAGCGGCAAGGGCTTCCCGGATAGTCCGGCGCAGCTTCGCCTTATCCGTTTCAAACTTGGTCTGCCGGGGCGCGATACCGTCCGCAGCAATAGGGGCGTTGGCTCTGTCAAGGGCAGCCTGTCCTTTCTTCTGCGCCCAATACTCACGCTCGGTAATGCGTTCTTTGCTGCCGTTCAAAAGGTCTATCTGGTAAAGCCCCTCGCTGTGGCACATCTCCATGACTTCGGCTTTCAGATAGTTCATAGCTGCGTCCGTACAGCGGTGCTTGCAGCCTGCTTTCCTGTCCGCTGGCCTGTCCATGTGGGGCAGCATGGGAACCTCCGCAATCCGCAGACTGTTAATGACGATATGCACATGGATATTTTCGGTGTGGCTGTGTCCGTCCGGGTGGGTGCAGACAAGGGCCTGGTGTCCGGGGAAATGCTCGGCGCAGAACTTCTCGCCCAGCTCCTGCGCCCGATCAACGGTCAAGCCGTTGTCCGGGCCGTCCCGTGGGTCAAAGCTGATGATGTAGTGGTGGCTCTTTACGTCCTCCCGTTTCTGGTTCTTGCCGTAGCGGAGATTGGAGCGCATACAGGCAACGGCAAAATCCTCCCCGCCACAATTCAGAGAGGATATGCGGTAGTCTACCCTCGGTATGAGCCGCCCGTCTGCGTCAAGGGTGGGCTTCATGGTAAACTCGTCATGCTCGAATGTGAGGTATTTTTCAGCGTCCCCGTAGTTGGCATTTTTAGAGCTGATATGTTTGAGTATCGCCAACGGCTTCACCTACTTTCTGCAAGACTTCAAACTTCAAGGCGGCAAGGTCGGCGGCGGCTCCCCGCACTTCCTTTTCCAGCCCCCGGTAGGGGCTTCCGTATTCGTTCAGGCTCCGGGCAATCTGGTTTAAGTTGCCGCCGATTTTCCCGTACTCTGCCGTGAGCTTGGAGAGGGCGGCAAGCAGCCCGTCATTGACCGGGGAAACGGTGACAATGGGGCGTATGGTCGCTTTCCGTATGGCTTGCCGGATAAACTCGGACTGGCTGATTTCATAAGCCGCCAGCCGCCCGGTGAAGTCGGCGTATTCTTCATCGGTCATGCGGGTCTTTACCACATGACGGCGGTGGGGCGTATTGTATTTCTTTCGCATGGTCTGTGACCTCCTTTCTCGCCCGACAGGGCGCATAGCAGGGTTTGGGGAAGGCACTCCCCAACAAGATTCCCGCAGGGGCAAAAATAAGCGGAGAGCGAATTTTGGCACCTCGGTAGAATCTTGCTCTGAAAAACTCCGGCGTTCCCCGGCTCCCGTCCTTTCCGCTAACAAAACGTTTCAAAAGGGCTTTGCTACCCGCTATTCCGGCTTATCTTGAAAATTTTCCTTTCACTACCTACAACACCACGCAAAGCAAAATGGACGGAGATTTTTAGAATTTCCCCTTATTCCCTACAACACCACGCAAGCCGAAAAAGGCGGACAATGGCAGTATTTTTTTCTTTGATACCCTCCACGGATAAGTAAGGGATTTTGCCAACTGCGGCGGCAATTTTCCCTTTTGTTTTTTCATACTGGGGATTTTCAAAAATGCCAAACAGGAACGAAAAAAAGCAGCAAATCTGTTGAATAGATTTACTGCTTTCTGGTTGCCGGCGAAGCGGCGGTTATTCAGTTGTAGGCGGTAGGGCTATCTCCCAAAGCGGAACTTGAAAATAGCTGTGAGAAGCGTCTGGGTGATGTAGTCCTCTGTATCTTGGTCTACCCGTCCATTCACACGGGCGGCACATTGTATGCGGCGGCGGTAATACTGCAATACAGTTCCCACCGCTTCCGGCTCCCCGCTGGTGGCTTGGACGATTGTTTCATAGGGGAGAAGCCTATTATTTCTCATATGCCATTCCCTCCATTTCCGCTTGGAGCTGCCGTAGGACTTTTCGGATATGGTAGCCCGCTGTGCTGCGGCTGCGCCCGTACTGTCTGCCAATTTCGTGCTGTGGAATACGCTTGAAAAAGGACAGGTAAATCATTTCCCGCTCCCGTTCGTCCAGCCGTGACAGGGCTTCCGCAAGTAAGCCGCTGCTGAAAATGACCGTATCGCCGCAAAGGGTAAGTATGTATTCCTCGTCCGGCTCCGGGGCTTGGAAATATTCATCTGTCGTGCCTAAAGGGTAGTGCTTTTCGTCTGTGAGGTATTCAAGGGATATTTCTCTTTTGTGCTTCCTGCTCCGTGTCCTCGCTGCGTTGATCGTTGCATTTCGGATAACGACTTTGCAAAAGGCATGGAAAGTGTACTCGATATGTTCCCGATATTCTTCTGTACAGGTCATGGAAAATCCCCCTTTCCTCCCAAAAGGGCTGTGGCTGGTTAGTAGTTGCTTTTTATGATAGTAAGGGGCGGCAGCACTTTAGGCTGTCGCTCCTTGACTGCCTAA
>ERZ773114.4101-NODE-4101-length-11242-cov-3.329400_pt1 | contig 11242 bp, 10 predicted proteins | sample MGYA00580564_ERZ773114 | MGnify/ENA primary metagenome ERZ773114 (study PRJEB29015, sample SAMEA2737836) | human gut metagenome | biome: human gut; feature: human-associated habitat; material: faeces | place: China | collected 2012 ...
TATAACGCATAAGCTGCCCTATGGAATTAAATATTATATGGTCACATATTTTTACAAGTTCATCTATATCCTTTTCTTTGTAAGCAGGAGCATAGACGTGATTTTCTTTATTCATCTCTTCCCTGCCAAGCCTTGCCTCATACAATCCACTTGCTGTTGTGCCACTTATGTATCTGCCAATTAACGGATATTCATAAAATGCTGAAAATGCTTTCTGTGCAAGCAATATTTTACATCCTGTTTTGTCTTCAACATATTTTAAAATTTCAAGATTATGAACCAGAATATTCTCATCTATAATATATGCTGGTGTTGTAATATCATCTATTGTCATCAACTCTTATATCCTCTATTCTACAAGCTGTGGATTTTCCTCAACTACCCAAGGAAGTCCCCATTTATTCAGTGCTTCCATATATGGATCCGGATCAAACTCCTCTACATTGAATACGCCAGGTTTTTTCCAGAGTCCCTCTACTACCATCATTGTTCCGATCATAGCCGGAACTCCTGTTGTGTAGGAGATTGCCTGAGAACCAACCTCTTTGTAGCACTCCTGATGATCGCATACATTGTAAATGTAGATGGTCTTTTCTTTTCCGTCTTTTACACCTTTGAAAATACATCCGATGTTTGTTTTTCCTACCGTTCTTGGTCCAAGGCTTGCAGGATCCGGCAATAATGCTTTTAAGAACTGGATCGGCACGATCTCTTTTCCTTCAAAGTTGATCGGTGTTGTGGAAAGCATTCCAACGTTTTCCAGACATTTCATGTGTGTTAAATAACTCTGTCCGAATGTCATGAAGAAACGGATTCTCTTGACTCCCGGAATATTTTTTGCAAGTGATTCGATCTCCTCATGATGAAGCAGATACATATCTTTTTCTCCTACTTCCGGGAAATCATATTCACGCTTAATAGACATTGGCTCTACTTCTACCCAGTGACCATCTTCCCAGTAAGAACCCATCGCAGATACTTCTCGTAAATTGATCTCCGGGTTAAAGTTCGTTGCAAATGGATAACCATGGTCGCCGCCGTTGCAGTCTAAAATATCAATGTAATGGATCTCATCGAAATAATGTTTTAATGCATATGCGGAATAAACACTTGTCACACCCGGATCAAATCCGCTTCCAAGGATTGCTGTAATACCTGCATCTTCAAACTTTTTCTTGTAAGCCCACTGCCAGGAATAATCAAAGTATGCTGTAAATCCCTCTTTCTTGCAGCGTTCTTCGTAGATTTTTCTCCACTCCGGATCATCCGTATTCTCTGCTTCATAGTTGGCAGTGTCAATGTAATCCACTCCTGTTGCAAGGCAGGCATCCATGATGGTCAGATCCTGATATGGGAGTGCAACGTTTAATACTGCATCCGGTTTGTATTCTTTGATTAGTGCGATCAGCTCCTCTGTGTTGTCAGCATCTACCTGTGCGGTTGTGATGACTGTTTTTGTTGTTGGCTGTAATTTTTCTTTCATTGCATCACATTTGGACTTTGTTCTGCTTGCGATCATAATCTCAGTGAAAACATCACTGTTCTGGCAACATTTTGCAATTGCTACGGAAGCTACGCCTCCACATCCGATAATCATTACTCTGCTCATTTTTATTTCTCCTTTTTCATGTTATTGTTTTTTAGATAATTGCGAACCTCCTCCTACTCTTCTTTCAATTTGGATTTTTATGAGTTTCTCAATTATCCATGTCATTATTTACTTAATATATTTTTCTACCTGTCTTCCTCGTCCTCTAGCATGTCTTCTAAATATTTCGGAAGCATGAAGGCTCCCCGGTGAAGATTCGTTGTGTAATATCTTGTTTTGATATGTAATTTTTTCCACTCTTTTACGCGCAGATTGTTGAGTGGGTGATATTTTTTGGAAGCAAATCCAAAAAGCCAGTAGCCGGACGAACACGTCGGAATATGTGCCTGATATACACGGCTTACCGGAAATGCACGGAATGCCTTGCGGTGCATCTTCATGCACTCTTCCTTATCCTCATCATAAAATGGACTTCCATGCTGATAAACCATGATTCCGTCCTCTTTTAACGCCTTATAGCAGCTTCCGTAAAATTCCTTGGTAAAAAGTCCCTCAGTATGCCCAAATGGATCGGTTGCGTCATTGATGATCAGATCATACTCCTCCGTTTTGTTTCTCAGGAAACGAAGTCCATCCTGATAATACACATTCACACGCGGATCATCCAGACCACAGGCAAGCTCCGGGAAATGCTCCCGGCAGACTTCCACTAACATCTCATCCGGTTCCACAACATCAATCTTTTCTATGGAATCATACTGTGTCAGTTCTTTTGCAACGCCGCCATCACCGCCACCGATGATCAGCACGTGACGCACGTCCGGATGTACTGCCATCGGCACATGCGTTACCATCTCGTCATAAATAAATTCATCCTTTTCGGAAAAAAGGATATCTCCATCCAAAGCCAGAAACTTGCCAAATTCTACCGATTCCAGAACATCGATCCTCTGGCAGTCACTGTTACCGCTGAATAATTGTTTTTCAATTCTCATTGAGAGCTTTACATTCGATGTGTGAAGCTCCGAAAACCACATTTCCATTTTTCTGCTTCTCCTTCCATGTCCCGGTTTCCACCGTTTTCTCCGGGATCACTCATCTCTTACACCAGCACCATCAGATGTTCCACTGCCGGATCTTCCGTTCCCTGCATGGAGCAGCCTTTTTCCTTCGCATAAATGATATATTCGATGATTTCATCTGTGATCATCTCACCCGGTGCCAGGATTGGGATTCCCGGCGGATAGCACATGACAAATTCACCGGAAATACAGCCGCTGGTCTCACGGATCTGAAGGGATTTCTTTTCCGCATAGAAAGCTTCCTGTGGTGAACGGATGACTTTCGGTGCTATATATTCACCGGATAAAAGTCCTGCCTTATCTTTTTTATACAGTCTTGCGATATCTGCCAGCGCCCCCACCAGGCGCTCAATATCCTGTGTCCGGTCTCCAATGGAAATATAGGCCAAAATATTACAGATATCCCCAAATTCGATCTGAATATCATATTCATCGCGAAGAAGATCATACACTTCGATCCCTGCCAGCCCGATACCAAGCGTGTAGATAGAAAGCTTTGTCACATCATAGTCGTAGATGCTGGTTCCGTTGATCAGATCCTTCCCATAAGCATAATATCCACCGATATTGTTGATCTCATTTCTTGCATATTCTGCCATCTCGGACACTTTGGCAAAGGATTCCTCACCTCTTAACGCAAGGTTTCTTCTTGAAATATCAAGGCTTGACAGAAGAAGATACGATGCGCTTGTAGTCTGTGTGAGATTGATGATCTGTCTGACATAATCTGCATTGACACCTTTGTTTACAAGCAGAATGGAGCTCTGCGTCAGGCTTCCACCGGACTTATGCATGGAAATTGCTGCCAGATCAGCACCGGCTTCCATGCCTGAAACCGGAAGGTTTTTTCCAAAATACAAGTGTGTTCCATGTGCCTCGTCTGCGAGCACTTTCATGCCATGCGCATGTGCAAGCTTTACGATAGAACGGATATCCGAACAGATACCGTAATAAGTCGGATTGTTCACAAGCACTGCAACTGCATCCGGGTTCTCTTTGATCGCCTGCTCTACACACGGCACTTCCATTCCAAGAGAAATTCCGAGTTTTGGATTCACTTCCGGATTCACATAAACCGGAATTGCTCCGCAAAGCACCAGTGCATTGATGGCACTTTTATGTACATTTCGCGGAAGAATAATTTTATCCCCTCTCTTACAGACTGACAAAATCATGCTCTGCACTGCAGAAGTAGTTCCTCCCACCATCAGAAATGCATGTTCTGCATGAAATGCATCTGCTGCAAGTTCCTCCGCATCTCTTATAACCGATACCGGATGACAGAGGTTATCGAGTGGCTTCATGGAATTCACATCGATCCCTACACATTTTTCCCCTAATAATTCCACTAATTCAGGATTGCCACGGCCCCGCTTATGCCCCGGCACATCGAATGGTACGACACGCTGTTTCCTGAATTTTTCCAGTGCTTCATAAATGGGAGCTCTTTTCTGATCTTCTCTGTTCATAACTTTCTCCATTGCAATTTATAATTTTAAGATAATCATTTTCACATTTTATGTAATAAAAATCATGTTTTCGATCACAGAACAAAGAGTTGCTTCGCAACTCTTTGCGCGCTGATGCGTGCAAGCTTTAGCTTGCATAATTCTTCTGCGCATCAGTCGCATCCTCGCGGAGCGTTTTTATTACATAGGAAGTAATTTCCTATGTAATAAAAAAGCTGACCGCTTTTTTACGATCAGCTTCTGTTCATTTCTAGTTTGTCATTAAAAACTTGATGATCCTCTCTGTATCTTCCGGCTCGTAAGCTACAATTTCAAGTTCTGGGATCTCTACATCAGATTTTAATAAGCTTGTCAGAGAAACATACTGGCAAAGTTTTGATTTGAGGTTTAATCTGTCTCCCTCACCTGTGATCAATTCTACTTTTCCGGCACAGGAATCAATTACTTTAAAAAATCCGTCGACATCTTTGATATTCTTGATTTTCATATTTTTTCATCCTTTCTTCTTTGGAACTCTATACCTGCTTCTTATTAAATCGCAAAAAAAGAAATCTGTAAATACTTTTCTTCAAAAAAAATGTTTTTCATAAAACCTACTTCTCCTGCTATTGTTCCATTGCTGCCCGGATGATGTGTTCCGCTTCCTTTGCTTCTGCTTTGGTAAGCTGCGGCGTATCTTTTAAGACATAATCCATGCCGAGGTTGTCGTACTTGACCTTTCCCATAGAATGATATGGAAGGACTTCCAGTTTTTCCACATTGCGGAGCGTCTTTAAAAACAGACCAAGTTCCGTCAGTTCTTTCTCATCAAACGTAATGCCCGGCACGACTACGTGACGGATCCAGACCGGCTTTCCGATCGAATCAAGATACTTTGCAAACGCAAGAATGTTGCTGTTCGACTGCCCGGTGAGTTTCTGATGTTCCTCATCGTTGATATGCTTAATATCAAGCATGACGAGATCTGTCACGGACATGAGCTGTTCTGTCTTTTCCATTTTGTCTGATGCCATGTTTTCACTTATTCCAGTGAGGCTGATCTCTCTCTCACTGATCTGATCTGTTCCTGTATGTTTCTTTGGAAACATAATTCCGGATGTATCCAGACAGGTGTGAATGCCCTTTTCCTTTGCCTTCGTAAAAAGCTCCGTCAGAAAATCAAGCTGTAACATGGGTTCTCCACCCGTTGCCGTGATCCCCCCGGTCTGATAGAAAGAACGGTTGCGCTCGAAACGGTCTATGATCTCATCCGCTGTCATTTCTTCCCCATCCTCTATCTTCCATGTATCGGGATTATGGCAATACTGGCAGCGCATCGGGCAGCCCTGAAAAAAAACGACAAACCGTACGCCCGGACCGTCCACTGTGCCAAATGTTTCTAACGAGTGAATTTTCCCCATATTGTTCTCCTTTTCTGATTCCTAGCGCTCACACGCGCCATTCGCAAAACGCACCTGTTGCACTACATCCGCTCGTGGAAGGTACGTGCGATCACTTCATCCTGCTGTTCTTTTGTCAGTTTGATCTGTTCCATCTCACCAGGTGCCACTACCGGACGTTTTCTGTGGATAATTCTCTCTTTACCTAAATAACAGCTGATATAACAGTTTTTATATACTCCGCCGACGCGGAAACGAACTGTCAGCTCTTTTGCCATATGTTCTATGCGAATCACGGAAGGAACTGTATATCTTACTCCTGCTTCTGGCACCAAAAGTATTTCTCGTGCATCTTTATAGGATTCACCTGCATTCTCTTTTCTCCGAACATACATGGATGCATTCCGTCCGGCAGCTGCAGCCTCTTCCGATACAAAATCCACCAGATCATGAACATGAAGTACATTTCCACATGCAAAAACACCTTCCATGTTTGTTTCCAGGCTTTCATTTACCCTTGGGCCTGAAGTGACCGGATTCAGTTCAACTCCCATTCCACGCGAAATTTCATTTTCCGGAATCAAACCAACCGAAAGAAGCAGCGTATCACATTCATATTCTTCCTCTGTTCCAGGAATTGACTTACCTGACTTGTCTACTTCTGCAAGAGTAATACCCTCCACTCTTTCTTTTCCTTTTATATCGATTACAGTATGGCTAAGTTTCAGCGGAATTCCAAAATCATCCAAACACTGTACAATATTTCGCTTCAATCCGCCGGAATATGGCATCAGTTCTGCAACAACTTGTACTTCTGCACCTTCCAGAGTCATTCTTCTTGCCATGATCAGACCAATATCTCCGGAGCCAAGAATCACAACTTCTCTGCCCGGAAGATACCCCTCAATGTTTACTAGCCTCTGGGCAGTTCCTGCCGAATAGATGCCTGCCGGACGATACCCCGGAATGTTCAGGGCGCCTCTCGGACGTTCGCGGCATCCCATCGCCAGGATAATCGCTTTTGCCTTGATGAGCTCCAGTCCCTCGCTGCGGCTTACGACTGTGATCTCTTTGTCTTTATTGATATCCAGTACCATGCTGTTTAAGCGGTACGGAATTTCCAGCTTTTTCACTTCTTCCTCATAACGTGCCGCATACTCCGGTCCGGTCAGTTCTTCTTTAAAGGTATGAAGACCAAAACCATTGTGGATACACTGATTTAAGATACCGCCCAGCACGCTGTCGCGCTCCAGAATCAGAATATCCTCTGCGCCGCTTTTCTTTGCCGCTGCTGCCGCTGCCAGTCCAGCCGGACCTCCGCCGATAATTACAATGTCATGCTGAATCATGGTTATGCCTCCTCACCTTTTATCATTTCGGAACCTTTGCGGTTTTTGCAGATCTCTGTGATCGGGATTCCCGTCTCACGGGAGAGAATTTCCATCGCTCTCGGAGTGCAGAAGCCTGCCTGACACCGTCCCATACCCTGACGGACGCGCCGTTTGATGCCATCCATCGAGCGTGCGCCGAGTGTACGGGTGATCGCATCCACGATCTCCCCCTCGCTGATTGTCTCGCAACGGCAGACGATTGCGCCGTATGCCGGGTTCTTGCGGATCAGTTCTGCGCGTTCTTCCGTATTTAAACGTGCTGCTTTCACGATGCCCTTGCGGATCGGATTGAAATTCGGATTCTTGCCAAATCCAGCTTTTTCCTCGATCATCCCAGCCAGATATTCACCGATCGCCGGTGCGCAGGAAAGTCCCGGAGACTCGATTCCGGCTGCATCAAAGAAGCCCGGTGCGTCCTCCGCCTCACCGATGATGAAATCATCGCCGTCCTCATGGGCACGCAGGCCGGAGAAGGAAGTGATGACCTGACGGAACGGAATGTTGTTGACACTCTTGGCTGCCTTCTCACATGCCTCTGCCAGTCCCTCGGCGGTCGTGTAGGTTCCGTCCCTATCTTCCTGATCCACCGCGGTCGGTCCGACTAAGAGATTTCCGTGAATCGTCGGGCTGACGAGGATTCCCTTGCCATACTTGCCCGGAAGCTGGAAGACAGTCGCTGATACGTGGTTGCCTGCCTCTTTATCGAGCAGGCAGTACTCGCCGCGGCGCGGCACAATGTGAAGCTTCTTTTCCGAAACCATGTTGTGGATCTCGTCAGAATACACGCCGGCTGCGTTCACGACATATTTTGTCTCGAAGACACCGTTGTTGGTTATCACACGGTATCCTTCTGTCGTTTTTTCAACTTTTTCTGCTTTTGTGTTGAATACGAATTCAACGCCGTTATCACAGGCATTCTCTGCCAGCGCGATCGTCAGACCAAATGGACATACGATGCCGCCAGTCGGTGCATAGAGCGCTGCCACAACCTCCCCGCTGACGTTCGGCTCCATCTTGCGGACCTCATCGCCGGTCAGAATGGAAATATCCGGCACACCGTTTGCCACGCCTCTCTCATAGAGTGCCTGCAGCGCCGGGAGGTCCTCCTGCGCGAAGCAGAGTACCAGGGAGGAATTCCGCTTGAAATCAAAATCGAGTTCTTTGGATAAATCTCCCATCATGGCGTTGCCTTTTACATTGAGCTTTGCTTTTAAAGAACCTGTCTTTGCGTCATAGCCCGCATGGACGATAGCACTGTTTGCCTTCGATGTGCCGGAGCAGACATCCTCTTCTTTTTCCAGAAGCACGGTGCGGCACTCATATTTCGAAAGCGCTCTGGCGATGCTGCTGCCGATGACGCCACCTCCGATAATCACTACGTCGTATGTATTTCCGTTCATACTGTGATCCTCCATTATTTATACTAAATGTTTTCTTGTTCTCGTTTCAACTATCCTGTTTGTTTAGACAATTCATCCTATTTCTGCTGCATTTCGTGCGTAAGCCCATCTGAACCCTTTAGCTGCTACAGCTCCTCTGCAAACCGGATCTCCTCCATCGCCTGAATATCGCTCAGAAGTGTTTTTCGAAGCGACTTGTCCTGCACTTCCACCGACATCGTCGCGGAGGGACCCTCGCCCTTTAACTTATTCTTGGCAATATCAAAAGACACGATTTTCACATTCTTAGAACGCATGGTATCCATGAACGCCCCAACACACCGGCTGCTGGTAAATTCCAGATAGAAATCGAACACCTTTGCATGCTCATGAATCATTGTATCCACACGTGTCAGGAGCTTCAAGGTAACCGCAATCAGAATCAGACCGTAAACCGCACCGTCCACAAATCCGATACCGGCTGCCAGTCCTTCACAGGCGCAGACCCAGAGACACGCCGCTGTAGTCAATCCACGCACCTGATTACGCCCGGTTACCATGATCGTGCCAACCCCTAAAAATCCGACACCGCTGATAACCTGCGCGCCCATCCGCGCCATGTCCGCTTTTGCAGATGGAAATGTCCGGAACATATATTCACTCGTCAACATGACAAGCGCTGAACCCAGGCAGACCAGCACATGCGTCTTGATGCCCGCACCGCGCCGTTTCAGGCCACGGTCAATTCCAATGAACATTCCCACCGCCAGCGAAAACAGCAGGCGAATCCAGATGCCGACCGCTGTCCAGGTCGCCGCCGTCTCCACAATCCATTTCCAAACTGCCATTTTTTCTCCCTCTGCAAGCCCGTAAAGCTTCTAGAACACAGCTCTTTTTCGCTCCACAAGACTCTTCCATGACCGATACCGGTATCTTTTATGGAACAAAAAAGAGCAGAAAGCATCCGTATTTCTACGTTTGCCTTTCTGCTCTTAATCTCACAGGCTTTATTATATCCAATTTATTAACGTTTTGTCAATCTGTTTCTATGCTGCGCCGTACAGAAGATCCGGTACACATGTAATTAAGAACGGGCAGAAGGTCAGAAGCAGAAGAACAACCAGAAGGGACACGATAAATGGCCATACTTCCTTCAGGAACTCACTGATCGGACATCCCGTGATACCACAGGTCGTGAACATCATCGAACCGAACGGAGGTGTAATACCACCGATCATGATGTTAACGATCGCTACCAGTCCAAAGTGGTAATCATTGATTCCAAGCTGTCTTGCAACCGGAAGCAGCAGAGGTGTAATAATCATCAGCGCCGCGCCGCCTTCCAGGAACATACCCATAATCAGAAGAATTACGTTGCATGCCATAAGGAACAGCCACTTGTTGGTTGTCAGGCTTAACATACCAGTTGCCACGACTCTCGGCAGGTTAATCCAGGTCATGTAGTAACCGAATACATTCGCTGCAACCATGATCAGGACAACGCTGGAAGTACCGGCGATACTGTCAAGCAGGATCGGAACCAGATGCTCTTTCAGGGATAGTTTCTTGTAAACGAAACGTCCGATAATAATACAGTAAAGAACGGCTACCGCACCGCCCTCAGACGGGGTAAACATGCCAAAACGCATTCCCAGGATGATACCAAATGGGAAGAACAGACCCCAGAAAGAGGTAATACCCTGTTTCACGATCTCTTTCAGAGACGGGAATTTTTCACGGGTGGTCGGGTAGTTTCTCTTATGTGCAATAATCGAAACAACGATCATCATCGAGATTGCCATCAGAATACCCGGAATATAACCAGCCGCAAACGTACGACCCAGGGAAATCTGTGCAATCAGTGTAAAAACGATCAGGTTTACTCCCGGCGGAATAACCGGTGTAGCAGCCGAGGAAGCCGCTGTGATCGCTGCGGAGAACGCCTTGGAGTAACCTCTCTTCTCCATCTCCGGAACCAGCATCTTGGACTGCATCGCACAATCTGCGTTGGCCGAACCGGAGCATCCGCCCATCAGCATACTAAGTACTACGTTTACCTGTGCCAGACCGCCTTTCATATGACCGGTCAGCACTTCCGCGAAATCCATCATCTTGTCACTGATGCCGCCGTAGTTCATGACGGAACCAGCCATAACGAAAAATGGAATCGCTAACATCGAGAACGACTGTGTAGAGGTCATAACCTTCTGTAAGATCAGCCAGTTTTTACTGGTTGTATCAATAAATGTAAAATAAAAGAAGGTTGAACCAAACAGTGCATATACAATCGGCATTCCCAGGAAATAGAGAATAAATACCATAAAAATCGGAACGAGTTCAATTAATTCGAGTCCCATCAGTTATTTCCCCCTTTCCCTTTAAATACCTTGATAATATCCTTAACCAAAAAGTAAATACAGAAAATCAGTGAAAGCCCAAATCCGATCGGAACCGCGCCGGAAATATACCAACTCGGAACACGCAGCGTATTCGTCAGCTTATCCATCGTGTTCATCACATACTGGACGCTTGTTCTGGTCAGCATAATCAGAGTAACAAGCTCCAGAAGATCCATAATAACCTTAACAACTTTTCTTATCTTCTCCGGAAGAATGTTGATCAGGATGTCTACGCCCAGATGTGCGTGCTTACGGTACGCATATGCGCTTCCAATAAAGACGGTCCAGACGAAGAGCCCCGTAGCGACCTCTTCCGACCAATACAACGGTCTTTTCAGGAAATAGCGCATAAGGACGTTTGCGTTTACAACGATTGTACAGAGTGTCAGTGTCACGCAGGTAATAATTGCATCCAGGTTTACCAGCACCGACCCCAGTGTGTTTTTTTTCTTTTCCATAGTCTATCCTCATGCATTCATAATGGCAGTCAGTTTTGCATAACCGACGACTGTTCTGTCATACAGCCATCTTTCCAGCAGTTGTAACTGTTCAGTACCTTCACAGTCACGCGCAAAAATCCATTAAAAATTGCCT
>ERZ773114.4103-NODE-4103-length-11235-cov-2.964132_pt1 | contig 11235 bp, 9 predicted proteins | sample MGYA00580564_ERZ773114 | MGnify/ENA primary metagenome ERZ773114 (study PRJEB29015, sample SAMEA2737836) | human gut metagenome | biome: human gut; feature: human-associated habitat; material: faeces | place: China | collected 2012 ...
ACCACCCAAACAAAAGGCGAGGCTATCAAGTCTCGCCTTTTTATGCTATATGGCACCTTCCCTAAAAATATCCTTCTATCTGCAAAATTGACACCAAACAATCTTTATGATCAATATAAAGCACTTACTATAACACACTCGTTTTACAAACGAAACAAACTAGCGAGAAAGAAATAGCCATAAAAGTACTTTTTTGTTAAAACAGAGCGTTTTTCACCTCTGATAGGCACCAAAAGCCTACACGACTGGTCGTGTTAGGCTAGGCCGATACTGCCGTTGGACATCGTAAGTAGTCAAGAATAGGGTTATGAGTAGTCGCGAATGGGCATTCTTACCCTGTTATAACCCTATTGTAGCACCGTTTTTCTTCCCTTCCTGCCCCCAAAACATGAAATACGATGAATAAATCCCGCTAGAATAAAAGGCCGTTTTCCAGCATTACCCTATCAACCAATCGATTGTCGTTTTTTTCTTTCGTTTTCGGGAGCATACCTTACCTTTACCCGAAAGAATCGATTCTCCATGACTTAAATTTACAAACTGTCACTTTGCTAAAAGACGCAAGACAAGGAGATGTCAAGTATCCGTGAAAGATGATACATCTTACAACGGTAAGATCATACATCCTACAACAGTAAGATCATACATCTTACGGCGATAAGATGCTACAACTGTATCTTGCATCCTCAATGGAAATAAGTTCGTGCATTAAACTCCATAATCAGACGTTTTAAGCTGAATAACGTCGTGAATATTGCGACGTTTCTCCTGTTCTAATGTCGCATCAAGTACTTAAAATATGTAAGCCATTATGACCGGCCGCTGACTAAAGAGAATATTTGTGCATGGCAGGCCGCATTCTTCCAACCGGTTTCAGTGAGGGCTCGCAAATAGAGATTGGCCGGTATCGCACCCATGAGGAGCATATCGTTTCCTGTATGTTTGGACGGGAGGAAGAGGGCATGCGAAACAGACGCAGCCGAAAATTCTCATTCGCATCCACAAACAGCGTCTAATCCGCATCTGAAAGTTCCTCCGAAACAAGTGGCACCTATACCACTCAAATCGATTTATCCCAAGGAGATACTTACTCAATCATCCTAAACGCAGGACCTCGTAGTGTTATACCTGTCTTGAAGCTATATGCCTCAAACGGAAAAGAAGAAGCTTTTAAGGTGGTACTGAATTAGTCCCCAGACATGTCCCCATGAGAGAGTATATCTTCTCTAATACAGTCCCCACACATAGGTACAAGATCTGTATTACAAAAGAGAAAAGTTTATAGCACAAGAAAAACTTGGTGAGGGGTATATAAAAACAAACCAGATAGCTTGACGAGTCAAGGGCTACCAAAAGTAAAGAAGTAAACTATCGGGGTGCGCTTTAAGACGCAAAGTTTGCTATTTTTCTCGCCAAACCGGGAGGGATTGCCAATACTTCGGGAATCCCATATCTTTAAGTTCGAGCAGATGACAATCAGACTTAAGCAATTCTTTGATATGCTTTTTGAAGTCGCTACCGGGACTAATGATGTCAAGGATATAGGTGATACAGGAAAGCACGGCAAACAACTTGTTTGTGCGAATTTGTCCGATTGTGGTTCTATCCATAAACAGATAAAGAGTGTTGTATGGTAAGGTCACGCTGACCATAAAGCGGCGATTCCAAACGCGGCTGTGGTGAGCGCAACAGTTGCGAAGATTGGATATGGCGTGTAGCCAATTCTCCAAGATAGCCACTTTCTTCAAGCCGAATTGTTCGGTGATATCCTCTTTGCGGTTGTCTAACTTTAAGGATTGGAACAAACGACTCAATGTGGTAAACGACACCACTTCGAGCGCCATCCAACTTGGTGGCATCGGCGGGTCATTGTATTTGGAGTTGTAATGCTTGATAAAATCCTCGTTGCTACGGTTTACGTCCGCTTCGATATGTTCCATCAAGTCGTCATAGCCGAAGCGATACAAACTTTCATCATCGTACCAATGGCTATTGCCTGTGCTTTCGGCATAAACTTGTACAACCTTTGTGCGTACTGCCACTTCAATCTTTTCAATTGCATTGAAAATGAGTGAGCGCAGTCTGCGATCGAAGCAATAAAGGGCAATGATGTCCTCAAAGTGAATATCTTTACGGGTAAAGTTATGGTCGCAATCTTCACCGTTCTCTTGGATCGGATAAGTGTAAGCACGAAGCCGATAGTAGCTAATGTTGAAAAGATAAGAGGTTGCCTCGCTTTCATCATCGAAAATAAGCCCCCGTTGTTTTAGCCGTGCAATTTGCTCGGCGATAGTCAACGGCTTCTTTGTATAATCAATTTTATCGGTCAATTTTATCAGAAGTTACCATATAAAAACTCGAAGACCTCCCCGGGTGCGCTGTTCTACGGGAAGCGTGGGAGGTCATATTGCTTGCGAAGGTAATACTTTTATCTGAATCTACAAAGGTTATACAAAAAAGTATTTGTGCATTACGTTTTTTCTATAATTCAGTCCCCTGCAAGGGCAAGGCATTTTGAATAAGTAAATAGTGGTTCATCACACCATCCCCAAAGTCTCGAACATCCCCCGGTAAATAGCGGCCTTCTCCTCCAACGGCCTCGGATAAGCTCTAGAGGATGAAGGCATACGGAACAGCCTCATCGTCCTTCCCATACAAGAAAATTCCGACGAGAAGCCCACTTTCGGCTCCTCCGTGCCGGGCAATACGGAGAGGAGAGTATCCATCGCTTTCTGCCCGGTTACCACGATCGCCACGCATTCCGGTATCTGGGACAAGACCTTTTCCGGATCGATCGGCCGTACCACCTCAAGGAACTTATCGGAGGCGTTCGCTTTCAAGCGGATCACCTCCATGGCGGTATCACCGATCCCGATCCCCTTCTCCCGGCAGAAAGCCTTCGCCTTCTCCTCGCTGAACGCCTTCTTGTCTCGCAGGAACGCATCCTTGTTCCCATAGAAAATCAAGCCAAGGATGCGCCACATATCATTCTGGATATTCGGGTAATAAAAATCCATGCTCCAACGAGCTTTTGGAGGCGGGAAACTTCCCAGCATCAGCAATCTCGTATTCTCCGGGAGGAAGAAACCTAGCGGATGCAGCTCGGTGGTCATGCTTCCTTGTTCTTTTTGAGTTCCTTCTTCTGGTCCTCTTTCGCCAGAAGCACGACGTTATACACGAAGTCCGTGATCCATTGCTCGGAGTAGCCTAGTTTCTCGGCATACTTACGCACGCTCCACGCGGCCTTCTGCACGCTGATATCCTTCCACTCGGACTTGGTCAAGATTTCGTGAACCGTCTTCGTCGTCATATTATACAGCAACTTCTTCACCAGCATGGAGAAGCGGAACTTCCACTGCATCAGATTACCAAGCAAGTTGAACAAGTCATTGCAGAAACCTTGGAACATGAAGAAATACGTCTTGATATCGTTCTGGTTCTTGCAGTTCTTCTTCACCGAGCTGTCGATCTCCTTGAAGAAAGCCTCGCTTAGGCCGTAATCCTCCATCAACACCTTGCGCACACGGGATTTCTCGGCGACACCCAATTTGTTATTCTGGGTCGGTATCTTCAACATGCGTTTGAACAAAGCCATATCGGCGAGCATGTTCAAGTTGGTGATACCCAAGTTCACAGCCATAACGGCTTGATAATATACACGGATTAAAGATACGAACTCCTCCACGGAACCTTTGCCGGCCTCTTCCGCCTCAGATACGTTCTTCTTGAATAGCTTAGAAATAAAATTCATCGTACGATTATTAAATAGTTTCGAGCCGCAAATATACGAAAACTTACCGCCAATGCAGAATAACTATTCAATTCTCTCCACCGTAACCTCCGGAAATTGCTCCATCAATAGCAACAGTGGACTTTCCTCCGTGTTTTTACGGGCCTTCAACACGATGCTGACGACGTACTCGTCCTTCTCCTGATGCCCCAGTCTTTTCATGTCATAGCTTACCAGCAGGAAACCTTTCTCGTAGATAACACGGGCGATCCGGTTGATCGCCTCCTTGTCGGAGGTAGAGAATACCACCAAGGAACTTCGCATCCCAATGCTTTTAAAAATAACGCTCAACAGCTCCAGCCCGGCGAGCGTCAACAAAGTGGCGGCGATACCGAGCCCGTACATGCCTGAGCCGACGGCCAGACCGATACCGGCGGCGGTAGTCAATCCCCGCACGAATTGTTTCTGGATGATGATCGTACCCGCCCCGATGAAACCGATGCCACTCACCACTTGGGCGGCCACACGGCTCGGATCGAGACTTACGCTATTCTCTAGGATGACATCTTGGAAGCCATATTGGGAGACAACCATGATCAACGCGCTACCCAACGAAACAAGGAAGTGAGTCCGGTAACCCGCCTCCTTCGCACGGTACTCACGGTCTAGCCCGACAACGGCGCCCAGAATACCTGCCACGAAAAGTCTTAGTATGAAATCCCACATCATAATCAACGATCTTTTAGGTTTTACCCCGAAAGATAGGAATTATTTATTGATTCAGCCGCCATTCACGGTGATAAGAATCGATCGCCTCCCGGACGGAGCCATGTAGGAGCAGGAGATTCTTGCTCTGCTCGTAATCCAGACGAAGCTCTTCCATGATCATACGGGTGCCACGGTCCACCAATTTTTGGTTGGTCAGTTGCATGTTCACCATCCGGTTCCCCTTCACCCGGCCCAGCTTGATCATCGTGGAGGTCGTGATCATATTCAGCACCATCTTCTGGGCCGTACCGCTCTTCATCCGCGTACTTCCGGTGACGAACTCCGGACCTACTACCGGCTCGATGGCGATCTCCGCCTCCGCCGCCATCGGGGAGTCCGGGTTGCAGGAGATAGAGGCCGTCAGGATTCCCTCGGAGCGTGCCTTACGCAGGGCGCCAATCACGTAGGGAGTCGTACCCGAGGCGGCTATCCCCACCAAGGTATCGTTCGTATTGATATGATATTGTTGAAGTTCCTCCCAAGCCTTATCCAGATCGTCTTCCGCCGACTCCACTGGATTCCGGAGCGCCCGGTCACCGCCGGCGATCAAACCGATCACCAAGGTATTCGGCATACCGTACGTGGGAGGGATCTCGGAGGCGTCCAAGACACCCAAGCGACCACTCGTACCCGCCCCGATATAGAAGAGCCTGCCGCCTCTCCGCATCCGCTCTACGATACGGGTTACCAGCTTCTCGATCTTCGGGATCTCCCGGCCAACGGCGATCGCCACTTTCCGGTCCTCGTTATTGATGCCTTCCAGCAACTCCCGGACAGACATCTGATCCAGATTATCGTACAACGATTCCGACTCGGTTATCTTTTGAAATGCCATAACTCATTCATTTTTTTCTTCGTTCGTAAAATGATACCGGATCAATCCGTTCATGGGAGCCTGTACGACCGTACCGACCTTCAAGTCTAAGGATAAGGCCGCAGCTTTCAATACCTCCTGATAATAATAGGCGATAGAGCCTACGAAATGAATCGGGTACGTATCAGCTCCCGGATATAACGCCACGTTACGGAGGAAAAAGCTACGGAAACTCGTATAGACCAAATTATAAATCGGTTGCTCGGTGATATTCTCCAACAAGAAACGGGATAAGGTAGCCAAGAAACGATTCGGGAAAGGTTGTTTATATACCCGCTCCAACAATAAGGCGGGCGTCAACTCATATTGATCCATAAACTTCTGAACCAAAGGCGCCGGCAACTGACGCTTCAAGCAATCCCCTACCAATAACTTCCCGAGCACGGCGCCACTACCCTCATCCCCCAGAATGAATCCCAAGGGAGAGATATGCTCCGTTATCTCCGTCCCGTCATACAGACAAGAATTCGATCCCGTCCCCAATATACAGGCGATTCCCGGACGGCTCCCGCATAAGGCACGAGCAGCCGCCATCAAGTCGCTATACACCTCTATGGGAGCCGGGATATAAGGCGTAATCGCCTCTTCCACGATCCGGTTCTTCTCCGGGAAGGCGCAACCGGCGCCATAGAAGTAAATGGCATCGATCCGCTCACCCCTCAACGCAGGCAATAAGGCACCCCGGATTTCTCCGGCAATCTCCTCCCGTGTCTGGAAATAAGGATTGGTACCCGCTGTCACGACCGTACGCACCGGTCTGCCTTGATCCGCCAGGCACCACTCCGTCTTTGTAGATCCGCTATCCGCAATTAATATCATATACTTATTATAATATCAAATTCTGGAGAATATATACCACCGCGCCGGACAAATATCCCGCCAAGGCCAACAGAGAGATATTCTTCAAGTACCAAATAAAATTGATCCGTTCCAAGCCCATCACGACGACTCCGGCGGCGGAACCGATGATCAACATACTTCCACCTACTCCTGCGCAATAAGCCAAGAACTGCCAGAACACGCCGTCTTGCATGAAGTTCGCCAGATAAGCCGGATCAGTCGCCGCAGCCACCATAGCGTCCGTAGCCACCGGGTACATACCGATAGCACCCGCTACCAACGGAACATTATCCACGATAGACGATAAGGCGCCGATAATCAGGTTCACCGCATACACATTGCCTACCGTATCGTCCAGCCAGAAAGCGAAATCCGACAATACGCCACTGCAACGCAAGGCATCCACCGCCAAAAGGATTCCGAGGAAGAATAACAAGGTCGCCCCGTCTATACGGTGAACCACCTTGGACAAACGCAATTTCAAGTCCTCGTCGATCGGTTTACGGGCGTATAGCATCTCCGTATAGAACCAAAGAATACCCACTCCCATCAAGATACCCATAAACGGGGGAAGATGAGTAACCGTCTTGAATACAGGCACGAACAATAAACACAACACACCGATGATCAAGATCGATAACTTCTCCTTATCCTTCAATTTCTTCAGCAACTCATTGTCCGCCTCCATTTGCGAGAACGCGTTAGGGGGCGTCACGTTGCCATGCAAGAAACGCATGGCGATCAAGACCGGGATCAACGCCGATACGATACTCGGCAGGATCAAATGGGGAATCGTGGATGACGTGGAGATATTTCCCCTTACCCAAAGCATGATCGTAGTCACGTCGCCAATCGGTGACCAAGCGCCACCGCTATTCGCCGCTATAATAATGATACTGCCGAACACCCACCGCTCTTTATAATTCCCGAGCAACTTACGGATCAGCATGATCATGACAATCGAGGTCGTAAGGTTGTCCAACACGGCCGACATAAAGAACGTGATCACGGCGATCAACGCCAGCAGTTTCTTCTTTTTCTTCGTGGTAATATGATTCGTGATAAACATGAAACCGCCATGGGCATCGATCAGCTCCACGGTTATCATCGCCCCGATCAGGAATATAAGCGTCTCGGCGATCTCTCCGATACTATCCAGAACCTGATGCTCCACGACGAACCGGGTACATTGTTCCTTAAACGTTAAAGAACCCAAAGAGGGGAACGATTCCAAGAACAAGCTGAATTCCTCTGCCGAGGCCCTCGGGATGAAAAACGGGGCCGCGTACGTGTACATAACCCATAAGATAGTACCAATAAGCAAAGCCGTTCCCGCCTTGTTTATCTTTAGAGGATGTTCCAATGCGATCATCAAATAACCGACAAGGAACACAATGACCATTGCTGTCAACATAACTTCATGATTTAGGTTTAAACGCTACAAATGTAGAAATAATAACTCTGTAACACGATAGAAAAACAGAATGTTTTTTAAGATAATTTTACCAAACATGCGAAAGGAACCGGACTGCTCCGATTCCTTTCCTATTCTCTCGAGGGAAAACTATAACCCCGAGACAATTCACTCTACAACCAACATCTTATCACCCACGGAGACCTTGTCTGTCTCATTGATATACACCTCTTTCACCACTCCATCGATCGGCGTACGGATCTCGTTCTCCATCTTCATGGCAACCAATACGCAAAGCGGGTCTCCCGCCTTGACCTCATCGCCTACCTTGACATATACCTTCTGGATCACGCCCGGCATCTGGGCCTGTATGACCTGACGGCCGACCGTCTTGGAACTGGTTCTCGACAGGCGTAATTTCTTCAACTCGTCAATCACCTGTACTTGGAAATAATCACCTTTATTCTTTACCTCATAGGTGGAATCTCCAACACTGGATATTTGTACGCCATGAGATTTATGGTTCATGATGATCGAGTGAATCGTATCTCCGCCCAGATTGTAATCTACATCATAAACGGTACCGTTTACGGATACTTTCTTGATAGGCCCGTCTTCCAGAATCTCTACCTTGAACTCTGTGTCGGGAATATCGTTAACCGTGGCAAAATAAGTCGCTAAAGCCTTTGACATAATCATTCCTCCTCTCATTAAAAGTTATTGGCCAACATTTGTAACTTCCCGTAGTGCTTCCACAGGGACTCCCCTACCAGCGGAACGGTCGTCGCACGGGCGGCCGCCTCTTTCTCCTCCTCGTAATGCTTCAAGGCGGCGGCGATCACGGCGACGGTCGGGTCGCTATTCTGGCGACGCTTCAAGTCTTCCTTATCGAACTTGGTGTCGATAAAGGTCGTATCGTAATTCCCCTTCAAGAAGGTCGCATTATGCAACACACGCAGGTGGAACGGAATCGTTGTCTTGATTCCCAAGATCTTGTATTCCCGCAAGGCACGTATCATATTCGAGATGGCGGACTCACGGGTCCGGCCCCATGTACAAAGCTTGGCGATCATCGGATCGTAATGCAAGGACACCTCGAAACCGGCGTAAGCGGCGCTATCCAGACGCACGTTACGTCCCTCGGGAGCCTCACGCACCTTGATCACGCCCGGAGAGGGCATAAAGTTATTTTCCGGGTCCTCCGCATAGATACGGCATTCCAAGGCATGTCCCCGGCAAGCTACATCTTCCTGTTTATAAGGCAGACGATTTCCTGCGGCCACCAAGATCATATCGCGCACCAAGTCCACGCCCGTTGTCTCCTCCGTCACCAGATGCTCCACTTGAAGGCGGGTATTCATCTCGAGGAAATAGAAGTTCTGGTCCTTATCCATCATGAACTCCAACGTCCCGGCACTGTAGTAACCGATTTTCTTGCAAGCCTCCACCGCTACGGCCAACATCTTCTGGCGAGCGGCCTCCTTCACGAATGGAGAGGGCGCTTCCTCGATCACCTTCTGGTTACGGCGCTGGATAGAGCACTCACGCTCATACAGATGGATCACGTTCCCATATTTATCCCCGAGTACCTGCACCTCGATATGATGGGGGTTCTCGATATACTTCTCGATATAGATGGCGTCGTTTCCGAACGAGTTGGCCGCCTCGGAACGAGACATACGGAAAGCCGCTTCCATCTCATCCTCGCTATGTACCAAACGCATACCCTTTCCACCGCCTCCGGCAAGCGCCTTTAGCATAATCGGATAACCCACCTCGGCGGCTACTTTCTTGGCATCCTCTAGGTCCGTCACCGGCTTTTCCGTTCCGGGTACAACCGGCACACCGGCTTCTTTCATGATCTTACGGGCCTCGGTCTTGATACCCATCTTGGCGATCACGTCGGCGCTCGGGCCGATAAAGATCACGCCCTCCTCCTCGCAACGACGGGCGAAGTCGGCGTTCTCCGACAAAAAGCCGTAACCCGGATGAATGGCGGCTCCTGTCTTCTTGGCGATCTCAAGGATCAAGTCCGGCTTCAAGTAAGAGGTATCCGCTTCATCTTCCGAGATGCAGTAGGCTTCCTCCGCATAACGTACATGTAATGCTCCGCGATCCACATGCGTATAGATCGCTACGGTCGGGATGTTCATCACCCGGCAGGTGCGGAATATCCGCATCGCTATCTCGCCACGATTGGCTACTAATACTTTCTTTATCATAAGGATTCGTTTTTAAAGAGGAATATTGGAATGCTTCTTCGGAGGATTGGATTGCCGTTTGTTGGCCAGCAACTCAAAACTACGGATCAAGCGGCTGCGTGTGATAGACGGCTCGATGATCTCGTCTACATAGCCTAACTCAGCGGCCCGGTACGGGTTAGCGAACTTCTCCCGGTAATCGGCTTGCAATTCCTTCCGTTTGCCTTCGGGATCTTCCGCGGTCTTCAAATCCTTACGGAACAAGATATTCACGGCACCATCCGGTCCCATGACAGCGATCTCGGCGGTTGGATAAGCGAAGTTGATATCGCCCCGGATATGCTTGGAGCTCATCACGTCGTAAGCGCCGCCATAAGCCTTTCGGGTAATGACGGTCACTTTCGGCACGGTAGCCTCGCAATACGCATACAATAACTTAGCGCCATGACGGATAATTCCCTCGTACTCTTGGTTCACGCCCGGCAAGAAACCCGGTACATCCACCAGCGTCAACAACGGTATATTAAACGCATCGCAGAAACGGACGAAACGGGCGGCCTTTACGGATGCGTTGATATCCAGCGTACCGGCCAACGCAGCAGGTTGATTCGCCACGACACCGATCGTCTTTCCATTCAAACGGATATAACCGATAATGATGTTCTTGGCATATTCCTCTTGTATCTCGAAAAAGTTTTGATCATCAGCCACGGAAAGGATCAACTCTTTCATGTCGTACGGCTGGTTGGGATTAGTAGGAACCAGCAGATCCAATTGCGGATCGATGCGGTTCGGGCTATCGGTAGTAGGAACGAATGGCGGCTCTTCCATATTATTATTCGGCAAGAACGACATCAACTCACGTATCTTCAAGATACAATCCATATCGTTATCCGCCGTGCAATGAGCCACTCCGGAACGGGTGCTATGCACTTCCGAGCCTCCCAGATTCTCCATCGTAACCTCTTCTTGCGTCACGCTTTTCACGACCTCCGGGCCGGTGATAAACATATAGCTCGTTTGTTTTACCATAAAGATAAAGTCCGTCAGTGCGGGAGAGTAACAGGCACCACCGGCACATGGACCCAAAATGGCAGAAATCTGCGGGATCACGCCCGAAGCCAACGAGTTCCGGAGGAATATCTCGGCGTATCCCGCCAAGGAACGAACTCCTTCTTGAATACGTGCGCCTCCCGAATCGTTCAACCCGATCACCGGAGCGCCTAGTTCCGTTGCCATGTCCATGATCTTACAGATCTTACGGGCATACGTCTCGGACAAGGCTCCACCGAATACCGTGAAGTCCTGAGCGAAAACAAATACCGTGCGTTGCCCGATCATTCCGTAACCGGTGACCACGCCATCCCCTAATGGACGCTGTTTTTCTAAACCGAACTCATGGCACGTA
>ERZ773114.4113-NODE-4113-length-11213-cov-8.741889_pt1 | contig 11213 bp, 10 predicted proteins | sample MGYA00580564_ERZ773114 | MGnify/ENA primary metagenome ERZ773114 (study PRJEB29015, sample SAMEA2737836) | human gut metagenome | biome: human gut; feature: human-associated habitat; material: faeces | place: China | collected 2012 ...
TCTATCTCTCTTTTCTTTTTTCTTAATTTTGTCCAATATCTATTGTAGCACTACATGATAATTTATGATTTGCAAGGAAACATTATTGACAAACAGTCTGTAGATATGGTATAATAAACACAAATGTAGTTTATGGAGGCGTAGCTAGTGTCAATAAAAAAACTACCCGATGCAGAATTTGAAATTATGAAAGCTATTTGGCATTCGGACAATCCGATTACCTCGTCCATATTGACTGAAAAGCTGAAGTTTCTGCTACCTGACAAGGACTGGAAACAGCAGACCGTTCTTACTATGCTTGTCAGACTGGAGAAAAAGGGATTTCTGAAATCAGATAAAAACGGTAAGGAACGTAACTATTACACCGTTGTTTCTGAGGATGAATATATTTGGATTGAAGCTGAAAACTTTCGTAAGCGTTTTAACGGCGGAAAACTTAGCGGACTTGTAAAAGCTCTCTACAACGATGAAAACTTGTCGCAGGATGAGGTTGATGAGCTTAAAGCGTGGATAAATAAAATGTAGGGGGTGATATTTTGGAGAAGTTAATGATGAACATAGGAATATGCTCACTTGAAATGTCGGCAGTGACAGCAGTATATATGCTGTTGTTAAAATTGCTGAAAAGTCGTCAATCGCCTGTGTGGAGATATTATTCGTGGATAATTATTTTGATTGGATTTCTTGTGCCAATAAAACCTTGGGTAGGTAAATCTGAAATTATCGTTCAAGCACCTATACAGAACACAGCGGTAACTGACGTTTTACAAACACCGGCAAATCAGAATAAGACATCTTATGCCGTTGATTTTTGGAGGATTATTTTCTGCATATGGCTTTGTGGAGCGCTTGTTTATCTTGCTGTAATGACGTATAGGTGTATTTATTTCAATAAAAGCGTAAAAAGGCTTTCTGTGTCGGCTGACGAAAACAAAATTAATCTTGCAAACTTAACCGCAAAAGAAATGGGAATTTCCGCATCTGTCAAGGTTATTATTCTCAGTGAAATAGGCTCACCTATGATGTTCGGATTGCTTTCGCCTGTTATACTCTTGCCAAATAGAATCTTTGCAGAGGATGAACTAAGACTGATTTTTAAGCATGAACTTACCCATTTTAAGCATAAGGATTTGTGGGTTAAGATTTTGATTATCCTTTGCAGAGCAGTGCATTGGTTTAATCCGCTTCTGATTACCGTTAGCCATGCTGTGGAACAGGAATGCGAACTTGCCTGCGACTATGACGTAATCAAGAATGAAGGTGTTCAATCAAGAAAAACATATTGTAAGTCTATCCTTAAAGCAGCTTCCGTTCAAAAGGAAATAACCTGTGAGCGTGTAATCAAGCCTGTTGTAGCAACAAGCTTTTACAGCCCCAAGCAAGGATTAAAATCTCGTATGAAGATGATTTTATCATTGAAAAAGAGAAAAAGATTTGTCACAGTGTGCATTTTTACAGCGGTACTTACCTGCGTTTCGGGAGCACGTGTTGTTTTTGCAAATGATAGTTCAGAAAGCAGAGTCGATATTCCACAAAATATTTCAGAGAATGCAGATAAAAACGTAGATATAACTTCAAAAATTGAAGAAAAAAAGAAAAACTCTGATTATGCGACTACAACAAGGAAATCTACTGACAAATCAGTTGAGGATGACAGTGCCGTAACTACCATAACATTGGTAGGCTCAAACGAATTAAATGATAAGGAACAGAATGATGATTTGCCCACAACCTCAACTGTACCCGTGACATATGATATGCCTGCGGATTATCTTGTGGAGGAAGATGAAACCACCACAACCACCGTTACGGTAATAAATTCGGTAAATTAACATTACTCTGTGTATGGCGAAGCTAGTGCCGTACACAGTGAATTTTACATCTAATAACTACAAATGTAGTTATGCATAGGAGGTTACCATGACTGCTTTTAATAAAACAATTGGGAATATTAAACCGAAAGCCAAAGATTTTTTACTTAAAATCAGAACGAAAATCCCAAAGTATAGCATTCACTATGTGCTTTACAAATTACTGCTAAGTTGGCTGTTGATTTCGATATTCTATATTGCAAACAGCGATATAAGCTTTACGGACTTTTATTATTTTGAACAAATCAAGCTAAGCGTTTTTATATGTGCAGTAGCGGTTTTGTGGCTGATTTTGTGCAAAGTTCAAAACATAAAATTTATCAATGTCTTAATGATATTGACCGCACTTGTTTACGGAACTCTTGCTGCGACAAAGTACTCTGATTTTTCTTTTTCTGTAGGCTGCTGTATAGCGGCAGCCTTGTTGATTTTGCATACCGATATTAAAGCTATAAATATAAAAATTCATCGGTCGGCAGTGTGGATTGTATGTGTGATTTTAATTGGCGGATTTTCTGCTTTTGTGGGAATTATCTGCTGTATGTATTACAAAAATTACTGGACAAGCTGTTTTGATTTTGGGCTTTTCGCTCAGATGTTTCACTATATGAAAGAAATCGGGTTGCCACTTATAACCTGTGAACGTGACGGTCTGCTGAGCCATTTTGCAGTGCATTTCTCGCCTATATTTTATCTTCTCCTGCCGATATATATACTTGTTCCGTCACCTTGTACTCTGCTGATTCTGCAAGCGTTTGTTGTTGCAAGCGGTGCAATTCCACTTATGCTTATTTGCAAAAATCACAAGCTGACAAATTGGTCGGCGATCCTTTTCTGTGTATGTTACATTCTTTATCCTTGTTTTGCAGGCAGCTGTTTTACATACATACACGAGAACAATTTTCTTGCACCTTTGATACTTTGGTTTATATTTTTTGCCGAACAAAAGAAAAATATTCCCACATTTGTTTTTGCGGTTTTAGTTCTACTTGTGAAAGAGGACGCTGCTGTTTATGTTGCGGTGATTTCGCTATACTTTCTTTTTACTCAGAAAAACTACAAATGTAATTTTAGCCTGCTGATAATTTCGGTGATATATTTTATTGTTGTAACCCATTTTCTAAAAAAATACGGTGACGGCGTAATGACAGGACGGTATTCAAACTATATGTATGACGGCGAAGATAGTTTTATGACAATGATAGAGTCACTTATTCAGAATCCCGTTTACGCTGTACAGCAAAGTTTCACTCAAGAGAAACTGATTTTCATTCTGCAAATGCTGCTGCCCTTGGGATTCCTTCCCGTGATAACGAAATGTCCAAAACGTCTGATACTTTTGATACCGTTTTTACTTATTAATTTGATGACGAATTATCAATGGCAGTATAATATTGGATTTCAGTACGGCTTTGGCAGCGGAAGTTTGCTCATATATCTTGCAGTTCTGAACTATTCCTGTTTAAAGGACGGAAGAAAGTGGCTCTTAATTTCAGCTTGCAGTTCGGTAATAATTTTTTTCGGATTGTATTACAACCGCACGAACTATTTCGAAACCTATGAAAACGCAACAGAACAGCGTCAAACTATCGACTATGCCCTAAGCCTTATTCCCGAAGATGCCTCAGTGGTTTCGTCAACATTTATTTTGCCTAATCTGTCACAGCGTGATGAAGTTTATGAACTTGAAAGAACAAACCAAACTGCCGATTATTATGTGCTGGATTTGCGGTATACTACCGATGAGTTCGATGTTTCTGATTATCTGAATGATGCTTATGATGTTGTATATTATAAAGAAGATACAATAGGCGTTTTTAAGCGCAATAGTTTGTATAAACCATAACGTTAGCTGCGAAAAATCAATATGATTTTTGATATTTTAGTTTCTGTAAACCTATAACCTATTCACCTATGTCCCCGCCTTTTAGGCGGAGAAAATTCAGTAACTCAGTAGTGGAATAAATCCCACACGTCAGTCACTAAGAAACTAAATCTCCTACGATAAGGTTTCCACGTCGCAGCTGATATTAAGCAGTTTTATAGGGGGATTTGCTCCGAGTTAAAATATTTTCATTTTATTATTAATAATCGTACCGTAAAGCACATTCTTCTGCCTTTATGCCAATTTCTTGTTTTTTCTTTTGGATTAATTTTCGAAGTTTTTTATCTGTCTGCACTTTCAAAGGATTATAGCTGTTTATATAATCATCTTCAATGCACTGTGACAGATTTACAAACAACCCAAACACCGTATTAGCCAACATTTCATTCTCAAAATCATCAATGTGATTCAACATATTCTGTGCATACTCATTTCCGTCATTTGCGGACTTTGTAAGCCACTCCACAGCCTTTTCCGTATCTTTTTGAAGTCCTTCTGCTCCGAAAAGATAAAGCCTGCCGAGCTGATAGCTTGACCACATATTTTTATCAGACGACCGCTTAAAATAGTCCACCGCCCTTTGAATATCATACTTTTCTTCCTGCAAATACAACTTCCCAAAAGCATACTGTGTGAATTCGTTATCCTCTGCAAGCAGCAAATATTTCTCTGCTCTTTCTAAATCCTGCGTGACAATTTCACCTTTCAAATAAATCTGACCCAACTTAAAACAAGCAAAACTGTCACCCTCATCTGCACATTCTGTAAGCATAGCAATTCCTTTTTCAATACCCTGTGGAAAATATTCGCCCGAAATATATTCCAATGCAAGAAAACGTTTTGCATTGGTATTTCCGAGTTTAATTGCTTTTTCAAGCAATTTAACAGCTTTTTGTTTATTCTGAGCAATATGCTCACCGAGAAGCATAGCCTTGCCGTACTCATACAAACCGTTCTTGTTATTCATCTCAGCGGAACGTTTGAAATAATCTATAGCCTTATCCATATCGCTGTCAGTTCCGAGTCCCTTTTTAAACATAGAGCCCAGTTTGTAATATAGGTTATCATCAGCCTGATCCTTACTTTCAAGTTTAAGAAAACCCGATAATGCATCCTTGTAATACCTTTGAGCGGTTTCTTCACTTTGACATACATATTCACCCTTATTGTACATCTGTGCAATCGCATACGAAGCATAAGGCTGTCCTTGCGAAGAAGATTTCTGATACCACAAAAACGCCTGCGACAAATCTTTCTCCACGCCGTTGCCATAATAGTATAGGTTAGCAAGACTGTATTGTGCGAATTTGTTGCCCTCCTGATCTGATTTCAAGAACCATTCAAATGATTGAGCGTGATCCTGTTCCGTTCCCAGACCATAGCAATGCATTTTTCCTATGCGATACCAAACGTAAGAACGCATATTCACGGGTTTTATAATCTGCCCATCAAATTTCGGCTCATAAGGAAACATAAAATAAGAATCCAGCTCGATCTCCATAAAGCCCTGCAATGCCTCATTATAGTATGCAAATGACTTTTCTTCATCTTTTGCACCAATCTTTTCCGTGGAATAAAGTTTTCCCAAATCGTGAATAGCAAGAACATTGCCTGACTTTGATTCAGAGAGCAAGAGCTGTTCCGCTTTTTTGAAATCTTCAAGCTTGGATTCCTTATTGTAAATCAGTTTGCAGGCTTCTTTGTAGAAAATACTCCATTTCAAATAATATTTGCTTTTGGGTTTGTCATCAACATCAACTGTTACTGCATTATCATCACTCCAAATGAAATCTTCGGCTGTCAGCTCCTCGTTATCTGAAAATATCACATTATCATTTTCTAACTGTTCCGATTCATCAAACTGCGGAGATATTTCTTCTGAAAAACTTTCGGAAATTTCATCTTTGTTTACCAAAAATTCGGGTTCTGAAATTACAGAAAAATTATTCATTTCAAGCACCGTCTTAATTATCATATTTCGCACAGGCTGAAAGACTTTGTTATCAAACAATGGCGGAAATTCTTTTTCCTTTTGCGTGTAAGTTTTAAATTTCAGCCGCTCTAAATCACACCACTTTTCATAAAGTGCAGAAATATTTTCGTCCTTTGCAAGCTCCGAAAAAATGCTGTTTACAGTTTCTTTCACATTGGGCAGAAGATAACCGTAGACCTTTTTGCCTTTGACATTTTGCAGTTGTACATAAAGTTTTTGCACAAGATTTTCAAGCTGCGGATTATCAAAATTCCCTTGCTGAATTTTGCTTATTATCTTTTCAAACTCATCTTTTGACAAGGCTTTCAATTCGTCACGGCTTAACGTCTGCTCCTGATATATTGACTGCAAATCATCGTGAAATATATCGTTTGCAAAAGCTGAACGAATCTTATTAATTCCCTCGTTTGTTAAGAATCCTTCCTTTGTATTTTCGGAATAAACAAGCAGATGAATATGCGGATGATGAGTAGTGTCATGAAATGCGGCGTACCATTTTAAATTGCATAATGAAATTTTCTGATTTTTTGCAATATCAGAGATATGCCTCATAACAAGCTGCCGCCATGCTTCAGAGTTATCATACCCCAAACGAATTGCATCTTCTCTGCGCAGAGAAATGACGTGCGACCAGACGTTACCCTTGTGATTTGCTATTTCATTTGCTACTCTGTCAAGAATTATCGGTTCATCTTTTTCATTGAACAATCCGTGATTCCCTCTTTTTTCGACCCCCGGGCGCATAGCCATGTATCCGACAAAGTTTTGACGATTACCGATGACGTCAGCGTTACGCTCAATGATCGTACTGATTAGTTCCGAAGCGTTTTCTACAGTAGGGTTCGCAGTGTAGTCCTCATACTCAAGGTATCTTTTAGCTTCGGGAAAGTCCAAAAGCAAATCGTTTAAAAGCTGTTTTTGATTTTCCGTCACTTCCTTATTCTCAGCAAACTTATTCTGTTCACGTACTTCAACTGTTTCACGGGTTGCGATGTACTTTGTGTAATTTCTGCGCTTGTTTTTACTTTTCTGTGTACCGCTTTTCAGATAGCGGCTTGTTACGATAATTTGAGATAAAGTCATAACATATCACCCCCATTTTTATGTGATTTAATCTAACCGTTGATACCTCACAGCCTTCTCAAAATTAATAACACCGTTAATGCGTTTAACCTCATCTATACACATAGCCCTCAGTTTAATCATCGTATCATCATCAATCTCATGTACCGCCGCAAGCATATGAGTAACTGCACCAAGTTCAACTGCAATTTTAAATAAGGCACGGGACAACCTCTGTTCCGTGCCTTTGACTATTCCTTCCGCCATTGCCGTTAGCTGCGGGGCAATAAATTCCGTTGCCGTATGCTCCTTGTTCAAAAGATACCCGCAATAAAAACGCACAGCCTTTTCAATAAATTCCGAGCGTGATTTACAATTATCGTGCTTAAAAAGAGTGTCCACTATTTCCAAAGTTTCGGGAAAAATCTTAAGTCCAAATCTTTGCTTTTTATCCTCAGATGCGACCTCGCAAACCTCTGTTTTTTCGGCTTTTTCTTCTGTATTTTTAATTTTATCCGACTGCAATTTGCAAAACCTCCATTCTATGCGACTGCACGTCAAAGTTTTCAAAACTCCGCAAATTCGGCGAGCTTTGCTCGACGATGTGTCTGTTTGGTCGCTTCAAGCGACCAAACTTTAACCTGCAATATAATATTTAAGCCAATCCTATTGGCTTTGCCCTCATAAACCCACCCAAAATCATCTGATTTCCGCCATTCTAAAACTCTGCGACAAATGCCCACAAAGCCGTTCAACCCCTCCTATGGTAAACTTACCCCACCGACCGCCGAACCTCGCCACACGGGGCAACGTGGTGCGAACTGTGGCGAATTACTGCTCAGACTGCTTTTTCGTTTCGGCAGGCAAGAAGTTTCTCGGCTTTCTTGCAGGCTTTTTTGCCGACATCATGTCAATAAAATCACGGACGTTCTGCGGAACGTTTTTCTGATACAAGCCGTCAATGCACTTGTCGATTTCATCCGAAAGCTTAATATTTTTCTGCTCCAAATACATTTCCAGAGCCGCTAATCTTTCATCACTAATTGTTATCGCAACTGATTTTTTCATTCGCTGTCACCTCCGTTTTCATCAATTTTATCCCGCACTTCCTGCGGATAATCCACGCCCTCATAGGTACACCAGCTTGTCCAACCGCCGTTTGAAACAAGGTCTTTTGTCACATATCCTACTGATTCGGAACAGTAAATCACCTCGCCGTCACCCACATATATCCCGTGCTGACTTCCGTCAAACAGTCCTATACCTGCGACCTCAGGCATGGTATCAAGACTGCCTTGCTCGGTGAAAACAAGCGTATTGTAATCGGAACTGAACACCTTTTCCGTGGGATCATAGTTCAGAAAACCAAGCATAAGCCCTGCATTATCTGCATATCTGATACGGTCAACATCGTCACGATTTCCGATTGCACCCTGCTTAAATCCCCAACCGGACACATACGCATTCTCCGCCCAAGCTGCAAGATCGGCGCAGTTCTTTGTGCTTTCATCGCTGAACATATACCCGTTGATCGTAGAATTCATCACCCAAGTGTAGGTTCTCATAAATTCGTCATAGCCGATCTCCAAGCCGTAAGTTGAATTTATCGCAGTTATCAAATCGCTGTCATTCGGAGCAACAGCAAACAGGTTGGCATAGGATTCCGCATTGAAATTTTGCACGTCACCGAAGTATGACATATATATCAGCTGCGCTTTTATGGTCTGAGAGCGAACTCCTGCGCCCCTCATGGCGTCCTCGATTGCCCGACCCTGATTCTTCAGATTTTCTATCTGAGCCTGCTGTTCGCTGTCAAGGCTTTCAAACAAAGCCGAATCGCTGAACATTTCAGCGTTAATTTCAGGCTGCTCGATTTCCATGCTGCCCATGCTCGAAAGCACAGCTACGGGCAGGCACATCAGTCCAAGAAAGCCTGCGGCGATACTCCCGATCAACACAAACAGCTTTCCTCGTTTTTTCTCGTCACCAAGAATATATATGGCTATCTTTTTCAGAACCGCCGCAACTGTTGCAGACATTACCGACCACCACCGTTTCCAAACATCGCCGCCTTATACTGCGGAGCAATAACCTGTAGCAAACACCTCTCATTTCCGCACCTGTAAAGACAAGTGCCACGTTCGGGATACTTTATCAAGCCGTACTCCGATTCTTCAAGCTGCAAAGTATCAATAAAAGCAGTCGGCGAGATATTGCCGGGGTTAAACAGAAAATGGTGGCTCGGAATACTGAACAGCGGCTTGGTAAACTCCTTAATTTCAGGCAGCAGAAAGTCCTCAATGTTCTGACTTGCCAGAATAAACGAGGACTCCCTTTTACGTACACGCTTCATGCCGTTGCGGATATATTCTATCGCAGTCATGTTTGTGAGGAACAAATACAGCTCGTCTACTGCCGCAACTGTATTTCCTCTGCCGAGCAGTTGATTGCTCATATAGCTGAGAATGTTAAACAGCAGAGTATCCTTAAGCCTTTTGTTAGTGTCCATAAGACCTTTCACTCCGAAACAGATAAACTCGCAGTCCTTGATGTTGGAGTGACCATTGAAGTACTTGCTTTCCGCACCCTTGCACATGGAGTGTAGTCCCAGACAGATATTCTGCAGCATTTCTTCGGTGTATAGGTGCTTTTTCTCGTAATCAAACGCCATGAATTCTTTTTCAATCAACTCGTACAGGTCTGACATTACGGGATAGTCATCGCTGTTCAGCGTATTGAAATCGGTAAAATCATCAATTCCGAATCTTGCGTACAACTTCATAAGCATAATTTCAATTGTGTCAATTTCAGCGTCGGTGAAGTCCTTGTAGGCTCTGAAAAAGTCTTTTAGATAGCTAATGTGCTGACTTAAACGGGTTACTTTTCGGAATGTTTCAGGGCTGTCATTGGTTTCCTTTTCTTGATTTCCAAAGCGAGAATTTTCCGACCACGCTTTAGGTTCAAGCGGATTTATCATAAATTCGCCCGACATCATATCAATGTATGTGCCGCCAAGATTGTTGCACAGTTCCTCATATTCGTGTTCAGGGTCTAAGCAAAGGATAGATTTGCCTGCCTCACGCTGATTGCACAGCAAAAGTTTCATCAAGTAGGACTTGCCCTGACCGCTGTTGCCGAGGATAAGAATATTGCTGTTTGTCTTATCCTCGGTACGCTTATCAAAGTCCACAAGCACGTTGCTGCCGTACTTATCTCTGCCGATATAGAAGCCGTTTTCGTCGGTTTTTCCGCTGTAATTCAAAGGATAAAGATTAGCAACACTTGAAGCAGGAAGAACACGCTCAAACTGGCTTGCGAACACGTTATTGCCCGTCGGCAAAACCGATAAAAAGCCCTCTTTCTGACGGAGCAAAAGCCTGTCTACAGATATTTTTGAACGTGTTAATTCCATCGAAATGTCGGCTTGCAGTTCCTTTAATTTATCTTCCGAGCTTGCTTTTAATTCAATAAACACAGCCGTATGCAGCAGCGGTTCTTTGTTTCTTCTCAGTTCCGATAGCAGTTCTACTACATCGTCGATGTTGTTCTGAGCCTTTATGCTTTCGTTGACGTCATTTGTGGTGGTCATCATATGATTTTTCCTCATTGCCTGCTGCACGATCTTCCGCTGCTCCATACTTGTCACAAGGCGGTTGTAAATGCGAAGCGTTACTCCGTTCCTGTCTGCAAGGTGAGCGAGGATAGCCGTTTCTTCTGTTGAAGTCGGATATTCCGTTACCGCCCAGCAGGACTTGTAGAAGTTTCCGCAGATATAGTGGTCGGTGTAGAACCTGATTATTCCCGGAACAATGCGGTCAAAAAAGTCCTTTGTGCTGATAATTTCAAGTTGTTCGTCCGTCAGTTTTTTCTTTTTTCGTAAATTAATTCTCATGCAATTCCTCCAAATTAAATTCCGCTTCTCCCTCAATATCAGGGATTCCCTCGCCCGATATGCTCGTTCCGAAGTAAAGCGCAAGCATACGCTTTATCTCAGGTTTGGACATTCGACGAGCCGTAAAGCCATGTTCTGAGATTGCTTTGTCAACACGATTAAGCGTGCTGAATATCTGCTCGTCCTTTTCACGCCTGAACCGTACCGCAAACATAAACTGTCTTGCCGAGGACATCTTGGTTTTGTCAATATCACTTGACACATTTTATTCGAACAAGAATTATGCAACGAGAAAGATATGATCATAGTAGAGCTTTCTTCGGGCTGCCGGAGGCAGACCACCGTTGGCGGTGCAGATTCTTCTGTTGGCCCAGTAACTCATAAAATATCTCCAGATCATGGTCTTCAACTCTTTCATAGTGTAGTTCTCCGGCTTGTCCTCACGGCTGTAGAACAGCTCTTCTTTCATTCTTGCCCACATACTTTCACAGCGTGCATTATCATGACATC
>ERZ773114.4117-NODE-4117-length-11201-cov-3.777050_pt1 | contig 11201 bp, 8 predicted proteins | sample MGYA00580564_ERZ773114 | MGnify/ENA primary metagenome ERZ773114 (study PRJEB29015, sample SAMEA2737836) | human gut metagenome | biome: human gut; feature: human-associated habitat; material: faeces | place: China | collected 2012 ...
CGGTGGCTTTAGTGGTGAAGAACGGTTCAAACACCCGGGCTTTCACCGCCTGCGACATCCCGCTGCCATGATCGATCACCTCCAGGGCCACCATATCCTGCCGCTGGCCGCTGCTGCGGGTGACCCGCTGATTCCAGGTGCGTATTTTGATGACCCCGTCGCGCCCCGCCATGGCGTCGCGGGCGTTCATCACCAGATTGATCAGGGCGTTTTCCAGCTGGCCAACGTCTATCCATGCCGGCCACGCCGGCGACTGCGCCTCAATCTCCAGGCTTAAGGTCGCCGGCAGGGAGTGACGCATCAGCTCGCTGAGGTTCTCCAGTAGCGGCGCCATCGCCACCGCCTGGGGATGCAGCGCCTGCTTGCGCGAAAAGGCCAGCAGCCGCTGGGTCAGAAGCGCCCCACGCTCCGCCGCCTTCAGCGCCCTGGAGAGGCGCGGCGCATCGCGCGCATCCGGCTCCACCAGCTCAAGGCTGCCGATAATCACCGCCAGCAGGTTGTTAAAGTCATGCGCCAGACCTCCGGTCAGCTGGCCGACGGCCTTCATCTTCTGACTATGCAGCAGCGCCTCCTCCAGCTCCTGGCGCTTAATCCGATCGATCTCCATCTGGTTGGTCTTCTCTTTCAGCAGCCGGGTGGTGTGCTCCAGCGACGCCATATTGCGGGCGAAAACGTTAAAGGCCCGCGCCAGCTCCCCCAGCTCGTCGCGCCGCTGCAGGGCCGGCACCGAGACGTTCGGCTCTCCCTGAGCCAGCCGCGACATCGCCCGCGAGATGGCGGTCAGGTTCGAGCCGAGATTACGGTAGATGTACCACCCGGCGCAGCCGGTGATCGCCAGCGCCAGCAGCGCGGAAAGCAGAATAAACATACTGATGGAGCGCAGCTCCCGATGGCTCTGCGCCGCCCGCTGCTCTGAGGCTTCCGCCACCCGGGTCACGTACTGATTGATATCTTCGTTAAGCAACGCGACCAGCGCTTTGATGTGATACATGTACCAGCTGATCGTCAGGTCGCTCTCCTCCAGCTGGGCCGACAGCGGGGCCAGCGTCGCCAGCTCGCGGGTCACATCAGGGAGGACAAACGCCAGCGCGGGATCGGCGCTGCGTGTCGGCAGGGCGCCGCGCAGCTGGTCGAGTTGCAGGACGATCGACCGCGGCGTGACGGTATGGATCGCAGCCACGATCAGCCGGTCCATCTCGGCCAGCCGGCGCGGATCGATCGCCTTATCCCCGCCGCGATCGTTAAGATCGGCGAGATGGCGCAGGTTGCTCTGATTCTGGTAAAGCGAACTCAGCAGCGCATTGCGCTGCAGATGGCGGCGCTGGCCGCGCTCCAGCATCTCCGCCACGCTCTGCTGCAGCGCGTTGCTGCGGCGAATAATATTGGCCACCCGCGCCTGCTCCTGCTGCGCCAGCGGGGCCGCCGCCAGCTGGGCCAGCGAGTGCTTCAGCGCCTGCTGCGTCGCCAGCAGCCGTTCCGCTTCGCTTTTGTACTCCAGCGCCCCCACCACCTGCGACAGGCGCACCGCCGCCGTGGCGACATTCGCCGTGTCCCGCGCCAGATCCATACTGCCGCGCATGTCGTTGAGAGTCTGGCGCTGCACCTGCTCCTGCAGCTGGCTGGCGTGGTGAAAGCCGAACACCGCCACGCCGCTGACCAACAGGGTGACCACGCCCATCAGCAGATTAAAGGAGAGCAGGCGGCCACGGGCGCTGGTGAAAAACGGGTGTCGGCGAGCGGTCATAACAACTCCGGTGAAGGATCGGTCGGCAGATAAGCGTGACGGTGCAGAAAATGACGCCGCGTAACTGTGATCGCGGTTAACTATTTATCACTATGACAAATATGAATGGATTCTGACATTCTGCATTTATTTTCCGGTGGTGGACTGCAGCTATTGTTCTTACAGACAGGAGCGCCGCGATGACCGCCACCCCGGTACTGGAAATGCGCCATATCGCCAAAGCTTTTGGCAAATTCTACGCGCTGAAGGGCGTCGACCTGACGGTCTGGCCCGGCGAGATCCATGCCCTGATGGGGGAGAACGGCGCCGGAAAAAGCACGCTGATGAAGATCCTCGCCGGCGCCTATACCGCCACCAGCGGCGAGATCCTGATCGACGGAAAACCGCAAACCATCCGCGGCCCCAAGGACGCGCTGGCCGCCGGGATCACGTTGATCTACCAGGAGATGCAGCTGGCGCCGAACCTGACCGTCGCGGAAAACATTTTCCTCGGCAGCGAGCTGGCGCGCGGTGGTCTGGTGCAGCGCAAAGCCATGCTCAGCCAGGCGCAGGCGGTGATCGACCGTCTCGGCGCCCAGTTCAAAGCCAGCGACCGGGTGATGACCCTGACCATCGCCGAACAGCAGCAGGTGGAGATCGCCCGCGCCCTGCACCGTCAAAGCCGCATTCTGGTGATGGATGAACCCACCGCCGCCCTCTCCTCGCGGGAAACCCAGCGCCTGTTCGAGCTCATCCTGCGCCTGCGCGATGAGGGGATGGCGATCATCTATATCAGCCACCGCATGGCGGAAGTGTATGAGCTCTCCGACCGGGTCAGCGTCCTGCGCGATGGGCAGTATGTCGGCAGCCTGGTGCGCGACAAGCTCAACGCGCCGGAGCTGGTGCGCATGATGGTCGGTCGGCCGCTCAGCGATCTGTTCAATAAAGAACGGGACATTCCCCGCGGCCAGCCGCGCCTGCGGGTCGAGGATCTGACCGATGGCGGCAAGATTAAGCCCAGCAGCCTGGTGGTGCATGCCGGCGAAATCGTCGGCCTCGCCGGGCTGGTCGGCGCCGGGCGTTCCGAACTGGCGCAGCTGATCTTCGGGGTGCGCAAAGCCACCGCCGGGGTGATTGAGATCGACGGCGAGCCGGTGGTGATCCACTCGCCGCGGGAAGCCATCGACCTCGGGATCGGCTTTCTGACCGAAAACCGCAAAGAACAGGGGTTGTTTCTCGAACTGGCAGCCCAGGAAAACATCACCATGGCGACGCTGGAGCGCGACGCGACCTGGGGGATGCTCAACCGCCGGAAGGCGCAAACCATCTCCGATGACGCCATCCAGTTGCTTAACATCCGCGTGCCGCACGCCCAGGTGCGCGCCGGCGGACTGTCCGGCGGCAACCAGCAGAAGCTGTTAATTTCGCGCTGGGTGGCGATTGGCCCGCGCATTCTAATCCTCGATGAACCCACCCGCGGCGTCGACGTCGGCGCGAAAAGCGAAATTTACCGCATCATGAACGACATGGCGCGCCAGGGCGTCGCCATTCTGATGATCTCCAGCGAGCTGCCCGAAGTGGTGGGCATGAGCGACCGGGTCTATGTGATGCGCGAGGGCGTTATCGCCGGCGAGCTACAGGCCGGTGATATTAGCCAGGAAAGTATCATGACGCTGGCCACCGGCGTGACCGATTCTCACCTTAAGGCAGGGCAACTATGAGCATACCGAAAGAGACCTCCGCGCCGGTCGCGAAATCCGCTTCGGCGAAAAAAATGTTGATGGGCGACCTGATGCAGACCGTCGGCATTCTGCCGATCCTCATCCTGATCGTCGCCGTTTTCGGCTTTATCGCCCCCAACTTTTTCACGGAAAGCAATCTGCTGAATATCACCCGCCAGGCCTCGATCAACATTGTGCTGGCGGCGGGAATGACCTTCATCATCCTCACCGGCGGCATTGACCTTTCCGTCGGCTCCATCCTTGGCACCACCGCAGTGGCCGCGATGGTGGTGTCGCTGATCCCGGCGTTTGCGTTGCTGTCGATTCCGGCGGCGCTGATGCTCGGCCTGCTGCTCGGCCTGTTCAACGGCGCGCTGGTCGCCTTCGCCGGGCTACCGCCGTTTATCGTCACCCTCGGCACCTACACGGCGCTGCGCGGCGCCGCCTATCTGCTGGCCGACGGCACCACGGTGATCAACTCCGATATCAGCTTCGAGTGGATCGGCAATGACTACCTCGGCCCGGTGCCCTGGCTGGTAGTCATCGCCCTGGCGGTGATCGCGGTGTGCTGGTTTATCCTGCGCCGCACCACCCTTGGGGTGCATATCTACGCGGTGGGCGGCAACATGCAGGCGGCGCGGCTGACCGGCATCAAAGTCTGGCTGGTGCTGCTGTTTGTCTATGGCATGAGCGGCCTGCTCTCCGGCCTTGGCGGGGTGATGAGCGCTTCGCGGCTGTACAGCGCCAACGGCAACCTCGGCGTCGGCTACGAGCTGGACGCCATCGCCGCGGTCATTCTCGGCGGCACCAGCTTCGTCGGCGGTATCGGCACCATCACCGGTACGCTGGTGGGGGCGCTAATTATCGCCACCCTCAATAACGGCATGACCCTGATGGGGGTCTCCTACTTCTGGCAACTGGTGATCAAAGGGGCGGTGATCATCATTGCGGTGCTGATCGACAAATACCGTACCCGACATCATCAAAGTGCATAACAACAACATCTTACCTGCGAGGAAAAGCGAATGCGTTTAAAACCGATAGTCACCGCGCTGTGTGCTGGCGCGCTGCTGGCCGCCTCCCCTTTTGCGTCGGCCAAAGAGCTGAAAGCGATTGGCGTGACGGTGGGCGACCTTGCCAACCCGTTCTTTGTGCAGATCACCAAAGGGGCGGAGCTGGAGGCCCGCAAGCTGGCGGGGGATAACGTCAAAGTGACGCTGGTCTCCAGCGGCTACGATCTGGGCCAGCAGGTGGCGCAGATCGATAACTTTATCGCCGCCAAAGTCGATATGATCATCCTCAACGCCGCCGATTCGAAAGGCATTGGCCCGGCGGTGAAGCGGGCCAAAGAGGCCGGGATCGTGGTGGTGGCGGTTGACGTCGCCGCCGAAGGGGCCGACGCCACCATCACCTCCGATAACACCCAGGCGGGCGAGCTGGCCTGTAAATACATTAGCGACCGCCTGAACAACAAAGGCAACGTGGTGATCATCAACGGGCCGCCGGTCTCCGCCGTACAAAACCGCGTCGAAGGCTGCGAAACGGAGTTCAAAAAACACCCGGACATTAAAATCCTCTCCGCCAACCAGAACGCCAAAGGCAGCCGGGAAGGCGGCCTGGAGGTGATGACCTCCCTGCTGGCGGCCAATCCGAAGATTGACGGCGTGTTCGCGATCAACGATCCGACGGCGATTGGTGCCGATCTGGCAGCGAAACAGGCGCAGCGCAGCGAGTTCTTCATCGTCGGCGTCGACGGCAGCCCGGACGGCGAAGAGGCGCTGAAGCGTAAGAACTCGCTGTTCGTCGCCACCCCAGCGCAGGACCCACAGGTGATGGCGGCGAAGGCGGTGGAGATTGGCTACGACATCCTGCAGGGCAAACCTGCGCCGACCGCGCCGGTACTGATCCCGGTGACGATGATCGACAAAAATAACGTCAGCTCTTACAAAGGCTGGACCGTGAAATAAGCGCAACCAGGCGCACAATCGTTCCGCCGATTGTGCGCTACGCTTAACGAATATGACGGCGCGGAGTAGCGATCATGGAACGGAAAGGCATTATTGCCGCAGGCAACATGCTGGTCGATCATGTCCACCAGATCGGGCAGTGGCCGGAGCGCGGCTGGCTGGTGGAAATTGTCCATAGCGAACGCGCCACCGGCGGCGCGCCGCTGAATGTCCTGCTGACCCTGGCCAAAATGCACGCCGGGCTGCCGCTGCAGGCGGTCGGCCTGATTGGCGAGGATAACGATGGCGACTACATCACCGCCATGCTCGATCAGTACCATATCAATCGCCAGCTCGTACAGCGCACCAGCTCCGCCCCCACCTCGATGACCCAGGTGATGACCGACGCCGAAGGCCAGCGCACTTTCTTTCACTCTCCCGGCGCCAACCGCCTGCTTGATCTCCCGGCTTTTGAGCCGCTGGATGCGCCGCTGAAAATTTTCCATCTCGGCTATCTGCTGCTGCTCGAAAGCCTCGATCGCCCCGATGAAGTGTACGGCACCCGCAGCGCGCGACTGCTGGCGCAGATGCGCGAGCGAGGCTATGAGGTGTCCCTCGATCTGGTGTCGCGCAAGGGCGACCCGCGCTACCGGCCGCTGGTCCTGCCGGCGCTGAAGCATCTTGACTACCTGACCATCAATGAACTGGAAGCCAGCGAGTTTAGCGGGCTGGAGATTCGTCTACCCAACGGCGAGCCGCACGTCGCCAATATCGCCCGCGCCGCCAGCGCATTGCTTGACGCCGGCGTACGCCAGCGGGTAGTGATCCATTGTCCGGAGGGGGCATGGGGCGTCTCCCGTACCGAAGCCGGGCGCTGGGTACCGTCATGGCGGCTACCGCCGGAGGAGATTATCGGCAGCGTCGGAGCCGGGGACGCCTTCTGCGCCGGCCTGCTGTACGGCAGCCACGAACGCTGGCCGTTAACCGACAGTCTGCAGCTGGCCCACGCCTGCGCCCGCGCCAGCCTGCAGGCCGCCAACGCGATCGACGGCGCCAAAACGCTCCCTGAGCTGCAGGCGTTTATTCAGTTACAGAATGTTTAGATCGAGTAGATCCCGCTATCAGGGCGATGCCACAGGAGAACGGCGTGTCATGGCGAGAAAAGGGATACGGTTTATTCAAATCACGCCTGTTTTACGCTGAGTTCAACAAGGGCGGGCCAGGTAACTAACTGCGCCACTCGGCCAGCACCTTTTCCAGTTTATCTAATGACTCAGCGCGTTTTATCGCTGGCATCTGATGAATATTGCGCAATTTCCACTGCACGGCAGGCAAATCCTGAATACGCATTTCCGGCGCTAAACGCCAGTCTGGTTCGCCTCGTTTAAATGACAGTAAAAAATCGACATCCTGTTGTGTGAAACAGGATTTTAACGCAGCAATCATCCTGTTGGGGACTGCTGTCAGTTCCTCCAGGGCTATCGTCTCAAATGTCATCCCGCTGAATTCACGGTAAAAAGGTTCAGCAATATCTTTCCAGCGAGGATTCAGCACTTCAGCCAGAGGCCGATTATGGCTCAGTAAATACGCGATAAACCCATTGAAAATGGGACGGTCAAGCTCCTGCGCATCAAGAAGTAATTTCACGTCATAAAAATCTCTGGGATGCTGGCGATCCAGCGCCGCGCATAATTTTCCACCGTAGAGGTCAGGCAACGAAACCACTGGAAGGCTGGCATAGCCAAAAACGTCCTCTACCGCCCCCACCACTTCTCGCTCCTGTGGTGGATATAATGTTCCCCGGGCGACCGGTGAAACCTCTATCTTTATTTGCGCGCTATCGGTAGTAACAATGACACGCATCTCATCTGAACGATTAGCTTGTAATACAGCGCTCATACCTGCCTGTTGTTGCAGATTGGCGGCAATACGTGCAAGCGCATCCCGTATATGAGGTAAAGCGATGGCTCTGCTTTCCAGGGGCACCCAGGCGAGGTCGATATCCACCGATAATCGAGGGAAATCGCGGATAAAGAGATTGATTGCAGTGCCACCTTTCAGCGCAAATTCCCGTTCGACGGCAACATAGGGTAAAACCTGCATTAACAGAGCAACCTGCCGATAATAAGGCGCCTGTATATCCATATTTTTTATTCCTTTTGAAAGCGTTCAGGCACTGTGATTTGGTATTGAGCATTGAACTTTCCATTTTCCACGATTTGCCGCTTGCCCGCTCCCAGATCGATTTTTTGGCTATCGATTCGTTTGAGCCAGCCATGCTCGTAAAAACTGGCGAAAAAGAGATACAAACGCTTGGTCTGCACGGACTGGCTGACAGAAAGCAGATACTCTACTTTACGAGGATTAAGATTAACCAGCCCCTGGAAAAGCTCTGCAGCGTGGTTAAATGAGAGGGTCCCCGGCACCGCGCTCAGCAACTCGTAAGCAGCCAGTTCTGGCGCACTGCCGATGAGTTTTTTCCCTTTTATATCAAGCGTTACACGGTATCTATCATCCAGCACCGGCAGTTTTTTCCCCGATATGACTATCCACTCCACACCCGGGAATTCCCTGAACCATTTCGGCAGCAGCGCTTTATTTTCCACACTAAGCCAGCACTGGTTTTGTTTTAGCTGTAGATAGTGTGAACGGCCCTGCCAGACTAAGCTACTGAGCCCCGCAACATACACCGGAGCGGCAAGCTGATTTTGCAAACATGCTAATGCATCGTTCCACTCCGGCTCACGTCCCGCACGCGCATATACGCCGTTGCCTCTTTTTTTTAACCAGCCACTTTGCGCGTATTTAAAGGCCAGAGAGGGAGAGATGGCATGCTGGCTTAACCAGGACTGAAGGATCACATCTCCGGGAGCGCTGTTTTGCAGCAGCCAGTTTAATTTTGTTGCCATAGATTAACCCAGAGTGTCACTTTAATAAAAAAAGTAAACTCCCTGCGCCAAATAAAGTCAACAGCGGGTTGGCAGCAAACCCGCCCTACGCCGCCTTCTCGCTGTGGGTCACGTCGGCGGAAAAGACATAGCCCAGACCGCGCAGGGTTTTAATCAACGTCGGCTGATGCGGGTTGAGCTCAATTTTGCGCCGCAGGCGCATGATCAGCACATCGATGGTCCGGTCGAATACCTCGGTGCTTTCGTTATGAGTCAGCGCCAGCAGCTGTTCGCGATTCAATACCCGGCGCGCGTTCTGCGCCAGCGCCAGCAGCAGGCCATATTCTCCCTGGGTCAGCGGGATCGCCTGCTGCTGCGGGTTATACAGTTCACAGCGCGTGGTATCCAGCCGCCAGCCGTTAAACGTCAGGCCAGCACCGGCGCCCGACGCCTCGCCGGCCAGCGCCCCGCTGCGTCGCAGTACCGCTTTCACCCGGGCGACCACCACCCGCGAGCTGAACGGTTTGGCGATGTAATCATCGGCGCCCATCTCCAGGCCCACCACCACATCAGACTCACTGCCCAGACCGGAGAGCATCACCACCGGCAGCTCAGGCCGCGTGCGCTGCAGCTGCTGGAGCACCTGCAGGCCATGGGTATCCGGCAGGATCATATCCAGTAAGACCAGCGCGATATCCGCCCGCTGCGCCACCGTCGCCAGCGCGTCGTTGCCGGTCTGGCTGACAAGCACTTCAAACGCGTGCGCGCCGAGCACATCGCTGAGCAGCTCGCCCATTGCCCTGTCATCATCCACCACTAAAATGACTGGTTTCATTTTTGCCTCTGCCCGCCGGGAATTAGTGTCAGTCTGATCGATTCTGCAAGCCTGCGCCGACAAATTCCTCTCCCGGTGACATTTTTTCAAGCGCCGTCACATCTCCAGGGTATCGACACGTCAAATCTGTCGACAGGCTGTTTTTCGTCAGCATTCCGCCCAAAAAACCCGCGTATCATCAAGGAATACCCACAATGAAAATATGGCATAGAAGATGCATAGTGACGGCGCGATAGCGCAAACGCGCCCATTGAATAACTGGAGCAAGACCGATGAAAAAAGTCGTCACGGTTTGCCCGTATTGCGCATCAGGTTGCAAAATCAACCTGGTGGTCGATAACGGCAAAATCGTTCGGGCTGAAGCGGCGCAGGGGAAAACCAACCAGGGAACCCTGTGCCTGAAGGGCTATTATGGCTGGGACTTTATTAACGATACCCAGATCCTGACGCCGCGCCTGAAAACCCCCATGATCCGTCGTCAACGCGGCGGCAAGCTGGAAGCCGTCTCCTGGGACGAGGCGCTGGATTACGTCGCCACCCGCCTCAGCGCCATTAAAGCCAAATATGGCCCGGATGCGATCCAAACCACCGGCTCCTCCCGCGGCACCGGTAATGAAACCAACTATGTGATGCAAAAATTCGCGCGCGCCGTTATTGGTACCAATAACGTCGACTGCTGCGCTCGCGTCTGACACGGCCCTTCGGTTGCAGGTCTGCACCAGTCGGTCGGTAACGGCGCCATGAGTAATGCCATCACGGAGATTGATAACACCGATCTGGTGTTTATCTTCGGTTACAACCCGGCGGATTCCCACCCTATCGTGGCGAATCACGTCATTAACGCTAAACGCAACGGGGCGAAAATTATCGTCTGCGACCCGCGCAAAATTGAAACCGCGCGCATCGCCGATATGCACATTGCGCTGAAGAACGGCTCGAACATCGCGCTGCTCAACGCCATTGGCCACGTGATTATTGAAGAGGATCTGTACGATAAATCCTTCGTCGCCAGCCGTTCCGAAGGCTTCGAGGAGTATCGCAAAATCGTTGAAGGCTATACGCCGGAGTCGGTGGAGGAGATCACCGGGGTCAGCGCCCAGGAGATCCGCGCCTGCGCCCGGATGTATGCCAGCGCCAAATCCGCCGCCATCCTGTGGGGCATGGGCGTCACCCAGTTCTACCAGGGCGTGGAGACGGTGCGGTCGCTGACCAGCCTCGCGATCCTCACCGGCAACCTCGGCAAGCCGAGCGTCGGCGTCAACCCGGTACGCGGCCAGAACAACGTTCAGGGCGCCTGCGATATGGGTGCGCTACCGGATACCTATCCGGGCTATCAGTACGTCAAGTTCCCGGAGAACCGCGAAAAATTCGCCAAAGCCTGGGGCGTGGAAAGCCTGCCTGCGCATACCGGCTATCGCATCAGCGAATTGCCGCACCGCGCGGCGCACGGTGAAGTGCGGGCGGCGTACATTATGGGTGAGGATCCGCTGCAGACCGACGCCGAACTCTCGGCGGTCCGCAAAGCGTTCGACGATCTGGAACTGGTTATCGTCCAGGACATTTTCATGACCAAAACCGCCTCCGCGGCCGACGTCATCCTGCCGTCCACCTCGTGGGGCGAGCACGAAGGCGTGTATACCGCAGCGGACCGCGGCTTCCAGCGCTTCTTTAAAGCGGTGGAGCCGAAGTGGGACCTGAAAACCGACTGGCAGATCATCAGCGAAATCGCCACCCGGATGGGCTATCCGATGCATTACAACAACACCCAGGAGATCTGGGACGAGTTGCGGCATCTGTGCCCGGACTTCTACGGCGCCACCTACGAGAAAATGGGTGAGCTCGGCTATGTCATGTGGCCGTGCCGCGATGAGTCCGACGCCGATCAGGGAACGTCGTATCTGTTTAAAGAGAAGTTCGATACCCCGAACGGACTGGCGCAGTTCTTCACCTGCGACTGGGTAGCGCCTATCGACAAGCTCACCGAAGAGTATCCGATGGTACTGTCGACGGTGCGTGAAGTCGGCCACTACTCTTGCCGTTCGATGACCGGTAACTGTGCGGCACTGGCGGCGCTGGCTGATGAACCTG
>ERZ773114.4120-NODE-4120-length-11195-cov-3.773250_pt1 | contig 11195 bp, 7 predicted proteins | sample MGYA00580564_ERZ773114 | MGnify/ENA primary metagenome ERZ773114 (study PRJEB29015, sample SAMEA2737836) | human gut metagenome | biome: human gut; feature: human-associated habitat; material: faeces | place: China | collected 2012 ...
ATTTTTGATCTTTTTATATATCTACGCTGGGCATCTGTTAAAGAAATACTTTCGTCCTCATTATCCCAATATTTTCCTTCCAAAGCTGGCAAAAATTTTGTTCGAATCAAAGGTTCACTTTCAACAAATCCTTCTCCATCCACATCTTTAGAGTCTTTTTTCAAAATACCCATAAATTTAAAAATAGTTGATAATCGCTGTTGCCCATCTATCAAATTCCACTTACCCTTTTCATTTTGATATACATAAATAGGTGGAATAGGAATGTTCAACAGGATAGATTCAATCAATGCAGACTGTTGTGCTATGTCCCACCGAAACATTCTTTGATATATAGGATTGATTTTCAAATCACCGTCTTGATAAAGATTGGATAATTCTCCTATTGACATCGGATAATTATCAGTTTTAATTGCCTTAGCCATCAAATCTATCTCTTTCTGCAAATTATTTTCCATTTAGTTTATACCTCCTAATTTCATCTTATTAATATATAGCAGTCTCTATTTACGCAACCTCTTTATATCGTGTATAAACATATTCATAAATATGCTGGCGGTACACAGAAATACTTACTTCATCGTAACATTCCGGCAACTCTGCCCAGAGTGTATCACGAATCAGATTATCCACTGCAGCTTTTGTTTCCTGCTTGTCTGTCCAGTGATCCAGCTCAGAAATCTTTATCTTTATTTTCTGAAGCAGAGTAGCAGCAACCTCTTTCAATTTCTTGATATCGTTCTTGCTTAAATCTTCACGGAACAACATATCATAAAGTGAAAGTTCCTCATCACTGTTGAATCCTTCACGAGCATAACGTTGTTTTTCCTGATTCATGCTGTTTGCCAAATCCATCAAATCCATAAAGGTCTTTTCAATGGTTGCTCTGTCCTGTTCACTGTTATAAGCATCAATAATCTGCTGATATCGTTCGTAATAATTGATACGCTCCGGATTAGTAAATAACATCCGATCTAATTTCATCTGGATAAGTTCTTCCAAATCTTTCATCACCAGATTCTTTTTCTTAACTTTGGCAAACTCTCTGCGGAGTAAGTTAAAGTCAATAGAACTAATGTCAAAGCGGCGTAGTTCTTCATGTACCATTGAAGGCATGTGCTTAATTTCTACATAGGAACCAATTATTTCATTGATTTGCACCATCAAATCAGTTGTATTGACATGCTTACGCTTTTTCTGCAGTTCAGCATAAATTGCTGCGATTGCTTCGTATTCCTTGCGAGTATGGCCGGTAACATCATCACGGTCAGTATATTTCATAAGGCGCTTCAGTTCTGATGCATATGTAGTAAATGTCTTCTTATCTTCAATCGTTCCACAGACTGCGTTAGCAGCTTCCTGCAGATATGATAATTTCATAAAGTCATAAGCATCAATCAACATCTGCAAATCAAAATCGTTTTCCAGTAAAAATGCTTTTGCTTTGGAGATAGTTTCAATAATACGAGCAATCAGCTCATCTTTATCTACAGTCGGATCTGTTCCACCTTTACCGCCAACATTGGCTGTATAGTCTGCCAGAGCCTTTCTGAGCGCCTTTACAATACCAATATAGTCAACAATCAAACCATTGCTCTTACCTTCGCTGACACGGTTTGCACGAGCAATCGTCTGCATTAAAGTATGTGCTTTCAACGGCTTGTCCAAATACAGACAGGACAAACACTTAACATCAAATCCGGTAAGCCACATCGCACAGACGAAAACTACACGAAGCGGATTCTTGGTATCTTTAAATTCTTTATCCAATTCACGCTTTTCCATCTTTGCACGATGATATTTAATATCCAAATCCCACTTCTTGAAAGTCTGGATTTCGTTCTGTTCCTGACTGATAACAACAGCCATTTCTGTTTCCTGCATCCATTTCAGCTTGCGTTTCAATTCCTGTGCTTCCTGCTGAGTGGCTGTTTTTATTCTAGCTTTCAGCTTTTTGATTTCTTCTTTCCAGTATTCTTTCACATAATTGTACATACGGACACAGGTAACCTTATTCAGACAAACAAACATGGCTTTACCGCTTGTCCATAAATCTGAATAATGATTCACGAAATCACGAGCGATTGATTTTAATCTCGGTTCTGCTGTCAGCAAATGTATTTCTTTTGCAAATTCTGCTTCCAATTTGTCCTGCTGATCCACATCAAGGTCAGCATTTTCGATTGCATCCAGAATCTGCTCTGTAATTTCAGGGTTATGTAAGTCCACAATCTTTTCGCCACGATTTTCATAATAAAGCGGAACTGTCGCACCGTCCTCTACCGCTCTCTTAAAATCGTAAACAGAAACGTAGCCACCAAAGGTACGGGCAGTAATGTTGTCATTGGACAACAATGGAGTTCCGGTAAATCCGATACGTGCTGCTGTAGGCAGTAATTTCATCATATTATCTGCAAAAATACCATATTGGCTGCGGTGAGCCTCATCAGACATAATAATAATATCGTGGTCCGGATAAATCGCTTCCGCATTTGGTTTATTAAACTTCTGAATCAGCGTAAAGATAAAGCTTGGATTACCTTTCAGCTTCTGCACAAGGTCATCGCCGCTTGTCGCAATAAACTGCGATGCTTTTGATTTCCCAAGCAATCCACAGTTTTCAAAAGTATCACTAATCTGAGAGTTTAGTTCTTCACGGTCGGTCAGAATAACAAATGTCGGCGAACCTTCAAACTTTCTGCGCACTTTCTGTGCAAAAAATACCATAGAATAGCTCTTACCTGAACCCTGTGTATGCCAGAAAACACCCAATTTGCCATCATTCAATTTTCTTGCTGCATAGGCTTTCATTGCCTCATTTACGCCAAGATATTGATGATTTCTGGCAATGATTTTAGCTGTATGTCCACCAGAGTGGTCATACAGAATAAAGTTTTCAAACAAATCAAGGAAGTTTTCTTTCTTGCAAATACCACGGAGCATTGTTTCAAGGGCAACGCTACCTTGATCTTCTTCTGCAAGTCGCTTCCACTCATGGAAAAACTCATACTTACTGCCAAGAGTACCTACCTTCGCCTCTGTACCATTAGACAGCATAAGAAACGCATTGTAATAAAACAAATGCGGAATTGTATCCTGATAATCTGTATAATTGTCATCGTATGCGTTCTGCACATCGACTGTATTCTTTTTCAGTTCTACAAACAACAATGGAATACCATTAACAAAACCTACAATGTCTGTTCTGCGGCGATATAAATCACCATAGATTTTCAATTCTTTGATTGCAAGAAAATAGTTATTTCCCGGATTCTGAAAATCAATCACAGAAGCCTTCTTGGTTTCAGTTTGTCCATTCGGTTTCTTCACTGTTACAGGAATACCGTCACGAATCAAAAAATATTTCTCCTCATTCACCTGCAACAAGGAAGAAGTGGACAATCTCTGTTCCAATATCTTCTGTGCCTCGGAAATCTGACTGTCATTTATCCATGGATTCAGCTTTTTTAATGCTTCACGGAAATAGCTGTACAACACTATTTCCTTATAGCTTTCTCTTCCGAAAGTGCCGTTTTTTCCTAAGATTTCTGTATTGTAAGCAAACCGGACATCCCAGCCCAGTTCATCGCGGAGCAGATTACCGGCACTTTCTTGAACAAGTATATTTTCGGAATAATCGTAGCTCATTAGTTGAAACCTCCTTTACACCTCAATTTCTCCACTCATTAGTTTTGGTAATAAGCGGTCACGAGCTTCCTTTAATTTAATGCATACTTCCAGTTTATTTTTTATTGTCTTCAAAATAGGCGCAACCAATCTATCAAATGCTAAGATAGTGACTTCATCTGGCATTACAAATGGCATAGCTCTTATAATCTTTGAATTTATAGCCTTAGAAATTGAAGATGTATTCCCTAATGTATCATACTCAAAGTTATTCAAGTAACAATACGTGTAAGCCTGTTTAGAATCGTCGTCAATGTAAAAATGAGCTATAGCTTCATTAGTACACATATTTTTAGTAGCAATAGAAACACGCCCTACCGTCAGCTTAAAGCTTACAAATATAGTACCTGATGGCACTACCTTCATATTATATTTTTTTACTGCTTCCTGCGTCAAATCTTCACTTGTTTCAAACACATATACCCCTGCATTCCCCATATCTGAAATAGATACCCAGGGCACTCCTATATTATTTTTGACAAACCACTGTTTTTCGGCACGTGGAGGTGTTTTTCCAATAGTAATATTAAAAAAATTCTCCGCTTTGCCTTTTCTCCATCCCTCCGGCACACCATCAACAATAGCCACATCCTCATATCCCGGAAAACGCAAATCCACAAACCATTCCTTATATAGACGTTGTGCTGCTTCTTCAAGCAGCTTGATTTGTTTTTGGTTGTTTTTGATGAGAGCATCATACACAGATAATATGGAAACTATCTTATCTTGTATTTCAATATCTGGTGCAGGAAATTTAATGGTGGATAGTTTTTTCCATGAAAGGTTATCTTGAGCAGTTCCTTGTGATATTTTTTTGCAATCTCTTTGAAGAATATCGAATGCGTATTTTACAAATTTTACGTTTGATACACCTTCATAAGGAATGAACCCCATTACACTATCAGGAAAACAAGCATCTATTCCTAAAATAGTCGTATCAGCAATGTTTGCGGCGATAGTAATACACAAAGTCCCAGCAGGCCACAGTTTACTCTGAGCCAACCCTTTGTCACTGTATGTTTCAGTATACTCATTCAGATATAACCCTGCAGCTTTAACATCCGCAGTTTGTATGAATGGATATTTACCACCAAATAATGTTTTATCGTTTCTAGGCCTATGTTTTGATTTGCCTCTTGAAATAGACCCAAGTTTATCTAAAGTTACATAATCCCAACTCATAACCCCATCTCCTTCATATTCTGCGAGATGGTATCCATCAAATCATTGGATTCTGCTTGCAAGGATAAAAGTTCACGATGAATTTCTGCCATACGTTCTTCAAAATTCACACCGTCATCTTCCACAGGTGCTACACCTACATAAGCTCCCGGTGTCAAAGACCAGCCTTTTGCTTCAATTTCAGAAATATCGGCAACTTTACAAAGGCCAAGAACATCACTATAAACACCATCACCGAATTTTTCATACAGCCAGCATGCTTCTTTTGCAATGGTGATTTCTTCATTCTTTTCTGCAATCATATTGTCATATTCAGCCTGAACACGCTTTTTATCATTATGGCCTACATTCTCTATTTCAATTTTAGCACGTTTCTGCAGGTCTTTCAGCTCGTCCATCAACTGATGCAGGATATCTTCAAAGGAATCATCGCCCAATACAGCTCTATATTCTTCCAATAACGCTGTGTACTTCGCAGTCTCTCCACGATAAAGCCATACAATCGCATTCATATTCTTCAGCTGCCACACTGACCATTCATTCAGTGTGCGGTCAACCACAGTGTAGTAGTTGCGTGCATCAATGAACAGAACTTTATCTTTGATAACTTCACTTTTCCCCTTATCAAAGAACCACAGAGAACATGGAAGGGATTTGGTGTAGAAGAAATTGTTACCTACACTGATCATTGCATCTACATGACCTGTTTTTACTAATTTCTGACGAATATCTTTGTCTTTTCCCTGACTATCTGTTGCAGAAGATGCCATGACAAAACCTGCACGCCCGTGTTCATTCAGATAACTGTAGAAATAGGAAATCCACAGATAATTTGCATTTCCAACCTCTTTGTTCTTGTTAATTCCGGGCATACCAAATGGCAGACGTTTTGCGTTTTCGCAAGACTCTGCTTTTACTTTATCAACATTGAATGGTGGATTTGCCATAACATAATCGCAGCAACCATCCAAATTGTGAGCATCGTGATAAAAGCTGTTTGCTTCATCACCGGATTTTATAACGCCAGTCAATCCATGAACTGCCATATTCATCAGACACAGCTGTGCATTATATTCCACTTTTTCCTGTCCATAGAAAGTCATGGCGCTGTTCGCATTCATACCGGATTGATTTACAAAATCGCCGGACTGAATGAACATGCCACCAGAACCGCAAGCAGGGTCAAGCAAAATACCGCTCTTTGGTTCAATAATATTTACAATCATTTTTACCAGTGATTTCGGTGTAAAGAATACACCATCATCAGATGCGATGTTTTTCGCAAACTTGTTGAGGAAGTACTCGTAGATACGACCGATAATATCACCGCCTACCTCATCCAATGCACTGTTATTAAAGATACGAAGAAGTTCAGACAGCAGTTCATCGGAGAAATCTGTATAACTCTTTGGCAATACACCTGTAAGTTGTTCACTCTGATCTTCAATCAGCTGCATCGCATTATTTACAACCTCACCCAGACTGGTCATAGGCTGTCCATCTTTATTCAATAATCCTGCAGCTGAAATATCATCAGGGAGATTCAGTAAGTAGTCGTACTGTGCCTCTTTCGGTAAAAAGAGCGCACTTTTAGCAGCAAAGTCACTTGCTTCTACAGGCATAACTCTGCCACCACGAGACGGACGATTTTTCAAAATCTCCGCTTCTACCATTTTAAATCTGCTATATGCATAACGCAGAAAAATCAATCCCAATACCGGCATACAGTACTGATTGGATGTCAGTTTTGAGCCTGCACGCAACAAGTCCGCTGATTCCCATAATTCTGCTTCTAATTTACGAATGTTTATCATCTTGTTATTCTCCCAAATTATTTTCTATGATACTCTCTAAGATTGCCTACTTTTCTGTAAGCAAATACCTTCTAACCAGTTCTGACAGCATTCTGCTTCTTAGAGTGTCCAATTTTTCATTATATACTCAACTTCTTATCTCCAAATTCTGTAATCTATGTTTCTATCCTTTATATCATTTTTTCTTCTTCAGTTCCTTCGCAACTTCTTTAACACTTTCCAAATAAGCCTGTTCCACCGGAGATAATGTAATCTCCTGATATTTTCGATATTCAGCCTTTGCTTTTTCCAAAGCCTGCTTATGGCTGACAGTACCGGCACCTTCAAGCAATTTGCGATTTCCTGAAGACAGCACCATATCAAGCTGTTTTACATAATCATGCATATACATCGGCTTATGTTCAATAGCATTGATTTCTGCCAAATCAAAATAACCGGATACAAGATTGTTTAAGATTTTCAGTTCGTTTTCTTGCAAATAGTTTTTCGCAATACCAATATCTTTTAATGCCGGCAATTCCCCGGAAAATGAAGTAAGCCCCATAAATGGTTTCTCTGCATCTGCTCTTTCATAAATCACTTCAGCGGCAGTATGTCCATGTGCTGCATAATGCAATTTATTTTGCACAATTTTAAAGAATTTTACAGATTCATCACTGCGTGGATCATAGTCAACACTTGTTGCGTACAAATCAAGTACCTGACGATACAGCACCTTTTCAGAGGAACGAATGTCTCTGATGCGATCAAGTAATTCTTTCCAATAATTCCCGCCAGCATTTCCTTTCAGTCGTTCGTCATCTATAGCAAAACCTTTAATCATGTACTCTTTCAGCACATTTGTTGCCCAAATCCTGAACTGAACGCCTCGCTGAGATTTCACACGATAGCCAACAGAGATAATAACATCAAGGTTATAATAATCTACGTTATATACTTTCCCGTCTGCGGCAGTTGTTGCGAAATTTGCAACAACTGAATTTCGCTGCAGCTCGCCTTCTTCAAAAATTTTCTTGATATGTCTCGATATGGTAGATTTATCTCTCTGAAAGAGTTCAGCCATCTGATCAAGAGATAACCAAACTGTTTCTTCTTGCATATTTACATTTATTTTTGTCAAACCATCATCTGTCTGATAGATAATGATTTCTCCATAATTATTCACAGCACTTCTCCTATCTTTTAGACCTTATCTCTATTATAAAACAATTTATCTTTCTTTGACAAATCACACTAAATTATGCGGTACTCCATAAGCAGAACTTCTTATTTTTTGGTTTTTTAGTATCACGAATACGATCTTCTCAATCGTACTCAATCCTAAAATAATCAAGATATGCCTTATATCTATCCTGCGCAGCAAGGCAGGTATCCATCAGATAACTGTTTTTCTTACTCCATTTCTGCAAAAATTTTTCAATAAATTTCTAATATCAGTATAGCATGTTGACGGCAAAAACTTCAATTAATTTGTTTTCATAGCCAATTATTTTTGCCGTCAACAAGCGCTCCGCAATTTTTTATTATTACTTTTGGCGTATTTACGCATTCTCACACCTAGAAAAATACAAAGGAACTGCCACTTACGCGACAGTCCCTTTTAGATTATCATTATTACTTCAGAAGTTCCTTTTCTTCCAGATACACAGCCAGCAGCTGCGCTACATTATTCACCAGCTTCAGGCAATTTTTCAAATGTTCACGTGTATTAAACTCGTAAGGCATCAAATCACCGCAGGCACAGGAGCCGAATTCCTTAGCAAAGCGCTCATGAAATTCCAGCGTTAGCGGATAAATTTCTGCCAATGGCTTCTCGCTCGGCTGATTGCGGCCAGCCAGCGTACTGATGACCATCACACAGCCTGCCATCGCTCCGCACAAATCGCGCGCATGGCCAATGCCGCCGCCAAACCCGGAGCACAGACGGAAAGCGTTATCATCAATATTCACGCCTGCCTCCTTGCGGAATGTTTCCACAATCGCTTCACAGCAGTTATAACCGCTCTTAAAATTGTTGCCTGCTGCCATGCCCATTTTTTCGCTAAATTCACTCATGCTTTTCTCCTCCTTGCATAACAATATTAAAATTCTCACTTTTTGTCTTTATCGCTTTCCGTCGCATACGGCCAACCGCTCATACCTCCCTCCAGGCTGTAAACATCCTGGAAGCCACGTGCGCGCAGAATAACCTCCGCTTCGTAGCCACGCAAATCAATCTGGCAGGCTGTAACTATTTTCTGCTCTTTATCCATCTTGCTGATATCCGCTGTACGCAAGGTATCAAGCGGCAGATTTACTCTCGACGGAATGTCGGCAATACGCTTAGCTGCTACCTCTGCCGGCGTGCGTACATCAACGAATAAATAATTCTCCTGCGTACGATTCTTTTCAAAGTCTACAGGATTAATGCTGCGCAGCTGGCCGTCAAGTTTATTTTGCAGGACATTAGCTGCCGTTGCGATATTCTCAATCGGCGTATTAAACGGCGGAGCATAAGCCAGATCAAGTCCGGACAAATCCTCCAGCGTTGCACCTAAAGAAATTGCCGCCGCCAATGTATCAATACGCTTCGCTACGCTCGCTCCGACAGCCTGCGCACCCAATACGCGTCCGCTGCTCTTTTCTGCCAACAGCTTCAGCACAATGCGCCCTACTCCCGGCATATAGCCTAAACGGTCAGAGCCTGGTACAATTGCGCTTGCAAAATCAATACCGGCCTGCCGCGCAGTCCGCTCGTTCAAACCAGTTGCCCCGGCTTCCTGCGCAAAGAAGCGACAGGCGGCAGTCCCCAGGACACCGGGATATTGCTTCCGCGCTCCGCAGATATTATCCGCAATTACGCGGCCATGCTTGTTGGCTGTAGACCCCATAGGCACAAACACCTTGGCTCCGCTGACACGATGAGTATTTTCCGCACAGTCACCTCCGGCATAAATTGCATCATCGCTTGTCTGCAGGTATTCGTTAACCGCAATACAGCCGCTCGGACCTATAACAAGGCCGGCCTCGCGCGCCAACTCCACGTTCGGACGCACGCCGACGGCAACGATAACCAACTGTGCCGGGATTACGCGTTTATCCGTCTGCACTCCGCTAACTTTGCCGTTTTCTACGGTAAAGGCACCTGCTCTTTCCTCCAGATAAATATCGAGCAGCGGATTTTTCGTATCACGCAGCAGCAATGCTGCCATATCCTCATCAAGCAGCTGCGGCAGCAGTCTGTCCTGCTGTTCCAAAACGCTGGTATGCAAACCGCGGCGCACAAAAGCTTCTGCCAGCTCCAGACCGATAAAGCCTGCGCCGATGATAACTACATCCTTAACGCCGCCTTCGGCAATTTCCTTATCTACTGCTTCAACATCCCACGGAAACCAGAAGCTGTGAATGCCTGCGGCATCAGCATTAGGCAAGGGAAGCTTCACCGGCGTACTGCCGGTTGCCAACACCAGCACGTCATAAGACAGCTTTTTCAGCTCTCCCTTTTCCATATAATGCACGCATTTTTGCACTCTGTCTATTTTTTGCACATTACAGCCGCATCGGGCATCAATGCCCTTCACGGCCGCAAAATAATCACTGTCGCGCAAGGCTCCCTGCGGTGTATGGTCAAAGCTGTCCATGCTCTTAACCTCACCGCTGATAAAATACGGGAAGCCGCAGGCACCGTAGCTCAGTTGCGGTCCGCGTTCCAGCACGATAATCTCTGCTTCGGCATCCAGCCTGCGCAAGCGCGCCGCCGTTTTCATACCGGCGGCCACCCCACCGACGATTACTACACGTTTACCCATAATGTCACCTCCAAGAACGAATTTAATGTTATCTTACTATTGTAAAAATTTAACTGCCAAAATTGCTTCTGTCAGCAAATATTACTCTATAATCATTATAACAAAACAGCCCCCGAAAGCAAAGCTTCAGAGACTGTTTACCAAAATTATTATATACTATTTTGCTTCATACACACTCAGCGCTTCCATTGCCAAGGCATAGCCCGCAAATCCCAGGCCGCAGATTTGTCCGACGCAGCCTGCCACCGTTACAGAATGATGGCGGAACTCCTCACGCTGATGGATGTTGCTGATATGCACCTCAATCGCAGGAATATTTACTGCCTTCAATGCGTCCAGAATTGCTACGCTGTAATGCGTAAACGCCGCCGGATTGATAACAATGCCGTCAAAATGACCGTAAGCATTCTGAATAGCGGTAACTATATCGCCCTCATAATTGCTCTGCAGCAGCTCCACCTCTACGCCAAGGCGGTCGGCCGCAGAACGGATGTAAGCACACAAGCTGTCATAATCATCACGGCCATAGATATTTTTTTCACGGATGCCCAGCATATTAATGTTAGGACCATTTAAAACTAATATTTTACGCATCTTTATCCCTCCAGCTTAGCGGCAATATTCAGCAGCTCATGCAGAACTCTGCCGAAATCGCCGTTATTATCAATAGTATAATCCGCATATCGGCGGTACAGCGCAATACGCTCGTTATATAAAGTATAAA
>ERZ773114.4136-NODE-4136-length-11153-cov-3.170842_pt1 | contig 11153 bp, 11 predicted proteins | sample MGYA00580564_ERZ773114 | MGnify/ENA primary metagenome ERZ773114 (study PRJEB29015, sample SAMEA2737836) | human gut metagenome | biome: human gut; feature: human-associated habitat; material: faeces | place: China | collected 2012 ...
CATCAATCCTATCCATCTCATCATATCCGTTGCTTTTCTGCACGCCCAGATTACAATCTCCGGTTCGATCATCAGACGTACATCAAACAGATCCAGTGCCAACCGATAACGGTCCTCCACGTTTCCAAACCCGAGAACATCATTTTCCATATAAATGGTACTGATGACATAAGTTCCGTCTCCTCTGCGCACTTCCAGCACGCCACTTGTGACCAGCCCTTTAACCGCCTCTCTTACCGTACTTCGTCCAACTTCAAATAATTCTGTCAGTTCACCTTCAGTAGGTATCCTCTCTCCTATTTTTACCGGTTTATCCAGAATATATTTCATCAGTCGATCCTCTGTCTTCTGTCCCAGTGTCCGTTTTACACCTTTTCCGCTTTGCTGCATTTCGTCACCTTCTGCTTATCCGCTTTCTCAAATTTTAGCATTTGTTTTTTCTCTTTTCAGCTCTGCATTGCCTGCCCTTCTCATTTTTGCTATACTGTCAATGTAGTTTTGCGCCATAGTTTCCGGCGTATCGTTATTTTGACTCAGGAGGAAATTTATGATCAAATTAGTTGCAAGTGATCTGGACGGCACTCTGCTTCACAACTATCAGCAGACTGTGCCGAAAGAAATATATGATACGATTAAAGCACTTCATGAAAAAGGAATCATCTTCACTGCCGCAAGCGGACGCCAGTATGCCAATATCCGCAGGCTTTTCGCTCCTCTCGGCTTCGACATTCCATATATCGCTGAAAATGGTTCCATGTGCGTCTATAAAGAAGAAGTACTCGCCACCGGTCTGACTCCATCCAAAACCATCCGGCATATTCTGGATGCCCTGATGGAATACCGGAAGATCTATCACACCGGACACTGTATCCTTTCTGTAAAAGATACTTATTACAGCGACTCAACCGATGAACGTTTCATTGATTATATGGAAAATGATATGCATAACATCGTTACCTACGTGCCGGATCTGTATGCGATCAAAGAACCGATCATCAAAGCAGCCATCTGTGATTTTGGTGGCACAAAGAATCTGGAACCCTTCTTCCACAAAAGGATTGGGGATGAAATCCGCGTTGTAACTTCTGCGGATCACTGGATTGATTTTATTGCGCCAAATGCAAATAAAGGAACGGCACTGAAAGTTCTAATGGAAAAATTCGGGATCAAAAAAGAGGAATGCATCTGCTTCGGAGACCAGCAGAATGATATCGAGATGCTGAAAGCTGCGGGAACAGCGTATGTCATGGCAACCGGCCACCCTCTCGCCAAGAAGGCGGCAGATTACGTTGTGGAATCACCTTTGCCGGTGATGCAGGGGTTGTTGTAGAGTGAAAATGGGGACGCTGCAGCTAAATAATTTTCTGAAACGAACAGCGCAGCTGAATGTTTCCGTCTTGACGGCATTTGAGACTTTTAGGGAATCTTAGGTTTTGAGAAGATGCGTTAGGGGAAGAAATCCACACTGTCTGAGCGACAGCGAGTTTGTGGATTTCTTCCCCTGTTTTTAGCATCTTTTCAAAATTTTAGAGTCCCTTAATGCCTCAAGCCTGTCCGGCAAGATGGAAACATTCAGTTGCGCGTCCCTTTTGAACCAGCAAGCCTATATAACTCCCCCTATGCGTTCTCCCATCTTCACAATGGTTTCTGCTCCCTGCAACGTGTTCCGGATCAGATCACTGTCTGGCAAGACTTTATCTGGTTCCAGGAGCAGCACAACCGTTGAACCTCCGAATTCAAATCTTCCTTTTTCTTCGCCGCGTTTTACCTGGCAGCGTTCTTTTTTATAATTTCGGATCTTTCCGACCATCAGTGCACCGACTTCCATCATCAGGACGGTGCCGAGTTTTTCATTTTTTACAAGACAGTATTCTCTGCTGTTCATTTTGTAGATCGGGCAGATATCATTTGCAATCGGATTTACAGTGTGAAAAATTCCCGGAATCCTTCTCTGATAGGTCTTTTCTCCATCTGCCACGTAACAGTATCTATGGTAATCGTCTACTGTAAGACGGATTACTACCGCCCAGCCTCCCATATAATGTCTGGCAAGCTTTGCATCGCGAATGAGGCTGTGGGTTGTATATGGTGTATGTTTAATGAAGAATCGTCCGTTTTCGTGAATTGGATAGACACTCACTTTCCCATCACATGGACTGATCAGTACGGTATCTTCCCTGTTAACCGGGCGTTCCTCAGCTTTTATTTTTCTGGTAAAGAAATCATTATAGGAATCAAATTTCTGTTTTTCATATTTGTTCAGATCGATCCCGTGTGTTCTGGCAAATAGTCCGGCAAAAACAGCGGACACTTTTGTATTCAACAGCTTCCCTCCCAGTCTGGATACTGCCGGTAAAAGAAGCGGGCGCATCAGTACTCTGGTTGCTGTATGGGTATACACAAATTTTAAAAACTTATCCTGACTGGTTGTCTTTTTTATCCGATGACCTTCTCTGTCCATGTAATACATTTTCTACCTCCTCTGCCGCTGACCGTCTGCCTGCTAAATCATACTCATATAACGCATATAATGTCTGACCAGGATGCCAATTACTGCCATTGCTACGATTACTACAATTGCTCCCATTGTTAGATTCTTTGGCTTCCTGAACTTAAAATTTGTAATAAATAAAATGCCGACCACCAGCATGACCACATGAAGCGCAAGCATAAATTCACAACCTAAAAATGGTTTTAATACAACCACAAGCGGAAGTGCGATTGCCATGGATGTGATCGGGAGCCCCTGATAACATTCTCTTTTCTCTGCTGTTTCTTCCTGACGCTGTTCTTCCATCACATTGAACCACGCAAGACGGATCAGACCTGCAAGTACATAAAACATCAGGATTGCCACACCGATCACACCGCGCATTCCGAAACAGTAACAAAGAACAGCCGGCGCAACTCCGAAGCAAACAATATCGCTTAACGAATCAATCTGGATTCCGAAACGCTTTTCCACTTCTGTCCGGTTCTTTTTTGTTCTTGCAATCTTTCCATCAAACATATCACAAAGACCGGAGATTGCAAGACACATCACGCCCAGATGCAGATGTCCGTTTACTGCAAACATCATTCCTCCAATTGATACCATCAAACTGACATATGTAAGTACTACCGTATAATCATAAACCCCTAACATTCTATCTCCCTCTTTCTTCCAATTGTAAAATTTGCTACGATCGTAAGCAAGGCGCTCAACCCCAGCTCTGTATAATATCCAATCCCACGGCTCAGGATCATTCCCGGCAAAAGAAGCCGTTTTCCGAATACCGGAATAAAAATCATGGCAAATAATTTTTCACTGATTCCCATACCTCCCGGCAGAGGAAGCATATCTACCGATACCGCAATGACCGCCTGCAGTGTAATAACTGCGACTGCTTTTACACCTCCAAGCCCAAATGCCTTATATACAAACCATGTAGCCGTAAACAGCGCAAACCGCTGGAACATGGTGATCGCAAATACATTCACGATCACCTGCTTGTGTTCCTTCAGAAAAACTGCTGTATCCCGGTACTGATCCATTGATGCATTCAGCTTTTCAATACGCGCCTCCTTATGGTGTAGAAAGTGCAGCTTTTCAAGCAGTGCCATTCCTCTTACCAGGATTTCTCTTGCAAGCCGCGGATGAAACACCAGCACCAGCATCGCCGTCACGCAGAAAACGTTCAGAGCTGTCCCCAGATAAAAGATATGCCGGATACTCCAGAGATACTTATGGATAAATCCCTGTCCGAACAGTACCAGCCACAATCCGACAACCACCAGTACCAGTTTATAAGTGATCGTAACGATCATCAGCACCAGCGTCGAAACCGGTATTGGTATCTTTTCTTTTTTCATATAATAAATCTGCGCCGGCTGTCCTCCAGATGCCGAAGGTGTGATACAGCTGAAGAAGAATCCAACCGATGAAAACAAAAAACATGTCCATTTTTTCAGCCGAATTTTCAGTGTCCGCATCATATAATAGATAATGATCGATTCTCCCCAGATAAAAACCACAACACAGATCACTCCCGGAATCAGCCATAATACATTGACCTGTTCCAGGATCTTCACAATCTCACCAATATCTTCCCCATGAAATACGCCATACACTGTACCGGCAAATACCACCAGCAAAAATATGACATTGAAGATCGTCTTCTTTTTATTTCCCATCTCTCTTCATTCCTGTCCAGTTTCCAAGTTTATTTGCTATTTTTTCTGTCAGACGCCGATAGATCTGCCATCCATTTGTCCGTCTGCTGATCTGCCAGGTTACTTCTGCAAGAAGAATTCCTGCTGCTGCATCCTGCCATACATGCTGCCTAAGCGCCAGTGTCGAAATCACAACCAGTACCGTCATCAGGACTGAAAAAGCTTTATACCAGTTGGGAATCTTCCAATTCTTCCTGACCGCAATACAGCTGAACCAGCTTGCCATGCAGTGAATGGACGGAAACAGGTTGATTGGCTTATCAACTGTATACAAAAACCGTACTGCCTGCGTCCAGATATCCGTCCCTGTCAGAACCGGTCTCGTATTCGTGGTCGGATAAAAAATAAAGCACAGCATACATACCAGCCGCGCATAAAAATCCGCAGTAAAAAACCGGTATTTCACTTTCTCCTCCCGCATCGATGCCATGAAATAGTTCACTACCCAGAAAAGATAACACCCAAAATAAATAATAATAAACTGTGGCATAAAAGGAATCACTTCATCCGCCGGACCAGAAAGATTATGAGTCTTGATTCCCGTCCGTAATAGCGGCACTCCCCAATATACCACAGCATTCATACAAAATGTAATAATAAGTGGAATTATAGTTTTTATTTTCTTCATACAATCTATACTATACATAAATAAAAAAATAGCAATAGTCTTTCGCAATTCTTAAAGAAAAAAGTTCTGTCTCTTAAGAAAACAGAACTTTTTTCTTTTATATTTCTTTATTTTTACAGAACCTTTGACAGGAATTCCTTTAAACGCTCATCCTTAGGATTTGCAAAGAACTCTTCCGGAGTTCCCTGCTCTTTTACTCTTCCTTCATCCACAAACATGACACGGTCAGCAACCTCTCTTGCAAATCCCATTTCATGTGTAACAACAACCATGGTCATGCCTTCCTGGGCAAGCTGTTTCATCAGCTCCAGTACTTCTCCAACCATCTCCGGATCCAGTGCGGATGTCGGTTCATCAAAGAGTATTACATCCGGGTTCATGGCAAGGGAACGCACGATCGCGATCCGCTGCTTCTGTCCACCGGAAAGCTGTGACGGATAAGAATCTGCCTTCTCTTCCAGTCCAACCCTCTTAAGAAGTACTCTTGCTTCTTTTTCTGCCTCTGCTTTATCCTTTTTCAGGAGCTTAATCGGAGCCAGTGTGATATTTTCAAGAATCGTCTTATGTGGGAAAAGATTAAAGTGCTGGAACACCATTCCCATCTTCTGACGATGTTTGTCGATATCTACCTTTGCATCTGTAATATCCACACCTTCAAAATAAATATGACCTCCGGTCGGCACCTCCAGAAGGTTCAGGGAACGGAGGAATGTAGATTTTCCGGATCCTGACGGCCCGATGATTACCACAACTTCTCCTTTGTGGATCTCTTCTGTAATTCCATTCAGTGCATGAAAATCGCCAAATGCTTTCTGCAGATTTTCTACACGGATCAATACATCTCCATTAGTGGTCACTGTTCCTTAGCCTCCTTTCCAGCATACTTACCAGTTTACTGAAGATCATAACCATAACCAGGTAAATGATCGCAACTGCCATCAGTGGCATAAGCGCATCGTAGGTTCTGCTTCGGATGATATCTCCGCCCTTTGTCAGATCCTGAAGGGCAATATATCCGGCAACAGAAGTCTCTTTTAAGAGAACGATAAATTCGTTTCCAAGTGCCGGAAGGACATTTTTAAATGCCTGAGGAAGAATGATCAGCCGCATGGTCTGGGTGTAATTCAACCCAAGACTTCGTCCGGCCTCAAACTGTCCTTCGTCCACAGACATAATTCCGGAACGGACAATCTCTGCCACATAAGCCGCCGAATTCAATCCGAACGCAATCACTGCAACCAGAATCTTATTATCCAGTGCAACGAGAATAATATAATACATGATCAGCAGCTGCACCATCGTCGGGGTTCCCCGCCATATGGTCAGATACACTTTACAGATAAAATTCAGGATATTCAGTCCGCCATGCTTGTCATGTGTAGACCGGATGATTGCAACCAGAAATCCAAGAACAATTCCCAGAATAACCGCAAGGGCTGCAATCAGCAATGTATTCCCCAGCCCGCGCAGCAGATACAGATAACGGTCGCTCTCTATAAAATCCTGTTGAAATTTTGCAATAAAATCACTCACTGTTTATCCTCCGAAACAAATTATTTGTTTCTTACAACGATTACCTGACAAGCCTTTGTATAGGTATCCGTAAAGTCAATATTTTTCTTACGATCCTCAGTTACCGTGATTCCGGCAGCACCAAAATCAGCTTTTCCGGAAGATACCGCTGCGATGATCGCATCAAACTCCATATCTTCAATCTTCAGCTCATATCCGAGTTTATCACAGATTGCTTTTGCAATATCTGCATCAATTCCTACAATCTGATCTCCGTCATAATATTCGTATGGCTCAAACTGCGCATTAGTTGCCATAGTAAGTGTTCCGTTTGGATACTCGGTTCCGTCCGGTGTCTCATATGGATGCTTTCCAACCTCATCCCCGATATAATTGCTGGTGATGGAATCAATGGTTCCGTCCTTTTGCAGTTCTTCAATCGCACTGTTAAATTTATCGGTCAGATCCGAATTGCCTTTGGCAATACAGATGGCATACTCTTCCGGATCAAACGTATCGGATAAAATCTTTAAATCATCATTTTTTTCAACAAAAGCTTCTGCCGGCTGCTGATCAATGATCACACAGTCAATCTTTCCTGTTTTTAATGCCTGAATGGCATCTGCGCCTTTATTGTAACGTTCTACCGTACTGCCATCATTCTTTTCATACTCTGTGGCATCCGAATCTCCGGTTGTACCGAGCTGTACTCCGATTTTTTTACCCGGAAGATCATCTCTGGAGTTCACACTGTTGGCAGGTACGGATGAACCGCAGCCTGCTGTTGCAGCTGCCATGGCAGAAACAAGTAAAAGCGAAATCAATTTCTTTTTCATAATCTTTGTCCTCTTTTCATATGTATTTTAAACACCAAGGAATTTTTTAACAACCTGTGGCATTTCTTCCACTTCACATACCGTATCATGAAGTACCGGTGCGGTACGGATCTCTTCGATCGCCTGTGGGACTTTGACATTTCCGATTCTGGAAAGCTCATCTACCAGCTCAAAGTCACCCATAGCATCGTATTTCGGATCAATCGCATCCATAACGCTTCGGGTAAACTTAAACGGACTTGCCGTGCTGGCAATCACGGTCTTTGTCTCGGTATCCGCGGTATCCTTCTTATACTTATCGTATACACCTGCGGCAACCGCTGTATGGGTATCAATGATATATCCGGTATCCTCATATAATTTTTTAATGGTCTTTGCAGTCTCTTCCTCGCTTGTATAATTTCCGTAGAAATCAGCAAGCTGTGCACGCATCTTATCCGTGATTGCATATTTTCCGTCTGTGGAAAGTTCTTCCATCATCTTTGTATTCTTTTCTGCGTCGTTTCCGGCAATACGGTAAATCAGACGCTCCAGATTGGAAGAAATCAGAATATCCATGGATGGAGAACTTGTAAGAATGAAATCACGGTTTCTGTCGTATGTTCCAGTGGAGAAGAAATCATACAATACTTTGTTCTCATTGGATGCACAGATCAGTTTTGCAATTGGAAGTCCCATATTCTTTGCATAAAAAGCAGCAAGGATATTTCCGAAATTTCCGGTTGGAACAACAACGTTAATCTTTTCATCTTTTGCAATTGCACCATTTTTATATAATTTTGCATATGCATATACATAATATGCCACCTGAGGAATCAGACGTCCGATATTGATGGAATTTGCAGATGAGAACTGATAACCTGCAACATCAAGTTCTGCTTCAAGTGCAGTATCATTAAACATCTTCTTCACACCGGTCTGTGCCTGATCAAAGTTTCCGTGGATTCCAACCACACAGGTATTTGCACCTTTCTGTGTGATCATCTGCTTTTCCTGGATCGGGCTGACACCGTTCTTCGGATAAAATACAACAATCTTTGTGCCTTCCACATCTGCAAATCCTGCAAGGGCAGCTTTTCCAGTATCTCCGGATGTCGCTGTTAAAATAACAATATCATTTTTCACCTGATTTTTTCTTGCAGAGGTAATCAGAAGATGTGGCAGAATGGAAAGTGCCATATCCTTAAATGCAATTGTCGGGCCATGGAACAGTTCCAGATAATAAGCACCGTCCGCATCTACCAGCGGTGCAATCTCCGGCGTATCAAATTTGCTGTCGTATGCTTTTTTGATACAATCCTTTAACTCATCTTCTGTAAAATCCGTAAAGAAACGGCTCATGACTTCATAAGCAGTCTCCTGATAGGACATATCTGCAAGTGTATCCATTGGGACATCCAGTGCCGGGATACGCTCCGGTACAAAAAGTCCTCCATCATCTGCCAGACCCTTTAAAATTGCCTGGGATGCAGTCAGTTTTACTTTATCATTTCTGGTGCTTGAATACATTAATTCCATTTTTTCTTCCTCATTTTACAAAAATTTAATCATAACGTTTCTCGTACATTATAGGTAAAAAAGTGGGTGGTGTCAATGAATTTCCTATGTTATACTACTAAAATAACCTGTCAGGGCGAAAGGAGAATTTATGTTAACCGGCGTATATCTTGCGACAAAAAAAGACAAAACCGTATACTATCGCTCCAATATTACGCACAAAGGCCGTCATATCAGCCTCGGAAGCTTTCCCTCGGAAGTTCAGGCACATCAGGCATACACTGCCGCCTGCGAGCTGTTATCCGGTACAGAAACCATCGATGAGGCATTTTACCGGACCAACCAGCTTGCCTTTGAAAAAATTGTTTCGCTGATCAATTTCCGGGATAATCATATGTATATTCCTACCCCCATCTATCTGCGCAAAAATTATTTCAGTTATTATCTGAGTATTCACCGGGAGTTAAAATTTGACATTGATGACCTCTTCTATTACAGCAGCCACCGGATTCTGACACGCCAGGGACATCTGTATGTCAATCACTATGGAATGCAGCTTACGCTTCTCGGCCGCTACGGCATCAAAACCCATGCGGTAAACGGCAGGGATTTTTGTTTTGTCAACGGCGATGAAAATGATTTCCGCTACTCAAACCTCAAAATCATCAATCCGTATTTTGGTGTCGAACGCATCGACAAAAACAGAACCGAACACTATAAAGTACGTATCCATATCCACGGCAACATCACTGTCGGTAATTACACAAATGCGATTGATGCGGCAATTGCCTATAACAAAGCCGTAGATTTGGCGCATCAGGCCGGCATATCAAAAAATTTTCCGGAAAACTATATCGAGGAGCTGTCTGCTTCGTCCTATGCCGATATTTACCAGCAGATTTCCCTTTCTCCTAAATATCTTTCTTACCTAAAAGGACTTCCCCGCAAATAAGGGAAGTCCTCTCTGACATCTTTTTATTATTTCTGGTTGATATAATTGACAAGACCTTCGCAGTCAATAATCTTCTGCATAAATGGTGGAAATGCCTGTCCCTGGAATTTCTTTCCGGTTGTCACATCTGTGATGATTCCGGAATCAAAATCTACTTCCACCTCATCCCCTGCCTGTATTTCCTTTGCGGCCTGTGGGCACTCAATGATCGGCAAACCGATATTGATGGCATTCCGGTAAAAGATTCTGGCAAATGTCTCAGCAATGACACAGCTGACACCGGCCGCCTTGATGGCGATCGGTGCGTGCTCACGGGAGGAACCACAGCCAAAGTTTTTATCTGCTACGATAATATCTCCTTCACCAATCTGTCCTGCTAATTCTGGACGAAGTGGAGAAAATCCGTACTGTTTCATATCATCTATGGTTTTTAATGCAAGGTACTCTGTTGGGATAATGATATCCGTATCAATATCATCTCCCAAAACCCATACCTTTCCTATCATTTTATCCATTTTTCTATATCCTCATATCTTTGATTTATTTCGTAAACTCACGAACCACGCATTACATCACATCCTCAGCCAGAGCGATCTCTCCTGCAATGGCAGAAGCGGTAACCGTAGCTGCAGAACCTAAATATACCTTAGAGCTTGGATGTCCTGCACGGCCCTTGAAGTTTCTGGTGCCTGTACTGATCAGGACTTCATTTTCACCGATCACGCCCTGACAGCTTCCCCAGCATACGCTGCAGTTCGGATTCATGACAATAGCGCCTGCTTCCATGAAGATATCGATCAGGCCTTCCTTTAATGCCTGACGGTAAACGGTCTGGCTTGCAGGGACTACCAGGAAACGTACCTTTTCTGCCACTTTTTTGCCCTTGATAATAGAAGCACCCACTCTTAAATCTTCAATACGTCCATTGTTGCAGGAGCCTAAGAACGCTTCGTCGATCTTAATTCCACGAACTTCTTCTGCAGGAACTACATTATCCACAAAATCCGGTTTTGCAGCTACAGGACGTACCTTGGATAAGTCAAAGGTATATTCTCTCGCATACACTGCATCCGGATCACTCTTGTATACAGCTTTTGGCTTTCTGCCATGTGCTTCCAGATATTCTAATGCCTTTTCATCTGCCTCAAAAATGCCGGTCTTTGCACCTGCCTCTACTGCCATATTGCAAAGTACCATACGCTCACTGATGCTTAAGGATTTTGCGCCTTCTCCGGTAAACTCCATTACCTGGTAATTACATCCGTTTGCACCGATCTCACCAATGATTGTTAAAATCAGGTCTCTTGCATAAACACCTTCCGGCAGTTTTCCTACTAAGTTAAATTTTACAGTCTCAGGAACCAGTACCCAGGATTTTCCAGTTACCATTCCATAAAGGAAATCCGTACATCCAACGCCGGTACCAAAAGCACCTAAAGCACCATAGGAACAGGTATGGCTGTCTGCACCGAAGATCAGTTCGCCGGAACATACATAATTTTCCATCATCACCTGG
>ERZ773114.4140-NODE-4140-length-11149-cov-3.252028_pt1 | contig 11149 bp, 9 predicted proteins | sample MGYA00580564_ERZ773114 | MGnify/ENA primary metagenome ERZ773114 (study PRJEB29015, sample SAMEA2737836) | human gut metagenome | biome: human gut; feature: human-associated habitat; material: faeces | place: China | collected 2012 ...
TTGTGCCCAAATTTCTGAGGCGTACGCGGTGCGTACGTTGATGAAATTCGGGTGCAACTGGCGGAAAATCAGCCGCAAAAGCAAGTGCAGAAAGATTCCGAAAGTACATTGTAAAAACAGGAGGAATTTTTCATATGAAAGCGACGGGAATTGTTCGAAGGATTGATGATCTGGGGCGTGTGGTAGTTCCCAAGGAAATCCGGCGCACGATGCGGATCCGGGAGGGACAGGCCATGGAAATTTATACCGGACGGGAGGGTGAGATTATCCTGAAGAAATACTCACCGATCGAAGAGCTGGCGGAATGCGCAGCAGGGTTTACAAAATCGATTTCAACGGTGACCGGATGTCTCGTCTGTGTTTCGGATCAGGAACAGATTGTAGCGGCAAACGGGCCGGAACAGAAAAATTATCTTGGCAAGTCCATCAGCAGCCGGCTGGAGGAGGCGATTCTGAACCGGAAAACAGTACTTGCGCGTCCCGGTGAAAAGGCTTATTTTTCAATTTTGGAAAACACAGACAATACTACTCCTCTGCCGGAGCTCATCTTTCCGATTCTCTCCTCCGGTGATGCCATCGGTTCGGTCATTCTCTGCGGCAAAGACAGGGAGTCCCTGCCGGGCGACACGGAAAAAAAGCTCCTCCAGGTAGCGGCAACGTACCTCGGACGGGAAATGGAAAACTAAACAGGGGATTTATCGAAGGCAATTTATCAAAGGCTTTTTGCATCATCCGCACCGGTTATGCAAGAGGCCTTTTCCTGTTATTCTGTAATTCGAGATATTCCAATTTTATCTTGCTATTTACACCTGCATTGTCTACAATAAAAATGACGTGCACGAAAACCTTCAGCCGATACGCCCGAAGCTTTTCTGTGCCTGCTTTTATAAGCCGGGAAAAATTCCCGGAGTATCCTACATTACACAAGGAGGAATTTCCATTCATGAAATACATTGCAAAGAAATTCGGCTCTCTCCTTCTTACGCTGCTTCTTGTATCCTTTTTATCGTTCTTTGCCTTTTCCGTCATACCCGGAGATGCGGCAAAATCGCAGCTTGGAACGGAGGCGACGCCGGAGCGGATTGAGGCTCTGCAGAAGGAAATGGGACTGGATCGGCCGGTCCTGGAACGGTATGCTTCGTGGGTAACCGGCTTTTTTCATGGAGATCTCGGCACCTCGTATTCGTACTCGATGCCGGTCGGAGAACTGATCCGCGATAAAGTTCCGATTACCATCGCTATCACCGTTATCGCATTCCTGATGATCCTTGTTGTCTCGATTCCCATCGGCATTTTCACAGCACAGCACGCCGGAGGCCATCTGGACCGGCTGATCATGACGATCAATCAGGTGATCATGTCTGTGCCGGGATTTTTCATCGGTATTCTGATCACGTATCTTTTCGGTCTGATTCTCAAATGGTTTCAGCCGGGCGCCTATGTGCCGATTTCTGAAAATTTTTCCGGTTTTATCGGTTATCTTGTTGCACCGTCTGCCGCTATTGCACTTCCGCGCTGTTCCATGGCTGTCAAAATGCTGCACAGCTCTGTGCTCTCGCAGCTCGATGCCGACTATGTGCGCACCGCCTATTCCCGCGGAAACAGTACACGCCGTGTTATGTATCACCATGTGCTGAAAAACGCCCTGATTCCGGTACTGACCTTCTGGGGCATGACAATCGCAGATATTGTGGCAAACAGCATTATTCTGGAACAGGTTTTTTCGATTCCGGGCATGGGCAATCTTCTGATCACTTCGATCTCCAACCGCGATTACCCCGTGGTTCAGGGCATCCTTGTACTGATCGCCGCCCTCATTATTATCATCAATTTCGTGGTAGATCTGCTGTATGGCAGAATTGATCCGCGTATCCGCGTAAAAGACTGACGGGAGCTTTCGATCATCAGCTCCCGCGACTGAAAGGTCGTGGGGAGCCGCCCACGACAAAGGAAAGGGTTTTCATTATGAAAAAGAAACGCAATCTCACGCTGATCATCGGAGCTGTTCTCACCGCTTTTATGCTTCTGTTTCTTCTGATCGGCTTTTTCTACACACCGTACGACCCGGATGCAATGAACGGCGCAGCCAAGTTTGCTGCTCCATCTCTGTCGCACCCGTTCGGCTGCGATCACTTTGGACGCGATATTTTCAGCCGCGTCTTAAAAGGAACCGGTACAACCTTCTTCGTCGCTTTCGCTACTCTGCTGCTCGGCGGAACCATTGGTGTTCTTGTCGGTGCGTTCACCGGGTATTTTGGCGGATGGATTGACGAAATCCTGATGCGCATAAACGATGTCATTGTTTCCTTTCCGGGAATCCTGCTGGCGCTGGTATTTATCGCGCTACTGGGTCCCGGCAAATACAACGTGATCCTTGCACTCGGTATCGTATTCATTCCGAGCTTTGCACGTATCACCAGAAGCGAATTTCTCGCACGCAAAGATATGGACTATGTCAAAAGTGCCCGTCTGATGGGTGTTTCCCATCTTCGGATCATATTTGTACATATCCTGCCAAATACGGTCCCGTCCCTTCTTTCGATGGCAGCAATCGGTTTCAACAACGCCGTTCTCTCCGAGGCCGGCATGAGCTTTCTCGGCATCGGTGTCCAGCCGCCCGATGCCTCGCTTGGACGGATGCTCTCAGAATCCCAGACGTATCTGATGACTGCTCCCTGGGGCTCTGTTTTCCCCGGTCTTGCCGTCATTTTACTGGCGCTTGGCGTATCGCTCCTCGGCGACGGATTACAGAAGAAAGGCGGTAACTGATATGGCACTTCTCGATGTACGTGACTTAAAAATTGCATTTTACGATACCACGCCACCGACCGAAGTGGTAAAAGGCATCTCCTTTTCCTTAGAAGAAGGTGAGACGCTTGGCATTGTCGGGGAATCCGGTTCCGGCAAAACCCAGACGGCGCTCTCCATTCTGCACCTTTTAAAGGAAAATTCCGCCGTATCCGGCGGAGAAATTCTCTACGAAGATTCTTCCGTTGCGCACGCTTCCAGCCAGGATCTGCAGCGCATCCGCGGAAAAGAAATCAGCATGATTTTTCAGGAACCGATGACCTCTTTAAATCCGGTTCTGACCATCGAAGAACAGATTGCAGAGGGACTGCTGATCCATGAGAGCTGCACACCGGCAGAACGTCATGAAAAGGTTCTTGCCATAATGCATGAGGTCGAGCTTCCCGACCCGGAAAAGCTTTGCAAAAAATACCCGCACCAGCTCTCCGGCGGTCAGCGCCAGAGGGTGATGATCGCTGCGGCGCTTATTACAGAACCGAAGCTTCTGATTGCAGACGAGCCGACAACAGCTCTTGATGTGACGATTCAGTCGCAGATCTTAAAGCTGCTGAAAAAAATCAATGAACGCCATCACACGGCGATTCTTTTTATCTCACACGACCTCGGCGTCATCCGTTCGCTCTGTGACCGGGTCATCGTCATGAATCATGGGACGATTGTGGAATCCGGCAGTGTAGACGATGTCTTTTTCCACCCGAAGGAAGACTACACCCGCCGCCTGCTCGATGCAATTCCGAACCGACGAACATCGCTGCGAAAGCGAATCAAAATCGCTCCAACAGCTCAATGGCCGACATGCTCTGACAAAAAAGCTGCTCCGCCGGCGGAAAAGGAGGAATAACCCATGGAAAAAATCAGTCCGAACAACATTCTGGAAGTCAGCCATATTTCTGCCTCCTATCAGGAGGGAAAGCAGAGAAAAACGGTGCTTCATGATATCTCTTTCGAGCTTCATGAAAATGAAATTCTCGGTCTCGTCGGAGAGAGCGGATGCGGAAAATCGACACTCTCCAAAGTGATCTTAGGATTTATCCGCCCAGATGAAGGCGAAATAATTTCGCAGGTCGACCATCCGCAGATGATTTTCCAGGACCCGTTTTCCTCCCTGAATCCGGCGAAGAAAATCTCCTGGATTTTAGAAGAACCGCTTCGGATGCAGAAGGTTCCAAAAGAAGAACGAAAAAAACGGGTTCTTGCGATGGCCGAAAGAGTCGGCCTCTCCGCAGAGCACCTGAAACGCCGCCCGCATGAGCTCTCCGGCGGCCAGCGCCAGAGAGTCAGCATCGCGGCCGCACTGATCCAGGGCTCACGCCTGATCCTTGCCGACGAACCGGTTTCCGCTCTCGATGTGACGATTCAGAAGCAGATCATGGAGCTGATGGTTCAGCTTCAGGAGGAGCTTCAGCTCTCGATTCTCTTTATCTCGCATGACCTCAACGTGATCTATCAGATGTGCGACCGGGTTCTCGTGATGAAAGAAGGCCGGATTGTGGAGAACGCGGAGACGGAAGAACTGTTTGCGCATCCGCAGAATGATTATACAAAGGAGCTTCTGGCGGCATCACCAGAGCTGTAGTTTTATTTCCAGCATTCTCTAAACACCCGAAGTACATTCTTGGAAAAGACCTTCTCGATCTCTTCATCAGTGAAACCGTCGTGGCTCATCACATCTGCGAGATGCTGCATATGCGCGGTGTCCGGCACATCCGTTTCACCGCTGAAACCGTCAAAATCGGTTCCAAGGCCGATGATATCGATACCGCCGACGTTGCGCAGATATTTCATATGGCGTACCATATCCATCGTCGATGCCTTTTTCGTTGCCGGCTCCTCCTCGCGCAGAAACGACGGACAGAAATTGATACCGGTGACGCCGCCACGCTCTGCGAGCTGACGAATCATTTCATCCGAAAGGTTTCTCAGATGGAAGCACGCGCCGCGCGCATTGGAATGGGACGCAATGACCGGACCTCTCGTATGCGCAAAAACGTCGCGGATTCCGGCATCATTTAAGTGTGATAAATCGATCACTATGCCGAGCCGCTCCATCTCCTCGACAAAGGCAATACCGGTCGGTGTCAGCCCGTTTTCAAGATCCGGAAGATATGGCTTTCCCTCTTCCTGCGCCGGGTTCGGGAATCCAAGCTCATTCGGAAAGTTCCAGGTCAGCGTGGAAATCCGCACACCGAGATCGTACAGTGTGTGCAGTTTTTCGATACTGCCTTCGTAAACACCACCCTCTTCGACGGTCATCACCGCACCTATTTTTCCTTCCTTCTGTACCTGCATCAGATCCGCATACGTTTTGATCTGACAAATGCGGTCCGGATACCGTTCCACCTCTGATTTCCAGAGATCAGCCAGCTTTCTCACATGCTCAAACGGTGTTTCGTCTTTCAGTCCCTTCAGGAACGTAAACAGAGAAAAGCACTGGCAGAGGCTGCCGCCCTTTTCCAGCTTATCCAGATTGATCTGAAGATCCGCATCCGCAAGATGCTCCTGTTTTTCCTTCCACTGCAGCGCCGGGATGGTGTCGCAGTGCATATCAATTACCTGAAACATGGCAATAATCCTCTTTTCTGTTTTTTCTCTATTCTATCATATTTCGCTGCATTCCTTCACAAAAACTGGAAGAAAACGGAAAAAACCGCCTGGCTCATGGTAAACCCATAAGGCTAGAGAAAATATATCTTTCCGGAATCGCAAAAAATTTGGGGGTTCCGCGTTTTTTCTCGAAAAAAACTTGCAAATCTCGTCTGAGATGATATACTTTTTGCATTGTGTTACTTTATGAAAGCACTGATCTTCCAAAAAAGTGCTTCTGCTTATGAAAAAGAAAGAGGTATCTATGCTCCAACTGATTGAAACCATCAACAATGCCGTGAACAATTTTATCTGGGGTGTTCCGGCTATGATCTGTATTTTCGGTGTCGGTCTTTACCTGAGTCTGCGCACCCGTTTTCTCCAGATTCGAAAATTCCCGTATGCGATCCGCACAACGCTCGGAAGAATGTTCCGCAAACGAGATGCTTCCGATGGCGCAATTACACCGTTCCAGGCGGTCTGTACAGCACTTGCCGCCACGGTCGGTACCGGTAATATTGCCGGTGTTGCCGGCGCTATCGCTATCGGCGGACCCGGCGCCGTGTTCTGGATGTGGGTTTCCGCCCTGCTCGGCATGTGTACGAAATTTGCCGAGGTAACACTGGCTGTTTTCTATCACGAGAAAAATGCCAACGGGGAACTCGTCGGCGGACCGATGTATTACATCAAAAACGGTCTCAGCAAAAAATGGCATTTTCTGGCCTATCTTTTCGCTGCTTTCGGTGTACTGACTGTGTTCGGAACCGGAAATGCAACGCAGGTCAACACCATCACAACCGCAGTCAACTCCGCACTGATGAATTACCATGTGATCTCAAAGGACGCGGTCCCGACCTCCAACCTGATTCAGGGTATCATCATTGCGGCACTCGTAGCGCTGATCCTGCTCGGCGGTGTCAAACGGATCGCACAGGTAACAGAAAAGCTCGTTCCGTTTATGGCTCTGTTTTATATTGTCCTTGCCATCGGTGTAATTTTGCTGAACCTCAACCGGATTCCGTCTGTTTTCGTTCCGATCCTTGAGGGCGCCTTCCGTCCCTCCGCCGTTACAGGCGGTATCGTCGGAAGCATGCTTATGAGTGTAAAAAAAGGTGTGTCCCGCGGTATTTTCTCAAACGAGGCAGGTCTTGGTACCGGTTCGATCGCGCACGCCTGTGCCGACACAAAAAAGCCTGTCAAACAGGGTATGTTCGGTATCTTTGAGGTATTTACTGATACGATCGTGATTTGTACCTTAACTGCACTTGTTATTCTCTGCAGCGGTACTTCCATCACCTACGGACAGGCTGCCGGCGCAGAGCTGACCATCAGCGGTTTTACCCTTACATACGGAAACTGGGTTTCGCTGCTCACCGCGTTCGCGATGTGCTGCTTCGCCTTTTCCACGATTCTCGGATGGGGACTTTACGGTGCACGCTGCATCGAGTTTTTATTCTCCGAAAGAATCACAAAATATTTTATGGCCGCCTATGCGCTGGTTGCCATCCTTGGCGCCACCGCAAACCTCGGCCTGATGTGGAGCATTGCCGAGACCTTCAACGGTCTCATGGCGATCCCAAACCTGATTGCGCTCTTCCTGCTTTCGGGCAAGGTTGTGGAGCTTACAAAGGAATACTTTTCCGGAGAAGGCAAAACCCGGTAAAATTCCTTTTCTCGCGGCGCATTCCCTTCTTCTGTAAGAAAATCATGTAAATTCGCCTTTTCCCTTGACAATCAGGTTGCTACCCCTTACACTGTTAAAAGTTTATAACATGTTTACCAAAGAGGGAAAACCGGGAGGAACTTTTGAATGGAAAAATGGAATGAAGTAAAACTGGTGCCGGAGTTTTCGGAACAGGGCGTGGACTGCTACCGCCTCGCAGGCGGCGATTATGAGAACGAATACTATGTCGTTTCCGAAGCAGAGACAAGAAAGCTTCTGAACACACCGGAGGTTGTCGGATATGAGGTTTATCACTGCCTGATTCCGTCTACTTCACAGATGCTTTATTATTTTAAAGAGCAGGGAAAGGTAACCGCAGCCAACATCCTTTCCATCCTGCGCGGCGCTTTGAATTATCCGCTGGAGGAAAGCTGCTACCGTGAGCACATTCGTGTACATGACATCAGTTTTCTGTCAAGTGAGCGCGTCTTTAAAGAGGAAGAAATCGCAGGGCTGGAAATCAAATACAGCAAGCTGACGATGGTTCCGGGAAGCACACTTCTGATCGGCGATATCATCGCAACGGGTGAGACGCTGATCCACTGCCTGCGCTACGTAACCGATTTCTATCGTGAGCATGGTGCTTCCCTTCGCAACATTATCATCTTTACGATCGGCGGCACAACCGGAATCAAAATCCTGGAACGTCTCACAAAAGAAATCCGCGAGTTCTGGCCGGAATTTGAAGGCTTTATCACCGTATATTACGAAGGAATCTTCAGCACCTATCAGGACAAGGGCGTATCCGGAATCAATCTGCCGGATGTCGATTTCTACTGGAAAGACGGTATCATTGCACCGGAGTTCCGAAGAGAAACGCTTTCCATGCGCGATCCGCTGTTTGAAAAATGCATCATCTACGATGGCGGTGCAAGACGCTATGAAATCCACGAGCATGTCGAGGAGGTTCTCGATTTCTGGAATAAAATGCTGGAGAAGGCCGACCGGATCGACTTCACCAGACTGCTCGAGGAGAAGCTCGGCTGCCCGCTTGGCGCATCCTACGAAGAGTGGATTCACATCAATCACTACGAAGAAATCGATGAACGTGTGGCCAAATGGCTGTACCGCCAGGAAAAAGGCTATATTGCAAGCCTTGGCGATGCTACCCTGAAAGAAATTGCGGCTGAACGAATTGAAGAGTTTACCGCAGCACTTCGCAAATACATGCTGTAACAAAAAACCATTTCTTACGGTTCGCTGAATTTCGGCGAACCGTAATCACAGTTTTCAGGAGATATTATGGAAAAAGAAAAGAAAGTAAAAGATGTTGACTTCGCGGACAGCGCGGTTCCGTCTTCTGCCCGGAAAAATGTAGTAACCATGTTTATGATCATGCTTGGCTTCACCTTCTTCTCGGCAAGCATGTGGGTCGGCCAGCAGCTCGCTGACGGCCTCGATTTCTGGGGCTTTTTGGGATCACTGATCCTTGGTGGAATCATTCTTGGTATTTATACCGGTCTGCTCGGCTACGTCGGTGCAAAAACCGGTCTGTCACTTGATCTTTTGTCCCAGAGAGCCTTTGGCGAAAAAGGTTCCTATCTGCCGTCAGCCATGACCAGCTTTACGCAGATCGGATGGTTTGGTGTCGGTCTTGCCATGTTTGCAATTCCGGTTTCCAAGGAGCTGCTCGGCGGAAGCACTGCGGCACAGTGGGGACTTGTTATTCTTGCCGGCGTCTGCATGACCGCCTCTGCCTATTTTGGTATTGAATCTCTGACCATCGTCAGCTATATCGCTGTACCAAGTGTTGCCATTCTCGGAACGATCGCCATGGTCATGGCCGTAATGAGAGGCGACGGAACGATCATCGATCAGTTTGCCAAATCCAGCGGATCTCTGACTATCATCGGCGGTGCCGGTCTTGTCATCGGCTCCTTCGTTTCCGGCGGAACCGCAACCCCGAACTTCGCACGTTTTGCAAAGGACGGAAAAGCGGGTGCCATCACCACGGTTGTGGCCTTCTTCATCGGAAACTCCCTGATGTTCTTCTTCGGTGCCGTTTCTTCCATCTTTGTCGGCGGAAACGATATTTTTGAGGTTATGGTCCGCCTGAACCTGTTCTACCTGGCTGTTCTCGTTCTCGGTCTTAATATCTGGACTACAAATGACAACGCTCTGTACACCGCAGGCCTTGGTCTTGCCAACATCTTCCATCAGAGGAAAAAACCGATGGTTCTCCTTTCCGGTATCATCGGAACGGTTGCCTCCGTATGGCTGTACTACAACTTCTGCGGCTGGCTCAACATTCTGAACTGTACTCTGCCGCCGGTCGGCATGATTCTGGTGCTCGCCTACTTCATGAACAAAGAGGACTTTGAAGCCGATCAGCCGAAGCTTAAAACCGTAGACTGGTTTGCGGTTGCCGGTGTCATTCTCGGTGCCATTGTTGCGAACCTCTTACACTGGGGCATCGCTTCCATCAACGGCATGGTTGTTGCCGCTGTATGCTACTGTGTCGGACAGGCCGTAAACAAAAGAAAATAGGCAAAATCGTCCTGAATATGTTCCTGTATCTTATCTCCGGAACATGTTCAGGGCTTTTTATTTTTTCGGATTCGCGTTATAATATATGCATAACTCTGCATAGTTACAATTTTCGAAACGAAAGGAAACTGCCCGGATGATCCATTCCACCGTATCTGCTCCCAAAGGAGAAAAAACAAAATACCGTCTTGCCGAATCCATGAAGGAGTGCATGAAAACAACGCCCATCGAAGAGATCACCGTACGCCAGATCTGTGAAATCTGCGGTGTTACCCGCCAGACCTTCTATCGTAATTTTCTCGACAAATACGATCTGATTAACTGGTACTTTGATAAATTACTGACAAAATCCTTCGAACATATGGGGCGCGGAACGACCGTTTTTGACAGTCTGGAAAAGAAATTTACCTATATTCAGAAAGAAAAAGCTTTTTTCGCCGCTGCCTTCCGCTACGACAAACAGAATTCTCTGCGTGAACACGATTTCGATCTGATTCTCGCGTTCTACGAAAATCTGATTCACGAAAAAAGCGGCAGTCCGGTTTCACCGGAAATACATTTTCTTCTCGAAATGTACTGTCAGGGTTCCATCACCATGACCGTAAAATGGGTGCTTACCGGCATGGATCTGACACCTTCCGAGTTTGCCGCTCTTCTCGTCCGGGCAATGCCGGAGGACTTAAAAAAACTGTTCCGGAATCTGCAGCTGCTCTCTTAGAATTTCCCGCAAACAGCTCTTGTTATTTTTCACAAATTTTGTTCTGTTGTTTTTGTCACAATGGCGATTTTTTTTAAAGTGTTACACTTCGCTTCTTCTGTCACTTTCTTTTTCCCTTCCGGATTTGTTAATATAATAACAAGTTCAGTAAAACCATTTATTCATTTTAGAAGGGAGTTTTTCAAACATGGCAAATCGTATTAATTTAAATGCAACCTCTTATCACGGAGCAGGCGCTATTGCCGAGATCGCAAATGAAGCAAAGGCACACGGCTTCAAAAAAGCATTCGTATGCTCTGACCCGGATCTGATTAAATTCAACGTTACTTCCAAAGTAACCGATATTCTGACCGCAAACGGACTCGACTATGAGCTTTACAGCGATATCAAGCCAAACCCGACCATCGAAAACGTAAAACACGGCGTAGAAGCTTTCAAGGCATCCGGCGCTGACTATCTGATCGCCATCGGCGGCGGTTCTTCTATGGATACCTCTAAAGCCATCGGTATCATCATCGCAAACCCGGAGTTTGAGGATGTCAGAAGCCTTGAGGGCACCGCACCGACCAAAAATCCGTGTGTACCGATCATCGCCGTTCCGACTACAGCCGGTACTGCTGCAGAGGTTACCATCAACTACGTTATCACAGACGTTGAAAGAAAACGTAAATTCGTATGCGTTGACCCGCACGATATGCCAATCATCGCAGTTGTTGACCCGGATATGATGTCCTCCATGCCAAAAGGACTGACCGCTTCCACCGGTATGGATGCTCTGACCCATGCAATCGAAGGTTACACCACAAAGGCTGCATGGGAAATGACAGATA
>ERZ773114.4145-NODE-4145-length-11136-cov-16.694251_pt1 | contig 11136 bp, 4 predicted proteins | sample MGYA00580564_ERZ773114 | MGnify/ENA primary metagenome ERZ773114 (study PRJEB29015, sample SAMEA2737836) | human gut metagenome | biome: human gut; feature: human-associated habitat; material: faeces | place: China | collected 2012 ...
ATTCCAGATACTTGTCATTCCATTCCTGATGGGTTTGCTCACGGAAAGTATTGGCGAGAATGATGAAAGAATGTTTGCTGGCATCCACTTGGGTAGGCAGTGAATCCCAAGTCATGTGCGTACCTTTCAATACCAATGAAAGAAGCTGTTGCGAATTACACTCCACGCTTTCATTGCCAACTCGTACATATGCGGTACGTGTCCCATCCTGATAATAGTAATAAGGTGTAAGCGTTCCTGCCTTTACTTTCACTTCAAGCAGGGTATGCCCTTCATGTTCTATCGGAATAAGTTGAACTTCCGGCACAGGGTCAAGTCGTGCCTTTATCATTTCACTGATAAAATCAGCATCGGCTTGTGGATTCTCCAACCCTACAATTACGCCGTCATCATTCACTCCATAGAACAAACTGCCACCATCCGTATTAGCGAAAGCCGACACGGATTTAAGCCACGACTTCACTTTCTTACGCTCCAACATTTCCTTGAAATCGTAAGCCGAGCATTCTGTTATCAATGTATTGTTATGTATCTGCATAGTTTCTTTATTGTTGTTCGGGTATAATATCCCAATATCATACACAAAGGTAAGGATAAAACCGGATATTTTGTTAAAATCAGCCCATTGATTTGACTATTATGTGTTTGTATTCTATTTAAAATGATAAAATACCTATTTTTGTAATTAAGAAATTCTCTTTGCATGAAACTATAATGTTACATGTGTTAGATTCTAATATGTGAATGATAGATAATGTCTTATATCTGATTTAATTTTTAATTGAAATATTTGAGATCAGAGTGACTAACAAAATTGTAAAGTTATACTAAAAGATAAATTGCCTATGACAACATATAATAATCCATCAGTTGGTGATATTATTCGCGTAAAAATTACCAGTATAAAACCAGATCTCGGAGCATTTGCAAAAATGCCCAATGGAGTTGACGGTTTGATAAGACTTCATGATATATCTTGGTCTAATCAGTCTGTGACTCTTTCTTCATTATCGGAAGGTGATGTTCTTGATGTAAAAGTTATCAAAGAATTACCAGATGGAAAGTTGAATCTAAGCCGAAAAAATCTTCTACCCAATCCAAGAACAGTTGAAAAAGGTACCATATACAAGGTTATTATAAAATCTGTTGAGAGTTTCGGTCTTATTGTAAACTTAGGAGACAGCACGGCACTTGTTCATGTAAGTGAACTCCCAACAATAGAATACAAAGAAGGTGAAGAAATTACTTGTGTTGTAATTGACAACAATTACGACCCAGAGAAGCATCGAAACAAAATTTCGATGAGTGTGTTGGCTTTACATGATTATTTTGCAAAAGTACATAGTGAGAATGAACGGGTAAAATGTTTATTTAAGGGTATCATTAAAAATGAAAATTCCACATCTGCTCTTATTGAAGCAGATGGATTGATAAAGGTAATTGTACCTTTAAAACGTTTTGTTGAACCTTATAAAACCAGACTATTGAACAATGAAATAGAGACTGATGAAGAACTTGAATTTGTTTTCATTAAATATAATGAAAAGTTAAAAGATGTTGTCTTGGATATGCGTCCAATCGAGGCCGAGGAAAAGAAAGCTAGAGTTGATTGGTTACGTTCTCAACTAAATAAGGGCGATATCATTGATGCTATTGTTAAGAATATAAACAATAAATTTGCTACTATAGACATTGGTAATACCGGAATCTTAGGCAGTATATATAGGGATGAACTGTCACCAAATAAAGTTATTCGTGCTAGTGATGAAGTTTTTCCAGGAGAACATGTCCGTGTTGCATATATGGGAGAAGACAACGGCCAGCTGATTTTTAGTAGAAAGTTTTTTGTTGAAGATAAATACGAAGAGAGCCTTTACGAACTTAGTCTTACAGATTTACTGGCTACTATGGGATTAACAACCAATCGTTTTATTGGCAAAGTTATAGAGATTAATTCCAAGTATTTTTTCACAAATTTAATGTCTACAGGAGATGTTAAAGAAGAAAACAATGGCAAATTACTAGTAGATCCAATTAATGGGAAGTGTCTCATTGCCATCGTTGATAACCGATTGCGTAATTTTTTTGTTTCTGGTAATTATTATGAGATAGAGATTGACATGCCACGCAAAGAATACCGCATGGAACAAGGTTCTCCTTATATGTTTTGTGTATCATCAAATAAAATTAAAGAAGCAGAAAATCCATATAAAGAGTCTGTTTCCCTTTCTTTTAAGCAACATACAAGTCCAAACACTAATACAAGTGTAGCTAACTTGCTTGAAGAAGTAGGTCAGAACCTCTATACTAGTAAAAAGAGAATGTTTTTTGAACTTCTTCAAAATGCCGATGATGCTGCCCCAGAGAATGGCGTTAAAGTAAAGTTACAACTTAGCGATAATTATTTTGTTGTAACACACGATGGATTTGCATTTAATAAACATGACTTTGAATCAATTACATCTGCTGCAAAAAGCACAAAGAGTGCAAGCAGTAAGAAAACAGGCTATAAAGGTATTGGGTTCAAGTCAGTATTCACAAATTCTGAGTCTGTATTAATTAAAAGTGCTGGCTACAATTTTTCTTTCGATAAAAATTTACCAATCTATAATGATTTCAAAGCCTTTTACTACCATGTTAACGATATTGAGAATGATGTGGAAAAACAGAAAGAATTTCTTCACAAATATCTAAAATTCTTTAGGGAATTCAAAGGTGTAAAGGATATTCCTTGGCAGTTATTACCGATATGGTATGAATCATTAAAAATTGATCCATATGATTCCATTTTCAATCAAAAAGAAAATGTTGCTATTGCATTAAAAATGGATGAAGAAACACTTTCTGAATATCATGAGGCGATTAAAGAAGTGTTTTCTGAACCACGATTTATGTTATTTCTCAGAAACACTAATCGAGTGCAATTGATAGATAAGGATAAATGTCTTACTATTCAAAAGAAAATAGATAGAAAGAATAACATAGTTTCGCTTGTAAACTCTTTCAATGAAGATCGTTTATTTGAAGATTTTTGTATTTATTCGTCAGATAATCTTTTAGTGAATGACGATGAATTCAAAAAGGCAGGCATTCAAATCAGAAGAAAAGAAAGAACTAATAATAGGGGTGAAAAAGAAAACTACTTTATTAAACTTGATCAAGATGGTAATGAATTAACAGAAGTTGCAGGTATTCCAGACCGTATTGCATCGGCTAAAGAAACAACTATCTCATTTGCTATCAAGCTTGACGAAGATGGACTTGTTACGCCAATCGGTGAAGATGATCTCTCATTATATGCTTATCTTCCTATGAATGAGCACAGATTCAAATTCCCATTTTATTTGAATGCTGATTTTATTCCCAAGTCTGATAGAGAAGGAATTCAAAGCGACAATCCATGGAATTTCTTCTTGTTCTATATGATTGGAAAGCAAATTGTAAGTATGGTTTCAAGCTATGCTTCTGAACTCAATGTAAATTATCTTAATTTACTTCCAACAAAAGAACTCACCTATTTTAGTCAGGATACAGCAACACTAGTCGATTCGTTTAATCGTGGATATAAGGATGCTTTAACAAATAAAGCATTTATACTTAATGATAATAATGATATCGTAGGGCCAGATAATATTATATTTGATGCTTCTGGACTATCTTCTGCAATTGGTGCATCTGATTTCTATAAGCTAATAGGTACAACCAAACATTTACCTCATGAATCTATTGATTCAAGTTCATTGTCAAAAGAAATATTTGGAATAGAAAAGATTACTACAGAAACTGTTATCACAATTCTATTAAATAATATTGATACCCTTAAAAAATGGATTATTGATTCTTGTGATGATAAGTTACGTACATCTTTCTATGAATGGTTGGCAAAAGAAGAAAAAGCGCATTCTCTAATTCCACTTGTTCCCACGTTTATGTTTGGGAAAGAGTGGAAAACAACAAATGAAGTTAAGTTAGAAGATAAACTCTTGTTTTCAACAGAGAAGATTTCAACCATAAAGTCAGTATTATCAAAACTTGGTTTTAAATGTTCTAATCATTCTGTTGAAGAACACCCATTATCATTGTTTATTGTTAGCCAAGATGAAAAAGCAATTTTTGAAAAAATAGAGGAAGAATCCTTAGATTCTCTCACATTTAATGAGAGATTGCATTTATTTGTGAATATTGCAAAATTTAAAAATATTGGGGTTGAAACATTAAAAAAATGGAAAATCTTTAAAAATCAGAATGGTAAATATAGTCCATTATCTTCAATGTTTGCGTATAATTCCAATTGTCCGGTTTGGCTATATGATTATATGTTAAAGCAAGAAGAAAATAACAGCTTAATTACTAGATACCTTGTTGTATCAACAGATATTTATTCAAGCATTATTGAACCATATATTGATGACTTGATAAGTATTACAGATATTTCAGATATTCATAAAACATTCTTGTCATATTGGAGACCCGGATTTACGATAACATTGTTTTCAAAAAGCAATATACCTACAATAAGTTTACTTCGCATTGTAGAGCAATCCGATACTAATACTCAGGTAGCATATGCAAAGAGCATAAAAGCTATGCCACTTTTAAGTACGTTGGAATATGACAAAAAATCTTTCGAATATAGATGGATGAAGATGGCATTATCCAACGATACGGCTGTTTCTCATGCACGCTCAATAATAACAATTAATGGTAAGAGTTTGTCAGAATATAATCTTAAAGATGATTTTTCAATAAACATAGGTGTAAAACTCTATACATTCTCGCTTTCGAAAATACTACCAGCATATTCATCATCTTCTATACTTAGCAATGTAAGTTCAAAGTTTTCAAGTATAGATGGATTCGAAAAGATATTTGCTCGAAGGGAAGTTAACCTTACTGATGTTCGAAATCAGTTATATAAAGAACTAACTGCATCAACTCAACTAATCACTGCAGAACAATTCTGTTTTCTTATTGTGTATAGAAAGTTTTGTGGTTACAATTATTTCGATAATATGCTAAAATCATGCATTCGTGCTAATGATCAGAATCTTTTCATTAAAATACTTGACAAGAGTATGGCACTAGATATTGCAGATATATTAAGTCCTGTTATTACAAATGGAGGAGTTCAATATCCTTTTGATAAATTAGTTGGAACATATTTCGATAGTAATGAATTCACTTTACCAATAGAACAAGTGCCTTCGTTTATTGAGAACTGGGCTAATACGTTTGAAAAAAAACAATTCTTGATTCAACTTGGGTTGCATGACAAAGAAAGTAAAGAGATACTGCGGAGAAAATCATTTAAAGAGAATAAATTAGAGAATATATGGAATCTTAATGATGCTAACATAATAAGATCTTTCTTTAATTGGGTAGCTAACTCATTCCAACTTCCGATAGAATCAGAAAGTCAAGTAAATATATTGTCAAATCTATACAAAACTTTACGTCTAACTGGTTCATATTATGAAGATGATTTCTGTAAAGCAGCAGAATGGTCAAATCAATTGTATTTAGATTGGAAACAGAATTCAAGAATGTCAATATACATAATTGAGGGAGAACTTCCGTATAGAGGCATTTATAATAATACTTACTTATTTAAAGGTTATGCGGGTGAATATACATATTTTGCAAACACTAGACATATCTATATATCAGCGAATAGAGAACCAGCATCTTCTCTAGCGGATATATACTCCAATACTACATTATTAAAATGTCCTTTTTCTAAAGAGGATTGGAATATGATATTTCTCGTATCAGCGGATATTGTTCAAGAAAAGGATAAACGCATAGCAGAACTTGAGCGAATGCTTGAAGAAACAAAAAGTAAAAAAAGAATAGACGGTGATTATTATGAGGATGAAGAAAGTTACGGCAATGTTTCCGACCGGGATAATCTTGACAAAGAATCTCGTATAGAGATGAATTTGGAAGCACGTAATGCTGCAAAAGATTACCTTGATTCATTAGAGGATTATGATTGCTCAGGATGGGATCCTAATTTGGGGAATGGTTTGGTTAAAGGTATTATTAAATTTAAAGGGAAATTAATAACCGTAGTCGTAACCAGTTCTATAGGACGAAAGCTATACCTTCATCCTAGATTATTCTCAGAATTAATGATAGATCCAGATAATTTGCTACTCAATTATGGCTATGATAGAAGGATACATCGTATAAGTTTTAATGATACTTTTAAAGACAATAAGGATGTCAACCTTATATTTGACACGGATATCATAACTCCTAAAGAATTTGCATATCTAGCTAATAGATATATGTACTCAAAAAAGACATGCTTCGTTATAGAAAATATAACATATTCTATTTCAGACCAAATAAATGGTTTTGGACTTGACGAAAAGATGTCAGTTTCTGATGTTTATACAAATATTGATACAGATGAATTGTTTGACTTTTAGAATAAAAATATAATGTATTATACAAGAGAGCAACATAAGAGATTTCTTGATAAAGAACTTGTAGCAATAAGTGAAGAATATCTAAAGAAACTCAATTCTAAAGCAATTGCATTATTAACAGATAATGAAGTGTATGTTACACAGTTTGTAAAGCTAGATTTACAAATGGCTGATTCCAATAATGCAGACCGTAACGTATTGGGATCTGGGCAACTTATACTTCGTTTTAAGAAGGATAAAGGAATTCCACGCAAGAATGAATATTTTACTGCAGTCGTATTAGAAAAAGAAATGAGTATTCTAAGGTATTGGGGAGAAATCAGTTGGGGTAACTTGCGTCGTCACCAAGTCGAATTTTCGGAAGTACATTGTGTCTGGCAGGGTAAAACGGATGACAATGGTTTCCTACTGTGTGGTTTTACTGGATTGTCAATAGATATGGCTAAATTCCTAGAAAACAAAGAAGGATGTGTAATTGTCCTTGGCCCTCAAGAGCCACCAATGGATTATTATCAGAACCTTATTGATATCGTTAACAACAACGACACAAATATGGTAGCCAAGGACATTTTGGATTTTGATAAGAAGTTTATTGTATGGAATCCTATTCATATTAATTCAAATAAAGAACAAGTTGAAGAGATAGTCAAGACGTTAGAATCCACTTCTCAACTGATATTTCAGGGCCCTCCAGGTACTGGGAAAACTTATCTTATGGCTGAACTTGTTGCACATTTGCTGAGCCAAAATAGTAGTGTGCTTGTTACTGCCATGACTAACAGAGCACTGATAGAACTTGCAGAAAAGGACAGCCTAAAAAAATACCTCTCCGATAAGCGGGTAATGAAAACTAATGTATCTTCTGATGAACTTATTACTTGCAAAAATCTTTGTCCTATTGATAGTAAAAAAATAACATGTATTTCTGGCAATCTTACACTCTCAACATTCTATAATACAAGCGGTTGGGCTAAACAAAGTTATTATGAACAACCGTTTGACTATGTAATTATGGATGAAGCAAGTCAGGCTTTGTTTGGAATGATAGCTGCATGTAAAAATCTTGGAAGAAAGGTTATATGGATTGGTGATCAAAACCAGATGCAGCCAATTGTATTGTTAAGCGAAGAAACGCTTATGAGGAATGACTTCGCTATGCTTGCAAATGGTTTTGCAACACTCTGTGAGAACTTTAACTACAAGTCGTTTATTTTAACAGAAACACATCGTTTATTGAAAAAATCTGCGGATTTGACAAGTATTTTCTATCATACACCTATTAAATCGGTAGCTGACTTTAAGTATGAGTTAGCAAATACTACTATACACTATATTCCTAAGGAAGGTGGTACAATTCTTATTCCTAAGGAGATGCCTATCGGTGAGAAAGCAGATAAAGGCAGCTGTGATTTCACTATTAGAATTGTTAATGATTTATTATCATCTTATCCTAAATTGAATATTGCAGTATTAACAAAATTTCGTGCTGCAGTTAGAATGTTACAGAATAGTTTTATAAGTAAATATGGTAGCAAAAACAATGTTCTCATCGACACAGTTGAACGAGTTCAAGGTATGACTTGCGATGTTTGTATTTATTATATTCCTAACACAATGATTGGAATGTCTCTTGATAGAGCACTGTTTAATGTTGCAACAAGTCGTGCAAAACAACTAACAATAATTGTTGCGGATAAATCAATACTCAATACATCATGCCATAGAGATGTTCGTTCGTACTTAATCAAAATAACTTCTGGTATTATACCAGAAATAATAGATGAGTATTCAAATAAACTTAAAGATAGTATAATTGAAGGTAACGGGATAAGTTTGCATCTAAAAGGGAAAATAGACCTCTCAAAATTTGAGACTTCAAAACAAAAATCTGTTAAGTCAACCACCCAAAAGAATATATATATCATCGATACTAATGTGTTTGTTAATTGTCCAGATATTATTTCTAAGATTGATGAACATTATCAAGTTGTCATGTCTGCAAAAGTTATAGACGAGTTGGACAAACTTAAAATTAAGCTTGATGCGGCAAACAAAAAAAATGTAGAAACGGCTTTGCGATTGATCAATAAAGCAATGGATAAGCCGAATGTCTCAATGGAACTTTCTGATCCTGATTTATTGCCAAATGATTTTAATAAAAAATCTCCAGATAATAACATATTAACGGTGGCACTTAAATTTAAAAATGAAAATCCTATTCTTTTAACTTCCGATAATGGCTTACAAGTAAAAGCAAAAGGACTAAGAATTGCAACTATTACACTTAAAGATTTCTTAAATTAGTATGTATTCGAATTGCATATTTTGTTAAAATTACCCTATTGATTTGATTATTATGTGTTTATATCACGATATTTATCAAATAAATCTGTACTTTTGCAGTAAAGAGCTGTGGTTGCTTATGGATGCTTATTTTCGGGTTTGCACTATATTTGCAACACGTTCACGCAAGTTGCTCATACAGAGATGCTGTTGATTTTGAGGAAGTGAAGTAAGTTGCAATAGGTGATTTTATAGAAAAAAGAGGCGTGTAATCCATTAAGTTGCACGCCTCTTGTGTTTTTGAATTTCAAGTCAGTCTTATATACTTATTTTTCAGTTTGAGGATTAATGACAATGCGCCAATAGCCACCAAAGTTCGCACCTTCACGAGATAAGATACCCATAGACCGCAATTTTGCAATTTGTTTTTCTACGGCACGAGAACTTATACCAATCTTGTAAGCCATAGTTTCGGCTGACATAGAAGAATCGGAAATGACGAAATCGATAATCTTCTGTGCTGTCTTTCCTATGTTTTTAGGGGCATCTGTGCTCTCTCCGAACCTTATCTCCGAACTTTTGTCGTTTACACCGAACATTTTCGCATTTACACCGAACTTTTCGACCGAACTTTCTTCGTTTGCAGGATACTTTTTGAGGGGACTGTTTACCCTTTCGGCCACTTCTTCTACGGGTATTCTTTCGTTCTTTCCCCAATTCAGATTATAGAAATGTAGTGAAGAAAGAAGATGCTTCCGTATTGGCAAAAGCCGACACGGATTTAAGCCATGACTTCACTTTCTTACGTCCCAACATTTCCTTGAAATCATAAGCTGAACATTCCGTTATCAATGTATTGTTGCGTATCTGCATCGTTTTCTTTTTGTTGTTCGGGTATAACTCTCTAATATAGTTTACAAAGGTAAGGATAAAACCGAGGAATTGGTTAACCCCCTCGTTCCCTTTTGATCTTCATGCATTTACATTACGTAGTTTATAACAGTTATTTTATCTTTTCTTTATAACACTATTCACTACCCGTATAGAGGAAACCAGTTTATTGGTGGAAGTAAATACGTCCACATTCCACACATGGGATGAACGCCCTTTATGAACGATGGTTGCCACTGCCCTTACGGTATCTCCTTCGTGTGCAGAAGAAATATGATTTCCGCTGACTTGCATTCCCACGACAATCTCATCAGATTCGCAGATAATCATGGAGCCGAGCCCGGCAACGGTTTCTGCCAAGGCAAGGGTGGCACCGCCATGCAGAATGCCGAAGGGTTGGCGGGTACGGTAGTCGACCGGCATGGTTGCTTCTACGCGCTCATCCGAAGCGTATGTGTATTGAATGCCCAAGTTTCCCATCAATGCGTGTCGTGCCCGTTCGTTCAGTAAATCAAGAGGCACCTCTGCTGCACGCACTTCTGCCAATATTAGTTTTTCTACGGCCAGGGCCACTCCATCTTCTTCATTCGATGCAGTCACATAGTCTGCACAGACCTTTACAGAATCTTGTGAATGTCCCATAGCTACCCCCATGCCGGCCAATTGGAGCATGGTCACATCGCATACGCCATCTCCAACGGCAATGACTTCTTCCCGTGTTACTCCCAAATGCTCTAATAGGGCGCCTAACGTATTCGCTTTATTGACTCCGCAGGGCACCACCTCTAAAAAGTAAGGCTCGGAACGGAAAGCATCCAGAGTACCTGCCAGGCGTTTTTCCCAATGTTGTTCCAGCCCTATCAGAGCTTTTTCCTTGTCACTCACCAGCATGCACTTGCAAGGTGCGAAGTCTATGGCAGTAGAGAATTCATCTTCCCTGATTATCTTCAAATTGTTTAGCAGGGCTTCATTCTTTATATATTCATTGTCCGGACTATCCGTAATGAGGGTATCATCGTGGTAGGTGAAGATGGCAAAGCCGTTCTTGCGGGCTTTCTTTTCCAGATAAGGCAGCATTTCCGGATTGATGCGTCGTTCAAACAATATTTCTCCGTTCTGTGCTTTTATTATCTGGCAACCGTTATAGGAGAGAACAAACCCTCCATAATTGCCGAGTTCGAGGGTTTTGGCCAGTGGCATCAGTCCATAAGTCGGCCTACCGGATGCCAAAACTATGCGCACTCCCATTTGCTGGACCTTTAGCAGAGCAGCTAATGTCCTTTTACTAATTTCTCTTTCATCATTGAGTAGCGTTCCATCTACATCAAGAACCAATAACTTATATTTCATGGCAACTCGATTTTGGGGTTATTATGTTACAAAGTTAAAAAAATGACTGTTAAAACGGTAATATTCGTTTTATTGTTTACTGAAACTTCTTTTATTTATCCTATCTTTGTCCACGTTTTGTTCCGCGTTCTCTATCCGGAGAAGCGGATGAAAAGGGAATCGGGTGAAAGTCCCGAAC
>ERZ773114.4155-NODE-4155-length-11102-cov-3.560514_pt1 | contig 11102 bp, 6 predicted proteins | sample MGYA00580564_ERZ773114 | MGnify/ENA primary metagenome ERZ773114 (study PRJEB29015, sample SAMEA2737836) | human gut metagenome | biome: human gut; feature: human-associated habitat; material: faeces | place: China | collected 2012 ...
CGGCATAACCTTTACCTGAACTGGTGCTAACCATGTTGGAAGGTTACCCTTTGTCTCCTCCAGAATGTATGCCATGAAACGATCCAGCGAACCAAGGATTGCTCTGTGCAATACAACCGGTGTCTTCTTCTCGCCATCTTTGTCAATATAAGTAAGCTGAAACTTCGCAGGCAGACAGAAGTCAAGCTGACAGGTAGAAAGTGTATATTCATTTCCGACAGCCGGCTTTACATTTACATCAAGCTTCGGTCCGTAGAATGCTGCCTCGCCGATTTCCTCTGTATACTCGATGCCAAGGTCATTCAATACCTTACGAAGTGCATCCTCGGCTGTGTTCCACATCTCATCATCATCGTGGTATTTTACCTTGTTCTCCGGATCACGCAGAGACAGCACGCAACGATAATCTGTGATACCGAAATCCTTGTATGTGCTGAAGATCAGGTCTACAACCTTTGAGAACTCATCCTCGATCTGCTCCGGTGTCACGAACAAATGCGCATCGTTCTGACAGAAATGTCTGCCTCGCTCGATACCCTTCAAAGTACCACTCGCCTCGAAACGGAAGTCATGTGCGATCTCACCAATACGGATTGGGAGGTCTTTATAAGAATGCATACGGTTTGCATAAATCATCATATGATGTGGACAGTTCATTGGACGAAGAACGAAAGACTCACCCTCTACGTCCATGGCCGGGAACATGTTTTCCTTGTAGTGATCCCAGTGACCGGATGTCTTGTACAGATTCACCGTACCAACACATGGTGTCATAACGTGCAGGTAGCCAAGCTTACGCTCCTTATCCTTGATGTAGTTCTCCAGCTCCTGCCAGATCGTATACCCCTTCGGAAGGAACATCGGAAGTCCACGTCCAACGAGATCGTCTACCATGAACAGCTGCATATCCTTACCGATCTTTCTGTGGTCTCTCTCCTTTGCCTCTTCGAGAAGCTTCAGATGTGCCTCCAGCTCTTCTGCTGTTGGGAAGCAGACACCGTAAATTCTCTGCAATACCTTATTGTTGTTGTCGCCCTTCCAGTAAGCGCCTGAGTGACGGAGCAGCTTGAAGTTACGGCAGAGCTTTACATTGTCTACGTGAGGGCCACGGCAGAGGTCTGTAAAGTCGCCCTGCTCATAGCAGGAAATTGTTCCATCTTCCAAATTGGAGATCAGATCCAACTTGTACTCATCATCCTTGAACATCTCCAGAGCCTCTTCCTTGGAAATCTCCTTACGGATGATCTTCTTGCCTGACTTTGCAACCTTCTTCATTTCCTTCTCGATGGCTGCGATATCCTCATCACGGATTACATCATCGCCAAGGTCTACGTCATAGTAGAAACCTTCTGCAACAACCGGTCCTACCCAGAACTTTGCCTGTGGGTACAGGTGCTTGATTGCCTGTGCCATCAGATGTGCACAGGAATGATTCAGTGTTTTTAATTCTTCATTTTCCTTAAAGTTTACCATTTTACGTTAACTCTCCTTCTTTTGGTATGGAAATAAAAAAGCACCCCGGATATGCATGACATATCTAAGGGTGCTTTATACACGGTTCCACCTTAATTCTTTTACTCTTTGGCTTATAACGCAGCTACACGGTGACGCTTCTTTCGCGCACAGCTCAGGAGTGGTCTTCATGAAATCTTTCCATAAACGGCTCACACCATCTACCGTTCTCTCTGTATGTTTCAATTTCACTACTTGTTCCGTCAATGCTTTTTTCTATTCTTATGCATTGTACCACGTTCTGATTTCTAATACAATAGGGTAATTTTGCTAATCTGCTTTTTCATCCATATAAGTAATTTTCAGATCGAACGACCATGGAATATCGGAAAGATACTGTTCCTTATAATAATTGTTTCCGTTTGTTATTTTTTTCCGGAAGCGGAAGGAATCCGGCGTAAAAATTACAAGCAGATATGTATTTCCTTTCTTTAAGCGATACGTATTTTTTTCAGATTCCATACTGTATCTGGAAATACTGTCTTTTTTCTTCTGCAGTTCCCTCTGGATAGCGCTTGTATACCCTGCCGAATTTTTTATTGCACGCTTCGCACTTCTCGTAAGTTTTTTCGATGCGTTGACATCATACCATACTTTGCCATAACCACTTGCAAAAGTTCTGGAAAGAAACTGATAGTAGGTACTGTTCCATGGGTCATAAATCTCATACCCGCTTTTTAACTCTTTTGGCAGAAACATGAGATAATTGTTATCATTATAGATCACTTCATTCTTGGATTTTCCCTTAAAATCACTTTCCGTAAACTGGTATTTACCGCTCTTTCTACATTGAAATTTTACAAACGAGACATTTTCACCAACACCATCATCATCCACATAACTGGTATTTGCTTTTCCGGTCATACCGGACACATTAATGACGTTCCTGCCCTCATACAATGCCGGGACCTGCTGCATCGTGTAATTATACACACTTTTTGAAATCAGTTTTCTCTCATAGGCGCTTGTCTCCAGCTGTCTGTAAGTCAGCTTGTCCGCATTGGACTTGTTTACCAGATTTCCCGTCATCAATGCTGTTACCGAATGTACCATTGCTGCATCTGTGTGCTCCATTTCCATTGGTGTCACAGCAATTACTGCCAGAATCACAGCCAGAACAAAACAAACCCTCTTTTTCCACATTTGTCTGAGCATAAATAAATAATCCTTTTTTGTTATTATTTTATTCTATCTTTCCGATTCCTTCAAGTACTTTCTGCTCTATTTTCATTATCTCATAAATAAAACCATCAGCCACCTTACCGCAAATGCTGCCACCCAGGCGATCATACACTGCCAGATCACCATGCCAACTGCCCATTTTCGTCCAAGTTCCCGGCGAATGGAAGCAATTGCTGCAATACACGGCGTGTACAACAGACTAAATACCAGAAGTGAAGCTGCCGCTACCGGTGTCAATGCATCCTTTACTGCTCCTCCAAATAAAATTTCCAGAGTTGAGATCACGCTCTCCTTTGCCATAACGCCGCTGATCAATGAAGTACAGATCCTCCAGTCTCCCAGTCCAAGCGGTGCAAAAATTGGAACCAGGCAGTTTGAAATCATCGCAAGAATACTGTCTTTAGAATCTGCCACCAGATTAAAATGCAAATCAAATTTCTGTAAGAACCAGATACAGATCGTTGCTACAAAAATAACGGTAAATGCTTTCTGCAGGAAATCTTTTGCTTTCTCCCACAAAAGCTGCATAACATTTTTCAGCCCCGGCAGACGATAATTTGGCAGCTCCATGACAAACGGAACCGCATCTCCACGGAACAGTGTTTTCCGATACAACAACGCAACCAGGATTCCAATCACAATTCCGGTCAGATACAAAGCACACATCACGAGTGCTCCATACTCCGGGAAAAATGCGCTGGTAAAAAATGCATAAATCGGAAGTTTTGCCGAACAGCTCATAAACGGAGTCAGCAAAATCGTCATCTTCCGGTCTCTCTCACTCGGCAGCGTGCGGGTCGACATCACCGCCGGAACTGTACATCCAAATCCGATGAGCATCGGTACAATGCTTCGTCCGGAAAGTCCGATTTTTCGCAGAAGTTTATCCATAAAAAATGCAACTCGCGCAATGTAACCACTGTCTTCCATCAATGACAGAAAGAAAAATAATGTTACGATAATTGGCAGGAAACTCAGTACACTTCCGACTCCGGCAAAAATACCGTCAATGATCAGTCCGTGAAGCACTTCATTGACTCCCGCTGCCGTCAGCGCACGGTCTGTCACATTAGACAGTGCGTCAATCCCCATGGCAAGCAGGTTCTGTAAAAAAGCGCCGATCACATGGAACGTAAGGAAGAACACCAACAGCATAATACCGATAAAACATGGAATTGCTGTATATTTTCCGGTCAGAATCCGATCGATTTTCTCACTGCGGATGCGCTCCCGGCTTGCCTTCGGCTTTACTACCGTTTTCTCGCACACCTTTTCGATGAAATTAAAACGCATATCCGCAATCGCCGCACTGCGATCGAGCCCACGCTCTTTTTCCATCTGTACAATCAGATGTTCAATTGCTTCCTGCTCATTCTCGTCCAGTTCCAGTTTCTGCAGAATCAGATGATCCCCTTCAATGATCTTAGAAGCTGCAAAACGCAGAGGAATTCCCGCATGCTCTGCGTGATCCTCGATCAGATGGCTGACTGCATGAATACAGCGGTGCACGGCTCCACCAAACTCATTTTCACTACAGAAATCCTGTCGTCCCGGCCGCTCCTGATATTTTGCGATATGCAGTGCATGCCTTACCAGTTCATCCACTCCCTCATTTTTTGCAGCAGAAATCGGGACCACCGGCACACCCAGCATTGCTTCCATCCCGTTTACATCCACCGATCCTGAATTTCCGGTCATCTCATCCATCATATTGAGTGCCACAACCATCGGGATATCCATTTCCAGCAGCTGCATCGTCAGATACAGATTCCGCTCGATATTGGTTGCATCAATAATATTGATGATCGCCTTTGGTTTATCCTCCAGCACAAAATTTCTTGAAACAATCTCCTCACTGCTGTAAGGGGACATCGAATAGATTCCCGGCAGATCTGTCACCAAAGTGTCTGGGTGTCCTTTGATCGGTCCATCCTTGCGGTCAACCGTAACCCCCGGAAAGTTTCCGATATGCTGGTTTGAACCGGTCAGCTGGTTAAACAGCGTCGTCTTTCCACAATTCTGATTTCCCACCAGCGCATATGTAAGCCTCGTCTTTTCCGGCAAAGGGTTTCCATCCCCTTTTACATGATACTTTCCTTCTTCGCCCAGTCCCGGATGAACCGACTGATTAATGTTTCTGGCTCCTTCATGCTTTCTGGTACGGGAAGAAATCTGCTCAATTGTAATCTGATCTGCATCTGCCAGCCGAAGAGTCAGCTCATACCCATGGATCTGCAGTTCCATCGGGTCGCCCATTGGAGCAAACTTAATCACCGTCACTTCCGCTCCCGGAATCATTCCCATATCCAGGAAATGCTGCCGAAGCGCACCCTCGCCGCCTACGGTTTTAATGACTGCACTTTTCCCGATTTCCAATTCTTTTAATGTCATATTGTCTTATCCTTTGCATTCTTTCTTTTGTGTTATTGATAATTTTTCTTAATTATACACGTAAATTACTAAAAGAGAAAGTTTTTCAATAAGAAAATATGGAAAAGAACAAGTCTATAAAGTTAGTTTTTTGTACATGGAAATTGTTTCTTCATTCGTCTCCCCGTAAATAAAATAATAGTCGATCTGATCCTCGCCCAGTGTACTGATGTAAGGCCCATAGGTTTTGATATTACAGAGCAAAACGGTTTCTTTAGACGCTATCCCAAGCCCATACCCCTTCCTGGATAAAACAAGAGGCATCCGCATAGGCTTTCCTCCAAAGGAAATATACTTTGCCTTTGCACGCAGCACGAGCAGATCCGTAGAAAGAATTCCCTTTGCATTAATCTTTTCCGAAGAATCCCATTCAAAAAATTCCCAGGTCTGCTGATCCATAATCAGGCGCGGTTCCACGGAGCGTTCCTTTAACAGTACCGTCCCATCTGCTGTTTCAAATTGTATGGCACCTGTTTTTTTATCAATCACAGCACTGACTTTTTCCGTGGAAACTTTTAAGGCCGTCTTTGACTCTCTGACACTCCACGAAAAAACATCCGTTGCCTCCGGTTTCCAGTAGGTATCCTTGATTTCTGTCGTCACACCTTTGACGAAACTTACCCTTATCACCTCGGGTGTCATCGGTGTCAGCCGAAGAATTCCTGCCATACTTGCAATGTCTATATGCTTTTTCGTTTTTTTGACCCATTTCACCGTATAATTCATGCGGGAATGTCCACGTACCGGTAGCAACCGGTTATCCGGCAGATCCCCAAATGCATAAGGAGACGGATTGATCTGCGCAATCTCCGGGGCCTTCGACACCTTTGAAACCGGATGGATGTCAGATTTCTCTTTCTCGGGTACAGACTTCTCTGAAACCGGATGGATGACAGGTTTCTCTTTCTTGGGTACTGACTTCTCTGAAGCCGGATGGATGTCAGGTTCCTCTTCCTTCGGTGCAGACACCTCGATCCGTTCCGGACCGATATAACTTCGCGCATTGCGTTCCTTATCTGCCTCCGTCCGTCGCTGCTGCTCTATTTCTTTTTGCGTAAAGGTTTTCTTTTCATATTCCTTTGCCTTGGTCAGTGTTTCTGCTGCAAACACTTTCTGCTTTTTCTCTTTTGAAACCGGATCTGTCAGAATTCTGCTCAGATTTCCGTGATACAACACCACAAGCTCATGCAGCGCGCGGGTTGCTGCAACATACAAAAGTTTCACATGTCCGTTATCTGCCGGATATTTTTTCTGCGTCGGATCATACAAAAGAACCGCATCAAACTCCAGTCCTTTCGTGTAGGCAACCGAAAGCACCATAACACCGTCTCCAAATTCCGTAGTCCCCGGGTTACAGTCCACAATCTCCATATAAGATTTCAACTGTTCCACCAGCTCTGCTGTCTCTTTTTCCTCACGACAGATCACCGCAATCGTTTCATATCCATCTTGCTGCCACTTCCGGATCGTGTGTACCGTCTCTTCTAAAAGCGCTGTTGCATCCGGCTGTTTCTCCACCCGCACGGCTGCTCCATGCCGGATAATCGACTCCACCGGATACACAGCAAAATCTCCATGCCGCAAAATATCATTTGCAAATTCGGAAATTTCCACCGTATTCCGGTAACTTTTCCGCAACAGCCCAAACGCATCATACGTGCCGGTCAGCACCAGTTTCCGCAATTCCTCCCAGTCATTTAGCCCATACCGGAAATGTATGTTCTGGGAGGTATCCCCCATGATCGTGTATGTGCATCCCCGCAGACAATAGTGCAGACAGCAATATGCCATCATTCCAAAATCCTGTGCCTCATCGATGACCACATGACTGGCCTCCCGCACCGGATCAGTTTCCTTGATCCGCTTGTAAATATAGGCAAGCGCTGCAAGGTCGTATACATCAAAAGAAGTTTCTGGTATATCTACTTCTTTCCCGGCAACTGCCTGCACCTGTAAGAATTCCCGGTAAAAATCGTAAATAGATGTCTTCCATTTTCCATCTCCAAAAAAAGAAGCATATTTCTTATCCAGTGCCTTTTTTACTTTTTCCGGATAGGATATTTGTTTTCCCAGAACTTCGTTTTCGTATTTGGAATATAAAACCTCGTTGAGCATAAGAATTTTGCTCTGCATGGAAAGATCCGGATGTTCCCGCAGATAAGTATTGATCAGCACATGCCCGACCAGAAGTGTCTTTGTGTTTTCCAGATAAACTTCCTCGTGTGAAATTTCCCTCTGTTCATAAGCTGCACAATATAATTCCAGATCATGAAACCACTCACGGTTTCCTTTCTGCGCATTCTTTTCATCATCTTTTTCCAGGAGGTGAAAACGATATTTCCGTTCATCCCAATCCTCATACAACAGACGGATGAACAGCTGTTCCATCGTCATCTGCCGGATGCCATACACATCCAGTTCCGGCAATACCCCCGTAATGTAATTCAAGAGTATCCGGTTGCTCCCTATAATATAGAAATCTTCCGGCCGGAAATCATCGCTGTAATTGTATAAAATATAGGAAATACGGTGCATGGCGACGGTTGTCTTTCCCGAACCGGCTACACCCTGTACAATGATATTGGTCTTTGGAGAACGCCGGATAATCAGATTCTGTTCTTTCTGAATCGTTGCAATGATCTCACCGAGCACCGCCTTCTTGTTTTTCGCCAGATACTTTGTCAGAAGTTCATCATTTGCCACCACATCGGAATCAAAAAAATCTTTCAGATGATCATTTTCAATCTCATACGTGCGTTTCCGTTTCAGGTCAATCGTAAAGGTTCCCTCCGAACTGACGGTATACTGACATGGTCCCAGACCACTCTCATAATATACCGATGCAATCGGTGCTCTCCAGTCCAATACGACCGGTTCCGAGTTATTTTTTGCAATTCCCACTCTTCCGATATAGTAAGACTCGTCCCCTTTTACATTCGGATCTTTGAAATCAATTCGTCCAAAATAAGGTTTCCTGCGCGCTTTCTCATAACGCACCAGATCATACTCATTTTCCTTCAGACGCGCGGTTGCATTATTCCACAACGCCAGGCCTTCCTTATCCTGTGCCTCATACACGTCCAGCAGGTCTTCCAGATCCTCGTTCACTTTCCGGATATCTGCTCTGGCGCGTTCAAGATTTTGCTGTGCAATCCCGATAATCTCCTGCAGTTTTTGTTCTTCGGCCTCCCGCGTCAGTCCCGGAAGCATGTTTTTCTGTTCCAAATGTATTACCCTCCTGTAATTTACAGAATGTTTGAAAGACACAGGTTTCGCAACCGGCGTGTCAGGGAAAACGTGCCTGCATCTTTTTTCTGTGCTCCCATAAGGATCGTGATATCCTGTTCCGGTAGATTTGCAAAATATGCGCCCAGCCAGCCATCCCAGCCATATTCTCCCTTTACACAGATTCCCTGCTGCAATTCAGGTGCCACACATCTCCGCATAAAATTTGCATAGGCATACCCTTCCAGTCCGATCCACTGCTGCATTGCCTGCTGCTGGTTTGCCGACATACTGCCAGCTTGTCCCAGGTGCAAATACCAGTGGACATGCCGCAATTTTTTCTGCCATTTCCTGTGTGCTCACCGGGTGATCACTTTCCAGACGCGCACACGCTTCCTCAAACACTTTTGTGACTGCACGTCCACCCATGGTCTGTTCCTCCGGATATACCAGCCCGGAAGTCATCGCCAAAAGATCATGCATCAGTATCGGCCTCTCCGGTGTATACAATTTTCCGTCTCGCTCCACTTTCTGGTGTGCAAATGCCGGAAGGATATCCGCTACCGGCTCGTACAGATCAAGCATTCCTCTTTCCATCAGAATCATTGCCGCCACTGCTGTAATCGGTTTTGTCATGGAATATAACCGGAAAATAGTATTCCGTTCGATTGGTTTTTCCGCTTCCCGGTCCGCCATTCCAGCCTGTGCATAGACCAGTTCTTCATTTCCTTTTGTTATGAGAAGATTAGCACCCATGACTTCGCCGGAGGCGATGGAATGTAATATCAGATCTGTAGCCTGTTGCGTTAATTTTTTTAACATTTTTTCTCCCTGTTTCATCCCGTTTTTCACTATTTATAAAATTTTACTCTTAATTCGTAGAATGTGCAATTTATTTTACTTTAAAATTAAAAAGAAACGGTCACCATACTTTCAACTTTAAAAATACAGTGACCGTTCTACTCGGTTTCGTTATTCAATTTTTTATTCCTTTCTTTTGTAATTTAATTCTTCCAGCTCACAAATGTTTCCACCTGTTTAGAAAATTAGTGATATGTATGCTCTATATTGAATAATAATCTGAAGTATGCTCTCTCGCTTTTTATAGCATGAACTTCTTCCGCACATCCTACCCTCAAATTACCTTCTGTGATATCTTTCCGCAGTATCTTCATCTGTAAAATGTCTGTACATATCCATTGCCTTCCATCGTCTCTGTTATCCTCTACTAATAACTTTAAGAATTATTCTCATCCATTTGAAAAGGCTTTTCCCGCTGAAAACTATCAGACACTACCACACTTACCATGAAGTTTTGGATTTTACTTATCGTCCCATTGGACTGTACCTCCTCTTCTCATTCAATTCCTGCTTACTCCAAGCTTCTCTTTATTTCCAATTGGCTTCCCAACCGCTTGGTTCGATTGGAAGTCTTGTGTAATTAGGTCTTGTTTGTTTTGTTGACTGTATATTACCATATGTGTTTTATATTGTCAACTATTTTGCGAAATATTTTTATTTTTTCTTTTTATTATTTATCTGTATTCAAATTGTGTGTATTTTATATTTAAATATGTATTTTTAACTGAAAGTTTAAAATGCAAAAAACACGGCAAAAATCCTGATAATACAGTCCCATCTTCTTTAAGGTTTCATCGATTCCCGCCATTGCCTACTCATATGTCTTGTGCTCTGCTGCAACTTTATACACAACAAATAAGTCTTCTCTCGGAATTCCACAGGTGCGGATCCCTTCCCCGACATCGCGCTCATTAAAATAACTCTGCGCCGTATCAATTGCACGGTATCCAACTTTAAGCGCATCGAGTACGCATCTTTCACATTCTTCCTTTGTAACCTGATATACGCCGTATCCGAGGATCGGCATCTTAACTCCATTGTTCAATGTAACGTATTCCATTTGCAATTCCTCCTTCTTGAAACATCAGCCCATTTCATTTTATCTGTCCTTATTATAAAGAAAACGAGACCTGATAAGAAGTCTCGTTTTGTTATGCAGTATAAACCTTTAGGTTTGCGCTTATACACACATCCTTATTTGATCTGCCGGATAGCCTTTATCAATCGCTTGACCTTATCCGACGGGGTTTTCGAGTGAAGTATTCCAAACGGCATGGTGTAATCCCATTCCACCGGAATAATTTCGATCAACGGATGAACACTTTCCCAGCTCTTGAATGCCAGTAATACCTCATTATTGTTTTCGCATCGGTTAAATGCTTCTACATTGTACAGATTAAAGTCTACAATATTGATTTCAGGATGATTTGCGGTAATGTACTTGAACAAATAATACGCATTATCCCTTGCGTCAATTCCACGCTCCGCTATAAGCCATAAATCCTTATACTTTTCTTTATTTTTCGCAAAAGGTGCGACAATTACCGCCGCACCGTATTTTACGAAACAGGAAATATAATCCTTTGACTTCTTTATAAATGTATGCAAATTCATATATATCCCTCCAATATGCAAAGATTACTTTATTTCTCCGTGTTTTTCATACTGCGTGATTTGCGACACCTTATTGTTGTCGTCAACAAATACAACTGTCGGTCTGTGTTCTTTTGCATCGTCCGCCGTCATATTGCAGTATGCCATAATAATAACTTTATCACCCTTTTGAACACATCTTGCCGCCGCACCGTTAAGGCATATAACGCCCGAATTTTCTTCTCCGGCTATTGTATACGTTTCAAAGCGCTGACCGTTGTTTACGTCAACTATCTGCA
>ERZ773114.4156-NODE-4156-length-11098-cov-3.118718_pt1 | contig 11098 bp, 10 predicted proteins | sample MGYA00580564_ERZ773114 | MGnify/ENA primary metagenome ERZ773114 (study PRJEB29015, sample SAMEA2737836) | human gut metagenome | biome: human gut; feature: human-associated habitat; material: faeces | place: China | collected 2012 ...
GGTTCTTTACATTGCTGGCCATGCTGCCGCAGCTTGTCGTTCATATTGTTTTACTTGTGCTGATCGGCTGCCTTGTGGTTGATGTGCTGGCCTCATATCTGCTTGTGACAGGGAAGAGCCGTCACCCGGAAAAATGGCTGGAAGCAAATAATACGATCGACCGTTTTCGCATCAGGCTTGGGAACAGGATTGCAGGCTCCATTGAAAAACGAATGACAAAAGCCTACCCGAAGGCAAGCTTTGTGGAAAAGGTCACAAAGGATAAAACTGTTTTTGCAAAGGGCTGTGATTTTTATAAAATCGTGATGTTATTTTTTGTGGGAGCATTCCTGGGAGATATCACGGAGACCATTTTCTGCCGCATCACAGCAGGGGTGTGGATGAGCCGCAGCAGTGTGGTGTGGGGACCATTCAGTATCGTGTGGGGACTTGCGATTGCAATGGTGACGGCAATGTTATATAAATATAAGGACAGAAGTGACGGATTTCTGTTCTGGACAGGTACTTTTTTAGGCGGTGCTTACGAGTATCTGTGCAGTGTATTCACGGAGCTGGTATTTGGAAAAGTATTCTGGGATTACAGCTGGATGCCGTTTAACCTCGGCGGAAGGATTAACCTGTTGTACTGCTTTTTCTGGGGAATCGCAGCCGTTGTGTGGTTTAAGATTCTGTATCCGAAAATTTCGGGATTGATAGAAAAAATTCCTGTTGTGATCGGTAAGACAGTGACATGGATGCTGATCGTATTTATGTGCTGCAATGTTGTGGTGTCCTGCATGGCGTTAATACGTTATGATGAGAGAGGCAGACAGGTGGAAGCAACGCAGAGCTGGCAGGTGTACATGGATGAGCATTATGATGACGCAAAGATGGCGCGCATTTACCCGAACGCCAAGACAAAATATGAGGAAAAACAATGAAATTAATTAAAACAGAGGAAGCGGTCGGTCATGTTTTATGTCATGACATGACGCAGATCATAAAGGGTGTCACGAAAGACGCGAGATTCCGCAAGGGGCATATTGTGACAGAAGAGGATATCCCGGTGTTATTATCCATGGGAAAAGAAAATCTCTATGTGTGGGAGAAAAACGAAAACATGCTTCATGAGGATGAGGCGGCAGAGATCCTGCGTGAGATCTGTCAGGGAGAACATATGCATGCCTCCCAGCCGAAAGAGGGGAAAATCGAGCTGACCTCGGACATTGACGGAATTTTAACGATCAATGTGGAAAAACTCCTGGCAGTCAATTCACTTGGTGAGATGATGATCGCAACGAGACATTCCTACACCCCGGTGAAAAAGGGGGCGAAGCTTGCGGCAACCAGAATTATCCCACTGATCATTGAGAAAGAGAAAATGGAAGCAGCAAAACGGTGCGCGGGCAAAGAGCCGCTTGTCAATGTGCTTCCATATAAATTAAAGACGGCGGCGCTCATCACGACGGGCGGTGAGGTGGCAAAAGGACTGATCCGGGACACCTTTTCCGATGTGGTCATTGAGAAGCTGAAAGCCTATGGCATTGAGACGGTAGAGCATTGTTATCCGGGGGATGACGAGGCGCTTATCACGGAAAAAATAGCAGAGTACAAAGCAAAAGGTGTGGATATGATCTTATGTACCGGAGGCATGAGCGTTGATCCGGACGACCGCACGCCGGGAGCAATTAAGCGTTCGGGAGCGCAGATCGTCACCTACGGTGCGCCGGTGCTGCCGGGAGCCATGTTTCTGCTCGGATATTTTGAGGACGGCACGCCGGTCATGGGACTGCCGGGCTGCGTGATGTACGCAAAGAGCACTATTTTTGACATTATGCTGCCGAGGATTGCGGCCGAGATCCCGGTGAAAGCCAAAGATTTTTATGTGCTGGGACATGGTGGCTTATGCCTCGGATGTGCAGAGTGCAGATTCCCGGACTGTTCTTTTGGAAAGGTTTAAAGAGGTATGGAATGGAATCATTTTGATGAGAATGGCAATGCCGTGATGGTGGATGTCTCCGGAAAAGAGATCACAGAGCGCATTGCGGTGGCGAGCGGAAAAATCCGTGTGAATAACGCGGTCATGTCCGCAATTGTCACCCACACGGCAAAAAAAGGTGACGTGCTGACCGTAGCGCGTGTGGCAGGAATTATGGGAACAAAACAGACGTCAAATCTGATCCCGATGTGTCATCCGCTCTGCTTGAATAAATGTACCGTTGATTTTGAGGTAAAGGAAGCGGAAAACATCATAAAGGCACTGTGCACGGTCAAAGTTTCCGGGAAGACCGGAGTGGAGATGGAGGCGCTGATGGGCGTGAATGTGGCGCTTCTGACGATTTATGACATGTGCAAGGCAATGGACCGCGCAATGGAAATTTTTGACGTTCATTTAGAAAAAAAAGACGGTGGAAAATCCGGACTTTTTGAGCGAATTAAGGAAAGAGAACAATGTTAGATCAATACAGCCGCAATATCGACTATATCCGCATTTCGGTCACAGACCGCTGTAATCTGCGCTGTATTTATTGTATGCCGCAGACGCGTAAGACGTATCTGAGACAGGAAGAACTTCTGACTTATGACGAGATCGTGAAATTAGCGGGAATTTACCGCAGTCTCGGGATCAAAAATGTTAAGCTGACCGGGGGTGAGCCTCTGGTGAGGGAACATATTGAAGAACTTATTTTCCGGCTGAAAAAGGAATGCGGCATGGGAAAAGTGACACTGACGACGAATGGGATCCTTTTGGAACAACAGCTGGATGGTCTTGTAAAAGCGGGACTCGATGGTGTGAATATCAGTCTGGATACATTAAACCCGGAACATTACAATTCACTCACAGGTGGATGCCATGTGGACAGGAATCCCTTTGATGGTAATCTGGAAGTTGTGCTGCGGGGAATACGAAAGGCGCAAAAACAGGCAGGGATCTCTGTAAAAGTGAATTGTGTGCTGATGCACCAGACCAGAGAGGAGCTGCTTGCGCTGGCAGAACTTGCAAAAGACGGTGTAAATGTCCGTTTTATCGAACTGATGCCGATCGGTCAGGGAAAAGAAAAACATACATTAAAAGAGGCAGAGGTGAAGCACATACTCAGTGAAACTTATGGGACGATCAGACCGTGCGTGGAAAAACTTGGAAGCGGACCGGCACATTATTGGAAAATTGATGGATTTGAAGGAAAAATTGGATTTATCAGTGCAATTTCACATAAATTCTGTAGTGGATGTAATCGTGTCCGCATGACGGCGGACGGTTTTTTAAAACCATGTCTGCAATATGAGACAGGAATGGATCTGCGCACGCTGTTAAGAGACGGCGTTTCGGATGCAGAGTTAAAAGCGCAGATTGAAAAGACTATCACACAAAAACCGAAGTGCCATCATTTTGGGGAAATCAATGAGCCGGAGCGGACAGAACACAGAGGAATGTCGGAAATTGGAGGCTAGTACAGAGACACAATCTTTGCAGGTTGTGGGAAAGGCTGGGTTTTTAAATGGGAAAAGTAAGGGCTGTGTGCATCAGTGAAAAGCGTGGCACACAGAAGAAAAATATAGAATCCGCAGTATTTGTGGAAAACTGGGGCATTGAGGGAGATGCCCATGCAGGAAACTGGCACAGGCAGATTTCCTTATTATCAGAGGAAACGATCGCCGCATTTAAGGCGCGTGGTGCAGAGGTTACAGATGGGGCTTTCGGAGAAAATCTCGTCGTGAGCGGCTATGATTTTACAAAGTTCCCGGTCGGGACAAGGTTTACGTGCAAAGATGTGGTGCTGGAATTAACGCAGATCGGAAAAGAATGTCATCACGGCTGTGAGATTTTTCAGAAGATGGGAGAGTGCATCATGCCGACGAACGGCGTGTTTGCGAAAGTGCTTCACGGCGGAAAAATCAGTGTCGGGGATGAGTTTCATGTGCAGTACCGGGCGGCAGTCATCACGTTAAGCGATACCGCTTCTAAGGGAGAGCGGGAGGATGCGAGCGGAGCGGCGGTCGAAGAAATTGTGGGAAAAGAGGGCTATGAGGTGGTTTTCAAAAAAATCATCCCGGATGATGGAGACACGCTGACAGCACTGTTGTGTGAACTTTCGGATGAAGATAAAGCGGATCTGATTTTAACGACAGGCGGAACAGGTTTTTCCAAAAGAGACAATACGCCGGAGGCAACCATGCGTGCAGTTGAACGCGAAACACCGGGAATCTCAGAAGCCATGCGCTATTATTCCCTGCAGATCACGCCGAGGGCGATGCTCTCCAGAGGCGTGTCGGGAATCCGGAAAGAGGCATTGATCGTCAACCTACCGGGAAGCCCGAAGGCGGTAAGAGAGTGTCTGGAATATGCGATCGGTGCACTGACGCATGGAATTGATATTTTAAAGGGAAATACCGGAAATTGTGCGGGAAAATAAAAGAATCATAAATTTGCAAACAATTTGCAGTTTTATATAAAAACAATCAGAAGAAAGATGTGGAAAAATGATGAAAAAGTTGACAGCAGTTCTATTACTGACAGCTATGACAGCAGGACTTGCAGCCTGTGGCAGCAATAAAGGAGCAGATACAAACACAGATGCTCTGGCACAGAATGAAAGCACAGAGAAAACTGTGACAACAGAGACATCCGATGCAGCACAGAATGCAGACATTCAGGGAACGATCACACTGGCGGCAGCCGCAAGTCTGGAAAAATCTTTTACAGAGCATCTGATCCCAATGTTTGAGGAACAGTACCCGGAAGTATCCATTGAAGGGACTTATGACAGCTCTGGAAAATTACAGTCACAGATCGAGGCTGGCGCAGATGTGGACATCTTCTTTTCCGCAGCGTTAAAACAGATGGAGGCATTGCAGGAGGAGGGCTATATCGCAGAGGATGCGTCTGTGGATCTTCTGGAAAATAAAATCGTTCTGATCGTGCCGGCAGGAAATGAGAGCAGCTACACTTCTTTTGAGGACATCGTGCATGCAGATATGATCGCAATCGGTGATCCGGAGAGTGTTCCGGCAGGACAGTACGGCAAAGAGGCATTGGAGAATCTGGATCTCTGGAGCAGTGTGGAAGGTAAATTAAGTCTTGGAACCAACGTGACAGAAGTATTAAACTGGGTGGCTGAGGGAAGTGCAGACGCCGGGATCGTTTACGCAACAGACGCAGCTTCCATGACTGACAAGGTTTCAGTTGTGGCAGAAGCACCGGAGGGAAGTGTTTCCAAAGTCATTTATCCGGTGGCAGAGTTAAAAGAGACAAAGAACAAAGACGCAGCAGATGCATTCATGGAGTTTTTACAGTCCGGTGAAGCGCTAGACGTATTCAAGGCGGCAGGATTTTCTGTCAACGCACAGGAATAAGACAGGATAGTAATTCAGGAGGCATAAAAATGGATCTTTCACCGGTATGGATCTCGTTAAAAACATCGGTCGTATCGATCATCATCACATTTTTTCTGGGGCTTTGGGCAGCACGGGGCGTTGTGTCCGTCCGTTCCACAAAAGCAAAAGCATGGCTGGATGGATTGCTGACACTGCCGCTCGTACTGCCTCCGACCGTAGCGGGCTTTTTCTTGCTTTATCTGTTTGGAGCAAAAAGACCGGCCGGTATCTTTTTAGAAAAAGTATTTCATTATAAAATCGTGTTCAGCTGGCAGGCAACCGTTCTGGCGGCTGTCGTGATCTCGTTTCCACTGATGTACCGCTCGGCGAGAGGCGCGATCGAGCAGGTCGATGCAAATCTGATCTATGCGGGCAGGACGCTTGGCATGAGTGAACGCACCATTTTCTGGAAAATTATTTTGCCACAGGCAAGACCGGGAATCCTCTCCGGCGGCGTGCTCGCATTCACAAGAGGGCTCGGCGAATTCGGAGCGACTGCGATGATCGCCGGAAATATTGCAGGAAAAACAAGGACACTGCCACTCGCCATTTATTCTGAGGTGGCGGCCGGGGATATGGATACCGCAGGAAAATACGTGTTGATCATTGTTGCTTTTTCCCTGCTCATCGTGGCAGGAATGAATCTGCGTGGAGAGAAAAAAAGATGAGTTTACAGGTGGAGATCGAAAAAAAACTAAATGACAAAGTGCTGTCTGTTTCTTTTGATACCGAAGGAAAACAGGGAATCACCGGAATCCTCGGTGCGTCCGGCTGTGGCAAGAGCATGACGTTAAAATGCATTGCCGGCATTGAGACACCGGATCGTGGGAAAATTGTTTTGAATGGCAGGGTATTGTTTGATTCCGGCAAAAAGATCAATCTGCGCGTGCAGGACAGACATGTCGGCTATTTATTCCAGAATTATGCACTGTTTCCGAACATGACGGTGGAGAAGAACATTGCGGCTGGTTTTCAGTATCGTCCCGGTCAGAAAATGTCTGCGGAGGAGATAAAAAAACAGACGGCAGATTATATGGAACTGCTGCATGTGACAGAGTTAAAATCCTCTTATCCGGGAAAATTATCCGGCGGGCAGCAGCAGCGTGTGGCGCTGGCGAGAATCCTTGCGTCAGACCCGGAGGTTTTGATGCTGGATGAGCCTTTCTCTGCGCTGACGCATTTTTGAAAGAAAAACTGCAGTTGGAACTGCTGGAACTTTTGTCCGGTTATGACAAAGACATTCTGATGGTGACGCACAGCCGCGATGAGATCTACCGTTTCTGTGAGCATATGCTGATCGTGGAGGATGGCAGACAGGCGGGATTTGGTATCACAAAAGAGATTTTTAAAAATCCCGGCACACCGGCGGCAGCGAAGCTGACAGGCTGCAAAAATATTGAAAAAATCGAGAGAGTGGACGACCATACGATGGTTCTGCCAAACTGGAATACAACGGTCTGCGTAAAGGGCATGATCCCGGAAAATACGACACATATCGGCATCCGCGCACATTATTTAAGACTGCCGGAGAATGGACAGCGTGAAAATCTGGTGGAGTGCCAAAACGGAAAGATCCTCGACGATCCTTTTGAACTGGTGGTTGTTTTCGAACATGATGTCTGGTGGAAAATCCCGAAAGAAAGCTGGCAGAAAGAATATCAGGAAAAAATACCGCAGTATCTCGCTATCCCGGAGGAGAGTATTCTATATCTGCACGGATAAAACTTGCAAACTGTAAAGTTATTTTTTATAATAAAAATAACATGTGCTTAGGAAGTGTAAATGGAACGGAGGAAGAACAAATGCCGGAAAATACGCAGAGAGTGAGCGTTGGTGGATTTTCTTTTGAAAATAAGGATGAAGCAGAACAGGCGAAAAAGGAAATCGAGGGGATCAGATATATCAAGACCAAGACCGATATGAGTGATCCGGAGGTCATATTGCAGGTTTATAACAAAATGATCGGACAGAAACTGTTTGAAACAGCAGTCGGATACAGTTATTTAAAGGATCTGCAGGAATACCTGACGACAATTCCTTTTATCAAAAATGAAGATATCCTGCCGATTCCGGTCACACATCCGAGACTTGAGGAAAGCTTAAAAAAGCAGAAGCGTGAGATCGCACAGAAGGAACGTGTGCGGGCGGTCAGGGCGAGACAGCGTGAAAAAAATCTTGCAAAGATCGACAGGAAGGCATTAGAGACAGAGTCCTCCGGAAAATTGAAGATTTCCCTGTGTGTGAATGCAATCCTTGTGGTGTGCGTTGTGGCAATGTTTGCCATGGCGCTGACGAGCGACAGTCCGACAATCGTGGACTATCAGTCGAAACTTTTAAACCGCTATGCATCCTGGGAGCAGGAACTGACGGAGCGGGAAAAGGCAGTGAGCGAAAAAGAACAGGAACTTGGGATCCAGGTGGATACAGAACAGACAGATTTCACAGATTAGCCATAAAATCGTGATATTTTTAACAGAGAACAGACGTAACCGGAGGACGATATGGAGAGATTAAAGATTCTTGTAGTAGATGATGAGAGCAGGATGCGTAAACTGGTCCGCGACTTTTTAGTGCGGGAAGATTATGAAGTGTTAGAAGCCGGAGACGGTGAGGAGGCACTGGATATTTTTTATAAAGAAAAGAATATCGCACTGATTATTTTAGACGTCATGATGCCAAAAATCAACGGATGGGATGTCTGCCGTGAAGTGCGTGAAACATCCAAAGTTCCGATCATTATGCTGACTGCAAAAAGCGATGAGAGCGATGAACTGACCGGATTTGAACTTGGAGTGGACGAATACATTTCCAAACCATTTTCACCGAAAATCCTTGTGGCAAGGGTAAATGCACTGCTTCGCAGAAGCGGACTGACTGCCGGAAATGATGAAAAATTTGTTGAGGCGGGCGGTATTAAACTGGATAAGACGGCGCATCTTGTGACCGTGGATGGCAGACCAATCGAATTAAGTATTAAAGAATTTGAACTGCTGGACTATTTTATGGAGAATCAGGGAATTGCACTATCCCGTGAAAAGATATTGAACAACGTGTGGAATTATGATTACTTTGGAGATGCAAGGACAATTGACACACATGTCAAAAAACTGCGTGCCAAAATCGGGGAAAAAGGGGAGTATATCAAGACAATCTGGGGTGTTGGCTACAAGTTTATAGTGGAGTAGGACATTGCCGATTATTTGCAAAACTGATTGACATTACAGGATGGTTGTCATAATATGAAAAGAGATAAAAAAGGGTCACTGACCCGCGAACTTGCAGTGATATTAGTCGGACTTGTAGCAGGGACGATTATGTTATGCTGGTTTATCAATACTTCCTTTTTGGAAAAATATTATATGTTGAATAAGCAGGATTCGCTGATCGACGGATATGATGTGATCAACGGTGCCAGTGAGACAGGTGAACTGAATTCCAGTGAGTTTGATGTCACTTTTGACAATCTGTGTGCCAATGGTAATATTGCAGTTATGATCATCAGTTCCAACCGTGCGATCGTGAGGTCGTCGGTGAATGACAATCAGGTCATTCTGATGGAATTTATGAATATTTTGTTTGGTGATGACAGAAACCAGACCGAGATCTTACAGAGATCAGACAATTACGTCATACAGAAACAGACAGATACAAGGTTATCATCTGAGTACATGGTTCTTTATGGAACACTTTCCAATGGAAATCTGATCCTGATGCGTACCGCAGTGGAGAGTATCCGTGAGAGTGCAAAAATTTCAAATCAGTTTCTGGTTTACGTGGGCGTTCTGGCAATTGCGATCAGTGCGATTGTCACAGTGTTTGTGTCTAAGAGGATAACAACACCGATCTCAGAACTCACGGACATATCAAAAAGAATGACAGAACTTGATTTTGATGCCAAGTATGTTTCCAAAGGACACAGAAAAAATGAGATAGATGAACTCGGTGAACATTTTAACCGGTTGTCATGTGCGCTTGAAAGCACAATCTCAGAACTTAAGAGTGCAAATAACGAATTAAAACAGGATATTGAGAAAAAAACAGAAATCGATGAGATGCGCAAGGAGTTTCTATCCAATGTATCTCATGAGCTGAAGACACCGCTGGCGTTGATCCAGGGTTATGCAGAGGGATTGCAGGAGTGTATCAATGATGATGCACAGAGCCGTGATTTCTACTGTGAAGTGATCATGGACGAGGCGGATAAAATGAATCAGATGGTCAAAAAACTTCTGACTTTAAACCAGTTAGAGTTTGGAAATGAAGTTGTTCCTATGGAGCGCTTTAATCTGACAGAACTGATCCATGGAATTATTAATTCATCTTCTATTTTATTAGAGCAGAATGATATCTCGGTCACATTTGATGAGAGCGGACCGATGGATGCATGGGGAGATGAATTCAAGGTGGAAGAGGTTGTGACAAATTATCTGAGCAACGCGATCCACCATGCAGAATTTGATAAGAAGATCAGAATCTGGTACACAAGAAAAGACAGTGTTGTCCGGGTGAGTGTATTCAATACCGGAAAACAGATTCCGGAAGAAGATCTTGATAATGTCTGGATCAAGTTTTATAAAGTGGACAAGGCAAGAACGAGGGAATATGGTGGAAGTGGAATAGGACTTTCTATCGTAAAGGCAATCATGGAGTCATTTCACAGGGAATGTGGCGTGTTAAATCATGAAGATGGCGTAGAATTCTGGTTCGAACTTGACACGGAAAAAACAGGGATTGGTTCCGGACAGGCGGAGGATGATACAGTATGAGAAGAAAAAAGATAGAAGGAATCTTATGTCTGACAGGTATGCTTTTGCTGACAGGATGTGGAACGAAAGCATATGATCTCACAGAGGCAGAGGAAAGTCAGATCGTCAATTATGCAGTACACGTTGTTTCCAAGCATAATTCATATCAGAAGGATGGTCTGGTCTATGTGGATCAGAGCGTGGAAGAAACAGAGCCGGAAGAAACTGTCATAGGCAGTGAGAGTGTGGATGGCACAGAAATAATGGATGAGACACCAGCCGGAAATACGCTGGAGGATGTATTTGGAGCGGATGGACTGGAAGTTGCCTATGGAGGAGTAAGCCTTGCCGGAAACTATACAGAGTCGGAAGTGCTTGATGTAAGAGCCTCGAATGGAAAACAGTTTATGGCACTTGAAATCGATATGACCAATCCTACAGAAGAGGGTATTACTCTGGATAATCTCACTTCAAAGGTAAAGTTTACAGCGGATTATTCTGCGGATGGAGCAGAGAGTACGCAGGTTTCTGCTTATACAACGATCATGACAACGGATTTTTCAACTTATGATGATGAGATCCCGGCGGGAGAAACAAAATCAGCGGTTCTTTTATTTGAGATACCGGATTCCGTGACAGAAGTTTCTGATATTGTGCTCCATGTGACAAGAGATGACACAACTTATGAAATAAAATTGTAAAAACAGGAAGAGTTATGATATAATGTGCGTAAGCAATGAGCAGTGCCAATCGAGAATATACAGATCGGACATGTTTGCATGGTGAGGTCTGTATATATCGAGAGTGATAGGGCGAATGCCCGACAGCCAGGAAAATCTCTGATTTTTCTGGCGTGCACTGCGGACTGTGCTTCATGATATAAGAAAGACTATAACGGATAATTGCGAAACTCATCAAAGCATAAATAAAATTGTGAAAAATCAACAAAAGACATGAAAGACATTGGGGAACCGCCGGTTCTTAGAAGGTAGGTACAA
>ERZ773114.4159-NODE-4159-length-11093-cov-5.583892_pt1 | contig 11093 bp, 7 predicted proteins | sample MGYA00580564_ERZ773114 | MGnify/ENA primary metagenome ERZ773114 (study PRJEB29015, sample SAMEA2737836) | human gut metagenome | biome: human gut; feature: human-associated habitat; material: faeces | place: China | collected 2012 ...
GAAGTCCGCCTAAGCGGAAATCTTTGCGAGCGTACACACTCGTGAGGCTTACGTTTCCACCCTGCTGGGTAATCTGGCTGTATGCGTCGTAATAGATCTTGTCGCTGACGACGCCCTGCCATGCTCCCGCTTCAAACGCGAAATCGGGAATCGAAAACTTCACCTCGAACCGAGTTTCATTCTCCTTGCCTAAAGGAGTGGACCATATATAATGGTTCGAGAAGAGATTCTCCTGCCAGTAGTTCGGCGAGCGGCGGTCCATCGTGAACCGGCCTTCGAGAATCAGGGGGTGTCCGCGGAGATACCCCGTCAGCGCCAGATGGGCGCCCAAGGTGAGGTCTCCGCCTCTGTATCCCGACGGGTAGAACTTAAGGTTCGCATCCCAATCGACATATTTCTTTATCTTGCCTCCGACGGAGCCGTATGCGAAATAGCTGGTCTTGTTGACCTTCGTATACTTTCCCGTCAGGAAATCACGCATCTCGAACTGCGAGTAGGTATGCATGTCAATGCCTATGCCGGCATCAATCGTGCCTACCACGCCGTTGCGGTCCCAAGGCTGCGCCTGAACGAAGAAGCGGTTCGAGATAACGCGCTCGTAAATCGAGTCGCGCGTATCGCGGGGATTGATGAACCAGTCCTTGTAGTAAATCCCCTCCGTAGGCTTGAATTCGCCCGTCTCCGGGTCCCGCTCGCCCCGCTCGTTCGTATAGCCGGCCTTTATATCCGTATAGACCTTGCTCCACGAGCTGTACTCGAACGAATGGCCTATGAATACCGCCGAAAGGTCGGCCAGCGAAAAATCGCTGTCCGTCACCCGCTGCAGCGGAAGCGCATACGACTGGGTGACGAAGAAGGCGTTGTTGCGGTAGGTATTCTGCGCCTCGGCGTCAGCCAGCTTCATCGGCACGCCCGACGGCATCTGGAACGTCGTATCGGCAATGGCCCACGTGCCGACCACGCCGCCGTTTTCCTGCTGCTCGATGTGATTGTTGTAATAGGCCGCATGCACCGAATAGCGTTTGCCCGTATGGTTGAACGCCACCGCGAGGTTGTGGTTCTTGGTGCGGGACCAGATATACTGGCCGCGCGTTCCCCGCGCCTTGTAATCGACGTTGAACCCCGTCGTCGGCGAGACGTTCTGCGCGTGCATGATGTTGAAGTTCTCCTCGCGGAAACGCTTCTGCCCCGATTCGAGGTAGGTCATGCGGATGATCGGCTTCTTCGTATTGTAGAAGGGCACGTTCTCCATATCGTACGTGTACGCATAGTAGGGACTCGCAAAACCGAAGTCGAAGTTCTGGGGCCGCCGGAAATAGTTCATCGGCAGCGAAGCCTGTCCGAGAGCGCCCTGCGCGATGTCGCCCACCTCTTCGCGGTAGAACGGATAGTCGATGCGCCAGTCGGTCAGCGTCGTGTCCAGCGGTCCGATCTCAACGCGGTTGTAGTTGCGTCTGACGTTCCAGCGGAAGTTGTTCAGCGAGCGGACCGAATCGCTGAAAAAATAGGATTCGAGCGGCTTGCGGATCTTGCGCTCCTTCTTGGTCGTATCCTGCGGCTGCTGTTCGCCCTCCTCGCCCTCTTCCGCAGGCTGTTCGAACGGATTGTTGCCGTACAGGCTGCCGGTCTGCCCGCGCTGCTGCGCACGCATCAGCGTCTTGGCGTCGAAACCCTGCGAACGGACGACGCCGGGCGCTGTCAGAAACAGACCGAGCAAAGCTGTCAGCAATATTCTTTTCGTCAATCTCGACATAGAACGGGAATCCGCGGCAAAGGTAATTAAAAAAATTTAGATATAAAATTATTCCTCCGGGCAAGCCGCTGAATCACGGCTCTTTAGCGTCACGATCCACTTTACCGCCGAAACGACGATGTAGAGCAGAATAATGACAGGGACGGCCCGAACACCCAAAGCGACCAACAGGACAACGGACAGCGCAATAAAGAGATAGCGGATCTCGTTGCCTTTAAAAGAAAAACTCCGGAACTTGAAAGCGAACATTCTCACCGGCGATATGAGCAGCCACGACATGACCGGCATCAGCAGGAGCACCCAGACGCCCAGACTGAAGCCCGTCTTGGCGTTCATCCAGCCCAGCGCTGCGAAGAACAGCGCATTGGCCGGAGTGGGCAGACCGCAGAATTCGGTGTGCTGCGTTTCGTCGATATTGAACTTGGCCAGCCGCAGCGCCGAGAAAGCCGCCACCACGAAGCAGAGCACGCTGCCGCCGTAGCGCATCCACGGTTCGGCATCGGCCGCAAGCGCGTCGTTCCACAGCACGAAAAGCACCGAAGCCGGAACGAATCCGAACGAAACCATGTCGGAGAGCGAATCCAGCTGAACGCCGATGGCCGAGGGACACTTCAGCAGCCGGGCGGCGAAGCCGTCGCAATAGTCGAAGACGCCCGCGGCGACGGTGAGCCAGAAAGTCAGCTCCAGATCGTGGTAAACCAACGCCGAAACCGCCGCAAACGAGCCGCAGAGCAGGCTTGAGAGGGTCAGCAGATTGGGTATGGTGAACAGTTTTATTTTCATCGGGAACCTAAAAATATTTATTCCAGCAATAGGCGGCAAAGTTACAAAATATTTTTATCTTTGTCTCACTTAATTCCATATTATAACTTATGGCAAGCAACAAATATTGTGTCATCATGGCCGGCGGCATCGGTTCGCGCTTCTGGCCCAAGAGCAGGCAGTCGATGCCCAAACAGTTCCTCGACATACTGGGAACGGGAAAATCGTTTATCCGCCACACTTACGAACGCTTTGCAAAAATCGTCCCCGCCGAGAACTTTCTCGTCGTGACCAACCATAAATACAAGGACCTCGTACTCGAACACATCCCCGAAATCGGCGAACGGCAGGTGCTCTGCGAACCGATCGGCCGCAATACGGCCCCCTGCATCGCCTATGCGGCCTACACGCTGATGAAACAGAATCCCGATGCGGAGATGATCGTCACCCCGGCCGACCACCTGATTCTCAACGAAGAGGACTTCCGCCAGATCATCGGCGAGTGTCTCGAATTCGCCGACAAACACGACGCCCTGCTGACCGTCGGCATCAAACCGACACGTCCCGATACGGGTTACGGCTACATTCAGGTTTCGGACACCAACGTCATCAGCAAGGTCAAGTGCTTCACCGAGAAACCGAACCTCGAACTGGCGCAGACCTTCCTGCAAACGGGCGAATTCTTCTGGAATTCGGGCATCTTCATCTGGAAAGTGCAGACCATCGTCGAAGCGTTCCGGAAATACCTGCCCGAACACCACGCCATGTTCAGCGGCGTGATGAAGGCGCTGGGCACCGACGCCGAGAAAACCACCGTCGAAATCGTCTTCTCGGAGTGCCGCGCCATTTCGATCGACTACGGCATCATGGAGAAGGCCGACAACGTATACGTCCGCTGCGGCAATTTCGGCTGGAGCGACGTAGGCACGTGGGGCTCGGTCTACCAGCATTCGCGCAAGGACCGCTACGCCAACGCCGTGCCTGAGCAGGGGTGCTACCTTTACGACACGCGCAGCAGCATCGTTTCGCTGCCCAAGGACAAGGTGGCCGTCATCAGCGGCCTGAAGGAGTATATCGTCGTGGATACCGACGACGTGCTGATGATCTGCCCCCGCTCCGAGGAGCAGAACATCAAGAAATTCATCGACGAAGTCAAATTCCACAACGGAGACAAACACATCTGACGCATCCGGGCCGGCAGCCCGCATATACGGCATCCATATGTCCGAACTGTACGATATTTTCCGGCGGCACCCCCGCATCTCGACCGACACGCGCCGCATCGAGCCGGGGTCCGTCTTCTTCGCCCTGCACGGGGCGACCTTCGACGGCAACCGCTTCGCCGCCGACGCACTCTCCAAAGGCGCCGCATACGCCGTCGTGGACGATCCTGCGGCCGTCAGCGGCGACCGCACGGTACTCGTCGGCGATACGCTCGAAGCCCTTCAGGAGCTGGCGCGCGAATACCGCCGCGAACTGGCGATTCCGATTCTGGCCATTTCGGGCAGCAACGGCAAGACCACGACCAAGGAGCTGGTGAGCCGCGTGCTGGCCGAACGCTTCGAAGTCTATGCCACGCACGGCAACCTCAACAACCACATCGGCGTGCCGCTGACGCTGCTCGCCATGACCCGCGACACCGAATTCGGCGTGGTCGAAATGGGCGCCAGCGCCTGCGGCGAAATCGCCCTGCTGGCGTCTATCGCCGAACCCAACTACGGCATCCTGACCAACATCGGCCGCGCGCACCTCGAAGGATTCGGCGGCCCGGAGGGCATTCGCCGCGGCAAGGGCGAGCTGCTGGACTATCTGGCCGCGAACGGCGGCCGCGCCTTCGTCCCGCGCGAAGACCAAACGCTGACCAACATGGCCGCGGAGCGCGACGGGCTGGCTGCGGAATACTACTCCGTAACACTGGCCGACGGCATCGCGCACCATCTGGAAGGAGACTACAACCGCTTCAACATCGCGGCGGCCGTGGCCGTAGGACGCTATTTCGACATCGACGGCGAACGCATCCGCCACGCCGTCGGCAGCTATATGCCCGACAACAACCGTTCGCAGCGGACCGAAACGGAGCGCAACACGCTGATCGTGGATTGCTACAACGCCAACCCGTCGAGCATGCGCGCTTCGGTCCTCAACTTCCTCGCCGAGCCGGCCGGCGGCAGAAGCCGCCGCGTGCTGATTCTGGGCGACATGCTCGAACTGGGCGCATGGTCGGAGCAGGAGCACCGCGACATCGTCGCCCTCGCAGGCCGGAATCCGGACACCGAACTGATGCTCGTGGGCGGAGAATTCGCCCGCGCCTGCGCCGGCATGGAGCCGCAGCCCGCCAACACCGCCCTCTTCCCCTCGCGCGAGGAGCTGATCGCCGAACTGCGCCGCCGTCCGGTCGAGAACGCCTTCGTGCTGGTAAAGGGTTCGCGCGGCATCGGGCTGGAAAAGGCGCTCGAAGAGCTGTAACATCGCCCGGCAGGCCCTCCCGCGCACAGAGTCGCCCGCCTTACAGAACCTTTCCGCCGCACAGGACCTTTCCGCCGCGCAACGCCGGAGCGAGGAGGGGGGGGGCAACGAAGGACCCGGAACGAAGAAGGGGCAGGAACGAAGAGAGGCCCGGAGCAGAAGAAGACCCCGGAGCGAGACAGGACCCGGAACAAGGGAGGGCCCGGAGCGAAAAGAGGCGCCGCGCCGACAAAAAACACCTTTACCCCGGACAGAACCGCACCGACGAACGAGAACCGCCTAAATAATAATGCCATGAAACGATTGCTGTCCGCATTGCTGCTGCTGGCCGCGGCCAATGCCGCCGCCGGCGAGAAAAGCGTTTCGCTCGAACGCGATTTCGGAACCCTCTACGGCACGCTGCTCACGCCCGGCGAAGGCGCCGAAACCGTGGCGGTCATCATCGCGGGATCAGGCCCCACACCCCGCAACGGCAATACGAACAACTACCTTTATCTGGCGCAGGAGCTCGAAAAAGCGGGTATCGCCACGCTCCGCTACGACAAACGGAGCATCGGATCGAGCAAATTCGACGTCCCGGACAAAATGGCCGACGCCACGCTCGACGACTTCATCGGCGACGCCGCGGCTTGGGCCGAGTACCTCTCCCGGCAGGATTTCCGCCGCATCGTGCTGATCGGCCACAGCGAAGGGGCGCTGATCGCCTTCTGCGCGGCGCAACAATGCCCCGAAATCAATGCCGTGATTTCGTTGGCGGGCGCCGGCTATCCGCTCGACGAAATACTCCAGCTTCAGCTGGCCGCACAACTCGCCCCGACGCACATGGAGCTGCTGATGCAGGCCCGTGCCATCACCGCCGCCCTGAAACGCGGCGAACGGGTCGAGTCGTGTCCGCCCGAACTGGCGCCCCTCTTCGCACCCCCGTTACAGACATTCTGGATCTCGTCGCTGAGCTACGACCCGCGCGAGGAGATTCGCAAAGTGACGGTTCCCGTACTGATCGTCAACGGCGACATCGACTTCCAAGTGACGCCCGACAACGCCGACGCACTGGCGAAAGCCCAGCCCCGGTCCCGGAAAACGATCATCGAAGGCATGACCCACACACTCAAAAAAGCCTCCGGCCCCACGCGCACGGAGCAGATCGCCGCCTATACGGACGATACGCTTCCGGTCGCTCCGGAGCTGGTCGCCGCCGTCACCGGATTCATCGAAGGACTCTGAGGTTCGCTTTTCGCCGCTTCTCCGCCGGGGGATTTCCGTCATTCGATTATTTTGGTTATTTTTGATTCCGCAAAAAGACAATCGACACCCCAAGTACCGATCAGAACCTCCCACAATCCAATGCCATGACACTCCTGTTCAGCATCGAATACCGCACCCGCTGGGGCGAACAGCTCGTACTCCGCCTCGGCAGGCGGCGCATCGCCCTGCAATACGCCGACAGCGGCGTCTGGACCTGCGCCGTAGAGCGATACGCCCCTGCGGCGCAACCGGCAGAATACCGTTACGAAGTCGAGCGCGAGGGCGTGTGCATCCGCCGCGAATGGCGTCCGCACATCCTGCGCATCCCCGCCACACCTGCGCCCCGCACGCTCCGCATCCGCGACCGCTGGATCGACATGCCCGCCGATACGCCCTTCTACTCCTCGGCCTTCACGCGGGGCATCTTCGGCCGCGGCGAAAGCGGGCCGCAGCAGAAAAACGGCGGCAACATCACCCTGCGCGTCGTCCTGCCGACCCTGCGCCCCGACGAAGTGCTGGCCGTCGCAGGCAGCGGCAGGGAGCTGGAGGGGTGGCAGCGGATCGTTCCGATGGACGACAGCCGGTTTCCGGAGTGGGATCTCCGGCTCGACGCGCCGCAGAGATTCGAATACAAGTTCCTGATCGCCGACCGCAGGACCCTGACCCCGATCATGTGGGAGGAAGGTCCCAACCGCGCATGGAACGACCTGCCCGGCGAAGGCGAACACATCGTCGAAGCCGCGGCGTACCTCCGCTTCCCCGAACGCAGGTGGCGCGGAGCCGGGACGGCGATTCCGGTCTTTTCGCTCCGCTCGGAAGCCGGATTCGGCGTCGGCGAATTCCACGACCTGAAACTGCTGATCGACTGGGCCGCCGCAACGGGCCAGCGGGTACTCCAGCTGCTGCCGATCAACGACACCACGATGAACGGCACGTGGGAAGACTCCTACCCCTACAACGCCAATTCGATCTTCGCCCTGCACCCGCAGTTCATCCGGCTGACCGCCGCCGGCGTCGAAGAGGACGACGAATACCGCAGCCTGCGCGACCGGCTGAACGCCCTGCCCGAAGTCGATTACCAACAGGTCAATACGCATAAACTGCGTCTGCTGCGCAGCGCGTTCGAGCGAGAGGGGCGTCGCACCGCCACCCGCCGCGACTACCGGGAATTCATGCAGGCCAACAGCCGTTGGCTCCTACCGTATGCCGCCTACCGCACCCTGCGCGACGAGTTCGGCACCGCCGATTTCTCCCGCTGGGGCGATTACGCCCGCTACGACAAAAAGGCCGTCGAAGCCTACTGCCGCCGCAACAGCCGCGAAATCGCGTTTCACTGCTTCGTGCAGTACCACCTGCACACGCAACTGTCCGAGGTCTGCGCCTACGCCCGCAGCCGGGGCGTCGTCCTCAAGGGCGACCTGCCGATCGGCGTCAGCCGGACGAGCGCCGACGCATGGATTCATCCGCGGCTTTTCCACATGGATTCGCAGGCCGGAGCACCGCCCGACGCCTTTTCCGCATCGGGCCAGAACTGGGGCTTCCCGACCTACGACTGGGAGCACATGGCGCAGGACGGCTATGCGTGGTGGCAGGCCCGCATGGCGAAGATGGCCGAATATTTCGACGCTTTCCGCATCGACCATATCCTCGGCTTCTTCCGCATCTGGGAGATTCCCGTACATGCCGTTCACGGCCTGCTGGGCTATTTCAATCCCGCCCTGCCCTACTCCGCCGACGAACTGCGCGGCATGGGCTTCGATACGGCCGGGGGACGCTTCACCGTTCCCGCGCCCGACGACCGGATGCTCGGCGAACTGTTCGGCGAGCTGGCCGACGAAGTGCGCACGACCTGCATGAAGGAGGGCCGGCTGCTGCCCGCCTATGCGACGCAACGCAAGGTCGCCGAGCGCTTTCCCGGCGACGATCCGCGCCGAAGCCGCCTGCGCGAAGGGCTGATGACGCTGCTCGACGACGTGCTGTTCATCGAGGACCCGCGCCGCAAAGGTTTTTTCCATCCCCGCATCGCGGCCCAATCGACCTATATGTACCGCACCCTCGACCCGCAGCGGCGCGACACTTTCGACCGGCTTCACGACGACTTCTTTTACCGCCGCCACAACCGGTTCTGGCAGGAGTCGGCCCTGCGCAAACTCCCCGTGCTCCTCTCGGCGACGCGGATGCTGGCCTGCGGCGAGGACCTCGGCATGATTCCCGACAGCGTTCCCGAAACGATGCGCGCACTGCAAATCCTTTCGCTCGAAATCCAGCGGATGCCCAAATCGCTGGGCGAGGTGTTCGCCGACCCGGCGCGCTACCCCTATTTCTCGGTCTGCACCACCTCGACCCACGACATGAATCCCCTGCGGGCATGGTGGGAGGAGAACCGCGAACTCTCGGAACGTTTCTACCGCGAAGTGCTGGGCATGGAGGGCGACGCTCCCCGCACCTGCGAACCGTGGATCTGCCGCCGCATCGTCGACATGCACCTACGCTCCCCGGCCATGCTCGCCATACTTCCGCTGCAGGACTGGCTCGCGACCGACGCGGCCCTGCGCAGTCCGCATGCGGACAGGGAGCGCATCAACATCCCGGCCGCGCCCCGCTATTACTGGCGCTACCGCATGCACCTCACGCTGGAGGAGCTGCTCCGGCAGGAGCCGTTCAACGCCACGCTCCGCGAAATGATAATCGCCGGCGGCCGCCGTTAATCCGGCCAGACTGTTCCCGTTGATTTCCAACAGCGGAAAGACCGCGTTCGGAACCGCCCCGCGCATAACCGCAGCACTCCCCGATTCGTCCCGCCGTCCGGAATCCGGATTCGTGCGAATCGGGCCGTAGGCGGCAAAACACCCCGCCGCCGGGGAAGCGGCGCGATTCTTCGGCCCTTGTTCGTGAGGAACAAGGGCTTTTTGGTGCGTATTTCTAAATTATTTTGTTATTTTTGTCCGACAGTTATTCCCAAACGTTCAAATTCTCAGCATTCATGACACTCAACGAATATCAGCAGCACGCGCTCGAAACGGCGATCTACCCCGAAAACCGCCGCATCATCTACCCCACGCTCGGACTGACGGGCGAAGCGGGCGAGGTGGCCGACAAAGTCAAGAAAGTCATCCGCGACGGACACGAGGAGTTCTCCGACGAGAAACGGCTCGAAATCGTCAAGGAGATCGGCGACGTATTGTGGTACTGCGCCACGCTCTCGCGCGATCTGGGCTACGAACTGGACGACGTGGCGCAGATGAACGTCGACAAGCTCCGTTCGCGCATGCAGCGTCACATCATTTCGGGCAGCGGCGACAACCGCTAACTATGGAAGACTATATCTTACGTGAAATCAACCGCATCGGAGAGCTGATCGCAGCCCTTCTGGACAAAATCGGTCTCCTCAAAAAGTCGGGCGCCCCCGAACTCATCCGGGAAACCGCCAAAACGGAGCTGGCCGAGCAGTTGGATCTGGACATCGACACGCTGCTGGCCGGAGAGGATTTCATCGCCACCCTCGTCGGCGAATACGGATTCAGCGACGCGGACCTCGAAAAATTCGCCGAACTGCTGTTCGACTTCGCCGCGGCATCCGAAGAGCGCGGCGAGCGGCTGCGTCTGGCGGCCGCAATCGGCGCACTCTACAGCTACCTCGACGAGAAGAAGGCGCCCGCATCGCTCAACCGCTACTACATCCTCAAGGATCTGGACAAATACATCAAAGAACCTCAATAAATGGAACAGGAAAAACAACTTACATCGCTGCCCGAAAACGCTTACCGGGAACTCAAACCGGGCGAAGAGTACACGCCCATCATGCCCGCCTCGTCGTCGCCCCGCGAGGTGACGCCCTATTCGGTCACGATGGGCATCGTCATGGCCGTCGTCTTCTCGGCCGCGGCGGCATTTCTCGGCCTGAAGGTCGGACAGGTATTCGAAGCGGCGATCCCGATCGCCATCATCGCCGTCGGCATGGGCAACGTACTGGGTAAAAAGAACATGCTGGGACAGAACGTCATCATCCAGTCGATCGGCGCCTCGTCGGGCGTGATCGTCGCCGGAGCCATCTTCACCCTCCCGGCGCTCTACATCCTGGGCCTCGACGCCGCTTTCTGGCAGGTGTTCCTCTCGTCGCTGTTCGGCGGCCTGCTGGGCATCGTTCTGCTGATCCCCTTCCGCAAATACTTCGTCAAGGAGATGCACGGCAAATATCCCTTCCCCGAGGCCACGGCGACCACCGAGGTCCTCGTTTCGGGCGAGAAGGGCGGCTCGCAGGCCAAACTGCTGGCCGTCGCGGGACTCGTGGGCGGATTGTACGACTTCGTCGTCGGTACGTTCGGACTGTGGACCGAATCGGTCTCGACGCGCATCTGCGAATGGGGCGCTGTCGCCGCCGACAAGTTCAAAGTGGTCTTCGGGCTGAACACCTCGGCCGCCGTGCTGGGTCTGGGCTACATCATCGGTCTGAAATACGCCATGATCATCACCGCAGGTTCGTGTCTGGTCTGGTTCCTCGTCGTGCCGCTGGTGGGTTCGCTGGCCGACAGCATCGACCCGGCTGCCATGGCTTCGCTGCTGGGCGTAACGCGCGCCGACATCATGGCCGATCCGCAGCGTCTTTTCACGGCCGAGAACCTCTTCGCCTTCATCGGCAAGCCGCTGGGCATCGGCGGTATCGCCATGGCGGGCATCATCGGCATCGTCAAACAGTCGAAGATCATCCGTCAGGCCGTAGGGCTGGCCGTTTCGGAGTTGGGGGGGGGCAACAAAACCCAAGCCGCCGCTACCGAACGCACGCAGCGCGACCTGACGATGAAGCGCATCCTCACGATCCTGATCGCCACGCTCGTCTCGATCTTCGTCTTCTTCCACTTCGGACTGC
>ERZ773114.4169-NODE-4169-length-11068-cov-3.733678_pt1 | contig 11068 bp, 15 predicted proteins | sample MGYA00580564_ERZ773114 | MGnify/ENA primary metagenome ERZ773114 (study PRJEB29015, sample SAMEA2737836) | human gut metagenome | biome: human gut; feature: human-associated habitat; material: faeces | place: China | collected 2012 ...
CTGATAAGCCATTCTATTGAATTTCTTGCTCTCATTACTTCTTCTGTAATCTGTAATTGTTCTTCTCTGTATAATCGACACACATCTAAAACTTTAATAGAATCAATACTTTTTTCAATATACTCCTTAATCTCTTTATCTGAATTAAACTTTTTCACACAATCCCCATCCTTTAATAATAATGATATAAATAAACTGCTAACATTCCTACCACTCTTATTTATCAACAACAAATCCTTTTCTAGTATAAGTTTATTATATCATGGAAGCTTTCTTAATGAAGTTCATTCTCAAAATTGGGATGAAGCAGGCTTTTCTCTATGCCTGTTCACACTCAATGCGGAAAATATAGTAGCAGGCAAAATTACCGAAAATCTTCCGATCCGCTTCCAGCTTGCTGATGTCCGGCACGCTCACCCCATTGTTCTGTAGATAGCGGAAATAGATGCGAACACTGTCCATGAACCGGTTGTGCTGGCTGGTGCGGTAGCTATCGTTCTCGGCTTTCTCTTCTCTGCTCATTTCGCTGAACCGATACCGCATCGTTGCATACTTGTAGGCAAACTCCTTTACATCTGCATACAGTTCTGCGGCGGTCTCGTCCTTTTCCTTCTGCGCTTCCAGTACCTGATATACTTCCTCAAACTTCTCTAATTCCATGCTGCTTTCTCCTTTCGCTTTCCCTTACTTTTATCCTGTATTTTATTATGAATGTTTCGACACAGGATGTCAAACATTCTTCCAGCAACCACTCGTTGGTACAACTGTTTTTTCGAGCCTTTCTTCACTGATTATCTTTTGGAAAATGATTTTATGAAAAAAAAATCTGCCGTAAGGTGTTGCTTCTCTTATTTTTTAGGTCTCTTTTCAAAAGCATTTTTCATTCTTTTACATTGCAGATCTGACAAGCTCTGCTTGTTTCAGGGCACCCGCAGGAACGTCCGGTGGACGTTTCAAGGGCAAGCGCAGCGCAGTAAGTAGAGCCGTCGGCTATGCCGACCGCAGCGAAGCTGCGTCAGCTCTACTTATGCCCTTTTTGCTTTCCGGAGCCTTTAGCGGAGAAAGCAATGAGATTTCTGCGAAAACCCCGTAACTATGCGGGTTTGAGCCTGTAAACGAGCCGTCAGAATATTGGCACTTTTCTGTAAACATTGTTTACAGCTGTAAACGAGAGTGCCAGAACGCCCGTAAAACGGGCATTTTTTAAGTGAACTTGTTTACAAGCCGTAAGGGTCTGTGACGACGTGTAAACGGGAACGTTATTTGCAAAATTTGTAAACAATGTTTACAAGAAAGTTCTTTACGCAGACCTTAGACTGCACCGTAAGGTTCTGCGCAGCTTGTTCTAAAAAATAAGTTCCCTTACGGGAACCTTCTAACAATATGTGACCGCTGCCGGTCGTTCTGTGCATCGTGCCATACCTTTTTCTTTCAAAAGTGAACCATTCTCTGTACCAGTTTCCGCCCAGATGTGGGTCAATCTTGGGCGCATATTGGTACACAAGTGTCGGAAAAGCCAGTCCTTTCCTTCTTGGTGCAATCATTGTACCAAGTCTGGGACTGTTTTGGTACATCATTGTTCCATTTTTGGGTATCTGTTTTTCTGTTCCACTTCTGGTACAGGAAATGTACCAAAATAAACCCAAAAGTGGTACATTCTCTGCCCCGGAAAAGTTCATCCCAGACCTGGTACAATCCGTGGCTCATTCTGCGCCCAAAAGTGGTACATTACCTGACTAAAAAACGGGCGGCCTTTCGGCTGCCCGTAGATTCTCTAGTTTATTCTGAAATTATATACTTTTTTTCGTGAACGCTTTCTGATTCTTGCCATCGCATATATGATCTGAAATTCTGCGTTCCACTTCTTGATATTTGTCGCCACAAAGACCGTCATTACAGCGGTAAGGATTGTCATACTAAGGCTTGTGCAGAACAGACACTCCACATACTTTGCTGCCAGTACTCCCACAAGAACCATTCTGACCGGAACGGGTACTGCAAGAAGAATCTGTAATAACGTTCTCTCCGTCAGACAGAACAGGACAATCCATAAGTCTCTGATACCTGAAAGCATTCTCTTCCTCATATTTGCCACACTCCTTCCAAGCACCCTGTCGGCAGTCCGGCGGACTGCAAAAAAAGAACCTGCAAAAGCAGGTTCCTTAAATGAGTGAAAATCCTTGTCGAAGAATGGTGTTCCAGTTGCTTTTTTGATAAAGAAAACGTACAATGATTACCACTTTCTTGTCTTCGTCTATGGTATAAAACGCAAGATAATTGTTTACCATAATAAATCGGATTCCCCACCCAGCCAAAACAGGATCATCCACCAGCTGTAGTTTTTCCGGCATCTGGGTCAGTTCACCGATTTTTTCCGTTGCAACATCCAACAGATGGTCTGCTGCCTTTGGGTTCTTCAAGACAAATTCGATGTAATCTGCTGCTTTCGCAATGTCATGCTCCGCAGTTTTGGTGATGTGTACCTGATAATTCATCTTCTACGGCGGCTCCGAATATCAGCCATGGCTTCTTGGAACGGTCTGGTATTGCCAGCGGCAATATCGTCCATCCCTTCCTTAATCTGGCTATATAGTTCAAAGCGGCTGGTTAATTCCTCGTATGCCTCAATGCTCATTACAGCAAGGTCACCTTTTCCATTCTTCGTAATAAAAACAGGTTCCGGGTAATTATGACAGTAGGTTGATATTTCATTATAATTATTCCGCAAGTCAGCACTTGATTTAATAGTCGGCATAAAAGCACCTCCTTCTGTGATAGTAAAATTATACACAAATTTTGTTATGCAGTCAATGGAGTATGCTATTATTCTTTGCGGTATGCTTTTCCTTATTCCTTTGTCAACAATCCTCTCTCGCACACACGGTCTCAATGTCAGCACTCAAAATATCGAAATGGCAGTCTTCACATTGCAGTAAGATATTTTCGGGGTTATCTTCCGCACCCTCGAACGTGATTTTCACATTATGTCCCATGTGCTTCTGTAGCGCATTCCATAAGTCCATATCTCGATCCATAATTTCTTTACCATTCTGTCAAGCGACAGCCTTTCTTTTTCGTATTGCGCCCGGTCTGTACAGCAGACCTTCCGCAAAATAGGAAAAGCGGACGCTGATGCGTCCGCCTTGGTACTTGCTATTTAATTTCCGAACGACACTTCCACATCAGGGTTCTGCTCCTGCCACTTCTTCAAGCCGTCTTCCTGCGTGGGTGGGGTCATAGACCAGCCTACGTTAGAGCTGGAAGCGCTGGTGTTCTCATCGGCAGTCTTAGGGGCTGCTGCGACGGAGTCGTCCTGTACAGGAGTGTTGATGGTTACAGACTGTGTAGAACCGTTGGACTGGAATACCTGATAGGCAATGGTGTCATAGCCGAGTGCACCACCTAAGAGGGGTACTACTCTTATTGCTACAGCGCTGTCTGTCCATGAAGCATTCATGTAATTGTTATAATGACCAGTACTGTCGTGCCAACCTTCATGGAACCTGTCTGCGTCCGTGGGACCGCTTGCATAGTTCTCACTGGTTCCAGCTCTCATACCTGCGTGAACGTCATTTTCATAGCATCGCTGTACGGCAATGTTGTAGAGGTCTTCATTCCATGCAAGTGCATTGAGACCGTTTGCTACACGGTCGTTATTGACCAGTGCGAATACCTGTTCTGCCATAGCACGGTCGAAGTATTCTTCTGTACCAGATACCGTTGTCGTAGTTGTCTGCGCAGGCGCAGGTGTTGCAGCGGGTGCTGCGGTATTCTGCTGCGCATTAGCTGTAGTGTTTCCAGCAGGCTTTTCGGATACGATGTACTTGTCACTTACATAACCAGTGGTGTTATTCCAGTCAAAGCGATACCAGCCTGTCTGGTCGCATTTACCCGTAACGGTGATTTCCTGGCTGGCTTTCAGGCTGCCAATCTTCTTACCATCCGTGCTGGGCAGGTCTCTGATATTTACTGCGGACTTTACATACATGGTCTGGCTAAGTTCCGAATAAGTATACCCTGTGCTTACAGCAGTAGATTCTACGGGTGCTGCTGTGGATTCTACAGCGGGTGCAGGAGATTCTGCAGGGGTCTCGGTAGGAGCTTCGGTCGGCTCTACGGCTGCTTCTGTGGTTGTCATTTCAGTGGATTCTACAGAAGTGGCTTCTGTAGCTGTTGCAGAGGTGGTCTCTGTGCTGGCAGTTTCGTTACTGGTTGTCTCTTTGCTGCCGCATGCGGTCAGCATCAGTGCTGCGCAAAGGATTGCTACTACGGCTTTCGCAGCGAGCTTGTGTGTTCTGTGTTTCATAGTTGGTTTTCCTCGCTTTCGTTGAGAGAATTTATTTCGAGCGATTAACTTTTGTTTTCATGTGATCGTTCTCTATTGTTCTTACATTATAGTCAATATATTAGGTATAGTCAAGAAATTAAGTATGATACTCTTTTTATAATATTTGATAGGAGGTTCAATCTAACAACATGATATCATACAAACCTTTTTTTGACACCCTACTTCGCAAAAATGTGACAGAATATGAATTGATTTTTAAGCACGGTGTTTCCGCTAATACCATTCACCGCATGAAAAAAGGGGAAGCAATCACTACAAAGACACTCGATGTGCTCTGCTACATTCTCGATTGTTCTGTTTCTGACATTATCGAGCATGATAAGACAAAGTAAAATCGACAGGAGCTAACGCCCCTGCCGATTTTTTTGTTTTATGATACTCATTCAAAAACTACATCTTCATCTACCGAAATGCCATCTGCACCAATCTCATCAAATGCAAACGCCATGTCACCCTTCATTCTCATCAGGAAATATTGTCCATCATTTACCACAACTCCGCTATAATGTGAATCATAGACATCACCTGATTTAATCCTATTGGTGCTGGAAATCTCTTTCCAGTTTCCCCTCTCTAAAGCCAATGTTTCCTTATCCACATTGTTTCCCGATGCATCTGTATAAACAGAGAATCCGTAGCGGGTTTTCGGGATGCCGCCGTCCGCCGCCAATCTCGTATTTACTTCGTTCACAATGTAATCTTTTGTAGCATTTACCTGATCCTGCACACGATTTAGGATCTCTGGGTCGACTTCTTCGTCTCCCTGTCCCTTTCCGCTGATTTCCCTATATGCATCATCGAGCGCTATCGTTACAATGAAATCTCTGTCCTCCGAATCCGGTAATGAATTTCTTGCAGCTTCTTCAAGTTCATCCTTATGTAACTTATAATACATCGACGCTTGATTCCTGTTGTTCCAATCATCCTCTACCCATGAAATGATCTCTTCGTCGGTCATTTTCGATAACTCTGCAAATGTCTTGCTCTTTGTCGTGCCCAAATCAAGATAAGTTCCATCCCCATACATCACATAAATGCCCGGCGTTTCTTCCTTGTCAATTGCCTCACAGGAATACCAGACACTTACTTCATTGTTTGTAAACAACTGGCTAAATGTGCCAACGTTTTCATTCTTTGTGTCAGCTTCTTTTTCTGTGTTTACTCTTGCGCTGCCATTACTGTTGCTTGTAGTATCTTTGCTGCCGCAGGCAAACAAACTCAGAGAGAGAATCGCCATCATACTTACCATCATTAGTTTTCTTTTCATTTTATTTCTCCTCTTAAATAAGATTTTTGTAGCTTCCTATATTATAGTCAATACATTGAGTATAGTCAAGAAATTAGGTATATAAAACAACCACCTACAGCAATCAATCACTGTAGGTGGTCTTTATTACTCTGCTTCTACAAACGCATTCAGGGTGTTTTTCTCACGATTATAGTAATACACGTTGTCTGTCAGGAAATCATCCGCACTTACTTCTGTGCGGTTGACCTCACAAACCATCTGGTACAGTTCTTCTGCACTTGTGCTTCTGCTTTCGGGAACTATCAAAACTTCATGGACAGAACTGGGAAGGATGTAGAGGTTTGCATTTAATTTCTCTGCTACGATTTTCAGCACATCCTGATAGAGCATATTTACCGCACCGTAGTAATTCTGTTTATTGGTCATTATATACATCTGCCAGTCTGGATCCTGTACAATCTCCATCATCAGTTCCTCTGTACTCGCTGCCCGCCGTCTTGCATCCCTGTCTTCTTTCGTCTCAAATAAGATTCTTTGCAAAGGTGTCACGGTAACATGAAGCAGGCTTTTCGTGTTATGTCTGGCATATCTGTTTAATTCCTCTTCATCTACGCCCCACAAAGCCACAAGCTCATTCGTAATCTTTACGACTGCCGTTCTCTGTGCATCCCTGCCCAGAAGAATATAGTAGATAACAGCCATATCATGTACTATGCGGTGGGGGAGCTTTTCTAACAGCTCTCTGTTCTTTTCTGCATTTATAAGCTGCATACAGATTTTCCCACAGATTTTCGAGAAATCTTCAAAGTCCGGTTTCGGCATATCCTTCATTCCGTTCTCTTCATAGATTTCCGTGACTTCATCGCATATCTGTTCTACGCTGTAGCCATTCTGAATGTATCCATCAATATAGATGGTCGGTGCAATGGTGCTTCCCGGAGCATATATAGAAATACCGTGAAGTAACAGTCCGTTGTTCTTTCTCACCTCTGCCAGCTGTATTCTACAGTTCGGGTAGCACCTTTCCATTTCTTCCTTTACCGCTTCTTTCATATCTACTGCTTCTGCTAACATACTTCTCTACCTCCATCTTTTTTCCTGCTTTCCTCACGCTTCACGTAAAGTTCTGCGTGCTTTTCTCTGAAACTGTAATAATCGTTTCCTGCTACAATAATGTGGTCAAACATATGAATTCCCATAATTTCACAGGCTCGCATCAATCCCTGCGTCACATCAATGTCCTGCGTTGATGGATTTGCCGTACTTCCAAGTCCGGGATGGTTGTGTGCCAAAATGATTCCTGCCGCATTGGTCAAAAACGCTCTTTGCATTATTTCCCGGATTCCTACGGTTGCTGAATCAATTACTCCGTGACTGACTTCCGCATAAGCTATCGCATGAAGACTGGCGGATAAGAACATCACATACAGTTTTTCTTCCGAAAAGTCTTTCATGTGAAAAACATTGTTCAGCACGTTTACCACTTTCTCCGGGGAATTTACTTTCAGCCGTTGCTCTCCCACATATTCCCCTCGGTATTCAGCCACTGTCTCTCTGACCAAGTACGGCAGCTTTCTTTCATCCAGTCTCACATCTACAACATCTATATTCATTGCCGTTACCTCCTTCATGGTCTCTCCCGGCATTGCAAAATGCAAAAGCCGCCAAGAAGATGTTAATAGATTGCTTTACATCTTCCTGGCGGCTTATTCTTTAATTATCTTCATATATCTGATGGCTAACTTATCACATAATAAATTTCTAAAAAACTCATTCAAACAATGAAATAATATTAAACGCAGGTAAACTTATTGGTAATTGTTCTGGTTGTGTCGTCACCAAACATATTTGACTTCTCAAATATGGGAACAAAATGGCTATTGCATTTTCATTCAAAATCGTATGTCTAATTTTTTCATCTTTTTCTAAGCATTCAAACTCTCCCACTTCTTTTATGTTTAATTCTATTTCCTTATCACTATCCTCAATTCTACATGTTAAAGAAACTCTGTAAATATTCTCAGATATCTCTTCTATTTGTTTTTCAAAGTCAAACAAATATTCCATTTTCTGTTTTTGATTTTCCACTCTATATGTGTAAGTGATATCTGAAAAATAAACACGTTTTAGTATGAGAACTGATCCGTTTTCTTCACTCATTTTTTTCATAAACTATCTCCACATTTTAGGCAATCAATTGCATAGTGTTTCTGTTGTTGCTAACTCGTATATTATAAGTCTTTTTACGTGTTATTTTCTTACCGCTTAATACTATTGACTTTTTTTCAGTAATAGGCTCAAATTCCATCCCCAACGCTATGCACTCTTTTATAATTTCTTCATCCGATAATTGATCAATTCTTCTTTTAAATTGCTCAAATCCGTTCAAAAATTCATTTAACATTGCATTCACCCCATTCTTTTATATATTCTTGATTTCTTAGGCTTATCATTGTTACATTTGGTATGTCCGAATTCGGATAAAGCTCATTCTCCTTAACTTCCTTTTTATGAAAATTAATATATGCTTCTCTTTTTACCGCTTCAAAGTTAAATTCCTTACATATTTGATTAATTGTAAGGCAATCCATTGTTCGTTTACTTGCGTAACTTTCTTTCAGCTCTCGTCCAGTATTTCTAGCTACCACATTTACCTTATCAAATAGATATGCTCTATACTTATGAAATACATCTTGCTGCTCTCTTTTAGTCAAGTCAAGTAGCTTATCCTTATCTATCTCAATTAAAACCTTTATTATAGCCGATGTCTTATATTTCCGAATCACTTTCGACCATAAAATACATTTTTCGACAAGCTTTTCTTCTGCTTCATCTACAAAGAAATATATTCCACTTCCTGCCCAATCATTCGCCTCATTACTGGCTTTAAATTTTTTTGTTCTTAAAATACTGTCTTTGTATGCCTCAGCAGTTCCATGGTAAGCATCTACTGTGACCTTATCTTCATCAGCCTTTTTTTCCATGTATTTTCTATTTTCCCTAATATCACATTTGTTTGTTCTCTCTTACTATGGTAATTGATTATATCATTATCTATATACCATGTAAATACACCTTTTCACAATTGAATTATATCATCTATATCTCATCTTGTCCAAATTTATTTTACATATTCTATTATCCTCCTACTATAATTTTTTACTATTCTAAGAATTTTCTTTGTACCGTTCTAAAAATTTCAAAGCATCCCTGCTCCTTCTGTGCCGTCAGGCATGGGATGCTTTTTTTGCCAACTCTCTTCTCCACAACCGAAAAGAACCCCATTACCGATATTTCTACCAGTAACGAGGTTCTTATACCCTATATTTATACTACTATCCACATCTCCGCTGTTAGATCGTACCACTGTCTTTTTCGGAGATATGCCCCATAATTCTTGCGATAACGCAATGCCTTCTCGTAATCTATCTTCACCTCATAGAGGTAAAGCAGATGATTACCTTTTAGCCTATCTTTCGGCAATAGCAGCCTGTGCAGCAGCCAGTCTTGCGATAGGTACACGGAAAGGTGAGCAGGATACATAATCCAGACCGATCTTGTGGCAGAACTCTACGGAAGAAGGATCTCCGCCGTGCTCACCACAGATACCAACGTGCAGCTTAGGATTTACAGGCTTACCAAGCTTGATAGCCATCTCCATCAGCTTGCCGACACCGGCCTGATCCAGCTTAGCGAACGGATCATTCTCGAAGATCTTGGTGTCATAGTAAGCGTTCAGGAACTTACCTGCATCATCACGGGAGAAGCCGAAGGTCATCTGGGTCAGGTCGTTGGTACCGAAGCAGAAGAAATCAGCTTCCTTAGCGATCTCATCGGCAGTCAGAGCTGCTCTGGGGATCTCGATCATGGTACCTACTTCGTACTTCAGATCGACACCAGCTGCAGCGATCTCTTCGTCAGCTGTCTTAACTACGATATCCTTAACATATTTTAACTCTTTTGCATCACAAGCAAGCGGAATCATGATCTCCGGTTTTACGGACCAGTCAGCGTGAGCTTTCTGTACGTTGATAGCTGCACGGATAACTGCTTTGGTCTGCATAACAGCGATCTCCGGATAGGTAACTGCCAGACGAAGTCCACGGTGACCCATCATCGGGTTGAACTCATGCAGGGAAGCAATCAGGTTCTTGATGAACTCTACAGATTTGCCCTGAGCGTCAGCCAGTTTCTTGATGTCTTCTTCCTCAGTCGGAACGAACTCATGCAGCGGCGGATCCAGGAAACGGATAGTTACCGGGTTGCCCTCCAGAGCCTCGAACAGACCTTCGAAGTCGCCCTGCTGATACGGAAGGATCTTATCAAGAGCTGCTTCTCTCTCTTCTACAGTGTCAGCACAGATCATCTCACGGAAAGCAGCGATTCTGTCTTCCTCGAAGAACATATGCTCAGTACGGCAAAGACCGATACCTTCTGCGCCAAGCTCTCTAGCTTTCTTCGCATCTGCCGGTGTATCAGCGTTGGTACGAACTTTCAGTCTTCTGAACTTGTCAGCCCATGCCATAACGCGGCCGAATGTACCAGCGATAGTAGCATCTACGGTCTTGATCTCACCTTCATAAATATTACCGGTTGTACCATCGATGGAGATGAAGTCTCCCTCGTTGAACTCTTTACCAGCTAATGTGAATTTCTTATTTTCTTCATCCATAGCGATGTCGCCGCATCCGGATACACAGCAGGTACCCATACCACGGGCAACTACGGCTGCGTGAGAGGTCATACCACCACGAACGGTTAAGATACCCTGAGCAACCTTCATACCGGTAATGTCTTCCGGAGAGGTCTCAAGACGAACTAAGACAACCTTCTCGCCCTTTTCAGCCCATTTCTCAGCATCCTCTGCAGTGAATACAACTTTACCGCAAGCAGCACCCGGAGAAGCACCTAAGCCTTTTCCAAGCGGAGTAGCTGCCTTTAATGCAGCAGCGTCAAACTGCGGATGCAGCAGTGTATCGAGGTTACGCGGGTCGATCATAGCGACTGCTTCTTCCTCTGTCTTATGGCCTTCATCTACCAGGTCGCAAGCGATCTGCAGAGCTGCCTGAGCGGTTCTCTTACCGTTACGGCACTGTAACATATAAAGTTTACGGTTCTCTACAGTAAACTCCATATCCTGCATATCATGGTAGTGGTTCTCAAGCACATCGCAAACCTTGATGAAATCTGCATATGCTTCCGGGAACTCCTGCTCCATCTGAGCGATCGGCATCGGAGTACGAACACCAGCAACTACGTCCTCGCCCTGTGCGTTCTTTAAGAACTCGCCCATCAGCTTCTTCTCGCCGGTTGCCGGGTCACGGGTAAATGCAACACCGGTACCACAGTCATCACCCATGTTACCAAATGCCATGGACTGTACGTTTACAGCAGTACCCCAGGAATACGGGATATCGTTGTCACGACGGTAAACGTTTGCACGCGGGTTGTCTCAGGAACGGAATACAGCC
>ERZ773114.4172-NODE-4172-length-11065-cov-3.367575_pt1 | contig 11065 bp, 10 predicted proteins | sample MGYA00580564_ERZ773114 | MGnify/ENA primary metagenome ERZ773114 (study PRJEB29015, sample SAMEA2737836) | human gut metagenome | biome: human gut; feature: human-associated habitat; material: faeces | place: China | collected 2012 ...
TAGAGCACGCCGCCGAGCACGATGAAGAGCAGCTTCACGGAGAAGTTGCAGCCCTTTTTGAAGATCGCCTCGCAGAAGACCTCGCCGATAACAATGGACGCAAGGCCGATGACGATCGCGCCGCGGCCCATGTTGACGTCCGCCGTGCCCTGAAACTGCGTCATCAGTCCGCCGGAGAGCGCCACAACGCCGTTGGAGAGCGCAAGGCCGATGACCTTCATCCGGTCAATGTTGATGCCCTGCGCGCGGCTCATCGCGGGGTTGGAGCCTGTCGCGCGCAGCGCCGAGCCCTGCTCCGTGCCGAAATACCAGTAGAGCAGCGCAATGAGCACCGCCGCGAGCAGAAAGCCGATGCCGATCGCCTGCGGCACATAGCGCGAGGAGACAAGGAAGCCCTTGCCGCCGTTTTCCCAGAACATGCCGTAGGTCTTGAGACTTGCCGTCTGGTTCGCCTTCATGCCCATGATGCGCAGATTCACGGAATAGAGCGCGAACTGCGTAAGGATACCGGCAAGAATGGCGGGGATTCCGAGCTTCGTGTGCAGCAGCCCGGTGCAGAGTCCGGCCAGCACGCCGACGAGCAGCGCCGCGAGCAGCGCCGCCCACGCGGGCCACCCGGCGATGATCAGCATAACGGTCACGGCGCCGCCGGTCGCAAAGCTGCCGTCCACACTCAGATCGGCCACGTCCAGCAGCCGGAAGGTAATGTATACGCCCAATGCCATCAAACCCCAAAGAATGCCCTGCGCGATGGCGGAGGGCATTCTTGCGGGCAGACTGGCAAAATTCAGGGAAGCGAAGTAAGCACCCATGGTTTTGTCCGTCCTTTATGTTTCGCGGCGGTCTGCCGCTCTATTTCTTGATATTGCCGAAGATCAGCCGATCGCGACGTAATCCTCCGGAACCGTGATGCCGAGAGCCTCGCAGATCGCGGGATTGTACTTCTTCACGGGGTCAGGGAAGTACTCGATGGGCATTTCGGAGATGTTCGCTTCGCCCGTCAGGATCTTTGCGGCCATCTTGCCGGTCGTCACACCGAGATCGTAGTAGTTGATCGAGAGAGTGGCGACGCCGCAGCCGGCGCAGATGCCTTCCTCACCGGCAATGATCGGAATACCTGCCGGAAGAGCGATGTTATTGATGGTTTCTGTGTTGTTTGCCATTGTGTTGTCTGTTGGAATGTAAATAACATCTACTTCGGAAACTGCCGTCTGTACCACAGAGGTGATATCATTGGAATCAGAAGCAGTATATTCTTTGTATGCAATGCCGTCAGCATCTAAAGCAGCCTCGATCTGGGTAGCCTGATACTTGGAGTTTGGCTCTGCGGAACAGTAAAGGATACCGACTGTTTTTACATCCGGGAATAATTCTTTGATCATGGCTTCCTGTTCATCTAAAGGAGCAAGATCGGAAGTTCCGGAGATATTTCTTCCGGTAGAACCTGTCCAGTCGTCAATCTCAAGGGCAGTTGCATAATCCGTAACAGAAGTTCCGAGAATCGGGATCGTGCTTGTAGCAGCGGCGGAACACTGTAAAGCAGTGGTTGCATTTGCAAGGATTAAATCATAATTGCTGGCAACAAAATTGTTTGCAATGGTAGCACAGTTTGCCTGCTCGCCCTGTGCGTTCTGAAGGTCAAATGTTACATTATCTGCACCGAGCAGCTCTGTCAGTGCGTCCTCAAAGCCCTGGGAAGCAGCGTCAAGAGCAGGGTGCTCTAACTGCTGTAAAATACCGATCGTATATTTCTGACCATCGGTACTGCCTGCTGCAGCGGATTCTGTTGTTGCTGCTGAATTGTCAGCAGATGCAGAGGTATTGTCGGAGGCTGTATCGCCGCCGCATGCTGTCATGGAAACTGTCATTGCAGCTGCCATCATGACAGAGAGTATTTTGTTCATCTTTTTCATATTCATTCTCCTTATCATTGATCATAGCCTTTAATGCTTTAAAGCATTAATGCTTTTAATGATTGAATTATAATCACTCATACAGGATTCGTCAACCGGAATTTGAGAAAAAATGTGTAAAGGACACTCATTTTTTCGGTGAGGATCATAAGAAAAAGATTTAAAATCTTAAGAAAACCTTTATAGTATGCAGGGTAGAAAAGTGTTAGGATGGAAACCGGAGAGATTTTTAGAAAGGATTTTATGAAAATAAAAGAGGGGTTATCCAACATTGTATTTCCTCCAAGATGCCCTGTCTGTGATGAGGTGATATATGTTGGGAAAGATACATGTGAAGACTGCCGGAAGAAAGTGATCTGTATCGGGGAACCGTCCTGCAAAAAATGTGGCAAGCCATTAGAAGACCAGAGGAGGGAATACTGCACAGACTGCATGAGGAAAAAACACTATTTTTCCCAGGGAAAAGCGGTTTTTGTTTATCAGGGAGAAATCCGCCAGTCCATGTACCGTTTTAAATATAGTAATAAACGCGAATATGCAGATTTTTATGCGAAAGAAGCAGTGCGCATCTATGGAGACTGGATCCGGAGAAAACAGATCGAAGCAATTGTACCCGTTCCCATGTACCGTTTGAAGGAAAAGGGGAGAGGGTATAATCAGGCAGCCGTATTTGCGCGGACTCTGGGAGAAAAAATGAATCTTCCGGTGGAAAAGCGCATGGTAAAACGAATCCGGAATACCACGCCGCAAAAAGAATTAAATGATGTCGAACGGAAGATAAATCTAAAAAAAGCTTTCCAGTTAGTACCAAATATAGTAAAATATAGGAAAATATTAATTGTAGATGATATCTATACGACGGGAAGCACGATCGATGCAGTGGCAGAGGTACTTTTGCAGGCAGGGGTGGATGAGATTTATTTCCTATGTATCAGTATCGGCGAGGGATTTTAGGAGGAATATGCTATGGATGTAAGAAATTGTAAGGGCTGTGGAAAACTCTTTAATTATATGAGTGGCGCACAGCTTTGCCCTGAATGCAGGGCAAAGCTTGAGAAGAAATTTAGCAGCGTGAAAGATTATATCGGTGAACATCCACAGGCATCCATCAGTCAGGTGGCAGAGGATATGGATGTTTCTGTGAAACAGATCAAACAGTGGGTGAAAGAGGAGAGACTGATCCTCTCGGAAGCTTCTTTAGATGGTGTGTTGTGTGAACACTGTGGCAGACCGATCACAAGCGGACGCTTCTGTGACAAGTGTAAAGCTGCTATGGCAAATAATCTGCGGAGTGCTTTGAACAGACCACGTCCAATGCAGCAGAGATCGGGCGGAGAGCGTGATGAAGGGGATAAGATGAGATTCCTGAGATAGAACCGGGAACAGAATGTCACATATCTGAAAATAAGGACAGAATTTATAAAAAAGCAGGGCGCATAGCTACGTTATTTATATAGATAGAAACGTAGAAAGGTCGCATCTGCTTTTTTTTGTTTGAAAATACCGCCTACTGTGTTATAATGATGAATAAGAATGCATAATTGCGTGAAGAATGTACTTTTTCAGAAAATGAGATGGGTTTATTTTATAGTAGATACATTGTGTGACAGACAGGAAGGAAATCTGCATGGTTAACGAAGAACGTTTACATCATATGATAAAAATGGCGATATTTGACACCAATCAGGGAAAAGAATGTAAGCCGATGACACAGTATGCAAGAAAAGATTATGTTTCGCTGCGTATGCTTGGAAGCTTTGTGTCAGGAACGATTGGCTTTGCGCTGATCCTTGTGACATGGGGCATTTATTCCATGAACCAGTTAATGGAGAATCTGAATGCAATGGATATTCAGGAACTGCTGACATCCGTGCTGGTAAAGTATATTGTGTTTATGATTGCTTACATGGCGATCACGTATTTTGTTTATAATAGAAGATATACAAAGGGACGCCGTGAGGTAAAGAAGTATTATGGCAATCTGAAGAAGCTGAATCAGTTATACGAGAGGGAAGACAAGCTGAAAATGTCTGAGAATAAAGACTGGGAATAATCACTGAACGCTGCCGGGGGGCAGGAAAATCAGGAGTAAAACAAACGGCGGGAGGCTAAAATGACAACCTTATTAGAATTGAAAGAGAAACTGATCCGTTTTTACGGAAAAAATGAAATATATGTGAAACCGGCGATCCGGTTTGTACTTGCATTGTTTACATTCCTTGTGATCAACAACAGTATTGGATATATGAAACTGGTCAGCAAGACTCCGGTTGCAGTCATTCTTGCACTTGTGTGTTCCATGCTTCCGGTCAATGGACTGATCGCAATTGCTGCGTTGGTCGTTTTGGCGGATCTGTACGCATTATCCATTGAGGTATGTCTGGTAGGACTTCTCATGTTTGCGATCATCTATTTTATTTATTTCCGTTTTTCCCCAAAGAGTGGTATCAATGCGGTTCTGACACCGGTCTGCTTTAAGCTGCATATTCCTTATGCGGTACCGGTTGGCTCCGGTCTGCTGAGTGAGGCGTATTCTGTAGTGTCTGTTGCCTGCGGTACGGTGATCTATTTCTTTATCCATGGAGTGAGCGAGAATGCAAGCGCATTGAGCGATGCAGCGGAAGAGACGGATTCTTCGGTATCAAAAGTAGTAGTGGCATTGAACCAGCTGATTGGAAATAAAGAGATGTACCTTGTTCTTGGCATTTTTATCATTACGACACTCATTGTCTATGTGGTGAGAAAGCTTGACATTGAGCATTCATGGACGGTTGCATGGGCATCCGGTATTTTATTTGAAGCGATTGGACTGACAGCAGGATACATTTTACTTGGGATTTCAGACAAAATTGCCGGTGTGATCATTGGAAGCGTGATCTCCGGTGTGATCGCCATGATCATCCAGTTTCTGTTTTTTAATCTGGATTACTCCAGAACGGAACGACTCCAGTTCGAGGATGATGATTACTATTATTATGTAAAAGCAGTTCCAAAGTCTCTGGTGACAGAGAAGGATAAACAGATCAAACGTTTTAACGGCAAAAACGAGAAGGAACGTTTGAACAAGAAGAAATTTGCAGAAGAGATGGACATAGACGAAAATTTATTAGATTAAAAGGAAGTGAATCCGGTGCAGAATTTAGGCGTAATATTGCGGACGTTTTGGGAAAAAGCGGTGTCTTACCTGACGCTTCAGATGTCCCTCACAGATATTATAGAGATCATTATCATTTCAGTTCTGATCTATTATATGCTGGTTTGGATCAAAGATACGAGAGCGTGGATGCTTCTCCGTGGAATCCTTGTGATCCTTGCCTTTGTTTTGCTTGCAGTTTTGTTTGAAATGAATACGATCGTCTGGATCGCCGACAAACTGTTTAACGTGGCAATGATCGCTGTGGTCGTGATCTTCCAGCCGGAGATGCGCAAGGCACTGGAAAATCTCGGACGGAAGAACATTTTGGTAAATCTTTTTAATTTTGATTTCAACAAAGTGGAGAATGGAAAGTTTTCCGACAAGACTATCACAGAGCTGGTGAAAGCCTGCTATGAGATGGGAAAAGTAAAAACAGGAGCACTCATCGTAGTGGAAGATGAAATCGTTCTGACGGAGTATGAGAGGACAGGGATTGCCGTAGATGGTATCCTGACCAGCCAGCTTCTGATCAATATTTTTGAAAAAAACACACCGCTGCATGATGGAGCAGTCATTGTGAGGGGAGACAGAGTTGTTTCTGCCACCTGCTATCTTCCACTGACGGACTCCTTAAGCCTGAGCAAAGACCTTGGAACAAGACACCGTGCGGCAGTCGGTATCAGTGAGGTGAGCGATTCACTCACAATTGTAGTATCGGAGGAAACCGGAAAAGTATCCATTGCACTGGACGGTGAACTTTACCGGAATGTAGATGCAGAATTCTTAAAAAATAAACTGGCTTACATTCAGAAACGTGAGCAGGACACTTCGAAAGTGAAATCATGGAGAAGGAGGCTGAAAGATGTTACAAAAATTCGGAAAGAGAGTAATGAATAACTTTGGCCTTAAAATCCTTGCTGTTTTGTTTGCTGTTGTTTTATGGATCGTAGTCGTGAATATTGATGATCCGAGCAACTCAAAACCTTACACAACCAGTGTCTCACTGGAAAATAAATCTTATATCACCTCCATGGGAAAATGGGCAGATTATCTGGATGGAAAGAATACGATCACGTTCAGCGTGTATGCAAAACGCTCTGTGCATAATACACTTACCAATGCGAACTTTACAGCAACGGCGGATGCACAGAAAATTGAATATGATGAGAAAACAGGGACTTACCGTGTGCCGGTTGTCGTGACCTGTAACCGTAACAACAGCAGTATTAATATTACCAGCAAAGATCTGTATCTGGATCTTGAACTGGAGGATTCTGCTTCAAAGCAGTTCCCGATCAAGACAAACACAACCGGTACGGTTGCGTCGGGATGCGCGCTTGGTGATGTTGAGATCACAGATGCGAATGTTATGAAAGTATCCGGTCCGGCTTCTGTGGTAAATCAGATCGATACCGTTGTGGCGACTATTAATGTAGATGGCATGTCAACGGATATCACAGACCGTGTGACACCTGTATTTTATGATGCACAGGGAGAGGTTGTGGATACGACAAAGCTTACGCTGAGTGTGAGCACAGTCAATATCAGTGCACAAATCCTGAATACGAAAGATGTGGAACTGGAATTCCTGACAACCGGAACTCCGGCAGATGGATACCAGGCAGGGAATATCACCTATACACCACAGAAAGTACGTATTAAAGGCGAGGCGGCTATTTTAAATACCATCAATAAGATCACGATCCCGGAAGAAGTGTTAGATATTACAGATGCAACTTCAAATATTGAAAAGACTGTGGACATTTCCACATATCTTCCTTCAGGCACTGCATTAGTGATCAGTTCAGACTCCAAGATTGATGTTACAGTTGTGGTGGAGGCAGTAAAGACAAAGACTTTGCAGATCCCGGTGACGAATCTTCAGGTGATCGGACTGAGTTCGGATGAAAAAGTACAGTATGAGGAAGACAACATTGCCTTGACAGTGTCAGGAAGAAGCAGTGTGATCGATGCGCTGGACGAAAAGACGATTTCCGGCAGTATCGATCTGACAGATTTAAAGCTGGGTGCACATAATGTACTGATTACATTTGAATTGGATACAAATACGGTCAGCTATGCGGATACCTATGCCGCGGTTACCATTGAAAGCGCATCTGATACATCAGCTTCTGCTGAATCTGACAATACAGATGGAGAACTGGAAAATACGTCAACGTCTAAGAAGGTAACTGACAGGTAGCAGATTTTGAAACAAGTGGAGCAGAAATAACGAATTGAAAATCATAAAAATCTGAAAAAATATTGGATGATTGAAAGAAACTGATAACCGGTTTCGCAGATAATTATAAAATCAGGAACAAAGAGAGGAACAGTAATATGGCAAGAATGTTTGGAACAGACGGTGTCCGTGGTGTGGCGGGCTCGGAACTGACAATTGAACTGGCAACAAAGTTAGGTCAGGCAGGAGCTTACGTGCTCACAAAAGAGCAGGAGCATCAGGCAACCATTATTGTAGGATGTGATACGAGAATTTCAGGAGGAATGTTAGCGAGCGCATTAATGGCAGGTATCTGTTCGGTTGGCGCAAATGCAATATTTGTCGGAGTGATGCCGACACCTGCGATCGCATATCTCACCAGAAAACACAAAGTAGATGCCGGAGTAGTCATCTCCGCATCACACAATCCAATGGAATTTAATGGGATCAAGTTCTTCAATGGAGAGGGCTACAAACTTCCGGATGAGATGGAAGATGAGATTGAGGCTCTGATCAAAAATAACATGAAAGACGTGGTACTTCCGATCGGTTCCGGTGTCGGAAAGATTGATTACCGCTTTGACCTGAGAGATGAATACGTGAAATTCATGGAAAAATGTGTTCCGGTGGATCTTAAAGGTATGAAAATTGTTGTAGACTGTGCAGAAGGTGCATCCCATTATACATCTGTCAAAGCACTGACAGATCTTGGAGCAGATCTTATCGCGATCCACACCGATCCGGATGGTACGAACATCAATTCCAATTGTGGCTCCACTCATATGGATGAGCTGAAAGCGCGTGTTGTATATGAAAAGGCAGCAGTTGGTCTTGCGTTTGACGGTGACGCAGACCGTATGCTTGCGGTGGATGAGCATGGAAATGTTGTGGACGGCGATCAGATCATGGCAATCTGTGGCAACTACATGAAGTCCAAAGGAACTTTGAAGAAAGATACGATCGTAGTCACAGTCATGACGAACCTCGGATTTACCCTTATGGGGCAGAAAGAGGGCATCCATGTGGAAAAGACAAAGGTCGGCGACCGTTATGTTCTTGAGAATATGAGGAAAAATGGCTATAACATCGGAGGAGAGCAGTCCGGTCATGTTATCTTCTTAGACGATAATACAACCGGTGACGGATTATTAAGCGCCCTGCATTTATTAGAGGTTATGGTCAATACCGGAAAACCGTTGTCAGAACTTGCTGAGATTATGGAAGTACTCCCACAGGCTCTTGTCAACGCAAAAGTTCCAAACCATAAAAAAGAAAAATTCATGGAATATCAGGAAATTGCAGATGCCGTGGCAGATGTTGAGAAAAAATTCAAGGGCGAGGGAAGGGTTCTCATCCGCCCATCCGGAACAGAGCCGCTGGTGCGCGTCATGATCGAGGGGAAAGATCAGAAAGTGATCGATGAAGAAGCAAGGAAACTGGCGGAATTGATCACAAAAATTATGTTATAGAATACCAAAATGCTGGTCTGATTATAACATGGTGATTCATACCGGCATACGGATAAAAAAATCAGGGGACTGGAATTTGGAGGGTAATACAGCATGGTTAGTCAGAAAGTAGTAATAAAAAATCCGACAGGACTGCATTTAAGACCTGCGGGAATTTTATGTAAGGATGCAATGCAGTTTAAATCACATATCACGTTCCGCTACCGCGATAATATCGCAAACGCAAAAAGTGTCTTAAGCGTGTTAGGTGCATGTATCAAGTCCGGGGATGAGATTGAACTCATGTGCGAGGGCGAAGATGAGGAAGAAGCTTTAAACGCGATCGTGGAAGCGATTGAGAATGGATTGGGAGAGTAAGGGATTCTATAGGTAAAAATACGGAGGAAAGTTGAAAATGAAAGTAGTATTATTAGCTGGCGGATTTGGCACAAGAATCAGTGAGGAAAGTCACTTAAGACCAAAGCCAATGATAGAAATTGGAGGAAAACCAATTTTATGGCATATTATGAAATATTATTCCAGCTTTGGATTTAATGAGTTTATTATCTGTTGCGGATATAAGCAGCATGTCATCAAAGAATGGTTTGCCAATTATTATCTTCACAACAGTGATATTACTTTGGATTTTACCAAAGGAAATGAAATGACGGTACACAATAATGTGGCAGAACCATGGAAAGTGACGATGATCGATACCGGATTGAACACAATGACCGGTGGAAGAATTAAGAGAATTCAGCCGTATGTTGGAAACGAACCTTTCATGCTTACTTATGGAGATGGTGTTTCCAATGTGGATTTGAATGCACTGGTAAAATTCCACCAGGAACATGGAAAAATTGCAACCATGACGGCAGTGAATGTCGGACAGCAGTTTGGGGTATTGGAAATTGATAAAGATGGGACAATCAACAAATTCCGTGAAAAGAATGATTCTGATGGCGGTGTGATCAATGCAGGATATATGGTATTGAATCCGGAAATTTTTGATTATATTGACGGAGATGATACGGTATTTGAGAAAAAACCTTTGGAGACAGTTGCAGCAGAAGGACAGCTGAAAGCTTACATGCATAAAGGATTCTGGAAGTGTATGGACACGCAGAGAGATAAGGAACAGCTGGAAAAAATGATCGCATCGGGAGAAGCACCTTGGATGGTATGGTAAGAGGAATGAATATGTTAGAGTTTTATAAAGGAAAAAAAGTATTGGTGACAGGCCACACTGGATTTAAAGGATCATGGCTTTGCAGGATTCTGGTGAATGCAGGGGCAGAGGTGACCGGATATTCGCTGACACCGCCAACGGAACCGAATCTGTTTTCCATCTGTGGAGTGGAGGATAAAATCAACTCTGTGATCGGAGACATCCGGGATAGAGAGCATCTTATGAAAGTATTTGAGGAAGTGCAGCCGGAAATCGTGTTACATCTTGCAGCACAGCCGATTGTGAGAGATTCTTACAAAGACCCTGTCTACACATATGAGACAAATGTGATGGGAACAGTAAATATCTGTGAATGTGTCCGTCAGAATCCATGCGTGAAGTCATTCTTAAATGTAACAACAGATAAAGTATATAAGAATAATGAATGGGAGTGGGGATATCGTGAGAACGAACCGTTAGATGGTTATGATCCGTATTCCAACAGCAAATCCTGTTCCGAATTAGTGACACACAGTTATATTAATTCCTTTTATTGTGATATGGAAGTTGCCGTATCGACAGCGAGAGCAGGAAATGTGATCGGAGGCGGTGATTTCGCAAATGACAGGATCATTCCAGACTGCGTCCGCGCAGCAGGAAATAAAAAAGATATCATTGTAAGAAACCCACATTCGACCAGACCATATCAGCATGTGTTAGAGCCGTTATCTATTTATCTGACCATTGCAAAAGCGCAGTATGAAGATAAAAAATATGCAGGCTTTTATAATGTTGGACCAGATGATAAAGACTGCATCACAACAGGAGAGCTGGTAGATATGTTCTGTGCAAAATGGGGCGAAGGCTTAAAGTGGGTCAACAAGTATGACGGAGGTCCTCACGAGGCCAACTTCTTAAAGCTGGACTGCTCAAAGTTAAAGACAACCTTTGGCTGGAAGCCGGTATGGAATTTTGATACAGCGATTGAAAAGAGCGTGGCGTGGTCTAAGGTATATGCAGCAGGCGGAGATATTCCTGCATGTATGGATGCGCAGATTGCGGAATTTTTTGATAAATAAAGACAAATCCGATGAACAACAGAAAGGAATTATAGAATGTTTGAAAATAAGAATGAATTAGAAGCAAGAGAAGAAATTCTTGCAATGGTAGATGAGTACT
>ERZ773114.4181-NODE-4181-length-11045-cov-22.377070_pt1 | contig 11045 bp, 7 predicted proteins | sample MGYA00580564_ERZ773114 | MGnify/ENA primary metagenome ERZ773114 (study PRJEB29015, sample SAMEA2737836) | human gut metagenome | biome: human gut; feature: human-associated habitat; material: faeces | place: China | collected 2012 ...
ACACGGCCCTACGGGCCATGGCTCCGGCCTCCGTCCGGTGCGCCCCGCGCCCTGTGCCGCCCAGTCCGGTTCTGTCTCAAATTATACCACGGGCGGCACAAAGAGAAAAGCCCCCGAGGGGGCTTTTTCATTGCAGTAGGTTTAGTCGTGCCGAATGGCCTCCAAAGCGGAGATCTTAACAGCGCGGTTGGCAGGGATAAAACCGAAAACAACGCCGACCATCATCGAAAAGACCATTGCCAGCAGCACCAGCCACCACGGAATGATGGAAACCGCCCCGCCGTTGCCGAAGCTGAGCCCCAGCGATGCCAGAAGGTTTGCTACGATCGGCACATTGTTTAACAGATAGCTGATCAGGAAGCTGAGCCCAACGCCCACCACGCCGCCGATCAGACCGATCATAGCGGATTCGGTGAGGAACATGGCGCGAATGGCGCCCAGCTCGGCACCCAGCACCTTCATGACGCCGATCTCCTTGGTGCGCTCGTAGATGGACATGACCATGGTGTTGGCGATGCCGATGGCGGCGACAAACAGAGAGATAGCCGCCAGACCGCCCAGCATGGTCTGGATCATGGTAAGCTGTTCGTCAAACATCTTACGGGTGTCCTCCATCGAGGAGCACTGGAAGCCCATATCGGTGATGGACTGCTGCACTGCGGCAACCGATGCAGCGTCTACGCACTTGACCCGTACCTCATCATAGTTGGTGGTGTCGGGAGCCTTTTCACCGCTGATCTTGTAGTATTTCTGCTCCAGCGCCTTCAGCTGGTTGATGTCCATCAGGAGGCATTCGCTGGTCTCCCAGCCCTTGTTCCAGTCCTCCACCATTACGCCGATCACATTGGGGGTGACCTCCAAGCCTTTTTTCAGGTTGCCGTTGTTGTCATAGCTTTCGCTGTACAAAACCAGCTTATCCTTCATCATATCCACAAAGGGCTTTTTGGGGTTGCCCATGGCGTCGGTCTGGTACCGGTCCACATAGTTATTGCGTTTTTTCTTGGTATCCCGGAAGGAATACGCCACATTGGCGCCCGCCACCATGCTGTAATCCTTTTTGCTGTCCGCAAAGGAGGTGCCGTCGCTCAATTTATAGCCCAGCGCTTCAAAGGCATCGGGGTAGATACCGATGATATTGGTATAGGCCGCATAGCGCCCGTTGCGGGATTTCAGCCGGAAGCTGACCCGGCTGCTGTAAAACGGGGTAGCGATCTGTACATTATCCATCGCCTGTATCTGGGAGAGGGCTTTATCGTCCAGCTTGGCGTTCCCTCCGCCGTAATTGTAGACATTGATGATGGTAAGATCGCCCCACTGTTGCAGCATCTGCATCATGGATTCCCGCGCGCCGATGCCGAGTGAGACCATCAATATGATGGCGCACACGCCGATGACAACGCCGATAACGGTCAGGGCGGTACGCACCCGGCGGCGGGTCAGGTTTCGCAGGCAGACGCTCAGAAGGTCAGATATCCTCATCTTCTTCTACGCTCTCCTTTTTATTTTTACGCAGCTTCAGGTACACAAATACGCCGGCAGCCACTACCACCACACCACCGATGACCCAGAACCACGGGAAGCCCGCAGGCTCTTCCATGCCGGGGTCCATACCGGGGTCGTCGGGATTTTGGGGGCCGGCAGGGCCTTGGGGGCCCCATACGTCCTCGTAGCTGGTCACCTGCGTGGTAAAGGGCACCGAAACGGTGCGCTGGTTCATGTTGGTATCCTCGTAGGTGATAATGACCTCACCCACCAGCTCGCCCTTTTCATTCCCGGTGATGTAGAAATCGGCGCTGGAGGTGGTGCCGGAGGCAAGATTGCCCAGATACTGCTCCTCGCCGTTATTGGAAAGCCCCTCGCAGTTCAGCTTGGCGGAAAGATTGTAGATATCGGTACGGCTCTTATTGACGAAGTTGACGGAGAGGTTATTTTCCTCGCCCATGAAGATCTCCTGGTCCTTCACCTCGCCGGTCTCCTTGTTCAGCAGACGGGCGGTGACGCGCAGGGGTGCTGCATAGGTCACGTCGCGCTCTTTGCACTCTTTGATGCTGTACTTGGGCTCTTTATCGAGACGGAAGTCCACGAAGCTCAGTGCCAGATTGCCGGTGTAGTCCTCAATGGTGCCGATGTCGTGGAAGACCTCTTTCAGGCCCTCGTCCAGGAACCACTGGTAAGAGTTCTTCTGGACCTCGATCAGGTTCGGCATACTGATGACTTCGTCGATGTGGGAGAAGCTCATGCGCTCGGTTTTGCCGAGCTTGACGGGCTTGACTTTCATCATAAAATCAACCACTCCTTACTTTTATACTCTACGGATGTTGCAAAATGCAGGTCGAATTTGAGCAGACACACATAATTCGGCCTGCACCGCGCGCAGAAGTCCGGCGTTTTGCACAAACTTTTCGGTGGAACCCGTTCCGCTCATGCTGCGCAAACTCCCTTTTTGGCGCACTAGGCCATTATGTGATACTAATGCAGTATACACCCTAAAACCTCTGTTGTCAAGCCATTTTTCCGTTTTGAGGCAAAAAAATTCCCGGATGCCCTCTTTTATCGGACGCCCGGGAACGTGTATGCTTTGCGTGATTTTGGGGTTGATTTTTTTGTTTTTTACGTTCCAGACAAAAACACCCTTGTGCATTTTGTCACCATTTACTCTTGCAATGCAGTTTATTCATCCAGATAATCCCGCAGGCGCTTGGCCCGGCTGGGGTGGCGGAGCTTGCGCAGGGCTTTGGCCTCTATCTGGCGCACCCGCTCCCGGGTGACGTTGAACTCCCGGCCCAGCTCTTCCAGCGTCCGGGCGCGGCCATCCTCCAAACCGAAGCGGAGGGCGATGACCCGCTCTTCCCGGGGCGTCAGGCTCTTAAGCACATTCATCAGCTCCCGGCGGAGCAGCTGCCGCCCGGCCTCGTCGGCGGGGACGCCTGCCTCATCGTCCTGGATGAAGTCCTCGAGGTGGGCGTCCTCTTCCTCCCCCACCGGCGTCTCGAGGCTGATGGGGTCCTGAGCCAGCTGTATCAGCTCCCGCACCCGGGCGGGCTCCATGTCCAGCTGGGCGGCAATTTCCTCGGCGGTGGGCTCCCGGCCTGTGCGGCGCAGCAGCTCTCCTGCCGTCTTCTTCACCCGGTTGATGCTCTCCACCAGATGCACCGGGATGCGGATGGTGCGGCCCTGGTCGGCGATGGCCCGGGTGATGGACTGGCGTATCCACCAGGTGGCGTAGGTCGAGAACTTGAAGCCCCGGTCCGGCTCGAACTTCTCCGCCGCCTTCATCAGGCCGAGGTTGCCTTCCTGGATCAAATCGAGGAAGGGCAGGCCCCGCCCGGCATACCGCTTTGCCACCGAGACGACGAGGCGGAGATTCGCTTCGCTGAGACGACGGCGGGCGTCCTCGTCCCCTGCCTGCGCAGCACGGGCAAGGGCGGCTTCCTCTTCCGCCGAGAGCAGCGGCACCCGGCCGATCTCTTTCAGATAGGTCTTCACCGGGTCGTCCAGCGCCACGCCTTCGGCAGACAGCTCATGCTCGAGCTTTCCGATCTGCTCTTCGTCCAGAAGCGGCAGCTCTGTCTCTTCCTCGGCCACCTGCACGCCCCGCATCTCCAGTGCGGCATACAGTTCGTCCAGCCCCGCCGGGTCGAAGTCCTGCTCTTCCATGGCACGACTCACCTGCTCGGGCGTCAGGACATGGCGGCGGGCGCGTCCCGCCAGCATCTTCGCCATTTCTTCCGTCTGTGACATTTTCTGCATCTGTGCTTCTCCTTCCGGCCCCAGCCGGCGGAGAGATCAGACCGAATCTTCTGCGTCAGCAGTTCCCTGCTTTTGTTCCCGCATCGACTGGAGATACTGTTCAATATCGTTGGTTGACATACTGGCGGCGCGGCTGGCCACGGGAGTCCCCCGGGCAATGCGTTCCAGATAGAGCTTGATGTCCTCCGGCGTACAGTTCACATCGCTGTATTGTGCCGCAAGACGGCTCAATTCATTCAGAGCTTCCTCGCTGACAAAGGCCCGCAGGGTGGCGAGGCTCACCTCCACCCCCTGCTCCTTGCAGCGGAGCATGGCTTCGTACAGCTCCTTCTGCTGGGGCTGCAAGAACTGTTCCGGCCTGAGCTGGGCGCTCACCTTATTGATATAGCCCGGCTCCCGCAGCATGGCGGCAAGAAGCCGCTGCTCTGCGCTGGCCATGCCCAGTGCGCCCCGGCCTGCGCCGTAGGGGACTTTGATCTGGTCCATTTCGCCCTCTTTCAGGCGGGCGCGGTTCTGCTCCCGGCGGCGCCTGCTGCCCGCTTTCTTCACGGCGTCGGCCAGCTGGGCCATGATGGCAGTCTTGGAGATGTTCGTCTCCTCGGCCAGACGCCCGGCGTAGACCTCCTGCTCGGTGGGGTTGGAGCGCTGCGCCAGCATCTCCACCGCTTCCTTGACGTACTCGAGGCGCTGAGCATCCTGTTTGAGGTCGTACTGACTGCGCAGACGGCCCAGCCGGAAGTCCAGCGCATTGCCCACGCCGTCCAGCAGGGCTTTGAAGCGGTCGGCACCGTATTTCTTGATGTACTCGTCCGGGTCTTTCGCGCCCGGGATCTGCAGCACGCCCACCCGCACCGGGCTGTTACGGAACAGTTCCAGCGAGCGGAGGGTGGCCTTCTGGCCCGCCTCGTCGGAGTCGTAGCTGAGGATGACCTCATCGGCATACTGGCTGATGAGCTTGACCTGGTCGGGCGTCAGGGCCGTGCCGCAGGCGCAGACAGCGGTGTCGATGCCCGCCTGATGCATGGAGATGACATCCATGTAGCCCTCGCAGAGGACGTACCGATGGGAAGCGCTCCGCTTTGCGATTTGGAGCGCGAACACCGTGTCCGACTTGTGGTAGACCAGCGTTTCGGGGCTGTTGACGTACTTGGGCTTGGAGTCGTCCAGTACACGGCCGCCGAAGGCGATGATGTTTCCCCGCAAATCGAAGATGGGGGTCATGACCCGCCGCCAGAACAGGCAGTAGATGCGGCCCGACTGGCTCCGCTTGAACAGGCCGCTGGCGTCCAGCTCCTGCTGGTTGTAGCCCTTGTCCCGGAGATGCTGGTAGAGCGCCTGCCCGTCGTCGGGGGCGTAGCCCAGCCCGAAGCGGTTGATGGTCTTGTCATCGAGGCCTCGTCGACGCCAGTAGGCACGGGCCTGCCGGGCCTCCTCCACGGTGGAGTTGAGGCAGGCGTGGAAGAAGCGGGCCGCGTCCTTGTTCATGGTGAGGATGCGGCTGCGCAGACGGCCCGTCTTGTCGTCCTCGGTGGGCTCGGGCATACCGGCCCGCTGGGCCAGCAGCTTGACGGCCTCCACATAGTCGATGCTGTTTATCTTTTTGGTAAAGGTCACTGCATCGCCGCCTGCACCGCAGCCAAAGCAATAGAAGCTTTGGGTGTCCGGATAGACGTAGAACGAGGGGGTCTTCTCGCTGTGGAAGGGACACAGACCGCCGTAGAGCCGGCCCTTCCGCTTGAGCTGGACATAGCCGCCCACCAGCTCCACGATGTCGGTGCGGCGGGTCAGCTCTTCAATATATTCGTGTGGGATCATAAAGATGTTCGGCGCTCCTTTTTACAAAACGTGCCACTTGCGAGGCACAAAGACGTCCTCAAAGGTCCGGATGGCAAATTCGTCGCTCATGCCGCTGATATAGTCGGTGACGGCCCGCTCGGGGTTGTCCTGATAGGCCAGCTGGACGTAGAAGTTGGACATCTGGTCCACATGGGCCAGATAATACTCGTACAGCTCCCCGATGACCTTGTCCACCTTCTGCTCCTCGGCCTTGGCGGTCTTGTCCACATACACGGTGGCATACATGAAGTCCCGCAGGGCGAGGAAGGCTTCATTCTCCTCCGCGCCGACCCCCACATCCCCGTCGCTGTGGGCGAGGATGCTGTTTATCATGGTGGTGATGCGGGCGGACTTCGTCTGGCCCAGCACGGCGGTGCAGTCCTTCGGCAGGGTGGCCGGGTCCAGCACACCGGCCCGGACGGCGTCCTCGATGTCGTGGTTGACGTAGGCGATCTGGTCGGCCATCCGCACGATGCGGCCCTCGGGCGTCGCGGCCCAAGTGCCTTTTGTGTGGGTGACGATGCCGTTGCGCACCTCCCAGGTCAGGTTGAGGCCCTGCCCGTCCTTCTCGAGCTTGTCCACCACCCGCAGGCTCTGCATATAGTGCTTGAAGCCGCCGGGCGTGAGCTTATCCAGCGCCCGTTCTCCGGCGTGGCCGAAGGGAGTGTGGCCAAGGTCGTGGGCGAGGCTGATGGCCTCGGTCAGGTCCTCGTTGAGCCGCAGCGCCCGGGCGATGGTACGGGCGATCTGGGAGACTTCCAGCGTGTGGGTCAGGCGGGTGCGGTAGAGGTCGCCCTCCGGCGAGAGGAAGACCTGCGTTTTCTGCTTGAGCCGCCGGAACGCCTTGCAGTGGAGCACCCGGTCACGGTCCCGCTGGAACACAGGGCGGATGGGGTCCTGTTCCTCCGGCCTCTGCCTGCCCCGGCTTGCATCGCTGAACGTCGCCCACGGGGCCAGCGTCAGCCGCTCGATCTCTTCGGTGCGTGTGCGCACATCCATCCTGTGTCCCTCCTTTTTTCTCTCGTTTTCCCTCCTCTCCGCGCGCGGCCGATCCCAATGCCGCGTCTGCGGCTATTGTAACCGATTTGCCCTGTCGAAGGGGGAAAATCCATGTCTCTTCGTTAGAAAATGTTTCGACTTGTCATATGGTAATTTTTGGTATTTGTTATTCTTCTGTCTGGTTTCGACGCTGCCGTGGGCGAAACCTCTCCGTCTGCGCCTCTGGCGCAGCCACCTCCCCTATCGAGGGGAGGCTTTGGCATGTCGGTCAAGTTCCCACTGAACGAGCAAAGTTTATTCGTTTCGTGGGCTGTAGTGCTCCGCAGTCCAGGGCAGCGGCAGCTTGACAAGGTGCGTTGTCCAGAAGCTGCTGCCCTCTGTAGCAAGGCCCGCCCTTTTGCGCCATATCGGACCTCGGGCGTCCAGTAGGAAGTGGCCCGGCTTGCCAATGGCTCCCCTACTAGGGGAGCTGTCTGCGAAGCAGACTGAGAGGTTCTACCGGTAAAGCGCTCTTAAAACGCCGCATAGAACGGCTCGCTCACGGTGACATTCGCCGTGCCTCTTGTCAGCTCCTGCAACTGCGTCAGCAGCGGCCCTTCGGTATGCTCCGGCATCTGCCAGCGGAGGGTGACTTTATCGGTGAACTCCGGTTCGGCCAGCTTGCCGCCCGCCGCCTTGATGAGCAGGTCTGCCCGCTCATAGATGCCGTAGTCCACCGTCACATCCAGCGCCACCACGCTGCGCACCGTCACCACCTCGGCGGCTTCCAGTGCGCGGGACGTGGCTGTCGTATAGGCCCGGACGAGGCCGCCGGTCCCCAGCAGCACGCCGCCGAAGTATCGTGTGATGACCACGATGAGGTCGGTCAGTCCGCTGTGCTGCAAGACCTCCAGGGCAGGCGTACCCGCTGTTTTGGCCGGTTCGCCGTCGTCGGAATAGCGCTCCCGGCTCCCCTCCCGCAGGCGGTAGGCATAGACATTGTGGCGGGCGGTGCGGTTGGCCGCGCGCACCTGCTCGAGGAAGGCCACGGCCTTCTCCTCGCTGTCTGCAAAGGAGAGCTGTGCAATGAAGCGGCTCTTCTTCTCTTCGTATTCTCCGATGGCTGTTCCCCGGATGGTGCGGTAATCCTCCACGCTGAATCCTCCTGCTGTGTTTCTATATAAGATAAGTATAGCATAAATCGGCGCAAAGAAAAAGCCCGCCCGTGCCAGCAGCACAGACGGACTCATTTCTTATTCTTTCCGTTTAGCGGATCTCGATGCCCAGCTTGAACTTCAGGTTGCCCAACACCTTCTTGACGGTGCGCTCCACCTGCTCGTTGGAGACTTCGGCAGCGGGGTCAGAGAGGGTCAGGGAGAAGGCCATGCTCTTCTTGCCCTCGCCGAGGTTTGCGCCGCGATAAATATCGAACAGCTTGACCTCCGTGATGAGGGGGCTTGCCTTCTTGATGGTCTCTTCGATGTCGCCGCAGGCCACAGCCTCGTCGCAGACCAGAGCCAGGTCACGCTTGACAGCGGCGTAGGGGCTCAGCGGCTTATAGCGCAGCTCACCCTCGACGCAGGACATCAGAGCCTCATAGTCCAGCTCGCCCAGATAGATGTTCTGGCTGTCCTTCTGCTCCTTGGCGATCTCCAGCTCCGCGTTGATCTCGTTGGCCAGCTTGCCGAAGACGCCCAGACGCTTGCCGTTGCAGTAGACGGCGGCGCTGATGCCGGGGTGGAGCCAGCTGGTGGTCTCACGCTGATAGGTGAAGGTCAGGTCAAAGCCCTCAGCCAGTGCTTCCAGAGCGCCCTTGACGGTGAAGAAGTCCTCCTCGGGGCCGAAAGCACCGATGCAGAGGGTCTGGCGCTCGTGGGGATGCTCGTTGATGGGCAGCTCCTTGGCGAGGTAGACGGGAGCCATCTCGAACAGACGGCCCTCAGCGTTGCCCTTCTTGAGGTTGTCCACGATGACGTTCAGCATGGACGGAGCCAGCAGGGTGCGCATGACGGACAGGTTCTCGCTGATGGGGTTCAGGATGCGGATGGCCTTGCGGGCTTCATCCTCCGCCGGGATATGGAGCATATCGAACTCGGCATTGGAATAGAAGGCCAGCGTGGAAGCTTCATAGAAGCCCTGAGCGGCCAACAGACGCTTGGTCTTGAGCTGCTGCTTCTGCTCGTAGTTCAGACCGCCGTTGGTGACAGCGGCAGTGTTCAGGAAGGTGGGCACGATGTGGTCATAGCCGTACTCACGGATGACTTCCTCGGCCAGGTCGGGGAAGCTCTCCACATCCTCACGGTAGAGGGGTGCGGAGACGTCCCAGCTGCCGTCGGCCTGCACGTCCACGGTGAACTCGAGGCGCTTGAGGATGTCGATCATGGTCTGGTCCGGCACGGTGATGCCCAGCACGCCGCAGATCTTGGCCGGGGTGGTGACGATGTGCTTGCGCTCGAGAGGACGGCCATCGGTCAAATCGTATTCCAGCGTGGTGATGTCGCCGCAGTCCAGCTCCTGGATGAGGTGCAGGGCGCGGGCAAGGCCCAGCTCGGGAGAGTGGCGGTCAACGCCCTTCTCGTAGCGGGCGGAAGAGTCGCTGTTCTGGCCCAGAGCGCGGCTGGTCTTACGGACGGAGTCGCGGGCGAAGGTAGCGCACTCGAAGAGCAGGCTGGTGGTGTTGTCGTCCATGCCGGAGTTTGCACCGCCCATGATGCCGGCCAGAGCGACCGGCTTCTCTGCGTCGCAGATGACCAGATTGTTGGGGTTCAGGGTGAACTCCTTCTCATCGAGGGTGGTGATCTTCTCGCCTTCCACGGCGCGGCGGACGGTGATGCTGCGGCCGGCGACCTTGTTCAAATCGAAGGCGTGCATGGGCTGGCCCATCTCCAGCAGGGTGTGGTTGGTAATATCGACCACATTGCTGATGGAGCGCAGGCCGCACAGAGCCAGATGGCGCTTCATCCAGCGGGGAGACTCGCTCATCCGGATATTGCGGACGTAGTGTGCCATGTAGCGGGGGCAGAGATCCGGAGCCTCCACCTTCACGCTGATCGGCTCGTCGGCGTCGCAGACGGTGTTGTAATCCATGGCGGGCATGTGCAGAGGCTTGCCGAGGATGGCGGCCACCTCGCGGGCGATACCCAGCACGGACTGGCAGTCGGGACGGTTTGCGGTGATGGAGATGTCGAAGATGTAGTCATCCAGACCCACCACAGGGGCGATGTCGGTGCCGGGGACGGAGTCCTCGGGCAGGATGAGCAGACCGTAGACCTCAGAGCCCGGGAACAGGTCATCGTTCAGGCCCAGCTCCTCGCCGGAGCAGAGCATGCCGTTGGACTCGACGCCCTGCATCTTGCGGGCCTTGATCTTGATGCCGCCGGGCAGGGTGGAGCCGTCCAGAGCGGCAGGCACGCAGTCGCCCAGCTTCATGTTCGCCGCACCGGTGCTGATGCGGATGTCGTGGCCATACTCGCCGCAGTCCACGACGCACTTGGTCAGATGGGTGCCTTCCTGAGGCTCCATCTCCACGATCTTGCCCACGACGACCTTGCTGATGCCGGCGTCCAGCGGGATGAGTTCCTCGACTTCAAAGCCGCAGGAGAAAAGCTTTTCTTCAAGCTCCTGTGCGGTAACGTCAATATCGACGAGTTCTTTTAACCAACTGAAAGGTACTTTCATTGTTTGCTCTCTCCCCTCTTATTCGTGGAACTGCTTGAGGAACTGCAGGTTGTTCTCAAACATCAGGCCGATGTTGTTGATTCCGTACTTCAGCATGGCGATGCGTTCGATGCCGATGCCGAAGGCGAAGCCGGAGTACTCGTCCGGGTCGATGTTGCAGTTCTCGAGGACTTTGCGGTTGACGACGCCGCCGCCCAGCACCTCGATCCAGCCGGTGTGCTTGCACAGGGGGCAGCCCTTGCCGTGGCACTCGAAGCAGCTCACATCCACCTCGACGCTGGGCTCCGTGAAGGGGAAGTAGGAGGGACGCAGGCGGGTGCGGGTGTCGGCACCGAACATCTTCTGCACGAAGGTGTTCAGAGCGCCCTGCAGGTCGCCCAGCGTGATGCCCTTATCCACGACCAGACCTTCCATCTGGTGGAACATGGGGCTGTGGGTAGCGTCGGAGTCAGAGCGGAAGACGCGGCCCGGGATGAGCACCTTGATGGGAGGCTTCTGGCTGTCCATGGTGCGGATCTGGCCGCCGGAAGTCTGGGTGCGGAGCAGGAACTCATCGGACAGGTAGAAGGTGTCCTGCATATCGCGGGCGGGATGATCCTTCGGGACGTTCAGGCGGGTGAAGTTGTGGTCGTCGTCCTCGATCTCGGGGGCGTCTGCCACAGCAAAGCCCATGCCCGAGAAGACGTCGATGATCTGGTTGGTGACGAGGGTCAGGGGGTGCAGACCGCCCACGGCGCGGGTCTTGGCAGGCAGGGTGATGTCCACCGTCTCGGCGGCGTTGCGGGCAGCAAGCTCAGCCTGCT
>ERZ773114.4183-NODE-4183-length-11043-cov-15.961503_pt1 | contig 11043 bp, 9 predicted proteins | sample MGYA00580564_ERZ773114 | MGnify/ENA primary metagenome ERZ773114 (study PRJEB29015, sample SAMEA2737836) | human gut metagenome | biome: human gut; feature: human-associated habitat; material: faeces | place: China | collected 2012 ...
GAAAGACTTCCCCCGGCCGGGACAGATTCTCCCCGCGCCGGGGAGAAATGTCACCACAGGTGACAAAGAGAGGAACAGATGTCACGTAAGTGACAAAAAGGGGAACAGGTGGATGCGAACAAAGTGAGCAGACGGAAGGAGTTCAAAACCGGTATACTTTTTACGGCAACTATGCTATACTGTAGGCTGGTATGATTTCCGGCCTGCATCAACAGGCCGTTGTTTCGATAGAGAAACCAGAGAAAGGAAAAAGAGAACTTATGGCACAGAACGATATCGGTATCGATCTTGGTACCACTACCATTATCATTGCGCAGGAGGGCAAGGGCGTTGTGCTCAACCAGCCCAGCGTTGTGGCAATGGATACCCGCAAGAAGACCGTGCTGGAAGCAGGCGATAAGGCCCTTGCTATGGTGGGCCGCACCCCGAACTATATTTCTGCCATCTTCCCGCTGAAGGACGGCGTGATCAGTGACCATACCATGACCCGTGAGCTGATCTGCCGTTTTGTCAAGCAGGTGTACAGCTCCCACATGGTCAAGCCCCGGGTGGCTGTCTGCGTGCCCGCTGCCATCACCGGCATTGAGAGCGATGCCGTGGTGGAGGCCGTGATGGCCGCCGGTGCCCGTCAGGTCTACCTGATCGATGAGCCCATTGCCGCTGCACTGGGTTCCGGCATCGACATCACCCAACCCGATGGCCGGATGATCATTGATATCGGCGGCGGCACCACCGATATCGCTGTCCTGTCTCTGGGCGGCAAGGTCAAGGCCACCAGTGTCCGTGTGGCGGGCAACCACTATGATGACGAGATCCTGAAGCATGTCCGCAACAAGTTCAGCATTGCCATCGGCCAGCGTACCGCAGAGCAGCTGAAAAAGAATGTCGCCTGCTGCCCCCAGAAGGCTGATTTTGACGAGACGATGGAGGTCAAGGGCCGCAGCCTGCTGACCGGCCTGCCCATCAAGGTGAATGTTTCCACCAGCGACCTCTACGAGCCTGTGATGATGCTGAGTGAGCAGATCGGCACTGCCGCCCATCAGGTGCTGGAAAAGACCCCGCCCGAACTGGCAGGCGATATCTTCCGCAATGGTGTGGTGCTGACCGGCGGCGGCGCACAGCTGCACGGCCTGCCCGAATACCTGAGCCAGGAGCTCAAGGTGGATGTGACCGTCTCGCCCGATCCCGTGAACTGCGTGGCATTGGGCACTGCCATGAGCCTGGGCCTGAACGATAAGCTGGAGACCGGCTTCCTGGATGCGACCCCCCGCATGGGCCGCCGTTAAATGGGGTGCCGGCCCGGCTCGTTAAGAAATTGGAAAAGTTGCAACAAAATTTTGTTCATACTTGTTGAATCGGGTCGGGAAATATTGTATAATGTTTTCAAATCGCTTTTTGCGCGCCGGGGTCTGCTCCGGAGTGCGGAGTAAATTATTATTAGGAGGAAGACCATGAATCTGGGTTCTGATGTGGTTATCACCATTACCGGTATCGTGCTGGTGTTTGCCATCCTCGTCCTGCTGATGCTCATCATCATGCTGGAAGGCAAGATCTTCGACGGTATGGCCGCCAAGAAGAAGGCAGCCAAGGAGCCTGCTGCTCCCAAGGCTGCCGTAAAGCCCGCTGCCCCTGTGCAGCAGGCTGCTCCTGCCCCTGTGGTGGAGGAAGGCATTCCCGGCGATGTGGTTGCCGCAATTATGGCAGCCATCCATGCCATGGGCAATGGCAAGTACACCCTGAAGGCCGTGCGCCGTGCTGCAAATGGCTGGAGCAAGGCTGGTGTCAACGACACCACCGCACCTTTTTAACACAGGAGGAAAAACATGACACAGTTTATCGATACTCTGGTCGGTATTTTCCAGAGTTCCGGCTTTGCACGGTTCGGTGAGCCGGGCGGCTACCTCTACGCGATCATGATCTGCGTGGGCTGCTTCCTGCTGTACCTGGCCATCGTGAAGGAATTTGAGCCCCTGATCCTGCTGCCCATGGCATTCGGCATGATCCTTGCCAACCTGCCCGGCAGCGGCATTATCCATATGCAGTACTTCGTTGGTGATGGTCTCGAGCACCCGATGTGGATCGAGATCCTGAACAACGGTGGTCTGGCCGATATGCTTTACATGGGTGTCAAGCTGGGCATTTACCCCCCGCTGATCTTCCTGGGCATCGGCACCATGACCGACTTCGCACCCCTGATCTCCAACCCCAAGAGCCTGCTGCTGGGCGCTGCCGCTCAGTTCGGTATCTTTGGCACTTACATGGGCGCTCGTCTGCTGGCTGCTACCGGCATTGTGGATTTCACCCAGAAGCAGTCCGCTGCAATCTCCATCATCGGCGGTGCAGACGGCCCTACTGCCATCTTTGTTACCTCCCGTCTGGCACCTGAGCTGCTGGGCAGCATCGCTGTTGCGGCGTACAGCTACATGGCTCTGGTGCCCGTGATCCAGCCGCCCATTATGAAGGCGCTCACCACCAAGAAAGAGCGCACAGTCGTGATGAAGCAGCTGCGCACCGTGTCCAAGACCGAGAGGATCATCTTCCCCATCATGGTCACCATCATTGTTTCTCTGATCGTTCCTGATGCTGCCGTTCTGGTCGGTATGCTGATGCTGGGCAACCTGATGAAAGAGTCCGGTGTTGTGGATCGTATCCAGAAGACTGCCGGCAATGAACTGATGAACATCATCACCATTTTCCTGGCTCTGTCTGTTGGCTGCACCACCTCTGCAAACACCTTCCTGAACAGCCGCACCCTGTTCATCATCGTGCTGGGCCTTATCGCATTCTCCTTCGGCACTGCTGCCGGTGTTCTCTGCGGCAAGGTCATGTATATCCTGACCGGCGGTCAGGTCAACCCCCTGATCGGTTCCGCTGGCGTTTCCGCTGTGCCTATGGCTGCCCGTGTTTCTCAGAAGGTCGGCCAGAGCGAGAACCCCTCCAACTTCCTGCTGATGCACGCCATGGGCCCCAACGTCGCTGGCGTGATCGGTTCCGCCGTTGCTGCTGGTATTCTGATCAACATCTTCGGCTAAGCCCTGTTTTGGCAAATTGAGGATTCCAAACCGCCCATCTGTCGGCACTGCGCCGCAGATGGGCGGTTTTTTGTGCGGGAAACTCTGTGCAATAGGGATGAAATGTGATATACTATACCTTAGTGATTCATGGAAAATAGCTTAAAGAACAGGTGAAACAATGGCAATTGATCTCAGGCAGGAATTTTGCGCGCTGCGCGATACCTACATTGAAAAACAGTTCGGCCGCCTGAACGCGATGCAGCGGGAGGCTGTGTTTACCACCAACGGCCCGCTGCTGATCCTGGCAGGCGCCGGAAGCGGCAAGACGACCGTGCTGGTCAACCGCATCGCGAATCTCATCCGCTTTGGTGCGGCGCACGGCTCCCAGTGGGTGCCCCGCGAAGTGACCGAGGACGACGTCAAGGCGCTGCGGATGGCTATCATGACGAACACCGATGCCCCTTCCTGGCTGGACGGGATGCTCCGTAAGGATGCGGTGCGCAGCTGGAACGTGATGGCGATCACCTTTACGAACAAGGCGGCAGGGGAGCTGAAGGAGCGCCTGCGGAACATGCTGGGCGGCGAAGAGGGCGACGAGGTGTTCGCCTCCACCTTCCACTCGGCCTGTGTGCGCATCCTGCGCCGCTGGGCCGAAGAGATCGGCTACCCCCGCAGTTTTACCATCTACGACACCGACGACGCCCAGCGCGTGATGAAGAGTGTGTACAAAGAGCTGAGCGTCGACGACAAATTCTTTCCGGTCAAGAGCGCCATCAACCAGATGAGCCGCTGGAAAGACCAGCTCGTCAGCCCCGAAGAGGCCCTGCGCACCCCGGCGCGGGATACGAAAGGGGCGCTGGCAGCCAAGGTCTATGCGGCCTACGAAAAGAAGCTGAAGGATGCCGGTGCGTTCGATTTCGATGACCTCATCTACCAGACCGTCCAGCTGCTGGCCGGGCACGAGGAGGTGCGGCAGTTCTACCAGAACAAATACCGCTATCTGCTCGTGGACGAATATCAGGACACCAGTGTGGCACAGTTCCGCCTGGTCAGCCTGCTCACCGGGCCGGAAAAGAACATCTGTGTCGTCGGCGACGATGACCAGAGCATCTACCGGTTCCGTGGCGCCACCATCGAGAACATCCTCAACTTCGAGCGCATCTATCCCGGCACAAAGACCATTCGTCTGGAGCAGAACTACCGCTCGACTTCCAATATCCTGAACGCCGCCAACTGCGTCATCCAGCACAACACCGAACGCAAGGGCAAGACCCTCTGGACGAAGAACTGTGAGGGCGACAAGGTGCAGGTCTACACGGCGGAGAACGAGCAGGATGAGGCCATGCACATCGCGGATGTCATTGGTCAGCACCTCAAAGAGGGCGGGCATCTGGCAGACCACGCGGTGCTCTACCGGATGAACGCGCAGTCGGCCCCCATCGAAAGCTACTTCACCCGCGCCGGCATCCCGCACAAGATCGTGGGCGGCCAGCGCTTCAACGACCGCAAAGAGGTCAAGGACATTCACTCCTATATGTCCATCGTGGCCAATGCCCGCGACGACGTCCGCCTGCGCCGCATCATCAACGAACCGGCGCGGAAAATCGGCAACACGACCATCGAGGTCATCGCAGACCTCGCCGCGCAGGAGAACACGAGTATGCTGGAGATCATCAGCCACGCCGACCAGTACGCGCGGCTGGCCCGCTCCATCATGCCGATCCTGAAATTCTGGCAGATCTATGAGAAATTGCAGGAGTCGCTGGAAACACGGACGCTGGATGAATTTGCGTCTGACGTCATTGAGCTGAGCGGGTACAAGGCCATGCTCGAACAGGAGATCGCCAAGGGCCACGAGGACGCCGCCGACCGGCTGCAGAACCTGGGCCAGCTGGTCAACAACGTGAAAAACTACTGCGACCAGCACGGCGAGGAGGCCACGCTGGAAGGCTACCTCGAAGACATCGCCCTCATCAGCGACATCGACAGCTATAACGAAAGCAGCGACCAGGTGGTCCTGATGACCATCCACTCGGCCAAGGGGTTGGAATTTCCGTATGTGTTCCTCATCGGCATGGAGGAGGGCGTCTTCCCCAGCGAGATGAGCAAATACTCCGAGGCAGACCTCGAAGAGGAACGCCGCCTGGCCTATGTCGGCATCACCCGCGCCAAAAAGGAGCTTTACATCTCCAACAGCGTGACCCGGATGCTCTATGGCCGCACCCAGCGCAACGAGCCCAGCCGCTTTTTGCGCGAGATCGAGCCGGAGTACATCGAGGAGACCCGCAGCCCGGCGCTGGAGCGCCGCTCTCAGCTGGGCGGCTGGGGCTCGGCTTACAGCGATACCGTGCCGGGCGGCGCATCGGGCTACTCCGGTGCCTCCGGCTGGGGCCGCAGCCGTTCCGGCGGTTCCGGTTCCAGTTCCGGCAGCCGCTCCGGCTACCTGAATGCGGAGTACAACGGCGGAAGCCGGGGCTTCGGGGCCGACTACGCCGGGCGAGGCACGTCCGGGTCGGCCAGCGGGGACAGCCGCAGCCGTTCCGGCGGTTTTGGCTCCGGTTATGGCCGCGCCGCAGCCCCCAAGGCTCCGGCGAAACCGGTGCAGTTCACCGGGGCACCGGCGGCAAAGCCTGCCGCCAGCACCCCGAAACACTACGAGCCGGGGGATATCGTGGAGCATAAAGTGTTTGGCCGCGGCAAGGTGCTCAAGGTCAAGCCTGCCGCAGGCGACCAGATCGTAGAGATCAACTTTGAAAAGGTCGGCGTGAAGAAGACCATGGCAAACTTCGCGCCGCTGACAAAAATAACGGAGGAATGACAGATGATGACAGTCCGATTGATCGCGCATACGCCGGAGCCGGAAAAGGTGGTGGCCGCAGCGGCGAAGCTCTGCTATTCCGACGCCCATATCACCGACCTGCTGGACGGCCTGACCGAGGAGAAGACGGCCAGCTTCCTGACCATGCTCAGCGACCTTGGCCACGCCAGCCCCATAGAACATGCCAGTTTCACCTTTGGCATCGAGGGCGTCAGCCGCACCCTGCTGGCTCAGATCACCCGCCACCGCATCGCATCGTTCAGTGTGCAGAGCCAGCGCTATGTCCGGCTGGACGATTTCCGTTATGTCATCCCGCCGGAGATCGAGGCCATCCCCGAAGCGAAGGAAGCCTTTATCGCCAGCATGAACGAGGACGCGGCACGCTACCTTGACCTCGTGAAAAAGCTGGAGGAGGGCCACACCGCCCGCCTGATGGCAGAGGGAATGCCCGAAAAACAGGCCCGCGCCAAGGCTTCCAAGCAGGCCAATGAGGACGCCCGCTTCGTGCTGCCCAATGCCTGCGAGACCAAGATGGTCGTCACCATGAACGCCCGCAGCCTGCAGAACTTCTTCCATCTGCGGTGCTGCAGCCGCGCCCAGTGGGAGATCCGGGCGCTGGCCGAAGAGATGCTGCGGCTGGTCTACCCGGTGGCACCCCATCTCTTCCGCACGGCTGGCCCGGCGTGTGTTTCCGGCCCCTGCCCGGAGGGCAGGATGTGCTGCGGCAAGATCGCCGAGGTGCGGGCGCAGTATGCCGCTTTGAAGGGGGAACCCGTATGAGCCACGGTAAACTCATCGTGCTGGAAGGGCTGGACGGCAGCGGCAAGGCCACCCAGGCCAGGCGTCTGGCCGCAGCACTGGCCGCCGAGGGCAGGCCGGTGCGGGAAATCACCTTCCCGAACTATGCCAGCGATTCGAGCGCACTGGTCCGGATGTATCTGGCCGGGCAGTTCGGCGCGAGACCCGACGACGTGAACGCATACGCAGCATCGAGCTTTTATGCGGTGGACCGCTATGCGGGCTACAAAGCCGACTGGGGGAGATTCTACGAAGAGGGCGGCATCCTCATCGCCGACCGGTACACCACCTCCAATGCGGTGCACCAGTGCTCGAAGCTGCCGCCGGAAGAATGGGAGCAGTTTTTGCACTGGCTGTTCGATTACGAGTTCCATCTGCTGGGTCTGCCCGCACCGGACTGCGTGATCTATTTACAGGTGGACCCTGCCGTGAGCCAGAAGCTGATGACCCAGCGCTACCACGGCGACGAGAGCAAAAAGGACGTCCACGAAAAGGATGTGGAGTATCTGGCCCGCAGCCGCAGAGCGGCTGAGTTCTGCGCCGCTCACCTGGGCTGGCAGACCGTGCCCTGCACCTGCGGGGACGGGATGCGCAGCATTGAAGAGATCGGGCAGGAGGTCCGCCGGCGGGTGGACGCGGCCCTTGCGGAATAACGCACAATCGACCTGTGCCGGGCAGGCGCAGGGATACCCATGCGTAGGAGGTAGGTGTTTTTATGTACCGTTTGATGCAGCCGTCCGACCGGGCGGAGATCCTGGCGCTGTGGCAGCGCGAACATGGGGAGGACGAAACGTTCCTCACCAACGCCATCGAGCGCTTTGCCGGGGAGCAGAATGTCTATGTAGCGGAGGAAAATGACCACATCGAGGCCGTGGCCATGGCGGTGCCGGTCTCGCTGCAGGGGCGGCCAGGCTGCTGCCTGTACGGCCTGACCGGGCAGGGCAGCCTGATCCTGGCGGGCCTGGTAGACCACCTGTGCACCCAGCAGAAACAGAAAGGGGCCGGGTTCGTGGTCGTTGTGCCCAGCGGGAATGAGCAGGCGGCGCTGCTGCAGGATAAGGGCTTCCAGTGGGCCTTCCCGCTGCGGTGCCTGCCCCGCGAGGTGGACCGCAACCTGTGGAGCCAGGCCGAGTTCGATACCGTCACGGCCAAAAAGCTCTGTGAGCTGCGGGCGAGATTCTGGCCCGACACCGTGCAGCTGCCGCCGGAACAGATGGCCGTGGTGCTGGGGGATCTGTACTCCCGCGGGGCCACCCTCGTCTCGAACGACAACGGTTACGGAATATACTTCCGCAAGGAGGACACCCTTTATTTTGTGGAGATGATGGCCACCGGCGACCGTGCCGCAGAGATTTTGATGGAAGCGGCCCGCGAAAAAGAGGTCATTGTGGAAAAGGCCGTCATCACCGTGGGTGCCGCGCAGAACCTCTTCCTTGGCGAGGGCACCCGGCAGGATTATGGAATGATCCGCTTTGAGGGCGAACCCTTTGATGTGAGCGAGAGCTATATGCGGCTGATGTTGGACTGAAAGGAAAGTGTCAATGGCAAACAGCAACCATGCAAAACCACGCAAAAAAGGTGGTGCCTTGAAAATCGTGCTGGTCATTTTTGTACTGCTGATTTTGGCGATAGGAGCGGCAGCACTGTTTGCATACAATGAGATAAACGGGAACGGCGGAAAGCCTGGCGTTGAAGTAACGGTAAGCATCCCGCAGGGCAGCAGTGTGGCATCCATTGCAAATCAACTCAAAGAGGCCAGAGTCATTCGTTCATCTTATTTGTTCCGCTGGTATGTAGGGTACAAGGGGGCAGCAGGAAAACTGCAATACGGTGACTTTACTCTGCAAACGGGTGCGTATTCCTATGATGGGCTTATTGAAGCCCTTTCCGAGTATGCCAAAGCGGAGAGCGTCCGCCTGACCTTCCCGGAGGGCACGACGGCCATCGCCATCGCGCAGAAGATGGAACAGGCCGGGCTGTGTACCGCAAAGGAGTTTCTCGAAGAGGCCAACACCGGCGATTTCAGCGAATACACGTTCTGGCAGTATGTCCCCGATGACACGGATGCCCCAGACCGTTTCCTGAAATGTGAGGGCTATCTCTTCCCGGATACCTACGAATTCCTCGCGGATGATACGGCGCATAACTACGTTGCAACGTTCTATTCGCATTTTGACCAGCAGTTCACCGACGCGATGTACAAGGAGCTGGATCAGCAGGGCCTGAGCCTTTCGGAGGTCATCACGCTGGCATCCTTCGTGCAGGAGGAGGCCGGCAACGACCAGGACAACAATGTGGCCCAGGTCTTCCGCAACCGTCTGGCAGAAGGCTCGCCCTACCCCAAGCTGCAGAGCAACACGTCCAGCTATGTTCAGAGCGATGCAGACAACAACTATCTCTGGAACTGGGTGGCCCCCTGGTACGGCGGCTGGGAGAAAATCCCCGAAAACATCCGCAATGCCTACGACACCTACACCTGCACTGGCCTGCCCGCCGGGCCGATCTCGAACCCCGGTCTGGCCGCCATCCGGGCTGCGCTGGACCCCCAGCCCGATGCGGAGGTCCAAGACTGCTATTTCTTCGTGACCGACCTCAGCGGCCAGTATTACTACGCCCGCACCTATGCGGAGCATCAGACCAACTGCCAGAAGGCAGCGGATGTGAACCGTTCGCTTGCGGCAAAAAAATGAGAGCGAAGCCCTTGTGCTGACGGAAAACGCAACGGTTGACCGGTTTGCCAGGGGCTCTCCCTTTGGGAGAGGGTAAGCTCGTTTAGGAGAATGATTATGTTACAGATCCCGGAACTTCTGTCCCCCGCGGGCGATTTGGAGCGCCTGCGCTACGCCATCAACTACGGTGCAGATGCTGTCTATTGCAGCCTGCCCGAATTTGGGATGCGCTCGGCCCCGGCTAACTTCACGCCGGAACAGCTGACCGAGGGCGTCATCTACGCCCATGCCCGCGGCCGCAAGGTCTATCTGACCATGAACACCCTGCCCACCAACGAAGAGGCCGACCGTCTGCCGGACGCCATCCGGAGCGCGGCCGCAGCGGGCGTAGATGCCTTCATCGTGGCAGACCTGGGTGTGCTGGAAGCCTGCAAGCAGTTCGCGCCGGATATTGATGTCCACATGTCCACCCAGACCGGCATCACCAACTGGGCCGCTGCCCGTGCGGCCTACAACCTGGGCGCCAAGCGGGTGGTGCTGGCCCGTGAGCTGACCTTGCAGGACATTGCCACCATCCGGGATAAGACCCCGCCGGAACTGGAGATCGAGGCCTTTGTCCACGGTGCCATGTGCATGAGCGTGTCGGGCCGGTGCCTGCTGTCCAACTATCTGACGGGCCGCGACTCCAACCGGGGCCAGTGCGCCCAGCCCTGCCGCTGGAAATACTACCTGAGCGAGGAGACCCGCCCCGGCCAGCTGTATGAGATCGGCGAGAACGAAGACGGGAGCTATATCCTGAACGCCAACGATATGTGCACGGCACCGTTCTTAGACCTCATCTGCAAGGCGGGCGTGGACAGCCTGAAGATCGAGGGCCGCGCCAAGACGTTCTACTACGTTGCCAGCGTGACGGCCGCCTACCGCCGCGCACTGGACCAGTATCTGGCCGACCCGATGAACGACAACTTTGAGCTGCCGGACGAGGTGCTGGCCGAACTGACCCGCACCAGCCACCGCCACTATTCGCCGGGCTTCTACTTTGGCCGCGAGCAGGCCAAGCAGGCCACCGACAGCGCCACCTACATCCGCGAGTGGGAGTTCGTGGGCACTGTGGACAGCTGGGAGAACGGCATCGCCAGCTGCCAGCAGCGGGGCAAGTGGAGCCTGGGCGACACGCTGGAAGTGCTCTGCCCGGACGGCCGCAGCATCCCGCTGCACCCGGAGTGGATCCGGAACGAGGCAGGGGAGAAAGTGGAGTCCACACCCCATGCGATGGAAAAATACACCATCCCCACCCCGGAACTGCCCCCCATGAGCCTGCTGCGGCGCAAGGTCTGAGAGCTCCGTTCCATACAGCAAAAAAATCCCGCCATTTGGCGGGATTTTTTCGTCAGAGCGTATCCAGAACGCCGCGCGCCTTCCGGATGGTCTCCTCGCTCGTCTGCCACAGTTCGAACTCGGAGAAGCCGGGCAGGCCCATGGGGACGTCTTCCCGGCGGAAGGTCATCCGGCTGTCCAGCACCTGCTTGCCGGAAAGGTGGAAGCTGTGCGCACCGGTCTGTTTGGCCAGTGCAGGGAGGTTGGCCGGGGAGACGCCTGCACCCACCAGAATCTCAATACGCCCGGCGGCGCAGTCCACAAGCTGCCGGAGCAGGGGTGCCCCGGCGGGGGCGCTGGCGGCCTGGCCGCTGGTCAGAATGGTGGAAAGCCCCAGGGCGCAGGCTGTGTCCAGCGCCGCGAAGGG
>ERZ773114.4193-NODE-4193-length-11024-cov-2.859149_pt1 | contig 11024 bp, 10 predicted proteins | sample MGYA00580564_ERZ773114 | MGnify/ENA primary metagenome ERZ773114 (study PRJEB29015, sample SAMEA2737836) | human gut metagenome | biome: human gut; feature: human-associated habitat; material: faeces | place: China | collected 2012 ...
AAAAGTTCGCCACATCTGCAGTCACTTTCTCATCTCCGACTTCTACCACTGTATCCTGTCCGTTAAACTTGCTTCCACATCCGTTTAAAGATGCAATGCAGGCAACTGCCAGTATACAGGCAACCACTCTTTTTTTCATTTATAAAATTTCCTCCTTGATCTTCTCTCCATTGTACACACTTCTTCACTATGCACTCGTATAGTATATCTTTTTTTTACCTTACTGGCAATCTTTTTCATAAAAAATACACATTATTCTTCGACAAGTCCCTGTATATCTTCGACAATTTTTCCTGCATTTTCAAGAATCTGCTCTGCTTTTTCTTTTTTATTTTTCCGAAGTTTACAATAAATAAAATATGGATTTTCTGCATCTGTCTTAAATGTCAGTTCTCCCTTATATTTTGCCAGCAGTTCCGGAATCTTTGCTACATTTACCCTTGCCTTCTCATACATGGTAAATTTGTATTCATCGCCTTTTTGCTCTACCGAAATTACATAAGCCGCATGTGCTTTCGCCTTCAGCTGCGCGATCATCAGAAGCTGCTGCACCTTGCGTGGCGGATCGCCGAAACGGTCAATCAGTTCTTCTAGCATATCTTCCTGTTCTTCTTCTGTCTCAATTGCTGCGATCCGTTTATAGATATCCAGCTTCTGATACTCATTCGGAATATAAGATGCCGGAATATAAGCATCAATATTCAGATCCACGGTTGTCGCATAGGTTTCTTCCGGGATCTCTCCCTTCAGGTGACGGACTGCCTCACTTAACATCTTACAGTAAAGATCGTATCCCACTGCATCCATATGTCCATGCTGTTCCTCCCCAAGCAGGTTTCCTGCCCCACGGATTTCCAGATCCCGCATGGCGATTTTTACACCAGAGCCAAGATCTGTAAACTCACGAATTGCCGAAAGACGTTTTTCTGCAACCTCCCGGAGCATTTTGTCTCTTCTGTACAAAAGAAATGCATATGCCATACGGTTCGATCTTCCAACTCTTCCACGTAGCTGATAAAGCTGGGAGAGTCCCATCCGATCTGCATCATGGATGATCATGGTATTGGCATTGGAAATGTCAAGACCGGTCTCGATGATCGTCGTCGATACCAGAACATCAATTTCTCCATTGATGAAATCGTACATAATATCTTCTAACTTGTGTTCCCGCATCTGCCCGTGTGCATATGCCACATTTGCATCCGGCACAAGTTTCTGGATCTTCGCTGCCATTTCAGCTATATCCTGGACACGGTTATAGACATAGTACACCTGTCCCTGGCGGGAAATTTCTCTTTCGATTGCCTCCCGGACCATCTCATCATTCTCCTCCATCACATAGGTCTGGATCGGCATCCGGTCAACTGGTGCTTCTTCCAGCACACTCATGTCACGGATTCCGATCAGACTCATATGAAGCGTTCGGGGAATCGGTGTTGCCGTAAGTGTCAGAACATCAATATTTTCCTTCAGCTTTTTGATCTTTTCTTTATGCTGTACTCCAAAACGCTGTTCCTCATCAATGATCAGAAGTCCCAGATCTTTAAATGCCACATCCTTACTCAATACCCGGTGGGTTCCGATGATGATATCAACCTGTCCCTTTTTCAAATCTTCGATCGTTTTTTTCTGTTGTGCAGGTGTGCGGAAACGGCATAACAGATCCACCCTTACCGGAAATTCTTTCATCCGTTGCACAAAAGTGTTGTAATGCTGCTGTGCAAGAATCGTAGTAGGGACCAGATAGACAACCTGCTTGTTCTCCTGCACTGCCTTGAATGCTGCCCGGATTGCAATCTCTGTCTTTCCAAATCCCACATCCCCACAGATCAGACGGTCCATGATCTTTGGACTTTCCATATCCCGTTTTGTTGCCTCGATTGCAAGCTGTTGATCCTCCGTTTCCTCAAACGGAAACATTTCTTCAAATTCTTTCTGCCAGACCGTGTCCTTTTCATAGACAAATCCTTCTTTGGACTGCCGTACTGCATAGAGTTCCACCAGATCTTTGGCGATCTGCCAGACTGCTGTCTTTACCTTGCTCTTCGTGCGATGCCATTCCTGTCCTCCAAGTTTGTTAAGTTTCGGCTTTTTAGCATCTGCACTGGCATACTTCTGGATCTGGTCAAGCTGTGTGGCAAGAATATAAAGATTTCCACCATCAGCATACGAAATCTTCATATAATCCTTTGTCACCTTATCAACTTCTATCTTTTCAATTCCCCGGTAGATTCCAAGTCCATGATTCTCATGCACTACATAGTCTCCCGGTTTCAGATCCGAAAAGCTGCTTATTTTCTGTCCATCATAACTTTTTCGTTTCTTTTTCTTCTTTGTCTTGCCAAAAATATCTGACTCAGATATGACAATAAATTTAATCATCGGGTACTCGTATCCGACTTCTATATGCCCGTAGCATACCATGATCTCCCCTGGATTCACTTCACGTTCCTGATCCTCACTGTAAAAACTGCTCAGATCATAATCACGTAGATCCTCTGCCAGACGTTTTGCCCTTGTTCTGGACCCAGAAATCAGAACCGCCCGGTATCCGTTCCTTTTCAGTCTTTTGAGATCCTGTGTCAGCATCTCAAAGCTGCTGTTATACGGGTTAACGCTTTTTGCCTGGATCCCAAACCGCTTTTTCACAAAAAATGGCTTACATTTCATTTCCAGAGCACACATCCCGATCATACAGAATTTGTTCAGAAATTTTATAATTTCATCAGTCGTAAAAAATTCCGGAGCTTCTTCCATTTCCCCGGTCCTTTCCATTTCTTCTGCACGGTTCTCTCTCGCTTTTTCCACTTCATTTTCTGCCAGACGCCCTTTTTCCAGAAGCCTTGCTGGTTCATCCAGGAACACCAGTGTGTCCTTCGGATCAAAGTAGTTGATAAAAGAAACTTTCCGGTCACTTCCCAGTCTGTCATCTGCCGGATAAATAACGATCTGTTCCAGATTCTCTACAGATCTCTGGCTGTCCACGTCAAAAGTCCGTATTGAATCCACTTCATCTCCCCAGAATTCAATACGGATCGGCAATTCCTCGGTAAGTGGGTAAATATCAATGATTCCACCACGAACTGCAAACTGCCCCGGACCATCCACCTGAGCTTCCCTGTCATATCCAAGTTTTATGATCTTCTCCTTCAGCGATTCAAATTCCAGCGCCTCCCCATTGGAAATGGTCAGAATGTCCCCTTTTATTTCTGCTTCCGATGGCAGTTCATCCATGAATCCGTCAATCGTTGTAATGACCGTAACCTGGCTTTTTGCCTCCATCATCATCTGCAAGGTTTCCATCCGCTGTTTGACCAGCTGTTTCCCGTGGATATCTGCCTGATAAAAAAGGAGATCCTTTGCTGGATAATAGCTGGTATTTTCATTTAAAAAACGATATTCTTCGTATATTTTTTTTGCTTTATCTTCACTGGAAAGAACGATCAATGTATGCCCATAACCTTTTCCAAGCGCATACATCAAATGCGTTTTCTGTGATGTCACACACCCGGAAAGAAGCAGCATGCCCGGTTCCCGTCCACGCTCTTCACAGATTTCTTCAATCTCTGCCAGTTCAGATAAAGGAGCCGTAAGTGCATGCATCGCTTTTTGCCTCCTCTTATTCTTTCTTTTTCTGGTTATATTCGTTCATTGCCTGATCGATTGCTCCCTGCATGATCAGAGCAGAAGCTTCACAGGCAAGATCATATCCTTCTTCCATAAGTACACGGTCCTCTTTGGAAAATTTTCCAAGAACATAATCAGCAAGATCATATCCTTTCGGTTTTTCTCCCACACCTACCTTGATCCGTGGAAATACACTACTTCCTAAATTGGCAATGATATTTTTGATTCCGTTATGTCCACCGGCACTTCCTTTTCTGCGGATCCTGAGTTGTCCGACTTCCAGACTGATATCATCATAAATTACAAGAAGTTCTTCTTCCGGATCGATCTTGTAATATTCCACTATACTACGGATACTCTCTCCACTCAGGTTCATATAAGTCTGCGGCTTCACAAGAAGCACTTTCTGTCCCTCGATCACTCCTTTTCCGATGAGGGCACGGTGTTTTTTAGTATCGACTGCTATCTGGTATTTCTCCGCCAGGCGGTCCACCACATCAAATCCAACATTATGTCTTGTCCCCTGATACTTTTCATCCGGGTTTCCAAGTCCTGCAATTATAAACATTCTATTCACCTCTGCTTTTTCTCTTTCCTGATTCTACTAAATCCTTTCTCTTTTGTCACGCATTTCTCATGCATAAACTATTTTTTCTTTTCATATAGTTTATTAAGCGGCATAACCTGCCGAAATTCCATACTGCCTAAGGAGGTCCTTTATGAATTCCAAAACAAAAATCATCGTACTTCACATGAAAGAAATTATCTATACTGTTATTTTTGCCACTTTAGGTATTCTCATCCTCTGCCTTTTATTCTTTATGTTCTCCGGAGACCGGCATTCCTCTGTATCCGACAAAAAATATACTCCCGGCGTTTATACCTCTTCTTTTACACTCGGAAATGAAGATCTGGAACTGGAAGTTTCTGTCTCTGACACCTCTATCAATTCCATCCGCATTTCCAATCTAAGTGAGACGGTAACTGCCATGTATCCTCTTCTTCAGCCATCTCTTGAGAATCTGGCTGACCAGATCTGTAAATCCCAGTCCCTTGATCATCTTACACTTTCAAGTGACAGTCCCTATACTTCTCAGCTTCTTCTCAACACCATCCGTGATGCGCTCAAAAAAGCTGCGGCAACCAACTGATGCCGCAGCTCTTTTCCTTTTATTAACCTTCCACGATCAGATACTGTCCGTTCGGAAGTGCGAATACTTCTGAAGCCTCTTCCAGCTCTTCATCACTCATACCACTGATGTCCGCTCCGCTTTCATCCAGATAATCTCTCACATCCTTGATAGAATCTACAACAACCGCCATACAGTCTTCCAAAAACGCTTCTGCCTCTTCCAGTGTCTCTGCAACCGGCTCATCAAAAAGCTGTGACTGCATATTCAGGAATGTCTGCAGACATTCTTCATCATACTCATACATACAGGCAACCCTCCCTTATCTTTCTCACAGAAAAATTTTCTCATCTGAACTATAAATAGTTAAGCAATTCTTCAGCATGTGCAATTGTTGCATCTGCTCCTGTCTCCACAAGAAGTTCTTTGGTCCGGAATCCCCATTCTGCTCCGACTGTAAACATACCGGCAGCTTTCCCTGTCTTCATATCTACATCCGAGTCTCCTATGTATATTCCTTCTTCCGGCGATACCCCTAATTTATCAAGTATCCACAGAAGTCCTTCCGGATCCGGTTTCTTCGGAAATTCACCCGACTGCCCCTGAATATGGTCAAAATATCCTTTTCCAAATGTACTTTCCACTACATCGATCGCCTGCAAATGTGGTTTGTTGGAAAATACTGCAATCTTTATTCCCTTCTTCTTCAGTGAATCTAACATCTGAACAACACCATCATAAGGACGTACATGGTACATACAATTTTCTCCAAAGATTCTGCTGTACACTTCCATACCTTCTTCAATCCTCTTAAGCTCTGTGTCTCCGGACGCACGAAGTGCACGTTCCATAAGGCATCTGGCTCCATCCCCAACGAAGCTTCGGCACTGGTCTTTGGTAATCGTCTCAAGTCCCATTTCTTCTAACGTCTTATTCGTTGAATAAGTCAGCGAATCCAGCGTATTTGTCAAAGTTCCATCCAAGTCAAAAATACACGCTTTATACATTGCTATTCTCCTGTTCTTCTGTTCTATGATTATAATAGTATGAACCTTGACAAATTTCAACTGGAAATCTCTATTTTTCTATTCACTTCGCAGATATTGTCGCATAGCCCTGAGTGCATTCTTTTCCAGGCGGCTTACCTGTGCCTGTGAGATTCCGATTTCTTCTGCTACCTCCATCTGCGTTTTTCCTTCAAAAAAACGAAGTCTGATAATATGCTTCTCCCTTTTTCCGAGTCGGTCCATTGCCGCCTGAAGAGACAGCTTCTCCACCCATCTGTCTTCTTTGTTCCTTTTGTCACTGATCTGGTCCATCACATACATAGCATCTCCATTGTCATTATATACCGGCTCATTTAAGCTGACCGGCATCTGGATCGCATCCAGCGCATAGATGATCTCTTCCTTTGCGATCCCGATTTCCTCTGCAATTTCCTGAACAGTAGGTTCTTTCTGATTTACTTTGACATAATTTTCTTTCGCGTAAATGGCTTTATATGCCGTATCACGAAGTGACCTGCTAACACGGATCGAATTATTGTCCCGGATGAACCGCCGGATTTCTCCAATGATCATCGGTACCGCATAAGTTGAAAATTTTACTTCCAGCTCCGGATTGAAATTATTGATTGCCTTGATCAGTCCGATGCACCCGATCTGAAACAGATCATCCGGATTTTCACTGCTTCCCGAAAAGCGTTTGATCACACTGAGTACCAGACGCAGATTTCCTTTGATATACTGTTCTTTTGCCTCCTCATCCCCCGCTTTGATCTTCTCAAAAAGCACCTCTTTTTCCCTGTCGCTAAGCAGGGGAAGCTTTGCTGTATTTACACCACAGATTTCTACTTTATTAAGTGCCATCAAAATATCCTCCTCATCTCTTATTTATTCTAAATTCTATCACCGTTTACTTTTTCTGTAAACTGTTGTATCATAATTTCACCGCAAATGAAAGGAGACCTTATAATATGGAAATAGAACGCAAATATCTGATTCATAAGCTTCCGGATCACCTTGAAGCTTATCCGCACCGCACACTTGAGCAGGCTTATCTATGCACCGAACCGGTTGTCCGTGTCCGCAGGGATGCTGATGACTACATCCTGACCTACAAATCCAAAGGTCTGATGATTCGTGAAGAACATAATCTTCCTCTTACCGAGGAAGCCTACTGCCATCTGCGCGAAAAGGCAGACGGGCGCATTATCACAAAAGAACGCTACTGCATCCCTTACGGAGATCATCTCACGATCGAGCTTGATGTCTTCGCCGGTGATCTCGCCCCACTTCTCCTTGCCGAAGTCGAATTCTCTTCCGAAGAAGAGGCAAATTCCTTTACCCCGCCGGATTGGTTTGGTGAGGATGTCACCTTTTCCAGCAAATATCATAACAGTACACTGAGTCAGAAAAAGGATTGAGAAATTTCCCAATCCTTTTTTCTTCCGCAAATGCGCCATCCGGTACATTTGCGACCACATTCTTTTTATTAGTCTTCCAGACCAAATCCGTCATGGATTGCAACCAGTGCACGGTCTGCATCTTTTTCATCGATCAGAACCGTGATACGGATCTCTGATGTAGAAATCATATTGATATTGATATTGGAATTGCTAAGTGACTCAAACATGGTCGCAGCAACGCCCGGATTGCTGAGCATTCCAGCTCCTACGATCGATACCTTTGCAACTTTTTCGTTATAATTCATCTCTTTGATCGTAAGGGCTTCTTTTCTGGCTTCCAGAACTTCCATTGCCTCTTTAAGATCATCCTGTGATACAGTAAACGTAATGTCTTTTGTTCCGTCACGTCCAACTGACTGAAGAATAATATCTACGTTAATATTATGCTTTGCAAGTGTATTGAAAATCTTAAATGCAGTACCTGGTTTGTCTTCTACACCCATTACTGAAATTCTCGCTGTATTTTTATCTGCCGCAACGCCGGTAATTAACATTTTTTCCACCTTTGCTACCTCCTTGACCAGGGTTCCTTCTTCTGTGTTCAGGCTGGAACGTACAACCAGCTCAACCCCGTATTTTTTCGCCATCTCTACAGAACGATTATGTAAAACCTTTGCCCCTGATGTTGCAAGCTCCAGCATCTCATCGTAGGTGATCTCTTCGATTTTGCGTGCATTCGGTACCACTCTCGGGTCTGCAGTGTAAACACCGTCTACGTCTGTATAAATCTCGCATTTGTCTGCATGCATTGCAGCCGCAAGTGCCACAGCTGTCGTATCGGATCCACCTCTTCCAAGTGTGGTATAGTCTCCATAATGGTTGACTCCCTGGAATCCGGTTACGATCACGACCTTACGGTTCTCCAGTTCATGGGTGATACGGTCTGTATCCACTCTTTTAAATCTTGCATTTCCGTTCCGCGCCGTAGAATGCATCTTTACCTGGAATGCATTCAGCGAGATTGCCGGAACATTCAAAAACTGAAGTGCCATTGCCATCAGTGCCACAGATACCTGTTCTCCCGTGGTAAGGAGCATATCAAGTTCTCGTTTTGATGGATACGGATTGATCTCGGCTGCCTTCTCAAGCAGTTCATCTGTTGTATCTCCCATTGCAGAAAGAACAACGATCACATCATTCCCCATCTGATACTCTTCTGCGCAGCGTCTTGCCACATTAAAGATTCTCTCTTTATCTGCAACCGAACTGCCGCCAAATTTCTTAACTACCAGCATAATTTCCTCCTACAGTTCCTGCATTTTTAGACTTCTTCTTCTACTCTTATCATATGCAGGATTTCCGGATAAGCTTTTGCTTTTTCCTCATATTCTCCCTCGGTCATCACCGGTGTGACAAAACCGAATTCTCCATTGACCCCTGCCTCTACAAATCTCACTTCACCAAAATCATTGCCGATTCGTTCTTTGAACGCATCCTCATTTCCAAGGATTCGCACCAGGAACTTCTTGCTGGTCTTGCTTCTGTCTTCCAATGTAAGCTTTTCTTCGCTCCAGAAATTCATGATATCTCTGCCCTGATTCTGTACAACTGCCACGATGTCAGCCACAACTGCACTCGCAGTCGGAAGCTTTCCTGCCCCACTTCCGTAGAACATCGCATCTCCCAGCATATTCCCCTTTACAAATACGGCATTAAATACACCATTCACACTGTAAAGCGGATGTTCTGCATGAAGAAGCACCGGTGCAACTCCCGCATAAAGAGTTCCGTCCACATGCTTACATTCAGCAAGAAGTTTGATATTCATTCCCAGAGCCTTTGCATACTGCATATCTTCTGTTGTGATCTTTGTAATACCTTCGGTATAAATTTCTTCAAAATCCACGTATTTTCCTGAGATGATCGATGCAAGGATCGCGATCTTCCGGCATGCATCCTGTCCTTCCACATCAGCAGTCGGATCTGCCTCTGCAAATCCATTCTTCTGTGCTTCACGGAGAACCTCTTCATAGTTCGCTCCCTCGTAGAACATCCTGGTCATCATGTAATTGGTTGTTCCGTTCAGGATTCCTGCGATTTCTTCGATCTCATCACCTGTCAGGGATGATCCAAGTGCCCGGAGGATTGGAATCCCCCCTCCCACACTTGCTTCAAAAAGGAAATTCACATTCTTTTCCCGTGCTGTTTTAAGAAGTGCGGATCCATGCTTGGCAACCAACGCCTTATTGGATGTCACAACACTTTTTCCTGCTTCCAGTGCTTTTCTGACAAAGGTATTCGCCGGTTCCACACCGCCCATCACTTCTACTACAATTCCAATCTCCGGATCATTCAGGATAATCTCATAATCATGAACAATCTTTTCCTGGATCTTATCTCCCGGGAAATTTCTCAGATCCAACACATATTTTACTTCAATTTTTTCTTTTGCCCGTGACGCGATCAGCTTCTGATTTACATCCAGAACTTCTACCACACCAGAACCTACGGTACCATAACCCAATACTGCAATCTTCATCTTTTTGTCTACTCCCTGCCTACGATTTTCAAATAATGCACACCTGAATGCTGTTCAATCTCTTCCACCATCTCCGACAGATTCTTCGTTGTCTGCAACACCTCCACACTGAGTGTCAGTGTTGCCACCCCGTTGATCGGAATACTCTGGTGAATCGTCAGGATATTCGCCTGATACCTTGCCACCGCGTTTAAAAGCTCTGCCATAACCCCCGGTGTATCATCAAGCTGAATAACCATTGTAACAGTCCTTCCTTTTTCATTTTCGTGAAATGGGAAAATATCATCCTTATATTTATAGAAAGAACTTCTGCTGATACCGATCTCTTCTGTCGCTTCCTGAATAGTCATTCCACGTCTGGTTGCGAGCAATCTCTTTGTCTCGACAACCTTTATGAGCACCTCCGGCACTGCTTTTTTCTTTACCACATAGTACTTTGTATTATCCATTGTTACTCCTCTGTTTCAGATAAGCATTGATAAATGGATCCAGCTCCCCATCCAGAACTGCACTTACATTTCCGGTCTCTTCACCGGTACGGTGATCCTTGACCAGATTGTAAGGATGTAAAATATAGGATCGGATCTGGCTTCCAAAATTGATATCCTGAACTTCCCCCCGGATACCGGATACCTTTTCTTCCTGCTCCTGCTTTTTCAAAAGATACAGCTTGGCTTTCAACATCTGCATCGCTTTGTCCTTATTAAAAAGCTGCGAACGTTCATTCTGGCACTGCACTACGATTCCTGTCGGAAGATGCGTGATCCGCACCGCAGACGAAGTCTTGTTGATATGCTGTCCTCCGGCTCCGCTCGAACGGTAGGTATCGATCCGCAGGTCGTCGTCATTCAGCTCAATGTCAATATCATCTTCAATATCCGGTATCACATCACAGGATGCAAAAGATGTCTGCCTCTTGCCTGCTGAATTGAACGGAGAAATACGCACCAGACGGTGCACTCCCTTTTCTGACTGAAAATAGCCATATGCATTATCTCCCGTTACTTCAAACGTGATTCCTTTCAGTCCGGTAATATCTCCGTCCTGATAGTCCAGCACGGTTATCTGAAATCCTTTTGACTGTGCATATCTTGTATACATACGATACAGCATATTTGCCCAGTCACAGCTGTCTGTTCCTCCGGCTCCTGCATGCAGTGTCACGATTGCATTGCAGGAATCATATTCTCCCGAAAGAAGCGTCCGGATCCTGAGATCTTCAAATTCTTTTTCAAATTTAGCGATCTCACGCTGGATCTCTTTGATCATCTCCCGGTCTTCTTCCTCTTCCGTAAGTTCGATCAGTGCATTGATATCTTCA
>ERZ773114.4195-NODE-4195-length-11020-cov-3.943365_pt1 | contig 11020 bp, 7 predicted proteins | sample MGYA00580564_ERZ773114 | MGnify/ENA primary metagenome ERZ773114 (study PRJEB29015, sample SAMEA2737836) | human gut metagenome | biome: human gut; feature: human-associated habitat; material: faeces | place: China | collected 2012 ...
CTTTGATATCCTGCAACTCCACCAATTTATTTACAATCGCATAAATAGTCAGGCCTGCCGGACTATGAATCTGTAACTTACGGGCTATATTCCGTCGGTGAGTAATCACCGTATGGGCCGACAAATACAAGGCATCTGCAATTTCTTTATTAGTCATCCCTTTGACGACACAAGTAATAATTTCTTTTTCCCGGCTACTCAACACTTCCTGTCCGGCTAATTCTTCTTCTGTCTCTTCCCCGGGAACATTCAACAGGCGATTCAATTTTTCCCTGATCGTATCCGCATCGTCATATATCGTCAGAGACTCATCGTAATTCCGCAACACACCCTGATCGGCCACCGAACACATCAAAGCAATACATTTCACACCCGCATTCTGAGGCGTTTCTTTAAATTTACGCACATCGAAATATCCGGTAAATGACGGATTTACAATCAGAATTTCAGGCTTATGAAATCGTACACATTCATCCAACGATTCTTCGGAGACTAACTCTATCGGAAGAATTTTCAATCCCTGAATCCGCTTCAAGACCAATGCCAATCCACTACGGACGATCATCGATGTCTCGGCTATAGCAATCTTTAAAACTTCATCTTCCTGCATTTTCCTGTACTTTCTTTTCCAATTCTGCAATCAGAGGAACAAACATATAATCTTCTACCCGGCAATGTGAACACAAATCTTTTTCACAAGAATAAATATCGAACAATACGGTATTCAACAGATTATTATTCGCCCTGGAAGGATAATATTTGACAATAATATTCTTGAGTTCGGTCAGTTTAGTCTCGATCTGGTTATGACGTGCAACAAAAACACCGATATTATATCGCCCGGTATCCTCACCCTGCAATAGTGCATTCACATATTTAAAAACCACCTCATTCTCATATCCCATATGTGCCCGCACCTCGTTGACATATTCATCGTAAAATTTCAAAATCAGAAAAGCAACGTCATCCTGCGAACAATCGATGGCATCTATTAACCTCCGCCGGATCACCGGCAGATTATAATCCAGAAAATAAGAATGAGCCTGCTTCAAATATTCCATCAGGGCTTCAACCGATATCTGGTCATGAAACTCTTCGGACACACAACATTCCCCATCCATAAAATTCACAACAGCCAGAAAAGTACCCGTATGCACCCCCTGACGTTCACATACCTGCTGTACAGTCTGGTCACCGAATCCCAAGGATAACCCGAACCGACTCATCACCAGTAACAGGTTATAATTCTCACAAATCAGATCACTCATCTTATCTGTACCGGAATATTTTAAACGCTTATTCATTCTAAATAAATTTAATCATGCAAAATAAACATTTTATCCGATTCCAACCAATCCCTATTTTTAGGTATTTTTCAATAATCAGCCCATTAGTTTAACCACAATTAAAATTTTTTCGACATAATAAGCCACCCCATTTCTCTTCCGCTCCGTAAACAGAACAGTGATCTGCACAGAATAGATAAGCAGTTGACTTATAATAACTTTAAATCACTATTTTTATGAAAAAAACAGGTATTTTTTACGGTTCCACCAACGGTGATACCGAATCTGTAGCGAATAAAATCGCTATTCAATTGGGGATCGGGAAAGAAGATGTACACAATGTCGCCGATACAACGCCCCATGCCGTACAACCCTACGAAGTATTGTTATTAGGTTGTTCGACCTGGGGAGTCGGGGAAATGCAGGACGACTGGAATGATTTCCTTTTCAAACTCAAAGATATGGATCTGAAAAACAAAACCGTCGCCTTGTTCGGATGCGGAGATTCGGTCAGTTTTAGTTCCAGTTTTTGTGATGCTTTGGGTGTCATCTATCACGAGCTTCAACACACCGGTTGTACTTTTACGGGAGAAGTAGACCCCTCTGAATATCGTTTCGATGGTTCCGGTGGAGTTATCGACGGTAAATTTGTCGGGCTCCCGATCGACGATAATAATGAATCGGACCGAACCGATACCAGAATAAAAAAATGGACAGACCGCTTAAAAGTAACGGTTTTATCCTGAAGTCAGCCTGCTATGAGGCTACGATCGGTCGCTTTCCGAAGTCACCGATCGTATATGTTCCAATTCCGTACACCAAAATCTTTTTTTACAGGCTGTGTGAAAACAATCTTTAAAACAACTTAAAGTGTCAAGTATATAAAGTCTTTTTTATACATTTGCATTCAATAAAAAAGATTCCGATGAAAATACAACGACTTATATTTCTGATTTTCACAACGATCGCAGTGTTCGCCTGTGTGACCGACCATCCTTCACCCCAGGTATTGAAAATTTCCGAAAACACCCTCCGGTTTTCCGGTAACGGCGGTGCATGGAAACTAACGGTCAACAGTAACTGTGAATGGAAAATCACAGGAGGGGATACCTGGTGTAAAACCGATAAACTGGAAGGCAGTAAAACGGCCGAAATATTAATTCAGGTAGATACCAACGACACCAAAGCCGAAAGAGATACCCGTTTTACTTTTACCTGTGACCAGAAAGAGGCTGAAGTACATGTATATCAGGATACAAGCGGCAACAACTATTATTATGAACTGCCCGTTATTTTTCATTTATTCTATGCGGATGAAACCGACAGTTTGCAAAATGCTTCCGGAGAATTCTTCACCAAAATGATCGACGAATGTAACCGTTTATACAACACAGGTACCAATAGTATTCCTATGAACCTGAAATTGGTGGCGGCTACCGAAGATCCTGCCGGTAATCCCCTGGCCGAACCCGGCATCGAACGCATCCTGAAAACCCCGGCAGCAGTCATGAGCTGTGAGGATTTCATGGCTCAAAGCAATACTTCGTTCAATTCATTCGTTTGGGACCTGAATAAATACATCAATGTATTTGTATATACCTTTAAAGAGGAGACCACGGCAGGCATCTCCCACCTCCCATACACCCCCCGTGAAAACAGTCTTCCGGGCCTGACTGCGAATAACCACTATTTCTCGAACATGCCTTCCTATACCCACTGTATTTCTATCAACAATACCTATATCACCGAGGATAACATTTATGTGACTTTAGCTCATGAGCTGGGACACTATTTGGGGTTATTTCACGTATTCTCCGAGCAAGGGTGCAACGAAACGGATTATTGTGAGGATACCCCCAATTATGACCGTAATACCTATACCGAATGGCTGAATACACTTTCCAAACCTTACCCACAGGAAGTATTCACAAGAAACGGATGTGAAGGAGAAAGTTTTATATCTACCAATATCATGGACTATTTCTGTTCATACCAAAACCGGTTTACCGCCAATCAATACAGCCGGGTACGCCATGTATTGGAAAATAGTCCCCTGATCCCCGGACCGAAAAACATCATTACAACGAAAGTGGCGCGGGAAGATATCGTTCCTGCAGCCAGAGCAATAGAGTAGCCTTCTGTTCTTATTTTCCTTTTTTCCACAACTGCCAGCTATTGATCATATTTTGCCACAGCACATACGAAGCAGGAGCGATGGAGGAAAGAGGGTTCAGATATACCTGTGCCATCCAGATAGCCAGGATGGTATTTTTCTGTCCGAGTCCCTGCCCTCCCGAAACAGGATCGCCATACCGCCGTCCGATACGCCTGCCCAGGATAAATTGCAGGACACAGATCACCAATGCTAATGCGGCCATCCACCACTCTTCCGTAATATCGGCATTCTCCTGATACACGATAAAATAAACCGTTTTCCCGGTTACAATAGTCAATCCCAACGCCCAAAGATAAAAAGAAAGAATTTGCAGTTTTTTCAACTGCCGGTGGAGAGACGGCAAAGCTTTCTCCAAAAACAGGGCCAATGCAAAAGGTAATATCAGGACAGGCATGACTTGCCGGCAAATGAAAAGTACGGAATTCCAGAAGGTCATATCGCTATGTTCTCCCAACAGAGTAAAGATCAAGGGAGATACGACAGCTACCACCAAACTACTCATCAAAGTATATGCCGCCAGACAGGCGACACTTCCTCCGAGCATTCCCGTGATCACTGCAGCAGCCGTTGCGGTCGGTGCCAAAACACAAATCAGACCTCCCTGTGCCACGACCGGATCGAACCACACCAATCCACCGTAAACCACCAAACACCCGACAACCTGAACAGCCAGCAACCACAGATGCAAACCACTGAACTTCAAATCGCGAAAAGACAATTTACAATATGTAATAAACAACATACTGAAAATCAGGTAGGGCGTTAAAAAAGCCAACTGTTGAAAGAATTCATAAAAAAATGCTCCCGACAACATGGCCAGCGGAAGCATCCAGGTCTTTATCTTTTGTAACACGACAAACGGATTTAGGAATTAAACCTTTTCTCATACCATTCCACAAAAGCCCCGTTCACCAGACGGTTTCCGCCCGGAGTGGGATAATCACCCGAAAAATACCAATCCCCGGAATGATTCGGACAAGCCTGGTGTAAATGATCTATCGTCTGATATACCACAGCTATTTCCGAAGGGCAATTCTCAGGGGTGATCATTTCGGCAATCTTAGCAGAAATCTCTTCGTCTGTAAAAGGAGCATAAATTTCTTTGACATAATTCACGACCTTTTCTTTGGGTAATGCTATCTGAGCCTTACTTTTGGTATACACCTCATCGATCACCCGTTCTAATCCCCTCTCTTTCAGCAAAGCGATAGCAGCATGAAAAGCGATAAACTCTCCCATCTTCGACATATCGATGCCATAACAATCCGGATAACGGATTTGAGGCGAAGAGGAGACAATCACAATCTTTTTGGGTTTCTGCCGGCAAAGGATTTTGATTATACTTTGCCTCAAGGTAGTACCCCGGACAATACTATCGTCGATAACGACGATCGAATCCACCCCTTCCCGTACTGTCCCATAAGTGGTGTCGTACACGTGGGCGGCTAAATCATTCCGGCTATTTCCTTCAGCGATAAAAGTCCTCAGTTTGATATCCTTGATGGCCAACTTCTCGGTCCGGATCTGCCGCGACAGGATTTCCCGGATCTGCGCGCTGCTCAGTTGTCCGTTCCGGGCACAGATCTCTTCACTCTTCTGCCGGTCCAACCAGGCTTCCAAGCCCTGCATCATCCCATAATAAGCGATTTCTGCCGTATTAGGGATAAAAGAAAAGATAGTGTGATCCACATCATATCCGACACTTTTCAAAATATTTTCGGTCAGCAGACGCCCCAGTTCCTTCCGTTCGTTATAAATATCGCAATCACTTCCCCGGGAGAAATAAATCCGTTCAAAAGAACAGGGAGTTACTTCAACGGCCGGATGGATCGTACTTACTTTCATATTACCGTTCCGTTTCACAACGATACTCTGTCCGGGCATCAATTCTTTCACCTCTGTTACCGGCAAATCGAAAACCGTCTGAATAACCGGACGCTCGGAAGCAACGACGATCACCTCATCGCTGGCATAATAAAAAGCAGGCCGGATTCCATGAGGATCCCGGAAAGCGAAAAGATCCCCGCTTCCCAACAAACCGGTAATGACATATCCTCCGTCCCAGCGTGCCGAAGCTTCCTGCAAAATATGTTCGATATCGATATTCTCTTCGATCGCATCGTTCATCGCCTGACCGGCCAGGCCCTCGGCCTTGAATCTCCGGTAGAGGTGTTCCACCTCATAATCCAGTAAATACCCTAATTGCTCCAGTATAATAAAAGTATCCGCATTATGCCGGGGATGTTGTCCCCGTTCCACGATATACTGCAATATTTCGTCCACATTGGTCAGGTTGAAATTTCCGGCCAACGAAAGATTCCGGCTCCGCCAATTATTACGACGCAAAAAAGGATGCAGGTATGAAATCCCCGAACGCCCCGTTGTACTGTAACGCAAATGCCCCATGTACATCTCGCCGATAAAAGGCAACTCCTCGTCGGGCACCTCCGGTTCTATCCTCCGGCATTCGGTAATCGCCCGGTGGACAGCAGAAAAAATATCCTGAATAGCCCCCGTTCCTTCCGCCCTCTCCCGGAAGATATATTCTTCGCCCGGACGGGCATTCAACTTTACCGAAGCCATTCCGGCTCCTTCCTGTCCACGGTTGTGCTGTTTTTCCATCAGCAGGTAAAGCTTATTCATCCCCCAAAAAACATCTCCGTATTTTTTCCGGTAGTATTCCAAAGGTTTCAACAACCTCACCATGGCAATCCCACATTCATGTTTAATTGCGTCACTCATAACATTTCCATTCCTGTTCGTTATCTCAAAAACAAAAGTTCCCGATATTTCGGCAACGTCCACATTTCATTATCGACAATCAATTCCAATTTATCGATATGAGCCCGGATCTCATCGAAGGTCGGGGCTATCCGGTCGTGATAAGCAATCGCTTTTTCCCGTATATCCCCCATCTTATTGATCACTTTCCGGGTTTCCACCATTGCCTCCACCTGGGTCTGAATACAGGTCATATGCCGGGCTATCTTCTCTATCAATTCTAAGTCTTGTTCGGCCAAAACCCTCGCTTTCTCTTTCGGGAAAATCGCCATAAACTTGCTTACCTTATCCAGCAACATACTCTGGTAACGCGAAGCCACCGGTAAGATATGATTCATAGCCAAATCTCCCAATATACGGGCTTCGATCTGTACCTTTTTGGTATATGTCTCCCATTTCACTTCAGCCCGGGCATGCAGTTCCACTTCGTTCAATACACCGGTTTCTCCGAACATCCGGATGTTCTCCTGGGCTAACAGACGATCGAAGATCAGGGGAACGCTGGTCTCACAATCCAACCCACGCCGGGCAGCTTCAGCCTTCCATTCATCACTATATCCATTCCCCTCGAACCGAATCGGTTTGCATGCCACCGTATACCGTTTTAACACCGTAAAGATAGCATTTTCTTTCGTATGTCCTTCAGCGATGAGTTTATCAATATCAGCTTTAAACTCTTTTAACTGATAAGCCACTGCCGTATTCAAAGTGATCATGGCATCGGCACAATTATCCGAGGAACCGACGGCACGGAATTCGAACCGGTTACCGGTAAATGCAAACGGTGATGTCCGGTTACGATCGGTCGTATCCCTGAATAGCTCAGGGATATGCGTAATCCCGTCCATCCTGAACCCGGTCTTTTTATCCAACTGAATCGCTTCATCCGATTGGCTGAATTCGATTTTATCCAGAATAGCCGACAACTGAGTCCCCAGGAATACCGACAAAATAGCAGGAGGAGCTTCGTTAGCTCCTAAACGATGGGCATTGCCTGCACTCATCACAGAGGCTTTCAATAAGCCATTCCGTCGATAGACCGCCATCAGGATATTCACCAGAAAGGTGATAAATTGCAGATTCTCTGTAGCAGAACGTCCCGGAGATAACAGATTCACTCCCGTATCGGTACCCAAAGACCAGTTGTTGTGCTTGCCCGAACCGTTGATCCCCTTGAAGGGCTTTTCGTGCAACAGCACCCGGAACTTGTGACGGCGGGCGATCTTGTCCATCACGGTCATCAGCAGTTGGTTGTGGTCGTTGGCAAGATTGGCCTCCTCGTAGACCGGCGCCAGTTCGAACTGGTTGGGCGCCACCTCGTTGTGGCGGGTTTTGACGGGGATGCCCAGTTTCAGGCACTCGTATTCGAGGTCTTTCATGAATGCCATCACACGGGTCGGGATCGCACCGAAATAGTGGTCTTCCAACTGCTGGTTCTTGGCCGATTCATGCCCCATCAGCGTACGCCCGGTGAGCATCAGGTCGGGACGTACGGCCCAGAGGCTTTCGTCCACGAGGAAATACTCCTGCTCCCAGCCCAGATACGAGATGACCCGCTGCACGTTTTTGTCGAAATAGTGGCACACCTCGGTCGCGGCCTTGTTCACCGCCGAGATCGAGCGCAGCAGCGGCACCTTGTAATCGAGCGCCTCGCCCGTATAGGCGATGAAGACGGTCGGGATACAGAGCGTCGTGTCGACGATGAAGGCCGGCGAGGTCGGATCCCAGGCCGAATAACCGCGAGCCTCGAACGTATTGCGGATGCCTCCGTTGGGGAACGACGACGCATCGGGCTCCTGCTGGACGAGCAGTTTGCCGGAGAACTCCTCCAGAACCCCGCCCAAGCCGTCCGGGTCGGCAAACGCATCGTGCTTCTCGGCCGTACCTCCCGTCAGGGGCTGGAACCAATGGGTATAGTGGTCGGCACCGTGCTCCAGCGCCCACTGGCGCATGCCTGCCGCGATACCGTCGGCAACCTCCCGCGTGAGGGGCGTACCGTTCTCCATCGTATCGACAAGGGCGTCGTAAGTAGCCTTGTTCAAATACTTGCGCATGGCTGCGCGCCCGAATACCCGTTTCCCGAAATAGTCCGAAGGACGTCCTTCGGGAGCCTTCACCTCGACGGCGGTGTGGTTTATGGCCGCATCGACCATCTTGAATCTGAGCAATGATGACATAGATGTAATTGAATTGGATTAGCATTCCATTAAAAACATACGCGCAGGGGCGGAAGCCGAATAATTGCTGAACTAAAACCTAACCTAAAATTCCGGAGGGCAACTGCCTCGCGGCATACTCCGCCCAACCTGACTAACCCGCGGCTTCACCCCTGCCGCCGTATGTATCGATCTCGCTTGCAAATGTAATATTTTTTCAGTTACGTTGTTTTCACAAAATCGGCATTTTTTCGAAAAACGCCCTATTTTTTCAGCATTTTCCGAAAAATCACATGCATTTTTCCATAAAAACGCCGAATTTCAATGCAATTTTCCGAAAAACACCCTTAAATTTTCGTCATATCCCCGAATTTTCACATTTTTAGTTTTTCGTAATTTCCATGGCTATTAAGAACAATATTAAACTATTTCACCACAACTAAAAAACTTCTTCCGGCGGTTGCCGAAAGCAAACGAAATCACCTATATTATAAAAAGAAATTATATAGTGTTATTTTATTAACAATTTCTTGTTTCAATCATTAATAATTTTGTACCTTTACAAGCAATTTTGAAACAACACTTATACTAATCTCTAAATAGTTATGGCAAATACCAAACGTGAAAAGCTGTTCACCGAATTCCCGCCGGTCCCGACCGAGAAGTGGGAGGAAGTGATTACGGCCGACCTGAAAGGTGCTGATTACGAGCGCAAACTGGTATGGAAAACGGGCGAAGGATTCAACGTCCGTCCCTACTACCGCGCCGAGAACCTCGAAGGCATCAAGTTTCTGGGCTCGCAGGCAGGCGAGTTCCCTTACGTACGGGGTACACGCGCACACAACCGCTGGCGCGTACATCAGACCGTAAGCGTCGTATGCCCCAAGGAGGCAAACGCCGAGGCGCTGAAGATCCTCAACGCAGGCGTCGATTCGCTCGGCTTCTGCATCGCGTCGGAGGCTTTCACCGCCGCCGACCTCGACACGCTGCTTGGCGAGATCTGCATTCCGGCCGTCCAGCTGACCTTCTGCGGTCAGAAAACGGCTGACGTAGCCGAACTCGTACTGGCGAAGATCGAAAAAGAGGGCATCGCCAAAGAGGATGTCCGCATCGCGTTCTGCATCGACCCGCTGGTCAAGGGCCTCTCGACCAAAGGCGACTTCTGCTCGCCCAACGGCGAGAAGTGCTTCGCCCGCATCGCAGAGCTGATCCGCAAGACCAAAGAGTACAAGCACATCCGCGTGGTGACCGTATCGGGTCAGATCTTCGGCAACTCCGGTTCGACCATCGTCGAGGAGCTGGCCTTCGTCCTTTCGGCAGGCCATGACTACCTCGTACGCCTGATGGACGCAGGACTGACGATCGAGGAAGCCGCACGCAAGCTGCGCTTCTCGTTCTCGGTAAGCTCCAACTACTTCATGGAGATCGCAAAATTCCGTGCGGCGCGCATGCTGTGGGCCAACATCGTCAAGGGCTACAATCCCGAAAAGAACTGCGCCTGCAAGATGCAGATCCACGCCGAGACGTCGAAGTGGAACCAGACCGTATACGACCCCTATGTAAACATGCTGCGCGGCACGACCGAAGCCATGTCGGCCGCAATCGGCGGCGTATATTCGCTGGAGGTTACGCCCTTCGACGCATCGTTCGAAAACCCGACCGAGTTCTCGAAGCGCATCGCCCGCAACGTCGAACTGCTGCTCAAGCACGAGTCGCACTTCGATCAGGTGGTAGACCCGGCCGGCGGTTCGTACTACATCGAGAACCTCACGCAGTCGATCGCCGCCGAGGCGTGGAAGCTCTTCCTCGAAATCGAGGAGAAGGGCGGCTACACCGAAGCCTACAAGGCAGGCTTCATCGCCGAGCGCATCAAAGCGTCGGCTGCAGCCAAGGACAAGAACATCGCAACGCGCCGCCAGATACTGCTCGGCGCCAACCAGTATCCCAACTTTACGGAGGTCGCCGGCAAGGAGATCACCGCCGAGTCCGTTACGCGCAAGCAGGCCGAGGGCAACGTGCTCGTTCCCTACCGCGGCGCCATGGCGTTCGAGGAGATGCGCCTGCATGTCGATCGCAGCGGCAAGGAGCCGAAGGCATTCATGCTGACGTGCGGCAATCTGGGCATGGCCCGCGCCCGCTCGCAGTTCTCGTGCAACTTCTTCGCATGCGCCGGCATCAAGGTGATCGACAACACCTACTTCAAGTCGATCGAAGAGGGCGTGAAAGCCGCGCTGGAGTCGAAAGCCCAGATCGTCGTGGTCTGCGCCAGCGACGACGACTATGCCGAGGCCGCTCCCAAAATCAAGGAGCTGCTCGGCGGCAAGGCGATCCTCGTGGTTGCCGGAGCGCCCGCCTGCGCACCCGAACTCGAAGCGCAGGGCATCACCAACTTCATCAACGTGAAGTCGAACGTCTTGGAAACACTTAAGTTCTACCTTAAAGAGATGGGAATCTAATCATGAGAGCTAAATTTTCAGAACTGACATATGACGCAGGCCAGCAGAAGAGCTGCTGCGCCTCGAAAGGCTGCGGACAGGTCGAGCCGTGGCTGACGGCCGAACGCATTCCCGTCAAGGGCGCCTATACGGCCGAAGACCTCGAAGGCATGGAGCACCTGAACT
>ERZ773114.4213-NODE-4213-length-10979-cov-3.444617_pt1 | contig 10979 bp, 10 predicted proteins | sample MGYA00580564_ERZ773114 | MGnify/ENA primary metagenome ERZ773114 (study PRJEB29015, sample SAMEA2737836) | human gut metagenome | biome: human gut; feature: human-associated habitat; material: faeces | place: China | collected 2012 ...
AGCCGGGAAAAGGTAATACCTTCATGCGTGTAAAACTGAAAGACGTAGTAAACGGTTATGTACTGGAACGTCGCTTTAACATCGGTGAAAAACTGGAAGATGTACGTGTAGAACGTCGTCCGTATCAGTTCTTATATAAAGAAGGTGAAGATTACATCTTCATGAACCAGGAAACTTTCGACCAACACCCCATTGCCCACGACCTGATCAATGGTGTTGACTTCCTGTTGGAAGGTGCTGTACTGGAAGTAGTATCTGATGCTTCTACTGAAACAGTTCTTTATGCTGATATGCCTATAAAGGTTCAAATGAAGATTACTTATACCGAACCGGGTGTAAAGGGTGATACAGCTACAAACACGTTGAAACCTGCTACTGTAGAGTCTGGTGCAACAGTGCGCGTTCCGCTGTTCATCAATGAAGGTGAAACAATTGAAATCGACACTCGTGACGGTTCTTATGTAAGCCGTGTGAAGGCATAAGCCGATCCCCCGACTACATAATTACGATTATACAAGCTGCCTGTCAGAAGAATTAAACACTTCTGGCAGGCAGTTTTTTTCTATAGGGGAGCAAAAGAATATACGATTGGGAAGATTATCGGAAAAGAATGATTTATCTTTGTAAGCAATAAGCAATAGAATTGCACTATGAGTAAACTGATAAAGACAGACAACGAATATAAAGAGTGGATAGGCGAACTAAAACAGCGTATCCGCCAGAGTCAGATTAAGGCAGCGGTAAAAGTAAATACGGAGTTATTGAAACTATACTGGAGTATAGGAGGTGATATAGTCCGGTTGAAAGCGGAAGCAAAATGGGGAGATGGCATCATTGAACAATTATCCCAAGATCTAAAGACGAATTTTCCAGATATGAGTGGCTTTTCTTCGCGCAACCTTTGGTATATGAAGAAATGGTATTCTTTTTATTCTCAGCCTGATACAAAACTGCCACAAGTTGGGGCGGAAAGTAAAAGTGAGAAACTGCCACAAGTTGTGGCAGAAATAGAAAAGCTCTTTTTCGCAGTTCCATGGGGACATCAACGCTGTATCATTGATAAAATAAAGAACATAAAAGAGGCTGTATTCTATATTAATAAAACTGTAGAAAATGGCTGGAGCCGAAATATGTTACTTAATATGATAGAAAGTAGTCTCTATTACAGAGAAGGTGCTTCTATTAACAATTTCTCATCATGCCTACCGGCATCACAAAGCAGCCTTGCACAGGAACTAACAAAGGACCCTTATAATTTCGACTTCCTCACCCTGCGTGATGGTTATCTTGAACGGGAGTTGGAAGATGCCCTAACTGACAATATCACCAAATTCCTCATTGAATTAGGAAATGGTTTTGCCTATGTAGGACGGCAAGTACGCCTTGAAGTCGGTGGTGATGAATTCTTTATCGATCTGCTATTTTATCATCTCAAACTACGCAGTTATGTAGTGATAGAGTTAAAAACGGGAGACTTCCAGCCCGAATATATTGGTAAGTTAGGTTTCTATGTCTCTGCCATCAATCATGAGATGAAACTGCCACAAGACAATCCAACTATAGGATTGCTAATTTGTAAAAGTAAGAACAACATAGTGGCACGATATACACTGGACACAGCCAACCTGCCCATCGGTATCTCTGAATATGAATTAAGTCAGCTTTACCCAAAAGATTTCAAGAGTACCCTGCCCAGCATTGAAGAAATAGAAAACGAACTAAAAGATTAATACCTATGAGATACTCCGTCATTATTCCTGTATACAACCGTCCCGACGAAGTAGACGAACTGTTGCAAAGTCTGACCGAACAGAGTTTCAAAGACTTTGAAGTCGTAATTGTGGAAGATGGTTCCTCCATTCCCTGCAAGGAGGTAGTGGACACATATCAGGATAAACTGGACATACACTATTACAACAAACCGAATTCCGGTCCCGGACAAACCCGTAACTATGGCGCCGAACGAAGCGCGGGGGAATACCTGATCATCCTCGATTCCGACTGCATCCCGCAGGTTATCTCGCCGCCATTGAAAAAGAACTGCAAGCCAGCCCTGCCGATGCTTTCGGCGGACCGGACCGGGCTCACGAGTCTTTTACAGATATACAAAAGGCCATCAACTACTCCATGACCTCTTTCTTCACTACCGGAGGCATCCGGGGAGGAAAAAAGAAAATGGATAAGTTCTATCCGCGCAGTTTCAACATGGGTGTTAAGCGAGACGTATATGCTGCATTGGGCGGTTTTTCAAAGATGCGATTCGGAGAAGACATAGACTTCAGCATCCGGATATTTAAAGGCGGTTACCGCTGCCGGTTATTCCCCGATGCATGGGTATATCATAAACGCCGCACGGACTTAAAGAAATTCTTCAAGCAAGTGCATAATTCGGGAATTGCGCGCATCAATCTATATAAGAAATATCCGGAATCACTGAAAGTAGTCCACCTCCTGCCCGCAGCATTCACACTAGGAGTAGCGGTACTGCTGCTTGGTGCTCCTTTCTGCCTTTACAGTCTGACGCCCATTGCTTTGTACGCACTGCTGGTATGCATAGACTCTTCCATCCAGAACCGAAGCCTGCGTATCGGCATCTATTCCATTGCCGCCTCCTTTATCCAACTCATCGGATACGGCACAGGCTTTTGGAGAGCATGGTGGAATCGCTGTATACTCGGTAAAGACGAGTTTGAGGCTTTCAAAAAGAACTTTTATAAGTGATTAGCGATTAGTGATTAACATGGAGAAACTGACTATCAATCAGTGGGCGGAAGAAGACCGTCCGCGGGAAAAAATGATGCTGAAGGGAGCGGAAGCCTTGAGCGATGCTGAATTGCTTGCCATCCTTATCGGTTCGGGAAACACAGAAGAAAGCGCGGTATCACTTATGCAACGGGTACTTTCCACTTGCGGCAACGACCTCAATCAATTGGGTAAATGGGAAGTGCAGGACTTTTCCAGCTTCAAAGGCTTCGGTCCCGCCAAGAGCATCACCATCATGGCAGCATTGGAACTGGGTAAACGCCGCAAGCTACAGGAACGTCCGGAGCGTGCCACCATCCGCTCTTCCAAAGACATCTACGAAATCTTTCACCCGCTTCTTTGCGACCTGGCACACGAAGAATTCTGGGTTCTACTCCTTAACCAGGCTTCCCGCGTCATCGACAAATCCCGCATCAGCCGCGGCGGCATCGACCAGACTACTGCCGACGTACGCAGCATCCTGCGCGAAGCCTTAATACAACGAGCCACACAAATAGCTCTGATACACAACCATCCTTCCGGCAGCCCACGCCCCAGCACAGACGACCAACGCCTGACGCAACTTGTCCAAAAAGGCGCTCAGACAATGAACATCCGTCTCATCGACCACGTTATTGTAACAGACGGAAAGTATTATAGCTTTAACGATGAAGGAATGATTTAAGAGAAAGCATTAAAGGAAGTCACCCGGATCTTCCTTACCGCTCATGTAAAAGATGGCATCTTTTGCTACGAAAGGTGGCATCTTTCACATCAAAAGATGGCATGTTTTGCTACAAAAGATGGCATCTTTTGCATGGGCGATAAGAAAGATACAGATGAAAGATAGTAATGTTTGATGTAAAAGGTAGTAATGTGCTTAATAAAAGGTCTTAATATTCGAGTTGCAGAGTGCCTGTGACAGGCTTTTTCAAAACCCGTTCCTTTGTAGTTTCAATTTATTTCTTTAGCTTTGCTTCACGAAGATGAGTTGCATTCAGCATAATGCAAATAAATTTGCTTCTGCTTCCGGTTTCAACTATCTTTGCCTAACTAAAATGAAACGAATATGACCAAGTTTGAAATAGAAGAAAAAATAGTAGCAATGCTCAAAACCGTATTCGACCCGGAAATCCCGGTAAATGTATACGATCTGGGACTTATCTACAAAATAGATGTCTCCGACAGCGGAGAAGTAAATATTGATATGACCTTGACAGCCCCCAACTGTCCGGCAGCCGACTTCATCATGGAAGACGTGCGCCAGAAAGTGGAATCAGTTGACGGTGTATCTGCTGCCACCATCAATCTGGTGTTCGAACCGGAATGGGACAAGGACATGATGAGCGAAGAAGCCAAACTGGAACTGGGATTCCTGTAATTTGCAATTAGTAATTTGTAATTCAACAGAATAGCACGGTTATGAAGAATGTATATTTCCTTTCGGACGCACACCTCGGCTCACGTGCCATCGAACACGGGCGTACACAAGAGCGACGCCTCGTTAATTTCCTCGACAGTATCAAGCACAAGGCTTCTGCCGTATACTTACTGGGAGATATGTTCGACTTTTGGTATGAATTCAAGACCGTTGTGCCGAAAGGATATACCCGTTTTCTGGGAAAGCTGTCCGAACTGACGGACATAGGAGTGGAAGTGCATTTCTTCACAGGTAACCATGATATTTGGTGCGGCGACTATCTGACCCGCGAGTGCGGCGTCATCATGCACCGCGAACCGCTCACCACGGAAATATACGGCAAAGAGTTCTACCTTGCCCACGGCGATGGTTTGGGCGACCCCGACAAGAAGTTCAAATTTCTGCGCTCCATGTTTCACAGCGAATTCCTGCAAACCCTTTTTTCCGCCATACACCCGCGTTGGAGTATGGAGCTAGGACTGAATTGGGCAAAACATAGCCGTCTGAAACGTGTGGACGGCAAGGAGCCCGACTATATGGGTGAAGACAAAGAATTCCTGGTGCTCTACACCAAGGAATACCTGAAAAGTCACCCGAATATCAATTACTTCATCTACGGACACCGCCACATCGAACTGGACCTGATGTTGAGCGCCACCGCCCGTGTCACCATATTGGGAGACTGGATTAATTATTTCTCCTACGCCGTATTCGACGGTGAGAATCTCTTCCTTGAGAACTTTATTGAAGGAGAAACCAAACTATAATCCATCCCGGAAGCCCCCCTTAAAGCGCCAACCAACCGCCCAATCCGATATGAACCTTTTAAGACTGAAACACCTTTTTGCCGGATGTTTGCTTGCTGTAAGTACCCTTCCGGCATGGGGACAATCCGCCCCTACCCTTGCTATCCGCATCGACGACCTTGGAGCTTTTCACTCCGTCAACGAGGCTTGTATTCAAACTTATCAGTCGGGCATCGCCCGCTCGGTAGAAGTGATGCCTGTAGCCGCCTGGTATCCGGAAGCCGTTCGTCTGCTGAAAGAAAATCCGGGATTGGATGCCGGACTACATTTAGTCATTACCAGCGAATGGGAAAATGTAAAATGGCGCCCCCTGACGCATTGTCCCAGCCTGACGGACGAGAATGGATATTTTTATCCGATGATGGGGGCTAATCCGGCCTATCCGGGACAGTCGGTTATGGAAAACAAATGGGATATCAAAGAGGTGGAGCAAGAATTCCGTGCGCAGATAGAAATGACACTGAAGAACATTCCCCAACTCAGTCATATGACAGGGCACATGCTGTCCACCGGATTCACGAAAGAAGTGAACGAATTGGTGTTGCGACTGGCAAAGGAGTACAACCTCCCTTCCATTGACCGCATGGATTCACCCGAAGATTACCGGTTCACCTATATCGGATATGATGGCCCGAGCCGGACATCGGCTGAAAAAGAAGAGAGCTTCATCCGTTCCCTCAATAAACTGGAAGCCGGTAAACGATATCTGTTCCTCGACCATCCGGCACTGGATAACGAAGAAATGAGAACTGTCTTTCATATCGGCTACGAACAAGTAGCACTCGACCGGCAGGGAGTGACAGACCTCCTCACCAGCCCGCGCGTAAAGCAAGTCATTGAAGATAAAGGCATCAAACTAATTTCCATCAACCAGTTGACAAAAGGACTTCCACGTAGCACTGCCTCTAAAAAACTGGAGAAAGCTATGGAAAAATACCTGGATGCAGTGCAGAAAGCTAACCAGGACCTGCACAGCATCATGATAGTGCAACATGGTAACGTGCTTGCCGAAAAGTGGATAGGTGAAGGGAAAGAAGATGAGCCGCACATTCTGAGCTCTGTCAGTAAGACATTTACCGCCTCGGCTGTAGGACTCCTCATTTCAGAAGGAAGGCTAAAACTGACGGATAAAGTAATCTCTTTCTTCCCGGATAAGCTACCCGCAAACGTCAGTGAAAACCTAAAAGCCATGACTATCCGCGACTTACTGACTATGACTTGCGGACATGATACAGCCCCGAGCGTCAATACCCAGGCTACTGAAACTCCCGTCAAGGATTGGGTGGAGCAGTTCCTCGCTCATCCCGTAGAACATAAGCCGGGCACTTTCTTTGCTTATAACAGTCTCGGAACCTATATGCTTTCCGCCATTGTGCAGAAAGTGACCGGAGAAAAGCTAGTGGATTATTTATATCCACGACTGTTCCGTCCACTGGGCATCGTCAATGTGAAGTGGCAGGAAAGCCCGCAAGGAATCAATTGCGGCGGCTGGGGACTATACCTCAAAACCGAAGACCTTGCCAAGATGGGACAACTCTTCCTGCAAAAAGGGAAGTGGAATGACCGGCAAGTACTGTCGGAAGAATGGATTGCCGAAACTTCCGCCCGTGCCAATGGGGCCAACGGACAATATATCCTCGTAATTCCTGAAAAAGACGCCGTTATTGCCGTTACAGCACATATCGGAGACATGCAGGTTGAACTGGATCTAATCTGGAAATACCTGCTCCCAGCACTGTAAACAGATGCTTCGTCTATTTAATCTTCTGTAAATGGCCACAAGAAAAGGGAAATGTACAAAACCTTTTTCACCGCAACCTTGTAGTATATCCATAAACCATTAAAAATATACAGTTATGGATGATTTGATTTACAGAAACAATGCGATTGCCGAAGAGAATATCGACCCGCATGGTCGTCCGGCAAAGGATGAATTTGAAGAATTCAGCGAGGAGGTTTCCGAACATACGGACCTTGGATACAAAGAACAGAAAGTAAAGTCCGCAAAGGACCGTAAGAAACGTCTCAAGGAAATGGACGAAATAGTCAAGGAAGAAATAAAGTAGCTACGAGATACAAGCTACGAGCTACAAGTGGCTGCGCAATTATACCGCATGGCACTTGTAGCTCGTCGCTCGTAACTGGTAGCTAGTAGTTTATTTGTATCCCGCAACTTTTGCTATACGTTTCGGGATTTCCGTATTATCATACTTACCGGCAAATTCCTTAGAACCTGCACCTACTGCATATACCGGCACATACTCTGCTGTGTGGCTGCCACTTGTCCAGCCTATCATGGCAATCTGGCTCATCACTTTTCTTGCGGTAGCAGCCAGCGGTTCAGTTTTCGAATAAAGAGTTTCTTCGAACACAACCTTATTCTTTACGAAGGATTGCTCAAATTCATCACGCAACATCTTCTCCTGTTCCCAAGTCAAAGGCAATTCTTTCCAGAAACCCATCTTTTCTACCAACAGAGCCTTGGCATCTTCCCAGGTTACATTATGACCTTTGGCTTTGCGCAAATCCGTGATAGCAGTAGAAAGTAAATCCTGAGACTGTTTCTGGTTCTTCAGAGCCTTCAAATGTAATTCATACTTGCCTGTACCCAATCCCAAGCCACCGGTTTCATGGTCGGCAGTTACTACAATCAGAGTTTCTTTCGGATGTTTTTTATAAAACTCATAAGCCACTTTAATGGCGTTGTCCATATCAATCACTTCTTCGAAAACTGTGGCAGGGTCGTTGCTATGGCAAGCCCAGTCAATCTTTCCACCTTCCACCATCAGGAAGAAGCCCTTGTTCTTGCCTTTGGTCAGGAAAGAAACAGCGCTTTCTGTGATTTCAGCGAGGGTCATATCGCCGTCTTTACGGTCAATGGAATAAGGCAGACAAGAAGGATTAGCACCGTCTTTCTGGATAAGAATCATCTTATCAGCCTGGGTGGACTTAACCTTAAAGTCATCAATACCTTTCGCAATGGTGTAACCGGCTTCCTCAATGATCGGGAAAATGCTCGGAGCTTCTTTCTTATCAGCGGTAGTAGTAGGCTTCAGAAAACCACCACCTGCATAGAAGTCAAAGTTAGCCTTCGGTAAGTCAAGGGCTATTTCATAATACATGCTGCGGTTAGGCTGATGAGCATAGAAAGCGGCAGGAGTAGCATGGTCTACACTGACACTGGTAGTTACACCGACTTTCTTCCCGGCCTTCTTCGCTTTTTCGGCAACTGATTGAATCACATTCTTCTGGTCATCCATACCGATGGCACCATTATACGTCTTCACTCCGGTAGCCAATGCAGTTCCGGCAGCGGAAGAGTCCGTAACCGAATTAGTGGCAGAGAAAGTAGTGGCAACACCTACAGCCGGAAACTGAGTGAACAGCAACGGCGTCACGCCAATGCGTCCTTCCTGTTCAGCCAGGTACATTTCCGTACCGTTCACTTGGTTTACTCCCATTCCATCACCGATGAAATAGAATACATACTTTGCCTGTTGCGCATACGTCGCGCCTGTTAACAGGACAAAGAGCAATACATACATGAATCGTTTCATAAGTTGGTATATTTAAAGTAGTTTGAATAAATGTCGCTTTCTCTTAAATGACAAACAAAGATAAGGAATTTACCCCAGTGACCGGAGCAGATATTGTTAAAAAAATAAAGCCGGAAGGCAATCCGCATTGCTTCCGGCATTATTGTTACATCGCGATTGCGACGCTATCTACTTTAAAAGGATTATTTCTTGTTCAGGATAGCCATTGTATCCGAAGCAATCATCAGTTCTTCATCAGTCGGGATTACTACAACTTTCACCTTAGAATCTTCAGCAGAAATCACTGCTTCTTCGCCACGAATCTTATTCTTCTCCAGATCCAGCTTCACGCCCATGTATTCCAAACCTTCGCATGCACCGGAACGACAAGAAGCCTGGTTCTCGCCTACACCACCGGTAAATACGATGATGTCTACGCCACCCAAAGCAGCAGCATAAGCACCAATATACTTTTTGATACGATAGAAATACATCTTTTCGGTCAGGTCGGCCATTTTATTGTTACCGGCAGCAACGGCAGCCTCCAATTCACGCATGTCACTGGATACGCCGAAGATACCCTTTACACCGCTCTTCTTATTCAGCAAGTCGGATACACCGGCAGCAGTCAGGTTCTCTTTTTCCATGATGAAAGTCACAGCACCGGCATCAATGTCACCACTACGGGTACCCATCATCAGACCTTCCAGCGGAGTCAATCCCATACTGGTATCTATGCTCTTACCATCCTTAACAGCAGTGATAGAACCACCGTTACCAATGTGGCAAGTGATAATCTTCTTTCCCTCCGGACTCACTCCCAGATACTCACACACGCGTTGTGAAACATAACGGTGAGAAGTTCCGTGGAAACCGTAACGACGCACACCATATTTCTTATACAATTCGTAAGGAATGGCATAGAGGTAAGCATAGTCCGGCATAGTTTGATGGAACGCTGTATCGAATACACCGATCTGCGGTACATTCGGCAATATGGCAGAGATGGCGTTTACGCCTTTCAGGTTAGCAGGATTGTGAAGCGGAGCCAGGTCGTTGCAAGCCGTGAAAGCATCCAGGACTTCCTGTGTCAGCAACACAGATTCGCTGAACTTCTCACCACCATGCACCATACGGTGACCTACTGCGTTGATTTCATTCAAAGATTTGATAGCACCAAATTCAGGGCTGGTCAGTGTATCCAGAATAAACTCCACACCTACGGTATGTTCGGGAATATCTTTCTCCAGAACTTTCTTCTCACCGTTAGGCAAAGTAAACTTCAGGAAAGAGCCTTGAAGGCCTATTTTTTCGATACCACCCTGTGCGATCACTTCTTTATGATCCATATCAAACAACTTGTATTTGATGGACGAACTACCGCAGTTCAATACTAAGACTTTCATTTTATATATTCAGATTTAATGGTTATTTTTGATTCTTTGCTGCAATAGCCTGGTTGGCAGTAATTGCAATCATGCGATAAACATCTTCGATGGAGCAACCGCGTGACAGGTCGTTCACCGGACGGGCAATACCCTGCAAAATAGGACCTACCGCATCTGCATGCCCTAAACGCTGTACCAATTTATAAGAAATATTACCTACTTCAAGGCTCGGAACCACCAATACATTCGCATTTCCTGCAATTGCAGAACCCGGAGCTTTGCTGGCACCTACTTCCGGAACCAATGCGGCATCGGCCTGCAATTCACCGTCGAGAGCCAAGTCGGGATCCATCTCATGTGCAATCTTTACAGCCTCAATCACTTTATCCACAACTTCGTGCTTAGCAGAGCCTTTGGTTGAGAAGCTGAGCATTGCCACTTTCGGTTCCATGCCTACTACAGACTTAGCCGTGCGAGCGGTACAAACAGCAATCTGAGCCAACTGTTCTGCATCGGGCACCGGAGTCACAGCTACATCCCCCATTACCAAAATACCATTCTTTCCATATTCAGGAGCATGCGTCAACAACAACATTGCACCGGATACACAAGTAATGCCCGGAGTTGTTTTAATGATTTGCAATGCCGGACGAAGTACATCGCCTGTGGTGTTGCGTGCACCTGCCAACTGACCGTCAGCATCGCCATTCTTAATAATCAGACAGCCCAGATAGAGCGGATTAACTACCAACTTACGAGCTTCTTCGATAGTCATACCTTTTTTCTTGCGAAGTTCACAAAGCAATTGCGCATACTCCTCTTTCTTCGGATGATTCTCCGGATCGATGATTGTAGCCTTGCTGATGTTTCCAAGTCCCCATTCTGTTGCACAAGCATTAATTTCATCCGGATTACCCAGAAGAATCAGGTCAGCAACTCCGTCTGTCAAAATTTGATTGGCAGCTTTCAAGGTGCGTTCTTCCGTTCCTTCAGGAAGAACAATACGTTGGCGGTCGGCTTTCGCACGCTCAACGATTTCATTAATTAATCTCTGCATATATATAAATTGTGTATAAAAATCCAGTAG
>ERZ773114.4218-NODE-4218-length-10976-cov-8.010622_pt1 | contig 10976 bp, 17 predicted proteins | sample MGYA00580564_ERZ773114 | MGnify/ENA primary metagenome ERZ773114 (study PRJEB29015, sample SAMEA2737836) | human gut metagenome | biome: human gut; feature: human-associated habitat; material: faeces | place: China | collected 2012 ...
CTGCCCCGGCGCTCTGGTTTGCAAAATCAGCTCAGGGGCTGAACATTTTGATGTGGGCATTTCCATTTTGGAAACAACCACTCAAAAAGCTGTCGTGATTCGGTTATGCGCAGTTGCCGCAGCCGGTCCCACAGCCATAGTAAATGGCGTTGGGGTTGGGCACCTGATAGGCAGGCACGGGAGCTTTCTGCTGCAAAGTCCCGATGATCTGGTTGGTCTGCGCGTTCATCGCGGTGGTCAGGAACGCGCTCTGGCGATCCTGAGAAGCAGCCCGGCGCAGCTCGTTGTTCTCGCTCTGCAGGGTGGCGATCTTATCATTGGTCAGGAAGTCGAGCACCGCGCGGGTGTTGCTGTTCTGATTCTCGATGATGTCCCGGGTGTTGTTGTTCATGGTGTTCTGCGTTGCGCAGAAGCCCTGCTGCATCTGGTTCCGGGTGTCGCATTCCTGGGTGGCAATGTTGTAGTTAACGCCCTGGATCGCGGTCTGGGTCTTGCAGCAGCAGTCTGCCAGCTGTGTAGCCAGAGCATTCTGACCCTGCATCAGCGCAACGTTGGTGCTGTTGAAGCCCTGCTGCATGGCGTTGGTGACACCGTTCAGGCCCTGCTGCACGCCGTTGAAGCCCTGAAGCATCCCGGTGTTCATGGCATAGAAGCCATCACACAGGCCGCTTTCCAGCCCGTTCAGCTTGTTCATGACGCTCTGGTTGTCGAAGCCGCGCTGCAGGTCTGCCTGGGTCACTGCGCTGGTCATATAAGGCGAAGCACTGCCCATGCCGCCGCCCCAGCCAAAGCCGCCCATGCCGCCCCAGCCGAACATGCCGAAAATCAGGAAGAGGACAATCCAACCCATCCAGTCGCCGCCCCAGCCGTTGAAGCCGTTGCTGTAACCGTTGGCGGGCTGTACCGGCATGGTCAGAACCGTGCTATCAGAAGAAAGAGACATAGTTTTACTCCTTTACGTTAGATTTTGAAATTTATTCTAAATGCGGCCGCATTTCAGAATCCAAACATGTTTTTCATGCCGTTGAGCATCGGCGCGATCTGCTGTGCCCGCTGCTGAATGGCGTTGAGCTGCTGTTGTGAGAGCTGGCCGGAGGTAAGCATCTGGTTTATCATCTCCTGCGGGTTCTTGCCCTGCATCTGGCCCATAAACTGTTGAAACTGCCCGCCAATGGGGTTCTGGGTCTGCCGGCCCATCGAATTAAACAAGCTGCTGCCCATCGTTTAGCCCTCCTTTTCCGGCTCTGGTGCTTCCTGCTTCTCCAACGCCGCCAGCTTTGCCGCCAGCGCGTCGAACTCCTTGCGGGTGACATACTCCCCGCCTGCGGCTTGCGTGGCAGCGATCGACGCTTTGGGGCCGCTGGTGCGTTCTTTGTAGTCGTAGATGCGGAGAGGAAACGGCCTGCCGTCCTGCCCCACTTCTTTGATGTAAAAGGTATCGGAATCGGCATCCAGTAAAAGCACCCGGCTCCCGTTGGCAACCAGATAGCCCCGAGCTGCCGCTTCACCCTGTACCCAGATAAAGCCGCTGTCAGCCGGTGCGGACTGCCCCTGCATTGTCGGCATCATGACGGGCTGGGGCTGGTACTGTGCTGCTCTGAGCTGTTCAAGCTGCCCCTGCGGCTGTTGCGGGTAATACACTTGTGGGTATCCGTTATAGATCGGCATTGCTTAGTCCTCCTTATACCAGTAGTAGATCGGGCACTCCCTGCCGCTGTCCCAGCTGTCCCACCACTCGCCGTTGACCACAGCCAGAACGTGCCCGGAGCAGCCCAGCACATACACGCCACGCGGGTACTCCCGGGCAAAATCTGCCACGGTGTAACAGGTGGTGCAGTCCGCTTCCACCATGCGGCGCTTGTAACCCTGCTTTTGGAGGTACGCGCCCCATGTACGGTTGGCGCTGGGCATATCGCCGAGGGCGTAACCGGTGAGCGCCAGCGCAATATACGCCTGCTCCCAGCTCTGCCCAGTAGCTGCAGATACTGCACGCACGGCACAGTCTCCGACGCTGCTCCCGTGAGGGTTCGGGTTATACTTGTGCCACATGGGCGCTCATCCCCTCCCTTTGCGCCCAGTGTACTTTTTTAAACCGCCGGGAGAGACAACGAACGCCAAACGAAGGACAAAAAAGAAAAGCGCCCACACGGAAAAATCCGCATGAGCGCTTGAAAAATTGTATATAAACAAAAATACTCCCGATGCTCCAAACGGACCACCGGGAGTTTTATGCTGCCAAAACGGCAAAGTCTAAAATCAAGAGCGGAACCGCCCACAGGCAATGCTGCTCTCTACAAAGGCCGTAGCCTTTCAAATCATAAATCGTATGGCGTATAATGCAAAGACGCATATACCGACAAAACCACGCCTATAAATGCACTATGCCAAAATGGAAGGACGGTTTTTAGAACGCTTGATGTCGCCCCAAAAATAATCAGAGCGAACAAAACACGGGACAAAAAGTGATATATTTTATTTACCATAATTCATATAAAATCGTCTCCCGCATGGTACGCACTGAAAGTAGGCGGGCGGGAGACTGTATCAACTAAAAAGACCCGCCATGATACGCATCGTCGAGAGGCTTGACGGGTTCAGATATCCACCCTAATGTGCTTCTTCGAGAGGCCGGGTGGATTTGTTGATGTTATTATACCACAATCAATCCGTCACGACAAGAACCAGCGCAGGGCCGTTGACGCTGACCTCTGCGTCCTGATATGGCTCGACAATGGTCGTTTCCACGCCCTCGCGTTTGCGAAGCTCTGTAATAAGATTTGCGGTCGGAACATTTTCGAGGTTCACGGTGAGCTCCTTTCGTCTAGCTTTTCATCAATAACTTTCAGCCGGTAGCCTATCGCTGTCCGGCTGTAATGTGTCTGCGCTGCAATGTCCGGCAGCGGAAGCCGCTCCACGTACCGAAGTAAGGCTATCTTACGGTCTACCCTCCCAAGCGGTGCGATTTTGATGGCGGCGGTCATTTGCTGTCGGTCAAGCCCTTGCAGCGCAGCGGGCAGCACTACACGAGCCGCCGCCATGAGCAGCACCGAGCCAGAAAGGCTGCGGCAGCTGTCCGGCGTTGCGCACCATCACGGGGACGTTACCGAGATGGTCAATTTCGCCGCATCTCTTAATTTCGCAAAATCGTTTCTGCTCGTATGTAGTGCTTGCCATGATAGCCTCCTTACTGCTTTTGCAGTGCTGCCTTTGCGCGGTCAAAGAAAAACTGGATAACTTTGCCGATAGTCTCATCGGTGATGGCCCAGCTGATAAGCTTGCCCCACTTGCTGGCGCTGAGGGCGGCCCGCAGGGTCTTTGTCACCCACGCTTTGCGCTCTGCGCCGCGCTTCGTACCCTGAATTTCATGCTCGGCCCGCTCGATGAGGTCAAGCACCAGAGGCTTCACCGCGGCACCATAGCCCAGCCGGATGCAGCCGAGGGCGTAGAAGATAAGGCCTCCCAGCATCAGCAGCAGCGCTGCCCACGCAGGGAGAATGCTTACAGCTTTAGATACCAGTGTTTCCATGTGTTATGCTCCTTTCTCTAGGTCAGAAATACGGTGGTTTGCCACCTTGATTTGTTCTTCCATCACCGGGATGCGCTGGGCAAAATTGTTGTGCATCCGCACCTCCCGGGTCAGTTCTTCCAATTTTGTGTCCATGATAGCCTGCTGTTTTTCCAGCTTGGCATCCATGTCCTTTGCCGCCCTGTTGTTGGCGTAGATGGTACCCAAAAGCCCCAGAACACCGGTAATAAACGCTACGATGATTGCCTCGCTCATGCGCCCTCCCGGAGACGGGTCAGACCCTTCTTGCGGATGATTTTCGGGTAGTTGATGGTAGTCACGTTGAGGTCAACGTTGCCGCTGATGCCCGGCACAGAGCCCTTGCTGGTGTGCTGGTGAGCGTTGTACTTAAAATCCACCTTCGGGGTCTTGCCGGTGTAGTCAGCAAGCCAGACGTCATAAGGGTGCAGAGCCGCACCGCCCACAAAGAGATGTGCCTTTGCAAAGCTGGTGTAGGTGTACAGTTGGGCGTAAAAGCCCATTTTTTCCACCTGTTCCAGCGCGTAGGCGGTGAGGTTGGTGAGGTCGAGGGTGCTCATTTGCTTGAGTTTGTTTTCCTCCACGTCCACCGCAAGGGGCATGGTCAGCTCCTTGCCGTACACCGCCTGCCGCACAAGGGCAAGCTCTGCATCGGCCATCGCTTCGCTGGTGGCGTAGGTGTAGTAGTACACTCCCACGTCCAGCCCTGCCGCTTTGGCGTTGCGGTAATTGTCCTCAAAGGTTGGGTCGATGTACAGTCCATCTGCCCGCTTGGAGAGCTTGTGGTTGGTGCTCACCGTCTTGAGCATCGCTCCCTTGTAGCCTGCCGCTGCGACCTGCGCCCAGTCAATCGCACCCTGATACCGGCTCACGTCGATGTACCGGTATGGCGGGTCGCCCTCCCAGCCGGTGACGGCTTCCTCAACGGGAGTTTCTCTGGGTGTTTCCGGCGCAGGACTTTCGCTTTTCCCGCAGAAGAGCACCTTCACAAGCCACGCCAGAAATTCCAAAATTTTTCCCATTTTGATTTCTTCTCACCCCTTAATCTACTTTTTGGGCTTCCACAGCCGCGAGCTTTGCCCAGTCGATGCTGCCCTGCCAGCGGGAAACGTCCATAACGATTTTAATTGCCATTTTCCTCCTCCTGCCCATCATGGGCATCCAGACCGGCAGCCGAGCACGTCAGCTCGATGTCCTCCACGGTCTCCTCACAGCCCACTCCACCCAGCTGGTGGATCAGGTCGTTTTGCCGGTGGACGATATCAATCAGCCGGTGCAGAGTGTCGGTCAGCAGGTCGATCAGCTGCAGCTCAAGCATACTGCTCGCCCGTGATCTCGGTATATTCGGCCTCAGTCAGGCGCTGGGGCTTGCGCTGCACCAGAATTTTGAGCATGACCTTAGACCACCGGCCTGCCTCATACTCTTTCTTTGCCTTGTCAAAGGCTGCGCTGTGATTCTCATTCATTGCTCATGCCCTCCTCGGTGTTGGTGGCCTCGTCCTCGGTCGGGACATCGGCCAGAATGCACAGAAAATCCACCATGGACGCAATCTGTGCCAGATCTGCGTCCCGGTTTTCGTCCTCAGTCGCGGCCTGAATGCTGCCGGGCTTGTGAAGAATTTTCATGTTATCCCCTCCAAAAGAGATTTAACGTATTTATCCATGCGCTGCAGCAGCTGCTTGGAGTTGCCTTTGGCGGCATGGGCTTTCCATGATTTATACTGTTCGCGCAGAGCGGTGACGGGCTTTTCGCCCTCCTTGATAAGCTGGGCCAGCCTGTACAGGCGTTTCCGCTCTGCCTTAACGTTTTGCGGGTCAACGGTCATTATGACCTTGCCCTCTGGTGTCAGGCGATAGATAAAGCCGAGAAAACGGAAACCATCCCGCAGCCGGACTATTTTAGTCTTGGTCGGGTGCAGTTCCATTCCCTCGGCAGCATACCGGGCTTGGATAGCCTCCCGCCACTCCTCCAGCTGCGCCTTGCTATGGTGACAGATCCAACTATCATCCATAAAGCGGACATTTCGTCTTTGCGCATTGCCATGTAAAGCCCTCACTTTCTCACCGGGCAAGGAATTGCCCGGTGATTATGCTAATTTGGTGATTTTGCAAGCCGGGGCGCTGCGGAGCGCGTTGAGCGCGCGCCAGTAGTTCACATTGCCGGAACTGTTGACGGTGAAAGCGCCGCTGCCGTTGTCACGACTCGCAGAGCGCAGCCGCACATGGCGGCCCACAGTACGCTGTGCCAGATCACGGGTAATGCGCAGGGGATAGGTCTGCCACAGGGCCTGCGGGGTCTTTGCGCCGGTGCGCTCCTTCCAATACGGCCAGTAGGTGCCCTCGCCGGACACCTGCGGACTGCAATAGATCTCCTGCAGGGAGGGCAGGAAAATTTTGTCATAGGTCACAACGGCGCTGCCGTCATCGGTGACGTTGTTGCCGTAGGTCACAACTTTCACGCGGGACAAAGCGTTTTTGAAGTCATCGGAGAAGCCGGACAGGAAACCGGGCAGGGTGTCGGCCTGATCGGGTTTCATGTCCCACTTATCCTGCGGCTGCCACCATGCGCCTGCCGCTGCGTCACTGTTCAGGTACTGCCGGTACGCGGATTTCCACCACCGGTTATCGCCATAGCCAACAGGATGCAGGCCGTTCAGATCGCCGTTTTCCTTGGCAAGGAAGGTGCCGAGATTGGTGCCAGCGCTGCCAGCGGTCACGCTGCAGGTTTCCAGCAGCTCAGATTTCTGCTGATCCTTGTAGACATAGACCTTCCAGTTGGCAGGCGCAACGTCCGGCGCATTATAGAAGCCGGTCAGGCGGGCACCCGCCGGGGCCGCCTTGGTCAGGGTGAACTGATAGACCGTATCGGTCTTGACATTATTGCCCCAGTTCAGGCCCATCTTGACGTTGTAGGTGCCCGCCACAAGGCCGCCGTCAGGCACCACATAGAATGCCTGATATGCGGAAAACTGCAGGTCATACAAGGTTGCATAGTGCATCTGCAGCACCATTGCCGGTGCCGTGGTGCCGCTCTCGCCCTCTGCGGTATCGTCCGGCTGCACCACGTCCCACGGGCAGTCGTAGGCTTTGCCGTCCTTGTCCGTGTAGGTGTTCACCAACTGGGTGCCGGTGGGGAAGGTGATTGGGGCGCTGCCAGCGTCCACAACGGCCTTGATGGCGTTATAATCCATCTCCTCAAAAATGCCGGTCTGTGCCTTTGCCAGCACGCCCAGCGAGGCAGACACACCCAGCATGGTGGCATTGAGCAGATCCAGCTTTGCACCGTTGGCTTTCGCGGTTTCGTCCAGATAGATCGGATCAGTTACCATAGATTCAGCCATGAGATTTACTCCTTTCAGGTTTTAGCGTATTTCATGCAGACTTTGCCGTTTATTACGACAAAGCCGCAGGATTCGAGTGCAGCCACGCGGGCAAGGATGTTGGTGTAGTCCTCCGGGATGGTGGCCAGCACCTCCTCGCCCTTCTTCTCCACGGCAGCGGTGGCCGTGGTCTGGGCTTTGGTCACAGCGCCGGTGGCGGTGTTCTGGGCAGTCTGGACAGCCTTGATAGCCGCTGTCTTGGTATCGGTCACCGCCTTTACAGCGCCGGCCTGCGCCTGCTGCACGGCATCCAGAGCGTCCTGTTTGCTGGTGCTGATGGCAGCCAGAGCATCGCCCTTTGCAGCTTCTGCTGCCTGCTGGGCGTTCTCCGCGCGGTCTGCTGCGGCGTTTGCTTTCGCTGCGCTGGATGCCGCTTCGGAAGCCTTTGTTGTGGCGGTGGTGGCAAACTGCTCCACATACTCCATCCCCTGTGCGATGTCCTCACGGACTTCCACGCCGCGCTCAGCCTTACGGATTCCCGCAATGGCTTCATCAAAAGTTTTATCCATAAAACACCTTCTTACGAACTCGTAATGTAACCTTTGATAGATCGGCTTAAATCATATGCGCTGGTTGCTTTACGTGCACTCAAAGCCTGCAGGTCGCTGATGCTGGAAAATCCAGTGCCAAATGTAAACTCCTTTTTATCCGGCGAATCCAACGGCTCAACAAGCTTGGAACACAGCAACCAGGTATCTACACCATGCGGTGCAGAGAAAATGTGCGTTTGCTTTCCAATTGCAATACGGCTGACATCAATACCAGCGTCTTTCAGATCGACCGCTTTGACGGTCATTCCGTTCAGATAGCGCAGATTTTTGGCAAGTTCTTCCTCTGCCGCATCCAGCAAAGACTGCGGCGTGCTTTCGATGCCTTCAATAAAGATCACTTTTGTGATGATGCCAAAAAGCTTTTGCGCAGCCAGATCGTTTGCGGTTTCTGTAATGGTTTCTCCCCACGAAACAAAAAGCCATGTTTTCTTTCTGGCACCTACCGCGATCACCCGCGTGTAGATGTCCTCGGCTTTGGTATAGCTGGCCAAGTCCAGCATATTGACCCCAAAGGCAACAGTTTGGGGGTTCTTGTCCGTGATCTTCTTCATGTAGTCCAGGTAGCGGTAATTCTGCTTCCCCCAAAACGGGAGATTTACCGACCCGTGGCGGATCACAAAATACCCGCCGTACTTGTCTGTGAGCTCACTTTGCAGGATGTCCAGCGTTTTGCCGTAGTTTTTTCCATCGCCAAAGCTGTATGTAGGCTCCTTCACATCAAACAAAAAGCGGGGATCCGTCTTGCCGTTGATAGCAAGGCTGTATTTCCCGTTTTTCTCGGTGATCTTAAAGGTCTTGGATTCAGATGCCCGCTCAATGTTATAAATGGAGTACGTGCCAAAATTCTTGTTGCAAGTACCGCAGACGATTTCAGCTGTTTTCACTTCGACCGTTGCATCGTACGTTTTGCCCTTTACATAGGCTTCAAACAGACGCACGCGGAAATTGTTGCTTCCAATCCGTGAAATAGTGCGACCGTTCGCAATGTGCTCTTCACCGATTTTCCAACTCAGGCAGGAAGCTTTGTTGATCTCTGTTTCCTCATAGAAAATATTCGTCTTTCCATCCACGGGGTCTACAATTCCCCAATGGTAAATGTAATCTCCATCATTAGAATCGTAACTGTAACCCACTTGCACGACTTTGATGCCGTCTACATAGGGCACGATCATGGGGGTGTCCATCTCGACTTTTCCGGGAGTAAACGCCTTGTAAGCGTCAACCTGCGCGTTGTGGTTATCGCAGATCCACTCCAGGAACTGGGAAATGCTCACGTTTCTGGCACTGTAAGGTGCGGCACCGCTGTCGTTGAGGTAGGCCATTTCGCCCTCACAGTAGATTTTCTGGCGTACCAGAAAATCCTGATCGTGATCCATAACGCGGCCCTGCCAGATCTGCTTACCGTCCTGCTGCACCTCCACCACCGTAATGAGCTTTTGGAGCGCGGAGTGTGCGACGTTTCCCAGCGGCAGAGTAAATTCCAGAGAACCAGCCTTGCCCACCTCGCGGGTCAGTGTGGGGTTGATGAGCTTTTTCGTGTCGGTAATATCGCTGATATCGTGGATACAGACCTTAGTTTCCCATGTGTCTACATCCGTCTGCACACCAGCATAAACTTTGTAGCTCATAGGCTTGCCCCCAAATACTTGATGCTGATGCTGCAGTCTGCAGATGCAGCAAAAACGAGGGTGCCCACTACACCATCCGGCATAGTAAGCCCCTCGATATACTGCCAGTCGGTGGACTTGGCCAAAATGCCCACCTCAAAGCCATTGAGGGACACCGCGATGTCGGCCGCATCCTCGCTGCGCTTGAAGTAGATACCGGCCGCACGGGGCGCACCGGTTATGGACACTTGAACGTTCTCGTTTGCCTTGAGCGGGATATCCGTGTAGTTGCGCACAATATCATACTCAAAGTTGAAATCGTCCCACAGCCAGTCGTTGGTGCCGTCGTAGACGCTGCGCTTGAAGGGATTGCAGGTGCCGGTGATGGTAAAGGTGCTGGAAAGCCGGTCGCGGGAGGGTGTGACTTTCCAAAGCCCTTCCCAGTACCACGCCGGGTCTTCATCAAAGCGGCACTGTAGCCATTTGCCATGAATGGCATTGGCAATGGTGCTTCCAATGTAGGGCCACTTGCTTTTTGGCGCGTTGCAGAGCAGCTCCATGGTGATGGTGCGCTTTTTATAGTGCACCTTGCCGTCGTCCCATGTAGTCAGATTCAGCAACGAATCAGCGCCGGTGACCTGCACAAGGTATTCTTCTGGTTCTGCCGCGCCGATCTTAGGGCTGCCTACCTTGAGGTACAGCCCCCAATCTTTCAGGGTGTGAAAATTGCCGATTTTTGCCCCCAGAAGCTTTGCCATTACACACCCCTCGCTTTCCGTGTCACCGTCACGCCGATGCGCGCATCTACGTTGGTCGCCATGCGGGGCGACAGCACGCCCACCAGCTCGCCGGAATCCATGACCACCTGACCCTTGCCGATGTCTGGCAGATGCTCGTCCAGCATCCCCTCGATGCGTTCCAGAATGCTGGTCTGCCGGTCAACAATGGACTGCTGGCCGGTGACGCGGTACTGCAGGGCCGCACGGGTGGAGAAGGTGCCCAGACTGTCATACACGCCGGTTTTGTCAAAGGGGCTCTGGTAGTGGCTGACAGGCTTCTGATTGTTCTTCTTGTCCATCCACATGGCAAAGCCAATGCCGCCAGCGACAGCGCCCACGCCCAGGATCAGGGCAAGAATAGGATTTGCTGCAACAAAAGACACAATAGTGCCCAGCGCAGACGTGATGCCGCCTGCCATGCCGGAAAAGCTCTGGACGATGCCGCCTAGTGCTCCGCCCACGCCGCCGGACTTTGCAAGACCGGCGATGATCTCACTAAAAGCCTTGACCGAATTGGTCACACCGTCGATATCGGATTTTACCCCGCCGTCAGAAAAAAGCTTCTGGAAGATATCAAATGCCTTTCCGATGCCGCCGCTGAAGTAGCCCTCATTGACCGCTGTCAGTGCGTCCGTAAGCCACTTAGAGATCACGTCACGCTGCTCCTGCGACACCTCGCCCCAGATCAGATTGACAAAATCCAGCCCAAGACTTGCCCAGTCGCCGTTTTTGGCATCACTAAAGGCGCTTTTTACCAACCCGAAAATGCCCTTATCCAGCTGGCCGGAAGCTTCGCTCAGCTGCTGGTCAATGCGGCTCTGGGTACCCTTTACGCTCTTGTCGATGAGAGTAGAGGTCTCCGTCACCTTGTCTTGAACGCCGTCAATGTAGGTAATGACTTTCTGGTAGGTCTCTGCACCGTTTTCGCCGATGCGCTCGCCCGTTTCTGTGACAGTCTTCTTGATATGCTCGCTGCCGTCCGCGTACTTCTCCACTGCCTGCTGCACCTTTGTGGTGATGCCGTTAAAGGTGGTTTCCGAGACGTTGGTAAAGGTGCCCAGCAGCGTTTTTGACATGTCGTCATAGGTCTTTGTGACCTTTGTGACCGTGCCGTT
>ERZ773114.4226-NODE-4226-length-10963-cov-4.742574_pt1 | contig 10963 bp, 15 predicted proteins | sample MGYA00580564_ERZ773114 | MGnify/ENA primary metagenome ERZ773114 (study PRJEB29015, sample SAMEA2737836) | human gut metagenome | biome: human gut; feature: human-associated habitat; material: faeces | place: China | collected 2012 ...
TGGCCATATACACTCGAGGATCCTTAAAAGGGTTGAGATGTGCTTCCAGAAGCACAGACAGCATCCGTGTTGTTTCTTTTCTATCTATTGCCATTCGACCACCTCCCGAAGAATGCAAACAATAGGCTGTATCCATATTGGAAATACCAATAGCCACGCCGCAAATCGTTCTTTTAAGCTTACCGCAAGACGATCTTTGCCTATCTTTTTACAATCCTTTTTCCATATAAAAATGGAAGCTATAAACAAGATTACCTGTAAGGTAACGCAAATAAGAGAAAACAATATAAAACTACGCAGACTCATTATCAGCCCTCCTGTTCCAAGCTTCGCAGCTTCCTTTTTGCCGCAGGTGCAAGACTGGGATTATCGTGAATTTTGCACTGACTGCAGATGTAAATAGTTTCGCCATTTTCCGAAACATATGCTATCGGCACCGTATTGATATACACCCTTTTCAAGCACTTGCTGCATTTGACCTTTGGCATCATAATGCGCATATTATCAACCTCACATTCATCTTTTCATTTTCGCACCGCAGCAGGGGCAATACGGCATCATATCAATGTTTAACTGCCCCTTTTGGTAAAATAGAATGTTTTATTGCACACAGAACACATTACGACTTTGCTCATATCACTTTCGCTTATGGTGTCAAAATGTCCGCACTTCGCCAGTGGTGACGTAGCAGACGGCTGTGATACTGATACTCCATTTGCCAGCAAGTAATTAGCCGTTGCACATATGATCGCATCTTCATCCTTATATTCCGGATCAATTCCTTTTCCTGTCAAAAGCTGTTCGGGAGTAATCTCCAATGCATCACATATAGACAACAGGCTGTCCGCTTTGGGATTTGTCTTTTTCTTCTTCCAGTCACTAATGTTACTTGTTGCAATCCCGGTCCTTTTTGAAAGTTCCAACTGGGTCATGTTCTTCCTTCCCATCATATAAAAAATTCTTTCACTAATAATCATCTTTTCCTCCATCAGCATTTCATCTATCCGTATTTTCGTATTTCAATTCCGTATTTACGGTTATAATATCATGTGACACCTTTTCTTTCAACAGATATTTTTGTATTTCTGAACTTTGTTATATTCTTCTCTTTATATAGCTCCGTGTGCAACTGTCTTATTCTTTCCCTATGAAGATAAAAATACTGTGAGACCTCCACACTTAAGGTGCACGCTCTTTCTCTCCATATATCCGCCACATTTACTCTGCTGCTACAAAAGTGATAATTATTAGACTTCGTTGCTTTGTGCCAACTTATCTCTCGCAACCTAGCCCTATATGTGATTTCTGTTCGTCGGACCAGAGATTTGCTTACAGCTTCCTTCAGATTCTACCTCACGATAGACACCCTTGCTGTCCTTCTTTAAAACTCTTGCTAAAGCTTTTACCACAGCCGTTTTATCATCAATATATTCCAGCACATTGTGACAAATAATCATGTCAAAAGTCTCATTCTTAAATGCAGACAAAGCATTAACATCACCGACAATCTGAGTGTATTCATAATCTTTCCATGCATTAGAAAGCATTTTCTTGGATGGCTCTATAGCAGTAACATCATTTTTTTCAGCGAAATGATTCGCCGTAATCCCTTCTCCACTACCAAAATCAAGAATCTTCTTTCCTTCCATGTCTCCAAGTTGCTTCCATACAATTTTCTTAAATAGTCTCTCCCATGCGGGAAGATTTGTAATATCATGCATTTTTCTCTTCATTTTACCAAAACTCCACTGAAGAACTGCTCCTGAAATGCAATCTGCGCATAAATTTCATTATCCGTAGGAATCTCTACATCTTCAAGAACTATGCCTTCATCATCACATGGAACTACAATCCATTTTGTTTCATTATCATCGTATCGATGATAAACAGCAATAACTTTACCCGTAAATTCCTGTTCAGCAGATTTTACCCCCAAAAGATAAATGTCCTGTTCCGCTCCATCTCCTCCTAATAATCTGGAAACATACCCATAATTGACCGGATAATACAAATCCTTATGGCGTGGATGGAAACTACCCATAGGGCGGTCAATTTTTCCTTTTACAACCTGACCAATAATACTCCTATATCTATCAGCAGGTATAGGATTTGCTTCAAATCCAAACAAATCTCCCATATTTAGGCAACAATCGCCTTTATCATACATTTCCTTAATCTCATCAATAGTAAGCCACTTTGTCTGTACAACTTCCTTGGTTGTTGCTCTTATTAAATCTGGTTCTTCAATTGTTTCAAAGTAAAAGGAATCTCTTATCCAATTATGACGCTTACCATCATAAGCAGTCGCAACCTTCGTAGCTAATATACAGGCATCTTGCGCTTTTAAGGAAATGCCTACTTCTTCATAAACTTCTCTAAGTGCAGCATCTAAGCTTGTGTCACCGGATATCGCATGTCCTGCCACAGTTTCCCATTTTAAAGGATCCGTGTCTTTGTCAGCTGAACGCTGCGATACCAAGTATTTTCCAGTCCTGGCATTCTTAATCCAGACCATGACCCACATGTGAAATTCATCTTCCTCCAGGGTTCCCTGTTCTCCTCGAAGGCAAGTTTTCCCAGTCCGTCTTCTATCTTTTGTGTATACATCCCATACTTCTCTCATACGTCACACCGCTCCCCATCTATCATTTATAATAGTTAAATCATCCTAAATGCTTTTAACGCCTTTACAATCGCATCCTCTTTTTCCTTTGGACACTGTGGTTGTCTGGAATCCTCCGACTTAGGCAGATTAAAGTTCTCTCCAACTTCAATTCCACACTTTCTCTTCACGTGCGCAATGTATAAATTACTTACTTTCATTCTATCATTATGTTCAGCAACATATTTCTCTATCTCCTCATAAGTCGCCTGTCTCCGCTCCGCTTCGGTCCGCGCTGGGCAAAGGTCCCCTGAACCTTTAGCGCCTCTCCGCAGCTGCCAAATCCATCTCATCCATATCAAGTGTCACATTCACATGATGCTTCGCTTCGTGAAGTTTGGACAAAAGACATACCGTCTCCACATGCGGTGTCGTTTTTCACTGCTTTAACAGTACGCGAACCCGCATAGTTACTGAGTTTTTACACCCTTTGACAGGTTGCTAATATCTGCAATCATAAGGTTAAGACACGGCGTACAGACCGTTTGACTTTGTAAACGTGTGGCGGATACGCCGATATTTTGTAACACTTTTATAATACAAAATTATTCTAAATACTGCTACCAAATTTGGTAATATATCAGTACGCCGATTTGTTTTGGGCATTTTTGCGAATGGCATTAACACCCTTTCAATGTTCACTTTTATTGAAACCGATATTTTCCTTTTCCATGTCCTGTTACAGGTACGATTACCTCACTATCAACCAACAGTTTTATTAACTTGGAAGCTCCTGATGGCTTTAATCCAGTAATTTCTTCAACTATCGTTCTTCCGAAACAATTTTCTTTTCCACATTTTGAAAATATTTCTACTGTATGATTTATTGTTTTTTCTGAAATCGTATCTGAGAAAGAAAGTAATTTATTTCGAATGTCCACTTTTGTGCTTTCAATGTCCACTTCTCCACTCTCAATGTCTACTTTTACTCTTTCAATGTCCACTTCTGCAAACCTTCCACTAATGTGCATCGTACGATTATGAAGTTCATTCTTCTCATCCAACAATAAATTTCTTAAAAACAATTCCAAATACTCAGTTGTCTCATGAACACCATTCTTCAAATCGTTATAATTGGCCCTAACAAGCGCATTTCTAAAATACCACGCATTTTGTGCAAAAATATCATTGGTTACATCAAATCCTAGCGTTCTAAGATACTTAATAAAAAATACTGCTGTAGTTCGTGTGTTTCCCTCTCCGAATACATGTATCTGCCATAATCTTGATATAAAGATTGCCAAGTGATGAATAATTTCTTCCATGCTCAAGTTTTTATAACTAAATTTCTTTTCCTCTGCAAAATCATAGTCCAAGGTTGCACGAAGTTCTGATGCACTTCCATAAAGAACCGTTGCTCCATTCAACACCCATTCCTTTTTTGTAATATTATAATCTCTCAGTTTTCCGGCATGTCCATAAATCCCAGCAAACAACTTTTTATGAATAGAGATATACTCATTCGGAGTAAAACTAAATGCTTTCTCCGATAAGATTTTTGCTATTCTAACAGCAACTTTGTCGGCCTCTTCCGTACGGTCCTCTGTATCTGCTTTTGGATTTTCTTCATAATACGTATTGAGAAGTTCCTGCGCTTCATCAATCGAAATATCACCTTCAATATTCTTTATTGCAGTATCAATCAAATACTTCGAAGTCTTTAATCCATCCACTGCTTGAAGTCCGATAGCTGTATGCCAAGCGTAACCTTTGTCTCTTTTATTCGGTTCTGATTGTTTTATATACTCTTTAAAAGGATCTTTATCCATCAAATAGCCTCCATTCATTTTTACCAATACCAGCTCTTTCTGATACTGTCTTGTAAAGATTTTTCCTTTTCTTCAGCATTTTTTTCGTGCTGACGTTTTCCCAGATATTCATCCTCAGTCGCTATAAACGGATCATACCAGTCAGCTTTCTTCCGGGCCCATTCAATCCACGCTGGAGTAATATCTTCATTTCCACTATCTATCATAGCCTGAATATATTCTCTTATTTCCTTTGCAATTCTATAGTCTTCAGCTTTGTTTACAAGTTCTTTTACAAGACGAATTTCTTGTTCTTTTCTTTGTCTATTTTCTTTTCTTTGTCTATTTTCTTCTCTGCATCTTGCTTCTTCAACTCTCTTACGTTCTGCCTCTTCACGTGCTTCTCGTACAATTCTATTCTCTTCTGTCTTCTCATACAGGGTAACCAAAATATCACCCAGTCTATCTTCTAATTTTTCAGAATCGTTATCTCTAATGTAGCTTCGCTCCCCAAACACAATACGAAGTTTACCATTATATACCTTGTCATATTTTCTAATTTGCGGTTTTGAAGCCCATCTATGATTTTTGATATCATCATTATATTTTACGAGTGCCTGTGCCTCTTGCTTAGTCATTTCATGCTTCACTTGGTCTTGACTCTCAACCATACGAAATCTAACAATATCACCTCTAATTCTCACAGACAAATCACTATTAATACTTCCACCTAAAGATTCAATTGATTTGAATACGGTATCTAATATAGCAATTGCACGTGACATACACTCATCAGACATTTCCTTAAAAAATGCAGGTTCGTTTTCTGGTTTATTATGTCTTGGATTATAGTATGGTCTACTCTGTGCTTCTTTCAGTTTTGACTTATAATCTGCAATATCCTTCTTGTATTGGACCAACATTTTATGCAATCGTGTACTTTGACTTATCTGCAGATTGCACGCATATTCTAATACTTTATTTCTTTCCGTCGCATCCAAATAATCAAGAATTCCATCCGGCCACTTAGGTATATTCTCCGTTTTTTTCTGCGGTGAATCTTCCTCGACTGCTACGTCCAATTCTTCTGATACATCAGTATGCACTTTCTCTACTACTTCTGCCTTAGCTTTCCGAATACGCTTAACAACCGCGTCTTTCGTTATTAATGAAATTTCTGTATCTTCCAATCCAGAAAATTCTACAATCTCATTCGATACATCTTTTCCTTCTTCTTAGTCCAATAACCAGAAGAAGGAAAAGGTATATTTTCTACTTTACAAGTTGCTATCAGTTTACCATAATTCAAGTTATATTTTCTGGCTACCCCAGCAACTGAAACAGCCCATATTTCATCATAGAGCTGCTTACGAGTCAATTTAACTATTCCTTTTTCATTCTCCATCCTGGCAGCTCCTTTCCTACATATTTTTTGTCAACATCTTTGTATTTTCCAAGCGAAAACGCATATTCATAAAGCTCTAATTCTGCTAATCCTCGTTTTCGCTTAATAGAAAAACCAAATCTTTTTTCATTTCTTCAAACTGTTCTATTATAGTATTTAGACTCTTTTCTATATTTTGAACTTGTACTTCTGATGTTTTCCCATACTTATATGCAATCAATCTCTCACCAATTATGTGATAGGACCAACTCTCAGAATATGTTCTATCTCTTTCTTCATTGTGAATTGCAAAACCGATCGGTAAAAGATCATTTCTCATGCCGATACTAACCGCCATAGGGGATATGCCTAGGTAATCTGCCGCTATCTTACATGTTATTTTACTCATATTTCTAATATCTTCATCTGTGTATTTAGGCATAATTCATCTCCTTTTGTTCTATAAAGCGACAAAATACTCCTCCTATATTATAAGCGGTCAAACGCCGAATATCAATCATTTTCAATATTATTTATCCGCATACAATCTATACTCTACCGCGTACAAATTTATATAAAAAGTACCTTTTAGCAAGCAGATGTATTTTCTCACCAAAAGGTACTTCACCCTTGTGCATATATTCAATTTATTTTTTCATGCACATTTTTATTCTTAAAATTTCTATGATATGTTTCCTTAAAAATAGCCCTCAACCCCGCTTAAACTGGGCATTTTTTTGAGAGTAAGCAAACCGTCTCCACATGTACCGTCCATGGAAACATATCCACCGGACATGCCTTTTTCACACAATATCCTTTTTTCGTAAGATATTCTAAATCTCTTGCCAGTGTCTCAATATTACACGAAATATAAACGATTCTTTTCGGTGATACATTGACAACCGCAGATAAAAATGCTTTATCACTTCCACTTCTTGGCGGATCCATAAAGATCACATCAGCTTTTTCTCCATCTTTTGCCATCTGCGTTAAAAAGTGTCCTGCATCTGCTTCATAAAATTGAACATTTTTGATGTTATTATGTCTTGCATTCCAGTGGGCATCTGCTACCGCATCCGTATTTGACTCAACACTGATCACTTCTTTCGCATCTTTCGCTGCGATCATACCAATCGTTCCAATTCCTGAATAGGCATCTATCACACGTTCTTTTCCGGTTAACCCTGCATATTCGATTGCTTTCTTGTATAACGTTTCTGTCTGCACCGGATTGACCTGATAAAATGATTTTGGAGAAATTTTAAAAGTCAGACCGCACAGCGTATCTATAATAAATCCCTTTCCATAGATAACCTGCTCTTTTTCTCCAAGTACCATACTGGTCTGACGGTCATTGACATTGATCACGATACTTGTAATTTCCGGATGTTTTTCGCACAGGGCTTTTACAAAATTCTTCTTTGAGGGAAGAACCGGTGAACCCAGTACCAAAACAACAAGAACTTCTTTACTTTTTTTCCCAACACGAACCAATACATGACGTAAAAGTCCATATCCGCTATCTTCATCATATGTTTTGATCTTAAATGATTTTAAAAGTCCACGGATCGTACCAATGATCCGGTCCGCATTCTTATCTTCGATCATACAGCTTTCGATTGGAACAATACGATGCGTTCCCTCTTCATAAGTTCCCGAAATAAAGGTTCCATTGCGTAATCGTCCAAATGCGGCTGCAACCTTGTTCCGGTAATGATAGGGATAATACATTCCAACAATCGTATCCGGCTTTACATATTTTTTCAAATATTTTTTTACTGTTTTGTGTTTTTGTTCCAATTGTTCTTCATAGGACATTCCCTGAAAAGCACATCCTCCACAACGTTTACTATATTGACATATTTCCTTTTTTTGTGTTTGTTTTTTTTCTTCCATAATCTGCTCCGGATCTTTTATTTTCTTTTTTATTTTGATACATCAGTCTGTCCGCTGTTTTGATCAGATCTTCGATTGCAAAGTCTTTTGTGATTTCTTTGACAGCCATACCAACGCTGGCTGTAACCGAATATTCTTTTTCTTGCATTCCGTCTGTCACATCCAGATGATTTTGCAACTCTTTTTGTATTTTTTCTTCAGTATAAAATGCTTTGTCATCCGTAAAAAACACACAATCAAATTCATCTCCGCCAAAGCGGGCACAGATACCATCCTGCGTACCGATTCTTTCAACCGCTTTTGCTAAAGAACAGATTGCAAAATCTCCTTCTGCATGACCAAAGGTATCATTGATATATTTGAGTCGGTTCATATCAATTGAAATTAAAACCACATATTTCTTTTTTGTTTTTTGAAGCATTTCATTAAATTGAATAAAAAAACCTCTCCGATTATATACCCCTGTCATGGCATCCCGCTCTGACAATTCTGCCAGTTCATGATTTGCTTGTAATAAATGTTCTTTTAATTCATTTAACTTTTGCTGTTGCAATACCATATTGATCGAATTCGATAAAAACATAGAAAATTCGTCACAACGTTGCGTCGCTCTTCTGTCAATTTTTTCCAGAGCATCTGCTGTATATCCAAATGCTCTTTCCTGAATATTTAATACACGAAGCAGAAGAAATGTACAATCTTCTAATTCCGATCTGATTTCATCCAGCCAATGATCAATATGAAATGTATGCTCTGTATTTGCAAATTCTTCATGACTGCCACACATGATCGTTGTCATTGTCTGAAATGTACCATCTTCTTTTCCATAAATCAGGCTTTCTTTTACACAGGCATAACGCAAATGATCACACCACATATATTCTGTATCAGGAAGAATTTTCGCAATCTCCCTGACTGTATGTAACGGCACAACTGATGATATCAGATCATTCATTGCCAACGTATGCCATACACTGTCGTCAAGATCTGCATTTAATTTTCCTAACACTTTATTATGGTCATTCTGGCTCTTTTTACAACATCCGCAAGACTGATTTAATTCAACACGATACTCAATTTGATAGGAATGCGGAATAATAACCTTATTTTTGATAAATTTATGAATCTCTCTGAAAATAAAAGAGGCTGCTCCCACATCATCCGGTATGCAAGTTGATAATACCGGTGAATATACTTTTCCTTCGTTGATTCCATCATATCCGGTCACAATAACATCTTCCGGCACACGGTATCCTGCATCATGTAACATATCACAAGCCACGACCGCCATGGCATCATTCGCACAAACGATTGCATCCGGCATAGGCAGATTAGAATCGAGAAAACGCTGCATTTCTCTTCTTGCAGGACGATCCCAAAAATCACCGTATCCAAGACGTTCTTCTTCAAATGGAATGCCATTTTCAGCAAGTACCTTTTTATATTGCTCTATACGCATTTGCGAATAAAGATTATCTTTTAATCCCGCAAGCATATTGATCTTTCTGGCACCATGATCCTGTATTACATGACGCACCATTGGTTCAAACCCTGTCTCTTCTGTATGAAATAAACAATAACATCCTTCAATCTGTCTCTCAATGCAAAAACAAGGAACTTCTTTTACATGCATAATCCGTGCAATATGTTCAAGTAACACATAATTCTTGATTGATTCCGCTAAAATAATTCCGGCATCAAGAGAAATATATTGCGAAAGCCGGATCAATTCTAATTCTGCCGGAACATTTTCTGTATCTTCTTCCACACAAGTATCCAGCGAAAATATCATGATCCGATAATTTTCCCGTTGACTTTGCTTTTGCAATTCCTGAATAAAACGAATATTATTTTCTTCAAAAAGTCTGGCACAAAAAAGGCCAATCCATTTTTCTCTTTCTTCCATACTCCCTGTCTCCTAATCCAATTTATATGTTATCCTTTGTTTTATCTACGCTAGAGATTACAGCTATCTTTATAATACTAAATATTGTTTCATTTTTCAAATCAATATTAAAAAAAGGCAACGTCAACACGCTGCCGGTTATTCCTCTATTATATGAAGAATTTACTATTCTCTAAAAAAGACAATTCCTCTTTGAAAATTTTTTCTCTATTTCATTAAGTATTTTTTTAATTAATACGATACCTTTGATATCCGTTTGTTATCGTAACTATTATTTGAACATCTTGTAGTTCTTTTGCAATGGATCTATCTTATTAAAAGAATGCTTCCGTTGTCTTTTAACCATTTTTTGTGTACTTCATAATCCGGCATCACTTTTTCCACTTCTTTCCAGAATCGTTTAGAGTGATTCATTTCCTTGCGATGACATAATTCATGAATCACCACATAATCTAATACTTCCTTAGGTGCAAGCATCAGCATGCAATTAAAATTCAAATTGCCTTTACTGCTACAACTCCCCCATCTTGTCTTCTGATTACGTATTGTGATTCGTCCATATGTCACACCCATTTTTTCAGCATAATATGCTACTCTTTGCGGAATGATCTGGCACGCCTGCTTTGCAAGTTCCCGAATCCTATCATCCGTCAACTGATATGTTTGAAACAAATCTTCTCTCTTTTGTCTTTTTTGCTGCATTTCCCGGTAATTTTTCTCAATCCATGCCCACTTTTCAGATACAAAAGCCTGCACATCTTTTTGCTTCATGCGATTCGGAACACGAAGCAGCACCTGACAGTCTCTTGTAATCTCAATGGCGATCGTTCTTCTGTTGGAACGAATCATTTGAATGGGAATGTTTTTTTGAAGATCCATGGTATGTCCTTTCTGTGTGGGGAATGATTTACCCTAGATTGTTCAAGACGTTTTTCTTTTACACTATCTAACATAGCTTCATCAATATCTCTGGATTTCGTCTTACACCAACCAATTATAATATCCCGGTCCTCTAAAGTTTTCATTTACCGTTTTTGATTCCACTTGACGTCATATAAGTTCCTACTAATATTGCCAATACCGATATAATTGCAATAATACCGGAAATGAAATCTCTGATACCATCTCCAGCCACAACGAAATGAAGAGCAGCCAATATTATTCCAACAACTATTAATGCAATTCCATACAATACTTTTATCCACTGTACACTTAATTTCATCCCGGCTCTCCTTTCCTATCTAGCTCGCTAATAAATTTTTCTATCAGTCTGTTTACTTCATCCGGCTGGTCAGTATTGGAATTATGACCGGCATTTTTTATCCATTTAAGCGGTAAACCTTCTCTCTGATGCCATTTCTTATTAT
>ERZ773114.4230-NODE-4230-length-10954-cov-9.218552_pt1 | contig 10954 bp, 7 predicted proteins | sample MGYA00580564_ERZ773114 | MGnify/ENA primary metagenome ERZ773114 (study PRJEB29015, sample SAMEA2737836) | human gut metagenome | biome: human gut; feature: human-associated habitat; material: faeces | place: China | collected 2012 ...
CGGCACCGCCGCGCGCTCGGTGATGATGGCGCGGTTCAAGTGCTCGCAGCACTGCACCGCGAGGAAAATACCGCGGCTTCCCGTCACGTCAAGAAGCGCGCGGGCGATCTCCCCCGCCGTTTCGACGCTGGAGTTTGTGCCGATCTTCGAGCCGACGACCTCGCTCGTGGAGCAGCCCACCACAAGGATGCTTCCCGGCTGCAGATGCGCCCTTTCGCAGATCTCGGCAGCGGCCGCCGCCGTCTGTTCATATACCGTCATATTTCCCCTCCTTTACGCCTGTTTGATAACACGGCTCTTTTCCAGCGCCTTCACAAGCAGCACGCCGAGGATAAGTCCCGCCGCGCCCTGCACACCGTTGGCCGGAATGTTCACCGCCGACGGCACGAAGCCGTACAGGCAGCCTTCAAAAAGATAGTAGCCGAGCACCATCCACAGCTCCGCCGCCGCGCCGCTCAAAATGCGCGCCGTCAGGCTGCCGGTCTTCGCGCTGAGCGCCTTGAAGCCGTAAAAGGCGATGAGCGCCATGAGCCCCTTGATGGCAAACGTTGCGGGCGCATAGGCGGCATACCCCGAAAAGAGGTCCGCCAGCCCCGAGCCGAGCCCCGCGGCGAGAAAGCCGTAGCCGGGCGCGAGCAGCCACCCGGCGGCGAGCACCACGCAGTCGCCGAGATTCAGATACCCGTCCATCGGCGAAGGGATCTTGATGACCATCGTCGCCACACACGCGAGCGCGGCGAAAAGCGCCGCCGTTACGATCTGTTTTGTTTTACCGTTCAATGGAATCGACCTCCCGGAATCATTGGTTTCTATGCCCAGTGTATAGGCAAATCTGGTTATACGCAATTACCAAATAGCGATAATTTTATATAACCAGATTGGGAGGTCAATATTTTGTTTCAGCGGACGAGCGCCGCGGCGAAGTCGTTCACGTTCGTGCCCGTGGGGCCGGTGATGATGAGATCGCCGGTATCGCGCAGCGCGTGGTAGGCGTCGTTATTTTGGAGCACGTCCGCCACGGTCTTTCCTGCCGCGGCAAGGCGCTCGACCGTGCCGCCGAAGCACGTCGTCGCGGGCAGCGCCCGCACGCTGGACTGCACGGCGGCGAGCAGTGTCCGGCTGTAAGCCGCGCGCTCGGGGAGTTCGAGCCCGTCGGTCGCCGCGCTGTCGCAGGCAAGCTCGATGTCCTCGTCCGCCTGACGCAGCATCAGATACACCACGGGGTTGAACCAGTGCATCGCGTTGGCCGCGAGCAGCACGAGCTTTAAGAGCATGTCGCGCCGCTTCAAATGGCACAGCTCATGGCGCAGGATGTAGCGCAGCTCCTGCACGTCGTAGTGCTCGTGGGGCAGGAGCAGCCGCGGGCGCAGCAGGCCCGTCACCGCGGGGGTGGAGATGGCCTCGCAGACGATCATCTCCGGCGCGCTCACGCCTAAGTCGCGCGCCGTGTCAGAGAGCAGGGAGGCGTAGTCCGCGCGGGAGACGTCTCTCTTCCAGCGGCGCACCGTGCGGCGGAAGAGGGCGTAGGAGACACCCTGATACAGCAGGAACGCCGCCGCGCCCGCGAGATAGCCGTAAAACAAGATCGTCGTCACGGGGATGTAGCGCGTCGTCTTCTGCTCGGGATTCGTCACGGGGCGCTGGATGATCGTGTCGCGCACCGCGGCGGGGGACTGTCCGCTTTTTTCGGCCATGTCGCCAAAGAGATTGTCGGTTGATTGGATGGTCGTCTTATCCGTGCCGACAAAGAGGGTGTAGTCTTTCGGCGGCGCGGCCTGCACCGGCGCGTTTTTCACCGAAAAATCGACCGGCAGCAGCAAAAAGACCGCCAGCGCCAGCCACAGCCAGCAGCGCGTCTTCGCGCGGTAGCGCTCGCGCCAGAGGGGTTTGAGTACCAGCATCGCCAGAATGGCGAGGGAACCTAACAGGGAAGTTTTCAACAGATTCAGCAGAAATGTTTCCATGGTGCGTCCTCCTTTTTATCGCCGTTTACCGGCTCATATCGTCCAAAAACTGCCGCAGCTCGTCGATCTCGCTCTGCTCGAGCGGCTGCTCGGCGTTCAGCGCCGCGACGAAGCTGCCGAGCGACCCGCCGTAGAGCCGCTTCAGGACGCTGCGGCTCTCAAATTCGAGGTATCTGTCCTTTGAGACGAGCGGCGTGTACAAATTGTTCCGCCCCTCGCGGCGGCTCGAGAGGAATCCTTTTTCGCACAGGCGAGTAAGGTAGGTGTTGACGGTGTTGGCGCTCCAGCCGTGGCTCGCGAGCGCGCCGTCGAGATCGCCGCGGCTGACCTCGCCGCCGACGGCCCAGATGGCCTGCATCACGGCAAGCTCCGCGTCGGGCAGCCTCTTTTTATCGTCCATGGGTTGACCTCCTTAGACGATCTACTACATTTGTCGTTGATAACTATATACTACATATGTAGTAGTTTGTCAAGCGCCTTTTATGTTCTTTTTTGTTTTGCAGCGAAAATTGCAGAAAACAGGGGAAAGACATGACGGCAAATCGTCAAAATGAAAGATGTTGTTCAATTATTTGAATGAGTTCTTGCAAATCTTTCTGAAAATCGCTTGCTTTTGTGCAAAGCGCAAGGTATAATGAAGAAACCGTATGAAATCATTTGGCAATTCAATAAATAAAAATTTGAGAGGAGATCTTTATCATGGCAAAGTTCAAAGTTTACTACACCATCGAGCTCAACGAGGTGGCCACGCACATCTTCGAGTCCAACGACTTTGAAGTGAAGCTGTGCAGCCATAACGACGAGGAGACCTACGTCAAGGAGCTCGCCGAGTTCCAGCCCGACGCCATCATGTGCCGCACCGAGCCCATCACCGCCAAGATGATGGACACCTGCAAGAACCTCAAGGTCATCGGCAAGCAGGGCGCCGGCCTCGATAACATCGACATGGACCACGCCCACGCCAAGGACATCACCGTTGTCTACGCGCCTGCCGGCAACGCCAACGCCGTCGCCGAGCACGCCGTCATGCTGATGCTCATGTGCGCCAAGCGTTTCACCTATGTCGACCGTCAGTTCCGCGGCGGCAACTTCCTCGTCCGCATGGGCATGGAGCACACCTATGAGCTCGGCGGCAAGACCCTCGGTATGATCGGCTGCGGCCGTATCTCCCAGCTCGCCATGCAGAAGTGCAAGTACGGCTTCGGCATGAACGTCATCGGCTACGATCCGTACCTCACGCAGGACAAGATCGGCGATCTGTGCGAGCTGAAGGCCACCGCCAAGGAAGTCTGGGAGCAGGCCGACTTCGTGTCCGTGCATCTGCCTGTCGTTCCCTCCACCGAGCACTCCATCGGCCGTGAGCAGTTCAGCTGGATGAAGCCCACCGCTTCCTTCATCAACTGCGCGCGCGGCGCTCTGATCAAGGAGAACGAGCTTGTCGAGTGCCTGAAGGACGGCACGCTGTTCCAGGCCGGTCTCGACGTGTTCGAGCATGAGCCCATCCAGGAGTCCAGCCGCGAGCTGTTCAACCTCGACAACGTCATCATGACCCCGCACATGGCCGCCACCACCGAGCAGAGCGTTCTGAACTGCTGCACCTCCGTTGCCAACGACATCGTCGCCGTCTGCAACGGCCAGGAGCCCAAGGTCAAGGCCCAGAAGCCCAAGTTCTAAGTTATTTCTGTTTCGTAGAAACTACTTATTAAAAGGGACGCCTCGAAAGAGACGTCCCTTTTTTGTGCCCTTGGGCGCGGGGGGCAGTCAGGCAGAGCTGCTGCTTTTTATTCCAACAGCGTGTGGAGACGCGGGAAAGGGGGCCATTGTCTCACGCGGGACAATGGCCCCCTTATCCCATGCAGCGCCAGCGGTGCTGCTTTCCCTGCGCCTTTGGGTGCAAAACGATCCCGTGGTGCAAGATATTCTTCATTCTTGTTAAATAGTTAACGAAATGAAAGAAAAAAATCAAAATTGCCTATATTTTTCGCAACTTTGCAGTTGATTTTTCATTTTTCTGTGTGTATAATCAAAATCGAAGAAAATCGGATCTCATTCCGGATTTACAAATTTTAAAGGAGAAGTCAAATGAAAGAATTGTACGTCGTCAACTGCTGCCGTACCGCTGTCGGTTCCTTCGGCGGTTCCCTGAAGAACACCCCTGCCGCTCAGCTCGGCTCCATCGTCGTGAAGGAAGCCCTCAAGCGCGCGAATGTCGCTCCCGAGAATGTCGATGAGCTGATGTTCGGCTGCATCCTGACCGCCGGTCTCGGTCAGAACGTCGCCCGTCAGGTCGGCGTGGGCGCCGGTCTCCCCTATTCCGTCCCCGCCTATACCGTCGGTATGGTCTGCGGCTCCGGTATGAAGTCCGTCATTGAGGCTGGCCGCGCCATCCTCGCCGGCGACGCCGATATCGTCGTCTGCGGCGGCACCGAGAACATGAGCGCCGCTCCTTATGCTGCTCCCGACGCCCGCTGGGGCGCCCGCATGGGCGACAAGAAGCTTGTCGACACCATGATCAAGGACGGCCTGTGGGATGCGTTCAACAACTACCACATGGGCACCACCGCCGAGAACATCTGCGATGTTTGGGGCATCACCCGCGAAGAGCTCGACGCCTTCGGCGCTGCCTCCCAGCAGAAGACCGAGGCTGCTCAGGCTGCCGGCCGTTTTGACGATGAGATCGTTCCCGTCCCCGTGAAGGTCAAGAAGGAGATCGTCGAGTTCAAGAAGGATGAGTTCCCCCGCGCCGGTTCCACCGCCGAGGGTCTTGCCAAGCTGCGCGGCGCGTTCCCCGTCGGCCCCGAGGGCGTTGAGGACGAGATCGTCCACACCTTCGAGCCCACCGGCATCCACGAAGCCGATACCAAGAAGCACGTCCAGCGCGTCACCGCCGGTAACGCCTCCGGCATCAACGACGGCGCTGCCGCCATCGTCCTCGCTTCCGGCGAGGCCGTGAAGAAGTACAACCTCAAGCCCATGGCCAAGCTCGTCAGCTGGGGCCAGGGCGGCGTCGACCCGAAGATCATGGGCGTCGGCCCCGTGCCCGCTTCCCGTCAGGCCATGCAGAAGGCCGGCCTGACCATCGACGATATCGACCTCGTCGAGGCCAACGAAGCCTTCGCGGCCCAGTCCATCGCTGTTGCCCGTGAGCTCGGCTTCGACATGAGCAAGGTCAACGTCAACGGCGGCGCGATCTCCATCGGCCACCCCGTCGGCGCTTCCGGCGCTCGTATCATCGTCACCCTGCTGCACGAAATGCTCAAGCGCGACGACGCCAAGAAGGGTCTTGCCACCCTCTGCATCGGCGGCGGCCAGGGCGTTGCCACCATCTTCGAGAAGTGCTAAAGCACCGCTAACCCCTGAAAATAAAAAGGAGACCTCGAAAGAGGTCTCCTTTTTATTTTCTCCTCTGCACGGTGCAGGGAAAAAAGCAGTGCCCCTGCCGAGACGCAAAAAGGAAGCAGCCCTTTCGGGCTGCCCCTCACGCGCCCTCGCGGGCGCAAGCGCCGTACAGTGCGCCGCGCTGCGATTTAACCCTCCGCCTGCGCGGCGACGATCGCCTCGTAGATCGTCTGCGGGTCGAGCTTATCATAGTCCGCGCTCGTCGCCATCGCGGCGGCGTCGACCTGCTCGGCGATGAAGTTCGTGAAGTAATCGTCGCGCACCTCCTCGGCGGCTGCGGCCTTGTCGAGCGGCAGGCGGAGCAGGATGTGATAGCCGAAGCTGGATTCGACGACTTCACTCACCTCGCCCTCGGAAAGCGCGTAGGCGGCGTCTTCAAACTCCTGCACCATCGAGCCGGTCGTGAAGGTGTAGCCCGTGGGATGGCTCTCGCGGCCGGGATCCTCGCTGTACTCGTCGGCGAGCTCGGCAAAGTAGGAGGCGATGTCGTCGCCGGTGTAGGAATTGAGCTTTTCGACGAGCTCCTCAGCGAGCGCTTTCTTTTCGGCCTTCTGCTCGTCGGTGAGGGCTTCGCCGGTCGTCATGTCCTTCGTCGCAAGCAGGATGTGGTCCGCCGTGATGTAGCCCTGCTCGGCGGCGTATACGGCGAGCTCCTCGTCGGAGGCGTAGAGCGCGCTGCCCTCGGTATTGTAGAGCTCATAGAGATTCTGATACAGGTAGTTCGAGCGCGCGACGCGGTCATAGGTCTCGCGGCGCATGCCGAGCTTGGCGATCTCGGCCTCAAAAGCTTCCTCGCTGCCGTACTGGTCAATGTAGCTCTGGTCGCTCTCGGCCATGGCGGCCTCCTGCTCGGCGGCAAGCGTCACGTCGTACTTGCTGGCGAGATTTTCAAGCACCAAGTGCTGCTTGACGGACGAGAGCACGCTTGCTTTCACATAGTCGGCGACACTCATGCCGTCGGAGAGGGTGTCGTCCCAGTTGATGGACGAGCCGGTGTAATACTGCATGTAGCTGTTGAGATACGACACGTCGTAGCCGATCCAGTATGCGACAAGGTCGGCGCTCGCGCCGTTGCCGTTCAGGCTTGCGACGATCGCGTCGGGCGCGACGCCGGTCGCTTCGTAGCAGAGACCCTCCTGCATCGTGCCGGAGGTGAAGCCGTTCGAGGGCGAGAGCGACACGACGGCAAAGGTGAGCGCCGCGGTGATGGCCGCCGCGCCAAGGAACGAAAGCAATCTCTTCTTGATCATAATGTTACCTCTTTTTCGTTTTCTTCCTTATTCACACGCAGGTCTCCGACCAGCGTCAAGGCTGTATCCAATGCGTCCTCGCCCAGCGAAAGACGCAGCAGGAGCTTCGGCTCCGTCCCCGTGGCGGAGAGCGTGAGCCGGCGGCGGTTCTTCGGCAGTGAGCAGAGGGCCATCACGGCCTCCACGGGGACTGCCTCGGACGCGGCAAAGGTGAAGGTGATCTCGCTGCCGCGCTGCGAGATATCGCTCACACCGATCTGCACGGCCTCCGCGCGCAAAAGCGCGACGTCCATGAGCTTGAGGACCGGCTGGGGCGGCTCGCCGTAGCGGTCGATGAGCTCGTCGAGCAGCTCCTGCGACTGCTCGGCGGTGCGCAGCGCCGCGATGCGGCGGTAGATATCCATGCGCTGCTCGCCCGAGGGAATGTAGCTCTCCGGCAGGTTGGCCGAGACTGTGAGGTCTGCCGAGCATTCGGTGCGCTGCGGCGCTTTTTCACCGCGCTGCTCGAGTACGGCCTCTTCCAGGAGCTGCAAGTACATATCGTAGCCGACGCTCATCATGTAGCCCGACTGCTCGGGGCCGAGCAAATTGCCCGCGCCGCGAATCTCAAGGTCGCGCATCGCGATGCGGAAGCCCGAGCCGAACTCCGCGTATTCGCGGATGGCCGTCAGGCGCTTGGCCGCAACCTCGGTGAGGATCTTGCCCGCGCGGTAGGTCATATAGGCATACGCCCGGCGCGCGCTGCGGCCGATGCGGCCGCGGATCTGGTGCAGCTGGGCGAGGCCGAGGCGGTCGGCGTCCTCGATGATGAGGGTGTTGACATTCGGAATGTCGATGCCCGTCTCGATGATCGTCGTGCAGACGAGCACCTGAATTTCTCCGTCCGAGAGCTGCTGCATCACGGACGACAGGCCCTTTTCGTCCATCTTGCCGTGCGCGACGCCGATGGCGACATCGTCGCCGAGGAGCTTTTTGAGTGTCGCGGCGCAGCGGTCGATGGTCTCGACGCGGTTGTGCATGTAGTAGACCTGCCCGCCGCGCGCGAGCTCGCGCCGGATGGCGTCGGCGATGACGCTCCAGTTATGCTCGAGCACATATGTCTGCACCGGCTGGCGGTCGACGGGCGGGACCTCGATGGTCGACATGTCGCGGATGCCCGAGAGCGCCATGTTGAGCGTTCTGGGGATGGGCGTTGCCGAGAGCGTCAGCGTGTCGACCTGACGCGAGAGCTCCTTGAGCTTTTCCTTGTGTGTTACGCCGAAGCGCTGCTCCTCGTCGATGATGAGAAGGCCAAGGTCCTTGAAGTGCAAACTCTTTTGCAGCAGCGAGTGCGTGCCAATGAGTAAGTCGATCTTTCCCGCGGCGGCATCCTGCAAAATCTGCTTCTTCTGCGCCGGCGTTTTGAAGCGCGAGAGCACTTCGATGCGCACGGGGAACGAGCGGAAGCGGTTCAGCGCCGTCGCGTAGTGCTGCTGGGCGAGCACGGTGGTCGGCACTAAGATGGCCGCCTGCTTGCCGTCGAGCACGCACTTCATCACGGCGCGCAGTGCGACCTCAGTCTTACCGTAGCCGACGTCGCCGCAGAGCAGGCGGTCCATCGGCGTACTGCGCTCCATGTCGGCCTTGATCTCGTCGATGGCGCGGAGCTGATCGTCGGTCTCTTCGTAGTCAAAGGCCTCTTCAAATTCCTTCTGCCACGGGGAGTCGGGCGAGAAGGCGAAGCCAGGACGGCGCTGGCGCTCGGCATAGAGCGCGATGAGACCCTTGGCAAGGTCCTTCGCCGCGGCGCGCGCCTTCGTTTTCGCGCGCGACCAGTCCGTGCCGCCGAGCTTACTGAGCTTCGTGCGTATTTGGCCGTCCTCGTCCTCGCCATGGCCGCCGATGTATTTCGACACCATGTCGAGCTGCGTCGCGGGGACGTATAAGCTGTCGTTGCCCGCGTAGCAGATCTTGATATAGTCCTTGTCCACGCCGTCGACGCGCATGCGCTCGATGCCCGCAAAGCGGCCGATGCCGTGGTGGACATGCACGACGAGATCGCCGGGGGAGAGGTCTTCATAGGAGCGCAGCGCGGCGCGGGCCGACGTCTCCTTCTTCGGCCGCGCCTTTGCGCGCTTGCCGGAGAGGGGAGCGGTCAGCTGGCCCTCGGTCAGGATGACGAGCTTTAATTGTGGATATTCGCTGCCCGCGCTCAGCGCGCCGAGGCCGATGACGGTCTCGTGCGGGGCGGGGAGGCGGTCGTTTTTCAAGTTGAGCTGCGCGCGGATGTTCCGCTCTTCCAAAAGGCGCCGGAAGTTTTTCGCGCGCGTTTCGTTGCCGCAGAGAACGAGCACGCCGCAGCCTGCGCCAAGATAGCGCTCCATGTCGCCCGCGGCGGTCTCGAGGCTGCCGCCGTACGACGGCAGCGATCGCGCGTTCATGCTGAGGATGGCCCTCGGCGGCAGCAGATTGCGCGACGTGGGGAGCGAATCGAGCAGCAGCACGGGGAACGTGCCCATGCGGTGGCTCAATGCCTCCTGACTGAACGCGAGCGCGGCAAATTCGCCGCACAAAACGCCCTCTTCGATCAGGGGCTTCACGTCCTCGGAGAGCTCCCAGTGGTAGTTCTTGCTGCGTTCCAAAACGCGCATGCCGTCGCTGACGGTGATGAGCGCGTCGGGTGAAAGATAGTCGAGCGCGCAGACTTCGTCGGGGTAGCACGCGGCGAGATACCGGTCCATGCCGCCGAGCGGCAGGTCGTTACGAAGGCGCTCAATGTCGCTGCGCAGCGTTTGGACGATGGGGCTGTCTTCGGCCTTTTTCGCGATCTTCTGCGCGGCGCGCCCAAGGCGCTCGAGCATTTTTTCGCGCCCGCCGTCCGAGAGGGCGGGCAGCACCTCTGCCGAGGGCAGGACGGTCAGGGATTTGACGTTCTGCGTGCGGCGCTGGGTCGTCACGTCGAATTCGCCCATCGCGTCGACCTCGTCGTCGAAGAATTCGACGCGCACGGGCGCGCTCAGCGGCGACCAGACGTCGAGAATGCCGCCGCGCAGCGCGAACTGGCCGACGCCCTCGACCGTTTCCGCGCGCGTGTAGCCGCTTTCGACAAGCTTTTTCGAGAGCGCGTTCAGGTCAAAGCGGTCGCCGAGCGAAATGTCCGTCACCGCGCCGCGCAGCGCGTCGGGCGGGAGCGTTCGCTGCATCAGGCCGTCGACCGTCGCGAGCAGGATCGGCGCTTTTTCGGCGGCAAGGCTGCACAGCGAGCCGATGCGCTGCTGCTCCCAGCCGTGGGAGGCGAACACGCGGTCGCGCAGCTGCCATTCGCGCGCGAACAGCAGGCTCACGTCCTCGCCGAGCAGCTCGTGCAGGTCGCCCGCCATGCGGTTTGCCTCGTTTTCATCCGCGCAGACGATCAAAAGCGGGCGCTGTGTCTTGTGCCGCACGGCAGCGGCAAGCTGCGCGCGGTGCACACCCGAAAGGCCCGACACGGCGATGGGCGATGTGCCCGCGTCGAGCGAGAGCAGCAGCTCGCGCACCTCGGGAAGAGATGCGAGCGCTTCATTGAGTTTGTTCATTCCCTGCGCCATGCCGTATCCCTCCTCCCGCAGCGCACAAAAGGGCAGATCCGCCGCAGCCGCGGCGGGTCATGCCCGTGGTCGTCAGTCATTTTATTATATAGGCTTTTGGCAAAAAGTCTATGTCGATTTTTTAAATTTTGGCGGCAAAAAAGCGTTCAGCCGTTGTAGCGGTTCTGCGCGGCGCTCACGCCGTCGGTGATGATGCACTCCGCCGCGCCGAGCGCGCGGTCGAGCACACCGTCGATGACCTTGCGCTCATTGGCCGTGAACGGGCCGATGACCCAGTCGACAATGTCGTGCTCCGGCGCGCCGACACCGACCTTGACGCGCGGGAAAGCGTCGGTGCCGAGGTGCGCGATGATGTTCTTGAGGCCGTTGTGTCCACCCGCGCTGCCGCTGCCGCGCACGCGGAGCTTGCCGAGCGGGAGCGAAATATCGTCGGAGATGACGATGACGTGGTCGGCGGGAATTTTATAGAACCGCGCCGCCTCGCCCACAGCCTCGCCGGAGAGGTTCATGTAGGTCTGCGGCATCATCAAAAGCACATTCGCCCCGCCAAATTCGATGACCTCCGTCAGCGCGCGGAAGCGCAGGCGGTTGCAGCGCAGATCGCGCTTGTCGATCAGGCGCTCCGCGGCCATGAAGCCGATGTTGTGGCGGGTGTTTTCATACTGCTTGCCGTAATTGCCCAAACAGACGAGCAGCCATTCCGGCGGGCCGGATTTTTTGAAAATCATGAAAATGTTCCTCACTTTCCCCGTAAGGGGGAGTTTCTTGCGCGCCC
>ERZ773114.4237-NODE-4237-length-10942-cov-12.643887_pt1 | contig 10942 bp, 9 predicted proteins | sample MGYA00580564_ERZ773114 | MGnify/ENA primary metagenome ERZ773114 (study PRJEB29015, sample SAMEA2737836) | human gut metagenome | biome: human gut; feature: human-associated habitat; material: faeces | place: China | collected 2012 ...
GCCTGTACTACACCGCCGACCGGATGGGCCCGGTGGAGCTGGCCTCCTGTGCCTTCGGGCAGAGCAGCAAGATCTCCTACCTTGAAATGGCAGCGGCCGTCTGCGCCGTAGTCAACGGCGGGAAGCTGATGCGGCCCTACGTGGTCTCCGACATCCTTGCGCCGGATGGGAGCCTCATTGAACACATCGGCCCCGCCTGCACCCGGCAGGTGCTCAAGGCCGAGACCAGCGCCGTCATGCGGGAGATGATGGAGGCCGTCGTTCTCTACGGCGGCGGACGGAACGCACAGATCGCGGGCTACCGGGTGGGCGGCAAGAGCGGTACCAGCCAGAAGCTGGACAGCGCCGACGAAAAAGCCCGCATCGCCAGCTTTGTGGCCGTAGCCCCCATCGACGACCCGCAGTTTCTCTGCCTCGTCTGCCTCGATGAGCCCCACAGCTGGACCACCGCCGGCGGCAGCCTCTCGGCCCCCGTCTGCGCCGAGGTGCTGGAACAGACTCTCGTTTACAAGGGCATCCCCCGCGCCGCTGTGCCGGATGCAGCTGCCTCCGAGCCCACCGCCGCCGACCTCCCCGCCGACGGCGACAGCTTCGATGGTGCCTAACAAAAAAGACCGCCGAAGCGGTCTGAAAGGTTCATGGTTAATTTTGCTGCGGCTGCTCGCGGAACCGGATCTCACCGGTGGCCGCATCCATGGACTCGACGATGGCGAGGCTCTCCAGCTGGATGCCCTTGCTGCGGATCAGCTCGCCGCCCTGCTGGAAGCCCTTCTCGACGGCGATGCCGATGCCCTCGACGGTGGCCCCGGCCTCACTGGCCAGTTCCAGCAGGCCCATCAGGGCGCAGCCGTTGGCCAGGAAATCGTCGATGATGAGGACATGGTCTTCCGGGGTAAGGAACTTTTTGGAGACGATGACGTTATAGATCTTTTTGTGGGTGAAGGACTGGATCCTGGTCTCGTAATTGTTGTAGTCCAGATTGATGCTCATGGACTTTTTGGCAAAGACCACCGGCACATTGAACTCGCTGGCGACCACTGCTGCAATGCCGATGCCGCTGGCTTCAATGGTCAGCACTTTGTTGATAGGCTTGCCCGCAAACAGGCGCTTCCACTCTTTTGCCATCTCGCGGAACAGCGGGATGTCCATCTGGTGGTTGATGAAGCTGTCCACCTTCAGCACGTTGCCCTCGCGCACGATGCCGTCCTTGCGAATCCGATCTTCCAGCAGTTTCATTTCAGTCTCTTCCTCCAAGCTTTTGATACAGCATTTCGATTTCACCTAGTATACCGGATTCCCCTACCGGATTTCAAGGTCTTTTGGGCAATTTCTCTCTTGTTTTCTCCAAAAATTCGAGTATACTGAAGGTAATCCTCGGAATATGAGGCCGAGGAGCTGCGGAGGTTGTGGAGAGCCTCCCGCACTGTGGGATACGAAGGACAAGAAGGAGCAACACCATATGAAAACAGGATTGGTCTTGGAAGGCGGCGCGATGCGGGGTATGTTCACCGCAGGCGTTCTGGATGTGCTGATGGAACATGACATCACGGTGGACGGTGCCATCGGCGTGTCGGCCGGTGCCGTGTTCGGCTGCAATTACAAGTCGCATCAGATCGGCCGCACCATCCGCTACAACACCCAGTACTGCAACGACCGGCGCTATGCCAGCTTCAAGAATCTGCTGCGCACCGGCAATCTGTACAGCGAACAGTTCTGCTATCACGATGTCCCCGAAAAGCTGGACCCGTTCGACGAAACGGCCTTTGCGGCCTCGCCCATGGATTTCTTCGTCGTCTGCACGGACGTGAAGACCGGCGAACCCATTTACCACAAATGCCGCAAGGGTGACGCCGAGGATGTCCGCTGGATGGAGGCATCGGCTTCCATGCCGCTGGCCGCCAAGATCGTCCAGATCGGCCACTACGGCCTGCTGGACGGCGGCGTCGCCGACTCCATCCCCATCCGCTTTTTCGAATCCATCGGCTACAAGCGCAATCTCATCATCCTGACCCAGCCCAAGAGCTTCGTCAAGAAGAAGAACCCCCTGCTGCCCGCCATCCGGGCGCGGTATCTGCGCTATCCGGCCTTTGTGGAGGCCGTGGCCGACCGCCACGAGCGCTACAACGAGACGCTGAGCTACATCTCCATGCTGGAGCAGGCCGGTGCCGATTACGTCATCCGCCCGCCCATCCCGCTGGAGATCGGCGCCATGGAGCGTGACCCCGATCAGCTCCGCCGCGTCTACGAGACCGGCCGCGCCGTGGCACAGATCCAGATCGACAAGATCAAAGCCTTCCTCGACGCCGCCAAGGCGGAACCGGAAGCGTAACGAGCAGCAAGCCCCGCCCTGCATCGCACACATTCCCGTGCGGTGCAGGGCGGGGCTTTGTTCGTGATTGGCGGGCATTATAAGCCAAATGAAATCAAGGTAGAAAACAAATAATCCGAACCCATCTCCTATCGGAAACAAGTTCGGATTATTTTTGTTTGGTCCGAGTGGCGAGAATCGAACTCACGGCCTCTTGAACCCCATTCAAGCGCGCTACCAAAACTGCGCTACACCCGGATATCTGCAAGCGGCTGTCGCTCACAGCTCATTCAGTATACCCGACGAGGACGGTTTTGTCAAGCACTTTTCTCAAAAATCCTCCTCAGAATTTTCCAGGATGGCTTCGGTCGGGCTTCGCGGGGCGTCGAGCTCCACGGTCGCCAGCGCCACGGCGAAAACGCTCTCGGCACCGGCGGCCAGCAGGGCCTGGGTGCAGGCGGTCACAGTGGCACCGGTGGTGATGACATCATCCACGAGAAGGATGCGCTTCCCTGCCACTCGTTCCGGGTCTGTCACACGGAACGCGCCAGATACATTCACCAGCCGCTCATCGAAGGAGAGGCCCTCCTGCCGCTTGCCGGAGCGGGCGCGAACCAGCAGCCTCGGCTCCAGCGGGACGCCCACTGCGCGGGCCACGGACCGGGCCATCCGCTCCGGCACGTTGTACCCGCGCACCCGGCTGGAAGCCGGCACCGGCACTACGCAGTTGTAGCCGATGGCAAGGCCGGGCACGGTCTCTACCTCCGGCCCGAAGCCGCGCATCCGGACTTCGCTCCCGAACAGAAGCCGCGCCATCTCCACGCCCAGCTCATCGGCAGCCCACGGGGCAGCCTGGAACTTTGCCCGCAGCACGCCCCGCCGGACGCAGCCCGCATAGCGGTAGGGCGCGGCGGCACCTTCCAGATTTTTGATGTAGTGCCGCTCCCTGGCCAGACGAAAGGTCGGGCGGCGGCGCAGCGTTTCCAGTTCCTCTTTGCAATCGGGGCAGGCGCTCACCGACCCCAGCACCCGGTCACAAAAAGGGCAGCGGCGCGGGTAAAGCACCCAGCGCAGCTGCCGCAGTGTGCGGCTCAGGCCGCTGTAATAAAGCATCAGTCGTTCTTGACCGCAATGATGACGCGGACCTTTTTTCCGGCAGCGCAGCCGAAATTATCGTACCAGCCGGTCAGCTGGTAGCCGTCCGCATCCACCTGAGCCAGCTTTGTGGGGTAATACTGGCCCTTGTACCACAGGTAGACCTGCACATTGTCTGCCATCTCGTAGCGTTCATTGCCCGAGAGCACCGAGGCCGCGCCGACCTTGTCGATCTTCAGGGGCATCAGCTGCATCATGGCCTTGACAGAGCCGGTGGTCTCCTGCCGCACGGCAATGCCGCCCGCCAGCACCGGATACTTGATGGCCGTGGTGTAGCTGGCCGCCGCGCCGTTGACGTAGCAGATATAGGTTGCCCCGCCGCCGATGTAGTTGAAGATCTGCTTGAAGGGGGTGCCCGTGATCTCCGCGATCTGCTGGAAGCCAATGCTCATCAGGGAGCCGGTGTTGCTGGTCAGCTTCTGCCAGGCCGTGCTCAGGATATCGCCCGAGACGATGCCCCACAGGATCTCGCTGGTGGTGGGCACCAGCAGGTTGGACAGGCGGTCTGCCGCCGTGGTACCGGTCACAGTGGTGGTGGTACCCGAGGCAGAGCCGGAGCCGTCGGTGCCGCCCGTGGCCGCTCCGGTGGTGGTGCCTGTCGTGGTCGTGGTGCCGGAAGTGGAATCTCCCGCCGCAATGCCGGTGACGAGGCTCTTCAGGTCAGAATAATTCATGGCCAGATTTTTCACATCGTCCAGCACGCCGTAGCTCCACAGGTCGCCGGTCACATCGTTCAGGATGAGCCGGTCGATCTGTCCGGCATCGTTGACGGTATAGTAGCGGACATCGAGGTCACTCAGTGTTACCCCCGATAGGCGGCTGGGACGAACCGTCCCAGCCACACCCTCCGAAGTTGTATCCAGAATCTCTACATCGTCGGCCAGGGCAGCTGCACCCAGAGCAGTGGCGTTGGCATTGATGGTGCCGTTGACACGGCGGTCCTCGATGTGCTCCACGCTCTCACCCTCCGGGGTGACCTTGATCTCTACCAGCCACCCCTGCGGAAAGTTCAGGCTCTTGTCCACGTTCACGGTGCGGGCAATGCCGTCGGTGCACATGACGGAGACTTTCTGCAGAACATCCGCGCCGTTCTCTTCCACCAGACTGCGGGTGGCGGTCTGCACGACACCGTAGAACACGCTGTCGGCTTCCTCTCCGGTCACGATCCCGGCAGCCTCATTGTTCATGCCCAGCAGCAGGGTGACGACCTCGCCCACGCCGCCGCCGTTGAGGGAGGACACCTGAGAGGCCACCGCAGAGGAGCCCAGCGTATAGCTGGTGCCTGCTACCGTTACACTGGTGGGGGCACTGGCACTGGGCGAAACTGCCGTGATGCGGCCAGCGGCGCGGCGGGTATAGACCCACAGCGTCTGTAAACTCTCGCTGTAATAATACACGTCGTATTTGTTCAGTTCCGCAGATTCCGACGCTTTATCGTTGCGGTAGACCATCTTGGGAACAAAGGGCAGCTGAACCGTATCGCCCGCCACAAAGGGGCCCTTCAGGCTCTTGAGCATGACGCTGGAGGTATCCACCTGACCGTTGGAGACCGTGAAGCCCAGGCTGCTGCCGTAGGCACTGCCGCTGGCAGCGTTGGCTGTCAGGGCGTTGTAGAACAGCAGGGCGCACTCCTCGTAGTTGAGCGCCTCGCCCTGGCTGCGGTCCACCTGATTGCGCAGGCCCAGCTCACTGGCCTTGTTCAGCTGTGCGTTGGGGAAGGAGCCGCTCAGATCGGTCATCTTATAGCCCATCAGCTTGAGGATGGCCGTGACCGCCTCCTCCAGCGTCACGGCATTGTCGGGCCGGAAAGAGCCGTCGGTGTAGCCGTTCATCCAACCGTTCTGCACCGCAATGCGGACATAGGGTGCATAGGGCGAAGTGCCGGGCAGGTCAGTGAATAGGGTGCCCACCGTGCCCTGAGAGCCCACGCTCTCGCGGTAGGTGGAGTAGGACACCAGCATCCGGGCCAGTGCACCGCGGGTGACCACAGCGTTCAGAGCAGCCTGCTGGCTGCTGTCCATCGCGTTCAGCGTGATGGACAGCTGGACCGCCGTGTTGGCGTTGCCCGCTGCCGATGCCGGCAGCACCAGCATCGACACGGCAATGCTCACCGCCAGCAGAAATGCAAGGATTCGCTTTTTCATGGAAGATCCTCCTTAAGATCGTGTTTCATCTATTCCGGGCTCCCTGCCAGGGGAGCTGCCGGCAGCCCGGCCAAAGGCCGACTGCCTGGCTGAGAGGTTTCATTTTTAATCGTATCTCAGCGCTTCAATGGGGTTCAGCCTTGCGGCACGCTTTGCGGGCAGATAGCCGAACAGCACACCGATGCCCACTGAGATGCCAAAGGCCACCACGATGGAGTTGAACGAGGGGCTGACGGTCACATCAATGTCGCTGGAGATCATGGGCAGGATGCGGTTTGCCGCCATGGACACGATATAGCCAAGGACGATGCCCAGCACGCCGCCCAGTGCGGAGGTGGTGGCAGCTTCCACCACGAACTGCGACAGGATCACCCGCTCCTTGGCACCCAGTGCCTTGCGGATGCCGATCTCCCGGGTGCGCTCGGTCACCGACACCAGCATGATGTTCATAATGCCGATGCCGCCCACCAGCAGCGAGATGCTGGCAATGCCGGTAAGAATGATGATGACCATGTTGATCATCTCGTTCATCTCCTCCAGCCACTCGCTGGCGCTGTAGATGTAATAAGCATTGTCGCTCTTGAGCAGATCGTACAGGCCGCTTTCCACCACCGCCTTGGCCTCGTTGGCCCGGCTCTCGTCCTTCATAATTGCAACAAAGTTGTTGGCACTGGACTGGTTGGAGAGCCGCATGGCCGTGGTGTAGGGCAGATAGATGCAGGCATCGTCGGAGCCCTGCTGCATGTTCTTGTCCGTCACCTTGGCGTTCAGCACACCCACGATCCGGAACTTGTAGGCTCCCAGCTTGATGGTCTGGCCCACCGCGTTGCCGCCGTAGGCCGCCCGGTTGAGGTAATCACCAATGATGCAGACCTGCTTGTTGTCCTTGATGTCCATGTACTGCAGGCCGCGCCCCTGGGCGAGGGTATAGTTTTTCATCTCGGCGTAGTGCTCGTCCACACCGTAAACACTGGTGCCGTAGCGGTAGGTCGTGGTGCCCACCTTGGGGGTGTTGTTTCTGAAATCGATCTGGGGCGAGACTGCGGAGATGAGCTCCTTGTTCTTATCCGCGATCTTATACACATCCTCCACCGAGGCGGTGCGGGAGCCGTAGCCCCAGACCTGAATGGACAGGGCATTCGTGCCCAGTGCTGAAAAGCTGTCCCGCATACTCTGGGTCATGCCGTTGCCCAGGCCCACGATGACGATGACCGCCATGACACCGATGATGATGCCCAGCATGGTCAAAAAGGTGCGGAGCTTGTTGCTCCACACATTCTGGAGGGCCTGACGGAAGGTCTCAATGATCATTTGTTCCCCTCCTGTTCTGCCGGTTCAAAGTTCAGTGTCGGCTGGACGATGGCTTCCGGCGCGCGGGAGTCACCATCGTAGACCACCTGACCATCCTCCAGCCGGATGATGCGGTCGGCCTGCACGGCAATGGAGTTGTCATGGGTGATGAGCACCACCGTATGGCCCTGCCCATGCAGGTCCTGCAGCATTCCCAGCACCTCGCGGCCGGTGTGGCTGTCCAGCGCGCCGGTGGGCTCATCAGCCAGAATGATCGCCGGGTTGCGCACCAGCGCCCGCGCGATGGATACGCGCTGCTGCTGGCCGCCCGAAAGCTGGTTGGGCTTGTTTTTCAGCTTATCGCCCAGCCCCACCTGCTCCAGCACCTCGCGGGCCCGGCGGTGACGTTCGGCGCGGGGGATGCCCGCATAGACCAGCGGCACCTCCACGTTTTCCAGTAAGTTTAATTTGGGCAGAAGATTATACTGCTGGAAGATGAACCCCAGCATCTCGTTGCGGATGGAGGCCAACTCGTTCCGGCTCATCTTGCCCACATCCCGGCCGTTCAGCCGGTAGGTGCCCGCCGTGGGCACATCCAGACAGCCGATGATGTTCATGCAGGTGGACTTGCCGGAGCCGGACTGGCCCACGATGGCCACGAACTCGCCTTTGTCGATCTTCATGGTAATGTGGTCTGCGGCCTTTACCGTGGTATCGCCCATCTGGTAATACTTGCAGACCTCTTCAAATTCGATCAGAGCGCTCATGCATTCCTCCGTGTCAGGTCAGGATCACGCCGTCGGCCTCGCCGATCACTTCGCCGTCATTTCCGGCGTCCACCGGCTCATCAACGGCCGGTTCCTCGGTCACGGTGCTTTCTGCACCTTCCCCATCGGCCTTGCCGTCGGTGGTCTCGCCGCCCGTCGTGTCGGTGGTGCCATCGGTCATGTCCTCATAGCCGCCGTTGTCGTAATAGGTATCGCTGCTCACCGAGCTGGGGTCGTAGCCCACGGTGTCCTGCGCGGTCAGGCCGCTGACAACCTGGGTGTAATCGCTGTCACTGACGCCCAGCTTGACCTTGACGTACACAAAGCCGTCCGGTGCGACCATGTCCGGGTCCGCGTTGACCGCACTGGGAGAGTCCTGGGTCACCAGCACATAGCTGCCGCGCACCACGGCTGCGTTGGGCACCGCCAGTGCGTTCTTGGCCTGGGCCACCACGATCTCCGCGTTGGCGTTCATGCCGGGGCGCAGGCCGTCGGTCTCGTCGATGCGCACGGTGACCGGGTAGGTGGTGGTGCCGCCGTTGGAAGAGCCCTTCATGGAAACGCGGGTCACGGTGCCGGTGTAGGTCTTATCCGGCACTGCATCCGCCGTCACCTGTACGCTCTGGCCGACGGCTCCACAGCCGCCGCAGTGGCCGCAGTCGCCCGTGCAGGCGCTCACACGCTGCACCAGCAGGCTGACGCTCCCGTCCGGGAGCAGGGATCCGACCGTTGCACGCTGCCGCATCGTCAGGACTCCGTATTGCCGCCGTCCGTCTCGCTCAGCGAGACCTGCACGGTGTATGGCCCGCCGATGACACCGGCGGAGACATTCGCAGGCAGCGCGACCTCCAGCTCGACCTGCTTGGCCGCCGCGTCATAGTGGCGGCTGAAGTCGGCCGTAACGGTCAGGTCCTCCATGCGGAGCGAGCTCATGACGCTCGCGCGGCCGCGGACGGTGATCTTGACATTCTGGTCGGCAAACGTCATGCCGGTCGGTGCCTCCTTGCGGAGGATGCTCGCCGTTGGAACGGTGAATTCCTTCGTCACGAGGCCCTTGAGCGTGACCGTGATCTTCACGGTCTGGCTGTCGGCGCGGCTCGTAACGCCGCTCGGCAGCTCCGGCGTGACCTCGAACGTCTCGGTCCCGGTGATCTGTGCCAGATCGATCGTGCGGATGGTCAGCTCGTCCGCCATGGCGTCCAGAACGGCCGTATTGCCCGTAACGCGCAGGGTGGACGGCTCGATCGTTACCTCCGCATCCTCGGACGTCGCGCCGCCGCCAGAAATAAGTGTTGCATTGAGCTTAATATCCTTATACTGCAGGATAGGGATCGTTACACGAACGGAATCCGCGGAGCTTGTCACATATTGGCTCAGCGACAGCTCGTTGCCGTCCTTGTCCAGCAGGACGACGGGACAATCCGTGTCGATGAGTGCATCGGCATCCGTCACATCGACGCGCACGACGGCGCGGGCGATCTTGTTGACCTCCTCCGCAGGGCCGCGGACAGAGATGGACTGTGTGCCGAGGGTCAGGTTGGATTTATCGATCATATAGCCCGTCTTCGGCTCGCCGGTGTATTCGAGCTCGATGGGGACCTCGGGGTTCTCCTTAATGTCGCTGACCGTGACGGAGATGCGTGACGGTGCGCGGCTCGTTTCGCTGATATCGCCCGTTGCCACGGTGCTGGGCCAGACGACGCTCCAGCTGAGCTGATAGCTGCCGCTGGCGGCAATGCGCGTGACGTCCGCAATGGCGGTGACCGTCTCGTTGTTCAGCTCCTTGAGGTCGGAGCGGCGGCCGGAGACCTTGATGCTGACCTTCGTGGAATCGCCGCCCGTGAGCATCAGGCCCTGCGACGTCAGGGCCTCCGTGCCCTCGAACTGAACGCTGATGCCGCTGATGGTGATGGTGTCGTCGGGATTCACGACCGTGACGGCATAGAACCAGAGCACGATAGAGACGACGAGCGCCAGAAGAAAGGCAAGGATCTTACTTTTTTGCATTTTTGTTCTCCTTTTGCTTCCGGCGGAGGAGCTTGAGCGGGTTGCGTGTCCTCTCCTCGCGCTGGGGGGCCAGCTCGTTGAGCAGGAGCTTTTCGAGCGTCTGTGGGGCGAGATGGCGCTTGAGCATGCCGGAGATCGCCACAGAGATCGTGCCCGTCTCCTCGGAGACGATGACGACGACGGCATCGGAGACCTCGCTGATGCCGATGCCCGCGCGATGGCGCGTGCCGAGGTCGCTGCTGATATTGTGGTTCTCCGTCAGCGGCAAGACGCAGCCAGCCGCCGCAATGCGGTCATTGCGGATGATGACCGCGCCGTCATGGAGCGACGCCTTGGTGAAAAACAGGTTGCGCAGCAGCTCCGAGGAGACGCAGGCATCCACGACGGTGCCGCTCTTCTGGTATTCCAGCAGCGGGATGGAGCGCTCGAAGACGATAAGCACGCCCGTGCGCTCCTTGGCCATGATCTCGCAGGCCTGCACGGTCTGCTCGATGACGCGGTCGATCTCGCGCTGCTCTTCCTTGACGGAAAGGATCTCGCGGACATTTTTGCTGCCGAGCTTTTCGAGCATACGCCGCAGCTCCGGCTGGAACACAACGATCAGGGCCACAAGGCCGATCTCCAGGATCTTGTCGAGGATATAGTTCAGCAGATACATGTTGAGCAGCTGCGTCACACCGGCAAGGATCAGGATGATGAGCACGCTCTTGGCGATCCGCGCCGCACTGGTCGACCGGACCATCATGATGACCTTATAGATGAGGAAGGCTACGACGAGGATATCCACGATGTCCATGACCTTGATGGTCGGGAGCATCGAGCTGAACTCCTTAAAGAAATTGATCACTGCATCCATGAGCAAAACTCCGCAAATTCCAAGTTACTGCAATTACCTTACAGGACCCGATATGGGCCCTATTTTTAGATTCTATTCATTATATCCGATTTTTGCCGCAATAGCAAGTAGGAAACGCGCGTTTTTCCTTCATCCCGGCAAAAATGCCGTTCTGCACACCTGCAGGAACTGCCGGACCTCCGCAGACGTGTTAAAAGCAGAGAAGCTCACCCGGACCGTTCCGGTCTCGAGCGTTCCGCCGCTGCGGTGGGCCATCGGCGCACAGTGCAGCCCGGCCCGCAGAGCAAAGCCCCGCCGTCCCAGTGCAGCGCCTACGGCCTCGCTGTCCATGCCCTTCACCCGGAAAGAGAGCACCCCGGTCTGGTCTGTGGGCCGGTTTGCCGCGAATACCTCCACACCCGGCAGTTCTGCCAGA
>ERZ773114.4238-NODE-4238-length-10935-cov-2.985570_pt1 | contig 10935 bp, 13 predicted proteins | sample MGYA00580564_ERZ773114 | MGnify/ENA primary metagenome ERZ773114 (study PRJEB29015, sample SAMEA2737836) | human gut metagenome | biome: human gut; feature: human-associated habitat; material: faeces | place: China | collected 2012 ...
CAGCTGGAAGGGCTTCCTGCTGCTGCCGGTGCTCAGCGTGGTGCTGGGCGTGGTGCTGATCGTGAACCCCTTCGGTGCCATGGAGACGCTGGTCATGGCCATCGGCGTCATCCTGATCGTGGAAGGTGCCATCAACCTGCTCAGTGCCCTGTATACGGTGCTGGCCCTGCGCCGTTTTGCCAAGCTCCACCCGGAGACCCAGTCCATGCTGGAGGATCTGACTGGGGAGGACCTGAACGGCGACGGCGTGGTGGCCCTCGACGTGACCCGCACCGATGCAGAGGCCACCGCCGTGGAGCTGGACCATGTGGACGAGAGTGCCACGGTGGACCAGGAGGACCGAGAGTAAGGATGACGGCCTCGCCCTCTCCGTCACGGCTTACGCCGTGCCACCTCTCCCAAGGGGAGAGGCCTTGGCAAAGAGATGAAGTTTGCGTGGACTGCCAAGGGCTCCCACTTTGAGGAAAGACTTCCCCCGCGCCGGGGGAAGATGGCGCATAAGCGACAAAAGGGGGAATCTGGCAACGCCGTCAGGCGTTGACTGAGAGGGTGAGCACGCTGAACAGAAGCTATCATAAGCAAATATACAACAAGAAAAGGAACACATTATGGAAAAGTACGACCTGATCATTGTGGGCGCAGGCCCTGCCGGCATCTTTACCGCTGTGGAGCTGCTGCGCCACGGCAGCAAAAAGAAGATGCTGCTGGTGGAAAAAGGCAAGCCCGTGGAAAAGCGCCACTGCCCCAAGGCGGAGGTTGGCCACTGCGTCAACTGCCGCCCCACCTGCGCCATCACCACCGGCTTTTCCGGTGCGGGCGCGTTCTCGGACGGCAAGCTGAGCCTCTCCTATGAGGTGGGCGGCGACCTGCCCACCCTCATCGGGGAGGAGTTTGCCCAGGAGCTGATCGACTACACCGATAAGTCTTACGATGCCGGTGCATCTGTTGCAAAGTCGGCTAAGGAAGGACTCCGGAACGCAGTTTCCAAGATTGGTGATTTCATCGAAAATGGAATTGACTCTCAACCGACGATTCGACCGCTGCTTGATCTGTCTGATGTAACGGAGGGTGTGGGTAGGTTGTCGGCACTTTTGAGTCGAAATCAGGCGATGAAGATCAGCGCCGGTATGGAGCGTGAGAGTGGCAGTGTCGTTCAAAATGGCGGTACTACACCTGCCTCTGGAAACAACTACAATTTCACACAAAACAACTATTCGCCTAAGGCACTGTCGAGGATTGACATTTATCGTCAGACGAAGAACCAGTTCTCGGCGTTGAAAGGATTGGTGGAAACATGATTCACTCATTTGCTATCACCAATTACTTAGGTGATAGGCTCAAACTTGACTTGAGGGAGCCTGAGGTTTCGGGCTTCCTCATCAAGTCTGTAACCGGCTTAGGCCCAGTCAAAGCAACTGTCAACACGACGGAAGTCGTCACTAATGACGGCTCTATGTTTAACTCCGCCAGACTGAGTCAGCGGAACATCGTTTTCCAAATCGTATTCATTGATACGGTCTACGGAGAAACGATCGAAGATGTACGACAGAAATCCTACAAATACTTTCCAGCAAAGAAAAGTGTTGAAATCATCATTGAAACCGATAACCGATATGTACGAACAAACGGTTATGTGGAATCGAATGAACCAAATATTTTCAGCTCACAGGAAGGGACATCGATCTCGATCATTTGCCCTGACCCGTTCTTCTATTCAGCCGGTGAGGATGGAAATAATGTAACGGATTTCTACAGTATTGACCCGATGTTCGAGTTTCCGTTCTCAAACGAGTCCCTGACGGAACCGCTGCTTGTATTTGGTGAAATCCAAATCAAGACGGAGGGTGTCATCACTTACTATGGTGATGCTGAAATTGGAGTAACAATCTATATTCATGCAATCGGGCCGGCAAGTAATATCAATATTTACAATACGGAAACCAGAGAAGTCATGAAGATTGATACCGTGAAGCTTCAAAAGCTTACGGGAAAAGGCGTCGTTGCAAGTGACGATATCGTTATCAACACCTCAAAGGGTGATAAGAGCATTACTCTGATTCGTGAAGGCGTTTCGTACAATATCCTGAACTGCTTGGATAAGAATACTGACTGGTTCACGCTGGCAAAAGGAGATAACATCTTTGCGTTTACTGCTGACAGCGGCGTTACCAATCTTCAGTTCAGAATCGAAAACAAAGTTATCTATGAGGGGGTATAACTATGGAACTTTTGGTCTTAAACACCGACTTTGAGTCTATAGCCGTCATCGATACTTACGAATCCATGATATGGACTGACCGGTATAATTCGTATGGAGATTTCGAGATATTCTTCGCTATGGATACACAACTCTTGCAGTATTTGAAAGAGGATTACTATCTTTGGCTGAAGGATTCGGAGCACTGTATGATTATCGAAGACATCAAGATCAATGCCGACACAGAAGAAGGAAATCATCTTATCGTCACAGGCAGATCGTTGGAGTCTATTCTTGAACGCCGCATCATCTGGGGGCAGCGAATCTTTAACGGAAATCTTCAAAATGGCATCCAGACGATGTTAAACGAATGTATCATTTCACCGTCTATTGCTGATCGAAAGATTTCCAACTTTGTGTTCGTGCCTTCTGCCGACCCTAAAATTACAAGTCTGAAAATCGACAACCAATACACAGGTGACTGCCTGTACGATGTCGTCAAAGGACTTTGTGAGGAAAACAATATAGGGTTCAAGATCGTACTGACAGATGAAAACAAGTTTGCATTCAGTCTGTATGCCGGCGTTGATCGCTCTTATGAGCAGACAGAAAATCCGTATGTTGTTTTCTCTCCAAACTTTGAGAACATCATCAACAGCAACTATTATTCATCCAGAGCGAGTTTCCGAAATGTGACTCTGGTCGCAGGAGAAGGTGAAGGAGCATCAAGGCGAACCGCTATTGTTGGTTCAGCCTCCGGACTTGACCGGCGTGAGCTTTTTACAGATGCTCGCGATATTTCATCTGACACTGAGGGCGGAACACTATCCGATGCGGAGTATATGGCACAGCTTCAGACAAAGGGCTTGAAGAACCTGGCTGACCATATTGTAACCACTGCATTCGAAGGAGAAGTTGAAGTTACTCGACTTTTCAAATACGGCGAGGACTTCTTTATCGGAGACATCGTTCAAATTGCCAATGAATATGGCAATGAGGGATCAGCTTACATTTCAGAGCTGGTCATCTCAAACAGTGAGGAAGGATTGTCAATTTATCCGACCTTCAAAACTATTTCAAAGTAAGGAGGGAGAAACTGAATGAGCGTATCAAGCGGATTTTTCAATTCACTTAACGGTGACCGCAAATACAATGCTGCACAGATGTCAGCTATCTTTGATGGACTCATCATCGATGGTGTATTTGCTTCTATCGGAACCGCTTTTGCTGTGAAGGCGGCAGGCGGTCTTACCGTGAATGTCGGTATCGGCAAAGCCTGGTTCGACCACACATGGACAGTCAACGACAGCATCCTGCCGATGACTGCCCCGGAAGCAGAAGTGCTTCTTGATCGCATCGATGCTGTGGTTCTGGAAGTAAACGGAACTGAGTCGGTGCGTGAGAACACCATCAAATTTGTCAAGGGTAATCCGTCCAGCGCACCGTCGAGACCGACTTTGACGAACGAGGGAAATGTCCATCAGTACCCTCTCTGTTATATTTACAGAAAATACGGCACTGCGGTTATTAACCAAGCTGACATTACCCCTATGGTTGGCACAGAATCTACGCCGTTTGTGACCGGCATTCTTCAGACGATCAGTCTGGACGAGCTGCTTGGCAAATGGCAGGATGAGCTTGATCGGTTTACGGATGCACGATCTCAGGAAGTCGATGACTGGATTGCTCAGGAGGAAAGCAATTTCACGGCTTGGTTCAATAAAATGAAAGCGGACCTCCGACAGGAGCAGACCGTTCTTGACCAGTGGATCACATCTGAACAGGCTGATTTTCTTGCCTGGTATAATCAGATGAAAGATCAGCTAAGCGGCGATGTCGCCGGTAATCTGCAACTTGAGATCGATAAGGAAGAGGTCAAGCGGATTCTACTGGTTGGCTTTGAAGACGGAACCAAGGAGTTTTCGGATGATGGTACTGTTATCACTTCGACTGCGAGCGATGGTAGAACCTTGACGAAGACTTTTTCTGATGGATTCCTGACCATGACAAACGTGCTGAAGAGCGCAGCAGGGGCAGAAGTGGCGAGAGCCGTTAAGACTTTTGACTCCGATGGCAAGCTTATTAGCACTGTTGTAACTTATTCTTAAAGCGAAAGGAGAACAATCAAAATGGCAGAAGAAGATCTGATTTTCGGTAAAAACCGACACTTTTTCGGCGGCATTGAGCCGTCCAATATGCTGGCATTCAGCGTGACTGTTGAGAGTGGTATTGTGAAAGTCACAGCCACACTTCCCGATGACACGGTCGTGAATAACCAGACACTCTGCACCATAGAAGGTGCAATTATCAGGAGGAAGACAACCGATTATCCGAAGGATGAGTTCGACGGTGATCTGGTCGCCAACATCAAGGCGTCTACTGTTTTTGCGGATAGTGGCGCTTCCTCCACCGGAACTTACTACTATGCAGCGTTCCCTTATACTACGCAGGGTGTGTATAACCGGAATAAGGCTAACCGTGTAGTCGTTAATGAACCGGAGCCGATGCAGGCATTTTCCGCTAAGTCGGTATATGTCTCAGCATCTGACACCGTTAAAGTTGAGATTACGGCGAAGCTGCCGAGTGGCGTTGCCGGCGCAGTTATTCGTAGGAGCACAACTGGCTATCCCGCCAGCGAAACGGAGGGCGAACTGTTCAAGAACATCACTGCGAACGGTACTTATATGGATACTAATGTGACGGTCGGTGTGGTGTATTACTATTCCGCATTTCCTTACACCAGTACCGGCGCTTATAATCGCAGCGAGGCAAACAGAACCAGTGTAACGCCAAAGAAGAGAGACTATCTGTTTGGCTATGACCTGGTCAAGGCAACCTCCAGTCCCACAGGACGAGTAACTTATCCTTCTGATGTGGATAATGCGGCATTTACTCCGGCGGCTATGAATTTCAGCACCGGTAAGTTTAACTATGGTGGTTGGGCATTTGATCCGGGTGAAAAGTTCATGCCTCGTCCTTGTATGCTGACTTACGCCGGCGTCGTGGATCATTACCTCAACCCCGACGACTATACCAAGAAGGTTGACGGCTCTGCTTCTAAGGTTGCAGACACTTCCTTTGGCGGAAACGCTATGATGGAGTGGCCGAAGATCTATACGAAGCGTTGGGAGGAGAACGGCGTTTACCATTTCCGCTGCTCCGATACTCCTCAGGACGATACTTGGGATTGCTGGTGTAACTATGACCGCAACAACAACCAGATCGATCATTTCTATACCCCTATCTATTTCGGCTCTTTGGTTTCCAGTAAGCTGCGTTCTATCAGTGGTGCAGCTAACAGCGTGGTCACTACGGCTACCGACGAAATCACCTATGCAAAGGCAAACGGTAATGACTGGTATACCGAGGTGCTGGCTGACAGACTTCTGCTTCAGGATCTGCTGGTTATGATGGCTCGTTCTACTGAGTGCCAGACTGCATTCGGCTATGGACGATGCAAGAGTTCCAACAATAGGGCAATCGCCACTGGTACGATGAATACCAAGGGTATGTTCTGGGGCTCCAACGATCAGACTTCAGGTGTGAAGGTCTTCGGTATGGAGAATGTCTGGGGCAACCTGTGGCGTCGTACCGCCGGCTGGATCAATGCTAATGGTACGCAGAAGGTCAAGCTGACTCGTGGTACTCACGACGGTTCTACCGCAACCGACTACAACATGGATGGCAGCGGTTACAAAACTATTGCAAACGCTACTCCGGCTGGCACTTCTGGCGGCTATATCAGCAGCATGAAGACGGAAGCATTCGGACGGCTGCCTGTTACTGCAAGCGGTTCCAGCAGCACTTATGAGGCTGATGGCATGTGGTACAATAACAGCCAGGTCGATTATGCGTATGTCGGCGGCGGCTGGGGCAATGACCTGTTGGTCGGTCCTTTCTACGCTAATCTGTACAATGCGGCGTCCTTTTCGTACTCGTACATTGGCGCGGCTCTCTCTTGTAAACCGCTTGCTGCTGCGTAAGCAGCGAGGAGAGGACGGGAGAACCTTAGGTTCGCCGGGTAAACGGAAACAATTAAATATTAGGGGTATACACTGCGCCCAGCGCGTATGTCGGCGGCAACTGGAACAATGACCTGTTGGTCGGTCCTTTCTACGCTAATCTGAACAATACGGCGTCCAATTCGAACTCGAACAATGGCGCGGCTCTATCTTATCCATAAGAAGCTCTCTATAATGCAGTGTATGCCGCCATTTCAAAATGGCAAGAGATATCCGCATCTCTTCCTCACCACTTGGTGAAAATTAACTCGGTGCAAGCATCTGTGAGTAGCTGAGAATAAGTCGAAAGCGGATGAGAGGATAAGAGAGAACATGAAATCCTATAACCACTTGTACGAAAAAACAATATCCGAAACGAACCGACGGTACGCTCTGTCTCAAGCAAAACATAGCAAGAGATTCCGTAAAATCATGAAACACCGGCACATGTCTGACGATGCCGCAGTTGAACAATCCTTAGACTGGATAGTCAACTACGAAAACGCCGAGCATGTGCCGGTTTACATTTATGATGGGATTACTCGCAAGGAGCGCACTATCATTGTCCCTACGATGGAAGAGCTGCTTGTTCAGCATTGCATCGTAAATGCCATGAAGCCGATGTTCTGCAAGGGAATGTATGAACACAGCTATGCCAGTCTTCCGGGCAGAGGAGCCCATAAAGGAAAGCAGGTAATTGAGAAGTGGATCAGGACTGACCCGAAGAATTGTAAGTATGTCCTCAAAATGGATATTCGCCATTTCTTTGATTCCATCCCACATGATCGTTTGAAAGCCAAGTTGAAGAAGACCGTTCATGACGAGAAGATGTTGGAGCTATTATTCCGCATTATCGATGTTACAGAGGTTGGTATTCCACTTGGCTTTTATACTTCTCAATGGCTTTCTAACTGGTATTTGCAGGGTTTAGATCATTTCATCAAGGAGCAGCTCTGCGCCGTACATTATATGCGCTATATGGATGACATGGTCATTTTCGGAAGCAACAAGAGGGTTTTGCACCGCATGAGACAAGCAATTTCCGATTATTTGGGAATGGAGCTTGGCTTGGAACTTAAAGCGAATTGGCAAGTCTTTCGCTTTTCTTATGGTAACAACCAGGGACGTGACCTGGACTTCATGGGCTTTCGCTTTTATCGTAATCGAACGATTCTTCGAAAATCCATTATGTACAAGGCCACGAGAAAAGCTCGCAAAATCTCCAAAAAGGAGAAAACAACCATACTCGATGCTCGGCAAATGTTGTCTTATCTTGGGTGGATCGACTGCACCGATACCTATTTGATGTATCGGAAGTGGATAAAACCATGTGTCAGCTTCCAACAATTGAAGCGAAAAGTTTCACGATATGACAAACACGATGAGAAGCGGGTATATCAAAAACTCGTCAGTCTTTACACTGCGAAAGGAGGAAAGTCGCATGGAGTTGAATTACAAGTACGCCGAGAGCACAGTCCAGCCGACTGCACTTGAGGTTACTGTTGGAACCGTATATCTCCGCAAGGACATTACGAGTATTGCACGAACTTCCGAACAGGGCGATAAAACCACTTACTGGACTTATCAGGAAGCGGCCCTGAGGAGTTCAATGAATACACAAATCTGCTTATGGCTGAAAACGCCATTAAAGGTACGAATGATTCAGACAACATTGTTCAGCTCATGGCAGGTCAGGAAACTGGTGATTCCCAGCAGCTTGCTATCATGGAAGCAATTGCTGATTTGTACGATGCCGTCGCAGCAATGATTCCTGAATGAGGAGGTAGCAAAAATGGTCAATCTTTACGCCACGCTTATCATCAATAAGCGTAGAACCTTCGACCAGGTGCCTGAAAAATTTAAGGCAGATGTCGAGGCAAAATTGTTAGAATATGGCTACGATACCAACGGCGATCTTATCGCTGAGGAGGAGTAACCATGTTTTATATTTTATCCAAATTTTTAATAGGAGGTAACAACATGGTAGCACTGTATGTCGCACTCATCATCGCAGGTCGTCGAACCTTTAATCAGGTTCCGGCAAAGTTCAAGGCTGCTGTCAAGGCTGATCTGGAAGCTCTCGGTCTTGACGAAAATGGTAATCCTGTGGATTAACCGAAATTGGCAGGGAGTCTACTTTGCGGTGGGCTCCCTCGCCTAATTAAAAGAGGTTTGGGGTGATATTTCCTACAAGCTTCTTAATTCATTTATGACTTCAAGGAGGATGATACATGGAAATGGAACCCTGGCTGCAAACGCTATTAACCATTTTAGGGACGATACTTGCTTCTTCTGGATTTTGGGCATATATCCAGGAGCGAAGCAAACGAAAAGCTGCTGAGAATAAGCACAACAATCTTGAAACGCAAATGCTCATTGGTCTGGCTCATGATCGTATTATTTATCTCGGCATGGCCTACATTGAGAGAGGTTACATTACACAGGACGAGTATGAAAATCTATATGAATACTTGTACAAGCCTTATGAAAAATTAGGCGGTAATGGTTCGGCTAAGCGAATCATGACAGAAGTTGACCAACTTGCGATTCATAAATCAACTTACAATGCTTGAATTGGAGGTGAGATTATGAGTTACAACATTACTGGTACGACTATCACTTTGACCCGAGGTGATACATTTGAGGCTCTGGTCTCTGCCACCAAAAGGGACGGGACACAGTATATTCCTGTTGCAGGTGATACCATTCGCTTCGCAATGAAAGAGAATTACGACGACCCCCGCCCCCTTCTTGTCAAAGACATCCCGATTGACACGATGATGCTGACGCTTGAACCTCAAGATACAGCAGATCTGAATTTCGGCAAGTATGTCTATGACATTCAGCTCACAAAAGCAAACGGCAAAGTTGATACCTTTATTTCGAAAGCAATTCTGAAGCTTTCGGAAGAGGTTGACTGAGCATGGGTGGAGTATGCGGAATCGGGTCTATTAAAGGTCGCCTTTCGCCCATTGGAAGCTTACAAGGAGCTTTATCTATACCTGTTGGCGGAGGTTTGGACTGTGATATTTATGAGGGCGAATACAATATCGTTCCCAGCGACACGGTTCAGGTACTGCCGACAGCCAACAAACTGCTGAAGCATGATATTGTAATCGAGGCAAACTCCGGAGGTCTTCCCGAAGGGAGTGAGATGGCTACGGACGACGATATTGACAGTTTGATCGATGATATTTTCGGAACCGGAGTCAATCCCAATCCGGACGAGCCCACTTACAGCCCTGATGACATCGCCACAGAAAAAGAGCTGAACGATGCTATTACCGATGTCTTCGGCTAAACATTTTGTGGTCACAGCAGCGCCAAAACGCTGTGGCAAAAATAATTTTATTCCAATAGGAGGAATGTATTATGGCAGACACTATTAAAATCACTACCCTGGCGCAGTTGAAGGTTGCTCTTCAGGCAGCTAAGACTTATATCGATGGTCAGATCGGCGGCCTTGGTACTATGGCAGGCAAGAGTGAGGTCGCCTATGACGATCTGGCTGCTGCTCTGAAGACTCTGATCGACGGCAAGGCTGCTCAGGCTACTGTCGATACCCTGGTCGGTGCGGATACCGGAAAGTCTGTACGCACCATCTCTTCTGAGGAAGTCGCAAAGATCGTGGCTGGCGCCGACAAGTCTTACGACACCCTGAAGGAGATCGCTGACTGGATTCTGAGTGACACTACGGGTGCCGCAAAGATGGCTAATGACATCACTCGCCTGGATGGTATCCTTGCCGGTATCGGCGGTACTGACGAGGAAGCTACCGTCGTGGCTTATGTCACTAAGATGATTAACGCGCTTGGCATCGGCGACTATGTCAAGACCACCACTATGACTACTGAGCTGGGTAAGAAGGTGGATAAGGTCGAGGGCAGCCGCTTGATGACTACTGCTGAAGGTACCAAACTGGCTGGCATTGCCGCTGGCGCTCAGGTGAATGTCATTGAAAAGATCAAAGTCAATGGCACTGAAGTAACCCCTGCGGCTGAGGATAAGTCTATTGCTCTGACTATTCCTACCGGCAAGCTTGCTGGCAAGGATATTGTCGCAGAGACTGATCTGGACGCTGCTCTGAAGGAGAAGGTCAACGCCGCTGCTGAGGGTAACCACAGTCATGCAAACAAGGCGTTCCTGGACACCCTGTCCGGTGCTACCGACGAGGAAGTTACCGCCATGTGCACTGAGGTCTTCGGTGCCTAAAGACTGTAAGTCTCTGGGGAGGGTGTAACAGCCCTCCCTAAATCTTTCAAAGGAGCGTGAATCGAATGCCTGATTACAAGCTGGTATCTCTTGAACAAATGAAGATACTTGCCGGACAGACTAAGTCGTATGTAGACGGTAAAGTAGGTTCCGCCAGTGATATTCAGTCTGGTGACACCGTCAAGACTTTTTCAAAAGATTATAAGACCGTAACGACGGTTTACGCCAATGGGAACCAGCTTGTGAAGACTTTTTCGGACGATATGAAAACAATCACATCGGTTCTCACGGACTCTGAAGGAACGGTCATTGCAACGGAAACCAAGACACTGTCGGACGATGGTCTCACCATCTCTACGGATGTGGTTTACGGCTAATAAATAGCAATACAGGGCAATAGAATATAGGTTAGTTCTGCATTATTCCTACACTTTGGCTAAAAAAGCCATTGATTACGGGATATTTTGCTTCTACCATATAATCAAACTTCCGTCTGTTGGTAAGATTGGAACTCCGTTTTCATTT
>ERZ773114.4239-NODE-4239-length-10934-cov-3.894384_pt1 | contig 10934 bp, 9 predicted proteins | sample MGYA00580564_ERZ773114 | MGnify/ENA primary metagenome ERZ773114 (study PRJEB29015, sample SAMEA2737836) | human gut metagenome | biome: human gut; feature: human-associated habitat; material: faeces | place: China | collected 2012 ...
AAAGCGGAATACTTACGTTTACGGTCGCTCCCCTCGCGGGAGCGCGGATTGAAATAAATGTGGAGAAAGCGGAATACTTACGTTTACGGTCGCTCCCCTCGCGGGAGCGCGGATTGAAATAAATGTGGAGAAAGCGGAATACTTACGTTTACGGTCGCTCCCCTCGCGGGAGCGCGGATTGAAATGATAAATACCTGCAAAAAGTGTGTACTGAAAATAGTAATTGCAAGGACATGGACGAGGTTGCCAAGGTCGCTCCCCTCGCGGGAGCGCGGATTGAAATTGTCCTGAACGGTTTCCTGGATGTGCTGGGCTTTGTCGCTCCCCTCGCGGGAGCGCGGATTGAAATTATGGATGAACTGCCGTTGGATCTCTCGCCGAAGGTGTCGCTCCCCTCGCGGGAGCGTGGATTGAAATATTTCTGTCTTCATCCAGACTGCCTCCAATCTGTTGTCGCTCCCCTCGCGGGAGCGCGGATTGAAATTGCTTACAAGCTGTTGGGTTATAAGAACGTGTACGTCGCTCTCCTCGCGGGAGCGCGGATTGAAATGCACGGACGATGGGGATAATCTGTTTTTTCAACATGGTCGCTCCCCTCGCGGGAGCGTGGATTGAAATCGAAAAGACAATCGTATATAATGTACTATGTGATTACATAGAAGGAGGACATCTAATTGAGCAAGACGGTTAGGCAAAGTGATTGGGCAACGGAAACGCTTATGGAAGCCCCATTTTGGAGAAACGGAATGACACTGGAAGAATACGAGATGGAAAACAGATATTTGAGTAAAAATTTTTATAAGCAAAAAGATGGAAACTATATGCCACTTTGGATGCAAGAAGAGAACATGAAAGCATAATTAGTTCTTTGGATTTTTTCATTTACAGACAAGAAATGCTTTATATTGAAATCAAAACAGATTGTAATCATTTCTTATACTATTCTATTTTATGTCTGATATTGTATAGCATGTTGATAATTACGATATCTTTTAAAGTCAGTTTTAACAGAATCTATTTATATTTCCTATGTCACAATTTGAATTTTTAATGTTATAAATATCACATGATTTTTGCGTAAATTTGCGTATTTTGCTATTGATTTTGTGTAATGTTGTGTATAATATAAAAGGAGAGAAGAATGCATCCACGAAAGAAAACAATTAAAGAATTGGAAAAGAACGGTTTTATTTTTAAAAGACATGGAGCAAGTCATGACCTGTATTTCAAACCGAATACCAAGCAGACCATTCCTGTAAAACGTCATGATTTTAATGAAAATGATATGCGATATATTTTGAAAGAAGCAAATATAGAAGGAGGTAAATGATATGCAATACACATATACTGCTGTTATTACTGAAAAAGACGGCACTTTCTATGCGAAGGTTCCGGATGTGGACGGGTGTATTACAACAGCACCGACTTTGACAGAAGCGATTGCACTTATTACAGATGCATTGAATCTTTGTCTTGTTGGTCTGGAGGATGAAGAAATTACTCCGAATGAGCCTACACCCCAGGCAGAGATTCCTCATTTACCGACAGATATTCTTACGATCATCCAGGCAGATACGATTAAATATCGCAGCATGACTGACACCAAGGCGGTCCGAAAAAATGTCTCGCTTCCGGCATGGATGTCCAAACTTGCCGATAAACGTGGAATCAACTGTTCAAAAGTACTGCAGGAAGCACTTACCACAAAACTTTTATAAAATCAGTATTTTTACAAAGGAGGTCCTCCCCATGTCCCACCCCATCCAATCCGAAGCCCATCTCACGACCTTCGAAGCCATCAGCATGATCGTCGGCAACAGCATCGGTACCGGCATCATCGCCGTTCCGTATCTTGCCACGAAGAACAGCATGATGGATGTCGTGTGGATGGTATTGATCGCCTATTGTGTGAACGTGATCCTGCACCTGATCATTGCCGAGCTGTCTTACAATAACGGTGGTGTCCAGCTGGTGAAAAGCTTTGAAGGAGAGCTGTTTCATGGGAAAATGAAGCAGATCTTCAGTTGGAGCGTATTTATTGTCTATGGGCTGGCAATTATGATTGGTGTCAGCGGTAATATCAACGGCGGAGCACAGATTTTTGTGAACTGGTTCGGAATGCCTTTCGTGGCGGCGCAGGTTTTATACTATGTGATCGCCGGAGTCGTGGTGTTTATCGGCATGAAAGCAGTAGGAATCGCGCAGAAATACGCAGTCATTGTCCTCATGGGAATTGTGGCAGTGATGACGGTAGGCACATTTATGCATCCGCTGAATTCTTTGCAACGGGCAGAGTTCCACTGGAACAACCTGTTGGCGCTGTACAGCATGGTGGTATTTGCCACTTCGGCCAATCAGGCGGTGATTCAGGTGGTGAAAGGTCTGGATGGCAACGCGAAACAGATCCGCCGCTCCATTTTCATCGGTTTTGGGCTTTCCTCAGTGTTTGTCCTGATCGTAACGGGCACGGTTCTCCTGGGAACCAAGGGAGCGCTGGAAAAAGAACTGGCATACATGCAGTTGGGAGAGAGTATCGGTACCTGGGCGATGATCCTGGCAGGCGTATTTTCCCTGTTTGCTTTACTTACCACGTTCTGGAGCAATACTCTCGCCCTCCGCGATGTGGTTCATGAGCAGATCGGCAGCGGCAACCGCATCAGCTGGCTGATCGCCACAGTTCCCTGCATTCTGTTTGCCGTGTTTGGCGTGAACAGCTTTATCGTTCTGACCCGGATCATGAGTGGCGTTGTGGTACTGGTGAGCATCATGCTGGTGCTGACCTATGGAAAGTCCAGGAAAAAAGCCGGCAGCAGTCCTATCTGCGGTGTGATCGGCACGGTACCGTTTCAGGTGCTGATGGTGCTGTCTACGCTGCTGTCTGCAATCGGCGCATTGATTCCGTTGAGCTGATTTCAAAAAAATCAAATACAATAGTGAAACAGATTAAGCGACAGAAAAGAGATTCCTATGTATACTTCTCAAAATTTTCAAATTCGGGACGAAGAGACTTTTTCCCTTTGTATCCCGACAGACAGAGATTATAAAATATTACAACTGACAGACCTGCACCTGGGTTTCGGCATGTTTTCCCAGAAAAAGGACAGACTGGCACTGGCAGCGGTGACGGAGCTGATCCGCCGGACGGGACCGGACCTGATCGTCCTGACCGGGGATTCTGTGTTTCCGTTTTTCCCCAAAAGCGGGACGATGAATAATAGGAAACAGGCGCAAAAGCTGTTAGCGTTTCTGGATGGTTTTCAGATTCCCTATACGTTTGTCTTCGGCAATCATGACTGTGAGATGGGGGCTGTATGCAATAAAGAGCAACTGGCGGAGATTTTTGCCACGGGAAAATACGCTGTTTTTACCAAAGGAAGATACGAGCACAGTCCTCAAAACCCCATTGCCGGCGTCGGGAATTTTGTATTGGATCTGATCGATGGAGAAGGCAAGATTCTCCTGCCCCTCATCCACCTGGACTCTAACATGTACGGTGACGGCTGGTTTTTCAGTGGTTTCGACTGCATCCATGAGGACCAGGCGGACTGGTGCATGCAGAAGTTGAACGAGAGAAAAGTACCGGCTATGGCATTTTTCCACATGCCGCCCGCGGAGTTCAAGAAAGCCTACGAGAAGATGAAATTAGGTGATCATAGTGTGATCTATGAACACGGCAGTATCGGAGAAAAGAATGAGTATTTCGGAATATCGAACCGACCACCTCATTTTTTCGAAAAAGCGGTGGATAACGGCTGGTTAAAATGGATCTTCTGTGGACACGATCATCTGAATACGTTGTCACTGACCTATAAAGGTATCCGCATGACTTACGGAATGTCCATTGATTATCTGGGATATTTCGGCATCGCAAAGCAATATATCCAGCGGGGAGCCACGCTGATCACACGTAAGACAGACGGGAACATAGACATCACTATGGTACCGTTGACAGCAGTTGTTTCGACACGAGTAAGGGGAGCCTGATGAAAGGCTCCCCCGATTTGTACGAGAATGATTAGTAATTGATACCGCTGATGCCGAGTACTCCGTTCTGGACATTGAAGGTGATGTTAGGACCGTCGCCGGTGCTGTAGAGGGTGAAGCCTGCCATACTGGGGCTTAATTCGGACAGATCAGCATTAGCCATAGAATCTTTCAGTTCAGGGGTGAAGATTTTGTCTGCACCTAAGGCAATCAGATCTTCCCTGGTTTCAATCACACTGCCATCGCCCAGAGCAACATAGACCGGATAATTGACCAGATCAGCGAGAGCATCCAGATCTTCAGCGGCTACGGCATCCTGGATCTTTTTAGCGAAAGCGGTAGCATCCTCTGTGGGAACTGCAAAGTTGTCTTCATAGGCTCCTTCCGCCGTAGAGGTACTTTCGGTGGATACGGTTTCAGTATTGGCTTCTGTATTGCTTTCTGTAACCTGGCTTTCGGAAGCTACGGTGCTTTCCGCAGAGGCAGCAGCTCCGTTTCCCTGACTGCCGCAGGCAGCAAAAGATAATACCATCACAGTAGCTAAAAGTGCACAGATAAATTTGTTTTTCATAATAAAACTCCTTTCGTAATAAAACCATTTTTTACAGGTCTCTGATGATTAGACTGTACAGTCTTCAGAAAAGTTGCATAAGAAATAAATTTTTTTAAAAATATCAAAAACATCCACCCAAAAGAAAAACCTTCTGTTAAAATGTAAAAATAAGACAGATGAAAACAATAGAATAGGAAACTACCATGGAACCATATTACTATCAGAAAATGAACAAGCCCCAGCAGGCCGCCTATCACGCTATGCAGCAGGGAGTGCTGGCGCTGGCAGACGAGATCCAGCTGCCGCGGATCCCGGCGGAAGAATTGTATGACGTATTTTTCCGACTGCGGCTGGATCATCCGGAGATCTTCTGGGTGGTGAGTTATCGGTATAGATATTATCAGGACTCCCCCAACATCATCTTCGTGCCGGAGTATCTGTTTGAGAAAAATAAGATCAGAGAACATCAGAAAGCCATGCAGTCCCGGGTGGAAAAGCTGGCAAGATCTGCCGCAAAGTTCACAGAGTGGGAAAAAGAGAAGTACATTCACGACTTTATCTGCGAAAATATCACCTACGATAAGTTGAAAAAGCCCTATTCCCATGAGATTATCGGACCGCTGGGACAGGGCGTGGGTGTCTGCGAGGGCATTGCCAAATCGGTGAAGGTGCTTTGTGATGCGTTGGGTGTGTGGTGTGTAATCGCTATCTGCGGCAACAATCCGGAGAAAGGGATCAAGTACCGTCACACTTGGAATATTGTGCGGATCGGCGGGCAGTATTACCATCTGGATGCCACATTTGACAATACATTGGGAAAACATCAGGGCAATGCGGAAGCACCCGGAGAGATCCGCTACGACTATTTCAATCTGGGAGATAAAGCAGTGTTCCGGGATCATGAACCGTTGATCGCCCCGGCACCCGGCTGTCCGGACAACGATCATTTTTATTACAAGGAGAAAAAACTTTCCTTTACGAAAACGGAAGAAGTATATAAAAGAGCACAGCAGATGGCGAAAAAAGGCCGGGCCATGACGTTCCAGTGGCGGGGAGGCTATCTGACCAGAGAAGTCTTTCAGGAACTGTTGGAACTGATCCGCAAGGCAGGCGAGGAGCGGCAGAAGACCGCCCGGATCAGCTTCAATTGGCCACAGACGGTCATTCATTTCAGCTATGTGGAAAATGCAGGCATCCCGGAGCCGGAGGTCGTCATGGAAGACACCAACGAAGGAGAACAGTTCGACACCGGGGAATAAAGGTATGGGATGATGTCAGGATCAAGAATTCTCCGACTTCAATGCGCACTCCCGGAATAACGCATTGACTGCCAGTTTATAGTCACTGACATCCGTGGCTTTGCGGATCTTCTTCACGTATTTGTTGGGAGATTCGAAGCTGCGGCTTAAGAAAGTCCAGAGATCCTTCATTTTATACAGAGTATTGGTATCGCCGGACATGATCACCTGATATCCCGCCAGGAGAGAATTGTGGAATTCCTTCAAAACATCCAGACAATCTTCCGAAGACGGCAGAGACACCCCATCGAAATCAGTGGAAGCAGCCTTCAACTGCTGTAACAGTCCCGGATTTTGCAAGATTCCCCGACCGATCATGACAGTATCGACCATGGGCAGTTTTTCCAGGATGTGCGCGAGTGTCTCCGGAGAGGTAATATCCCCGTTATAGCACAGCGGACATTGCAGGGCTTCCACCGCCTCTGCGAAAGCCTCCAGATGGGGTGTCCCCTTGTAACCTTCCTTTTGCAGTCTGGGGTGAATGATCAGTTCCTTCATGGGAAATTTTTGATATATTTTCAGTAACGGAGCCCATTCATCAGGATATTCCATGCCGATGCGGGTTTTAATGGAAATTTCCAACGGGCATTTTTCGAAAATTTCGTCCAGAAAATCCTCCAGTTCCCGGGGCGTGCCTAAGAATCCGGCACCGCGGTTTCTTGCCACCACCGTCCCGGAAGGACAGCCCAGATTCAGGTTGACCTCATGGTAGCCATATCCGGCCAGCTGCTCTGCCAGCGACAGAAATTCCTCCGCCTTATTGGTCAGGATCTGCGGTACGGTGTACATGCCCACATTATGTTCCGGAAGCACATCGTTGCGTTCTCTGCTGTTCATGTGCCGATTGGAGATAAAAGGGGTAAAATATTTGTCCATGCCGCCGTAACAGCGGTTCCAGTTAGTGCGGAAATTATAAGTGGTCAGTCCCTCCATGGGGGCAAGATAATATTTCATAAAAAATGTATGCCTTTCCGTAACCTGCAAGCGTTCCACTGCATTTCCGGCGTATGCTTTCGCAGATTGTACTTTGTATCAGGTGTTTTGCCAAATCCCTTATTCAGAGATATTCTCAATAACGGGATTGCCCTTTACATGATTATAAACAGTTACTATTATAATAGAGATAGTAAAAATTGCAAAGAAAACCGCAAAGATCCAAAAAGAAAGCGGCTGGAAGAAGGAATAAAGATCATGACTGAAAAAACAGAAAATAATACCATAAACCTAACCACCAACGAACGCACCCAGCAGGCGATCACCATTTCCGGCAACCCCGGGAAACCGGTCGGGGAGGATGGGGAGAAGATGCTGCGCCGCATGAACGAAAGCCACTACGCAGTGACCGGCTGGGCGCTGGAACACTGGAAGATCCGGGAGAATGACCGGATTCTGGACATCGGCTGCGGTGGAGGAGCAACTCTGAAACGCATGAGTGAAGAGGTGCGTGACGGACATCTGACCGGAGTGGATTATTCCGCCACTTCACTGGAACTTTCCGGAAAAACCAATGCAGAAGCACTGCAGCAGGGAAAAATGGATCTCGTGGAAGCCTCAGTGGAAAAACTGCCCTTTGCGGACAATGCTTTTGACAAGATCATTACGGTGGAAAGCTTTTATTTCTGGCCGGATCCCGCGGAGAATCTGAAAGAAGTCTACCGGGTATTGAAGGAGCAGGGAACCTTTTTACTGGTGGCCGACATTTACCAGAAGGAGGATCTGCCAGAACAGGTGCGGGAAAACATTCAAAGATTCCATCTGTTTAATCCCACACCGGAAGAATTCCGGGAACTGCTGGAAAATGCAGGATTTGAAGAGGTACGGATTCGCTTAAAAGACGGCGAGGACTGGATCTGCGCGGAAGGGCACAAATAAGCAGTAGAACTCTTCGGAAAAACGCAAAAACCGGGTGGAAGTCCGAAACGGAACACGCTAGAATCAGAAACGTAGAAAATGTGAAAGTATCCATGAAAATATTCAAAGGAGAAAACAATAACCATGTATAATCAGAATTATAAAGTAGAAATTCCCCAGTTCCCGGACCGGGAGGTGTCCATAGCAGAATACGGCGCGAAGAGCGGCGATTTGCAGATCGAGACCGGCAGACACAATGCCGAAGTCATCAATCATGCCATCCGCGAGGTGTCTGAGCAGGGCGGTGGTATGGTAAGAGTTCCCGCAGGAATCTGGGCAGTGGCTCCGATCCGGCTGTTAAGTGGCGTCAATCTGCACCTGGACAGTCAGGCTATGTTAAAATTTATCAAATCAAAAGAGGATTATCCCCTGCGCATTACCAGTTACGAAGGGCAGGACTGTATCCGTACCGTGTCTCCTATCACAGCGGAAAAAGCAGAAAATATCGCCATCACCGGAGATGGTATCATAGATGGAAGCGGTGATAAATGGCGACCGGTCAAGAAATTCAAGATGACGGCAAAACAGTGGGATGCGCTGTTTCAGATCAGTCCTTATGTGATCGAGACGAAGGAGACTGAGATCTGGATGCCTACTGAGTCCATTCTGGAAGGTAATCGCCACAACATTCAGGGAACCAACGAAGAGGCATTGGCTGCTGCGGCACCTTATTATGATTTTTACCGTCCGGTGATGGTCAGTCTGCGTTATTGTAAAAAGGTATTGTTACAGGGCGCAACGTTTATGAACTCTCCGGCATGGAACATACATCCCTATTTTTGCGAGGATCTTACCGTGGACAGTGTGAAGATCCGCAATCCGTACTATGCACAGAATGGTGACGGCATCGATGTGGAATCCTGCACCAATGTGCACATTCACCACAGTACTTTCGAGACTGGTGACGATGCTATCTGCATGAAATCCGGAAAAAATGCCATTGCCCGCAGGATCGAAGGCCCCTGCAGCAATGTCTACATTCATGATTGTCTGGTGAATGAAGGCCATGGCGGTTTTGTCATCGGCAGCGAGATGTCACGTGGGGTAAAAGATATTCTGGTGGAGAACTGTACGTTCGTGGGAACCGATGTGGGTGTCCGCATGAAGAGTGCGCTGGGACGCGGCGGCGTGGTGGAAAACATCACACTCCGCAATATCCATATGAGCGAGATCAAGGGCGAGGCAGTGATCCTTACGATGTCTTATGTCCTGAATTCTCTGAACCGTAATGAGACCATTGCCATGGAAAATGAGGAGGACATCCCATATTTCAGAGATCTGTCTATGGAAAATATCGAAGTCACCGGCTGCAGACAGTTTACGAAGATTGAGCCTCTGCAGGGCAGACCGGAGACGATCCGTAATGTTGTGGTGAATGGACAGAAGCTGGCGTAAGGTTCCAGACAGGAAACAGATTTTTGTTACTCACGGGAAATTTTTTGTAGCATAATAGCAGGAGGTAATGATTATGCCATGTACAACCATATTAGTAGGAAAAAAAGCATCTTATGACGGATCTACCATGATCGCCCGGAACGATGATTCCCCCTCCGGACAGTTTACCCCGAAGAAATTTGTGGTGGTGCATCCGGAAGAACAGCCGAGAAAATATAAATCTGTGCTTTCTCATGTGGAGATCGATCTGCCCGAGGAGGCTTTGCGTTATACCGCAGTGCCCAATGCGCTGGAGGGAGAAGGTATCTGGGCGGCACACGGTATCAATGCGGCAGGTGTGGGCATGACGGCCACAGAGACCATCACTTCCAATGCCAGAGTCCTGGGAGCAGATCCGTTGGTGGAATATGTTCCGGCGCAGGATGGTGCAGAAGAGATTCCCGGAGGTATCGGTGAGGAGGACATTGTATCTGTGGTGCTCCCTTATATTCATAGTGCCAGAGAAGGTGTCATGAGGCTGGGAAGTCTGTTGGAAAAATACGGCACCTATGAGATGAACGGGATTGCTTTTTCCGATAAAAACGAGATCTGGTGGCTGGAGACGATCGGCGGTCATCACTGGATTGCCCGCAGAGTGCCGGATGAAGCATATGTGGTGATGCCGAACCAGTTCGGAATCGATGCTTTTGATCTGGAGGATGCCCTGAACGCACAGGAGAATCATATGTGCTCTGCAGATCTGAAAGAGTTTATCGAAAAGCATCATCTGGATCTGTCACAGGACGGCAGCTTTTCTGCCAGAGATGCCTTTGGCAGCCATGACGATTCCGACCATGTATACAATACCGCAAGAGCCTGGTACATGCTGCGGACCCTGAATCCCCGGACGAAACGTTGGGATGGTCCGAATGCGGAGTACACGCCGTTTTCGGATGATCTGCCCTGGTGCATGGTGCCTGAGAAGAAGATCACGGTGGAGGATGTAAAATACGTGCTGTCTTCCCATTATCAGGGAACCCCCTATGATCCGTATGCTTCGTATGGGGATAAAACTATGTGCGGAGCATACCGTTCCATTGGCATCAACCGTAATGATGTCATGACTCTGATCCAGATGCGCCCGGAGGGCGAGCCGATCCAGTGGCTGGCGTTTGCATCCAATGCATTTAATGTACTGGCTCCGTTCTACACTGACATAGATACGACACCCGGCTACCTGTCCGGAACCACCGGAAAAGTCTCCACCGAGAACTTCTACTGGATGAGCCGTATGATCGCAGCCATGGCCGATGCTTCTTATAGCAAATCCGTGTTCCATATCGAACGTTATCAGGAAAGCATAGCAGCGAGAAGTCACGAGATCCTGAACCGTTACGATACATTGCTGGAACAGGAGACCGATGAGGAAACTCGTAAAAAAATACAGGAAGAGGCCAACGAAAAGATTGCCGGAATGCTTCAGTGTGAGGCAGCCGATACTCTGGACAAAGTCCTGTATGAACTCAGTGGGCAGATGAAAAACGCCTATGCCAGATCGGATGCGTAAACAATCATCCAGGTGGAAACTTCATGATCTGAATGAAGAGAAAGGAAAACAGCAGATTCTCCAAAAGAGTCTGCTGTTTTTGTGTTTATGAAAATATCTCATTGACAAATCTGAAATGTTTACATATAATTACCAAAGATAATTACTAGTGGTAACTATAAAGGCAATTAAAGAATAGAAAAAAGATATCAGAGAGGAAAAAGAATGACGATTCAGACCATAAAACGAATGTTGGATGCCTGTTATC